>Ga0302157_10002685_pt1 | contig 20526 bp, 18 predicted proteins | sample I_Bog_N3_3_FD_193502 | JGI IMG/M metagenome (GOLD analysis project Ga0302157, IMG submission 193502) | Peat permafrost microbial communities from Stordalen Mire near Abisko, Sweden - I_Bog_N3_3 | ecosystem: Environmental > Terrestrial > Soil > Wetlands > Peat | place: Sweden: Abisko, Stordalen... | reverse complement strand
TATGCAAAAGTTTTTGCTTCTTTTTTCCAAAAAGAAGCGCTTTCTTACTTGAGGGCTTTGAATGCGCACATTCGAGGACGCCGCTACGGCGCTAAATGATGGGACGACGAACAGCCGGAATCTCGTTGAGGCGTGCCTGGCGCGTATTGCCGACCCGTCGGGCCAGGGCAGCGCCACGTTTGTCGAGGTTTATGCCGCGCAGGCGCGCGAAGCGGCGGACGCTATGGACCGGTTGCGGCATGTGGGCCGCGCGCCCAGCCGTTACGCGGGGATTCCTATCAGCCTGAAGGATTTGTTCGATGTGGCGGGCGAGGTTACGCGTGCCGGGTCGATGGTGCTGAATGATTCGCCGCCGGCTCGGGTTCATGCGGTTATCGTGCAGCGGCTGCTGGCGGCCGGGTTGGTGCCGGTTGGCCGCACGAACATGACAGAATTCGCGTTTAGCGGCGTAGGTATAAATCCACATTACGGCACGCCGCTTTCGCCGTGGGACCGCGGTGTTGGCCGTATACCGGGCGGCAGTTCGTCGGGTGCCGCGGTTTCGGTGACGGATGGATTCGCGTTTGCAGGCATTGGCACCGATACGGGCGGCTCGTGCCGCATTCCGGCGGCGCTGTGCGGTATTGCGGGCTTTAAGCCGACGGCGCGGCGCATCCCGTTGGAGGGCGTGCTGCCGCTGGCGCCGACACTGGATTCGGTGGGCGTGCTGGGGAGCAGCGTGGCGTGTTGCGCGACGATCGATGCAATTGTGGCAGGTACGCCGGAGCGGAGGTTGCCCGAGCGAGGCGTGGCGGGTTTGCGCCTGGTGCTGCCGACAAACCTGGCGTTCGATCACCTCGACGACGCGACCGAGGCGGCACTGGATCGGGCGGTGGCGCGGCTGGATGCGGCGGGGGCGCTGATTGACCGACGGCGTATTGCGGCGTTCGACGAAGCTACCGCGGCCAATGCGCGCGGCGGGTTCGCGGTGGCGGAGGCTTATGCGTGGCACAGGGATTTGCTGGCGCAATCGGGCGATCTTTACGACCCACGCGTGGGATCGCGCATTGCGCCGGGGGCGCATATGGCGGCCGCGGATTATATTCTGCTGGCTCAGGCGCGGGTGCGGGTGATCGCCTTGTTTGAAAAGGAGATGGCGCCCTTCGATGCGCTGGTTCTGCCGACCGTGCCGATTAAGCCGCCGGCGTTGGCGGAATTCGCCGGCGACGAAAACTACAAGAAGCTGAATTTCCTGTTGTTGCGTAATCCGTCGACGATCAACTTTTTTGATGGGTGCGCGGCCAGCGTGCCGTGCCAGGCGAAAGGCGCGCCGCCGGCCGGGCTGATGCTGGCGGCGCCGAGGATGCACGATGCGCGGTTGCTGGGGATTGCGGCAGCCGTTGAGCACGTGGTGGCGCCCAGTTAAGGAAGCGCTTCTTTTTGAAAAAAGAAACAAAAACTTTTGCTCCTAAGGAGCCCATGTCCTTGGGCGATAATCAAGCACATTGACTGATATTAAACCTTCCTTGCCAAAACATCGCCTGTTATCTGGCTGGTCCGGCGGATGACGCTACGCTTATCCGCCCTATGACGCCGAAAGAGCCGAATGCGCTTCATGAGCAAGAGTTTCTTGCTTCTTTTTTGCAAAAAAGAACTGCTTTCTTGCTGACCTTGTAGGCTTAAATCCTACGCTCTCGGCCCGCCCAATACGGCTCACGCAAACGGCGCTTAAAGATTTTTCCGGAATCCTCGCGCGGCAACTGGTCCATGAACACGATTTTCTTCGGCACCTTGTAGCTCGCGAGATGTGACCGCAGAAACGTGCGGATCGCGGCCTCATCCTCGTCGGCATCCAGCGCCAGTTGCACGCAGGCGCAGAGCGCCTCGCCCATTTCGTCGTCTGGAATACCAAACACGGCGCAATCGGCGACAATCGGCATGCCTACTAGAGCGCCCTCGATTTCCGCCGGATAAATATTCACGCCACCGGAAATCACCATGTCGTTGCGCCGGTCGCAGAGATACAGAAAACCCTCCGCATCCAGGTAGCCGATATCGCCGACGGAAATCAGGCCGTTCCGCTCCGCGTTGCGGCGCTTCGCGTCGTCGCCGTGATAGGTGAAGTCGGTCGCGGCCAGGATGCGCGCATACACATCGCCCGCCACACCTACCGCGCAATCGCGGCCTTCTACATTCAGCACGCGCAACTCCACGCCTGGCAGCGCGCGGCCCACCGTGCCTGGATGCGCCATCCATTCTGCCGAGGTGCAGAACACCACACTGCCGATTTCGGTGGCGCCGTAATATTCATTGATCACCGGCCCCCACCAGTCGATCATCGCCTGCTTCACCTCGGACGGGCACGGTGCCGCGGCATGCACGACGAATTCCAGGCTGCTGACATCGTATTTCTGCCTGATTTCGGCAGGCAGCTTCAGCAGCCGGATGAACATCGTCGGCACGGTCTGGATATGCGTTATCCGGTGCGTCTCGATCAGCTGCAGCAGTTCTTCCGGCTCAAAGCGCGGCATCAGCACGATTTTCTCGGCGCCGATGCGCACGCAGAGCGCTGCATAGGTGTTCGGCGCCGAGTGATACAGCGGCGCCGGAATCACCGTGCGTATGCCAGGCTGCAAACCGAAGGCGGTCAGAATCGGCATATACAGCGCCAGCATTTGCGATTCATCGACCGGTGTGCGGCGCACGCCCTTCGGCCGGCCTGTTGTGCCGCTGGTGTAAATCATCGCGCCGGGGGCCGCGATATCCTGCGGCGGCCGCGGCGCAAAACCTTCCAGCCAGGTAGACCAGTTCAGGGAGCCAGGCGGCACAGGGCGATCGGCCTCAGGAATGCCATAAGCCTCGGCCAGCTCCGGCGGCGTTTCCACGACCAGAACCGCGATATCGCCGGCGATCGCGGGCGCCAGCTTGGCCAGTAAATCCGCGTGCACAATCAGCGCACGCGCGCCGCAGTCGGCCAAAATATAGGCGGCTTCGTCGGCGCTCAAATGCCAGTTGATCGGCACCGCGTAGGCACCCACCAGACCTGTCGCGGCGCCGGCCTCGAAGGCGGCGATATCGTTGCGCAGAAATAACGCCACCGCATCGCCCTGCCCCACGCCCAGCGACGCCAGGCCGCTGGCGGCTTGGGCCGCGCGTACCTGCATGGCGTCAATCGTCGCCGAACGCGCGCCGCTGATAATCGTGCCGCTCATGCTCCGCCAACCAGCTTGTCGATAGCGTGCGCGAGCTTCAGGTCTCGCTCCGACAATCCGCCGGCATCGTGTGTGGATAGTGTGATCTCCACCTTGTTATAGACGTTCGACCATTCAGGATGATGATCCTGCTGTTCGGCCAGCAACGCCACGCGCGCCATAAACCCCCAGGCTGCGGAGAAATCGGCGAACTTGAACGAACGGGCAATCGCGTCGCGCTGCTTCTGCACCGCCCAATGCGGCAGCGTCTCGCCAAGGCGCGCGCGCGCACCATCATCCAGCTTGTTCACCATGTTATGCTCCCCATCGACGCTTCAGGACGTTTTCACATGCCAGCCTACACCACCCCGCCCAGCGAGGAAGACTTCCATGCCATGGCGGAGGCCGCTCTCGCCGCCATGCCTGGGCGCCTCTCGGAGCGCGTCAAAGGCGTCGCCATCCTCGTCGACGACCTCGCCGACGACGAAACCCTCGCCGACATGGGCATCGAAAACCCCTGGGAACTGACCGGGTTATACCAAGGTATACCCCTGACCGAACGCAGCATAGCCGACCCTGTACCGTTCCCGGACACCATCGTACTCTACCGTGAGGCGATCCTGATCGAATGGATTGAAACCGGCGAGAACTTGCAACGCCTGGTCGCCAGCGTGCTTGTGCATGAAATCGCTCATCATTTCGGCTTCTCGGACGCGGAGATCGAGCGCCTGGAGGCGGACATGCGCTAATCGCGCAACATGAGCCGGCGGCAATTGTGCGATGCAACATAAAGCTTGCGTCGAGATGCGGCCGGACGTAGAACAAGGCCAGCGGCGCCGCTTCGGCCGCGTCGCTTTCTTGGACGTTTCCTCCCTAAACTTGGCGGCCCTCGTGGCCGCCTTTTTTTTGGCTGGAAGGCTGCCAAGGAAGTCCCGGGCCATGCCGTGGACCCGCTGACGCCTCGGGGCCAAAGACCCCCACTACTTGTTCAGGGTTTAGGGCGGGGGCTACGCGTGCTGGTCGTTCATCACGTGCAGTCCCCACGTTGAAGACTGACCGAACAGATCGGGGTTTGGGGCCCCCGGCCCCAACCGGGTCCAGGCGCAGAGCCCCTGGCCTTCCTTGCTAACCGTCCACCCGCTATGACCGTGACATGACCGCCAAGCCACGTGCCGCCTTTCCACCCACCCAATTCATCACGCAAACCGATCAGCTCGCCGCGCTCTGCCAGCGCCTGGCCACCGAGGCGTTTGTCACGGTCGATACCGAGTTCATGCGGGAGCGCACGTACTGGCCGGAGCTCTGCGTGGTACAGTTGGCCGGCACGGATGACGTGGCGGTGGTCGATGCGCTGGCGCCGGGGCTGGATCTGGCACCGCTTGGGGCATTGCTCGCCAATCCGGCCGTTGTGAAGGTGTTTCACGCAGCGCGCCAGGATGTGGAAATCTTCCTGCAATTGTTTGGCGCCGTACCTGTGCCGCTGTTCGATACGCAGGTTGCCGCCATGGTCGCCGGCTTTGGCGACCAGGTCGGCTACGACAGTCTGGTGGGCGCGCTGACCGGCGGCCATATCGACAAGGCGCATCGGTTTTCCGACTGGTCCGCGCGCCCGCTCTCGCCGGCGCAGGTCAATTACGCCGCCGCGGACGTAACGTATTTGCGCGACGTCTATGAGCGGCTCACAGCGCGGCTGGACAAGGATGGCCGTTTGGCATGGGTGGGCGAGGAAATGGGCGCCCTGGCCGAGCCATCGACCTATCGGCCGGACCCCGAGACGATTTGGGAAAGGCTGCGGCCACGCACCAATAACCGCCGCATGCTGGGCGCCGTGCGCGCCGTGGCGGCCTGGCGCGAGCGCGAGGCGCAGCGCATCAACATTCCGCGCCAGCGCCTAGTGCGCGACGAAAGCCTGCTCGAAATCGCCGCCACAATGCCGGACTCGGCCGAAGCCCTGTCGCGCGTCCGCGGCGTTTCGCGCGGCTTCGCCGAGGGCAGCAGCGGCCAGGGCCTGCTGGCCGCCCTGGCGCACGCGGCCGCCCTGCCGGAGGAAGCGCTGCCCGACAGCCGCATGGTGCGCGAGGGCCCGAAGCCTTCCCCGGCGCTCGTGGCTCTGCTCAAAGTGCTGCTGGCCGAAAAGGCTGAGTCGAACGATGTGGCGCCGCGCCTGCTGGCGTCATCGGACGATCTGGACCGGTTAGCGGCGGAAGACAGCCCGAACATCCCGGCATTGCATGGTTGGCGGCTGCTTGTGTTTGGCGAGGACGCGCTGGCGCTGAAGGCCGGAAAGATCGCGTTGGGCGTCAATGGACGGCGGATTAAGCTGATACGAAGTTAAGCAAGCGCTTCTTTTGGAAAAGAGAAAAAACTTTTGCGCCTGCGCTCGCGTGCATTTTGCACGCAGCGAGATGCTTTTTGCACCCAGTGGGACGACGCGGCGGGCCGCCGGATGGTCAATTTCCGCCTGCGACGTTGCCTGGCGGTGTTTGAACCCGCCGGCTTGTTCCGGTGACGCCGGTGCCGTTGCGTAGGAAGGGGTGAGCGGAGCGCGGCCGCTCACCCCTTCCGCATTTTAGCCATCGAAGCAACGGAGGAAATCAGTTCTTTTTTTGCAAGAAAGAGCCTCTGGTTGCGGCAACGCGCCTGCCATATCGCCAACGTTTTGCTTCTTTTTTCAAAAAGAAGCGCTTCCTTCCTTGCTCATGCAAACCCCAGCGCCACCGGCGCCGCCACGCTGAACTCGCTAATCACATGATCAGCCTCAGGCGCCGGCGTGCTGCCCGTCCATGAACCGCAGGTGATCACCTGCCCTGCGCGCAAACCGCCAGCCCACACTGCGCCGGTATTGGCCAGCCATTGCACCAGGCGGATCATGTCGCCGGCCGGGTTGCCGCGCATATGCAGCACCTCCTCGCCAATGGCCTGCGTCACGGTTACATGGGCGAAGTCGATATGTTCCCAGCCGGGGATCGGCACACCGGTGATGTAGGCGCCGTGGCGGATCAGGTCGGCCAGGTTGCTGAGCGGGTCCACATTGCCGGGGTCGGCGAAGCGGCTTTGCAGCACCTCGATGCCAGGGTGACAGCTGCCGATGGCGGCGATGATGTCGTCGCGCGTGTAGGGCGTATCGCGGGGCGGCAGGTCGTGCGCCAGGATGAAGGCGATTTCGCTTTCCACGTCGCGCGTGGTGAAGTCGGCGCCGTGCAGCACCGCGGGCGCCTCGTGCAGGCCGGCTTTCGGCATCGGCGCGCAGGCAGGCGGCGCATCGGGTCCTGCGGCGCCCACCTTCCAACCGCCGATTTCGCCAAGCGCGTGGACGGTCAGGCGCTGGATCTCATAGGCATCCGCTTCAGTCTGCGGCGCCAGCGCCTCCGGTAACGGGGGCGCCAAGATGCCGTTGCGCGCCGCCAGTAAAAACGCCGCCGCTGCCTGATGGTCCATACGTGTGCTGCTCCGGAAGTGAGGTCGTCGATTGCGTTCCGGGGTCAAGTGACCGACAAGGCCGCCCCATGCGCATCTACACAGAATGGCGGAACCTGCCCGCGGATGCACGTGGGGCTACCGTGGCCCTCGGCAATTTCGACGGCGTGCATCGCGGTCACGCGCATTTGCTGCGCTCGGCCCATGCAGCGCGGCCGGACGCCACGCTGGCCGTGCTGACGTTCGAGCCGCATCCGCGCGAGTTCTTCCGCCCCGACGATCCGCCGTTCCGCCTGACATTGTCCGGCGAGCGGGCGGACGCGCTGGCGTCTCTGGGTGTTTCGGCGATCTACGAATTGCCGTTCAACGCGGCGCTGAGCAGCATGCCGGCCGCCGCATTCGTGGATACGATCCTGCACGAAGGGCTAGGCGCGGTGCACCTGGCCTGTGGCCCCGATTTTGCGTTCGGCCACCGCCGCGGCGGCGACACCACGCTGTTGGCCGAGCGGGCCGAGGCGCTGGGTATGGGCCTGACCGTGGTGCCGCCCTTCGCCGATGCGCAGGGACCGCTTTCATCGACGCGCATCAGGCGGCTGTTGCAGGACGGCTATCCGGAGCGGGCCACCGCCGAGCTTGGTCGCGCCTGGGCGATCCGCGCCGAGGTGCTGCATGGCGACAAGCGTGGCCGGACGATCGGGTTTCCCACCGCGAACCTGGCGCTGGGGCGGCATTTGGAGCCGGCACGCGGGGTTTATGCCGTGACGGTACGCCTGCAGGATGGCCGTTTAAGGCCAGGCGTGGCGAATCTGGGGCGCCGTCCAACCGTGACACAGGATACCGAATCGCGGCTTGAGGCGCATCTGTTCGACTTCGACGGCGATCTCTACGGCCAGGAAATTTCCGTGGCGCTGCAGGTGTTTCTGCGCGCCGAGCGGAAGTTTGCCGGGCTCGATGCGCTCAAGACGCAGATTGTGCAGGATGCGGAAGCGGCGCGTGCCGTGCTTGACGTGGGTTCGGCGCCGATCCCATGATGGCGGCATGGTTTTCCGTCGGCCCGCGCGAATTAGCATCGCCGCCCTGCGCTAGCGCAGGGCGACCCATCGCCCGTGGCTTATCGCGCGCCAGCCGCGCGCCTTGCGAAAACCGAGACCCTGCATGACCGAAACCGATTACCGCGACACCGTGTTCCTGCCGCGCACCGATTTTCCCATGCGCGGCGATTTGCCGAAAAAGGAACCGGCCATCCTGGCACGCTGGGAAACCATGGGGCTGTGGGACAAGCTGCGCCAGTCCCGCGCCTATGCCCGCAAATTCATTCTGCATGACGGGCCGCCTTACGCGAATGGCAACATCCATATCGGCCACGCGCTAAACAAGATTCTGAAGGACGTCATCAACCGCTCGCGCCAGATGGCGGGCTACGATGCGCTGTATATCCCGGGCTGGGATTGCCACGGCCTGCCAATCGAATGGCAGATCGAGGAACAGTACCGCAAATCCGGCCGCAACAAGGATGCGGTGCCGCTGGCCGATTTCCGCGCCGAGTGCCGCAACCACGCCGCCCATTATATCGATGTGCAGGCCAGCGAATTCCGCCGCCTGGGCATTTATGGCGACTGGCAAAACCGTTACGCCACGATGGATTTTTCGTCGGAGGCGGCGATTGCCGGCGAAATCGGGCGATTTGTGCTGAACGGCGCGCTGTATCGCGGCCTGCGGCCGGTGATGTGGAGCGTGGTGGAAAAAACGGCACTTGCCGAAGCCGAGGTTGAATACGCCGACCATACCAGCACTACGATCTGGGTGCGCTTCGCGGTGCAAACGCCGGGCGAATTCCAGGGCGCCAACGTGGTGATCTGGACCACCACGCCATGGACTATGCCCGGCAACCGCGCCGTGGCCTACGGGCCGGAAATCGAATACGCGCTGCTGCATGTCGATGCCGTCGCCGAAGGCTCGGCCTCGGTGGTGGGCGAACGCGTGCTGGTGGCGGTGAAACTGCTGCCGGACTATGTGCGCGATGCCGGCATAACGCTGCATCACGTGGTGCACGTGCATCTGGGCGCCGGTCTCGCCGGCCTGGTTTGCGCGCATCCGTTGCGTGGCCAGGGCTACGATTTCGACGTGCCGCTGCTGCCGGGCGATTTTGTGACCACCGAGGCCGGCACAGGCTTTGTGCATATGGCGCCGGCGCATGGCGAGGACGATTTTGCTTTGTGTCGTGCGTACGGCATCAAAGTGCCAGAAACCGTGGACGATGATGGCACGTATTTTTCAAGCGTGCCGCTTTTCGCCGGCATTCACGTGTTCAAGGCGGCCGATCCGGTGTGCGCGGCGATTAGCGCGGCTGGCGGGTTGGTAGCGCGCGGCAAATTGGTGCACTCCTACCCGCATTCCTGGCGCAGCAAGGCGCCGTTAATTTATCGCGCGACGCCGCAATGGTTCATCCGCATGGATGGCCCCGAGCACATCCGCGACCGCGCCTTGCAGGCGATCGCAGACACCAAATTCGTGCCGGACCAGGCACGCCGCCGCATCGGCAGCATGGTGGCCGGCCGCCCCGATTGGTGCATCAGCCGGCAGCGCGCCTGGGGCGTGCCGATCCCGGTATTCGTCGAAAAAACCACGGGCGAAGTGCTGCGCGACCCCGACGTGATGGCGCGCGTGGTCTCCGCCTTCACCGACGAAGGCGCGGATGCCTGGTTCTTCTCGCCGCCGCAACGCTTCCTCGGCAACGACCGCGATGCCAGCGCCTACGAACAGGTGCGCGACATTGTCGATGTCTGGTTCGAAAGCGGATCGACACACGCCTTCACGCTGGAAGCGCGCGGCCTGCCCTGGCCGGCCGATCTGTATCTCGAAGGCTCGGATCAGCATCGCGGCTGGTTCCAATCCAGCCTGCTGGAAGCCATCGGCACGCGCGGCCAGGCGCCGTTCCAGGCCATTCTGAGCCACGGTTTTACTCTCGATGACCAAGGCCGGAAAATGAGCAAGTCGCTCGGCAACGTCATCGCGCCGCAAAAAATCATCGACGAATACGGCGCCGATATTTTGCGGCTCTGGGTGATGAATACCGACATCACCGAAGATCAGCGTATCGGCAAGGAGATTCTGAAACAGCAGGCCGAGCTCTATCGCCGCGTGCGCAACACGCTTCGCTGGCTGCTGGGCTGCCTGGATGGTTTTGCCGATGCCGAGCGTGTCGATTATGCGGAGATGCCGGAGCTCGAGCGCTACATGCTGCACCTGCTGGCCGAGCAGGGCGGCAAATTCGCGCGCGCCGTGGACTCGTATGACTGGACCGGCATTTATCCCGGCCTGCACGGTTTTTGCGCCACCGAGCTTTCGGCATTCTATTTCGATATCCGCAAGGATGCGCTCTATTGCGACCGGCCGGACAGTTTAAGGCGCCGCGCCGCGCGCACCGTGCTGGATCATTTGCACCGCTGCCTCTGCACCTGGTTCGCGCCAGTGCTCTGCTTCACGGCCGAGGAGGCATGGTGCGCGCGCTTTGGGGAAAGCGGCAGCGTGCATCTGGAGACTTTCCCGGAGCTACGGGCGGAATGGCTGGATCCAGCCCTGGCCGAGCGCTGGGCCCGCATCCGCGATTTGCGCACCGCGATCACCGGTGCCGTGGAGACCGAGCGGCGCGAAAAACGCATCGGCTCGTCGCTGGAAGCCCGCGTGGTGCTGCCGCGCACTGTGCCCGAGACTGGGCTGCTCGATGAACCGGGCTGGGCGGAGCTGGCGATCGTTTCGCAGGTGCGGCTAGAGGACGGTGCGGGCAGCGTGACCGCCGGCAGCGCGGACGGGGTCAAATGCGTGCGGTGCTGGCGGGTGCTGCGCGAGGTTGGGAGTGCGCCGGCGCATCCCGCGCTCTGTTTGCGCTGCGCCGATGCGGTGGAAAGCGGGCTGGTTTGCCAGGCGGCATGATCGTGGCGCAGGCGCCCTCACCTTCCCAGCGCTGCGCGCTGGGCCGTTTCCTCTCCCGCGAAGGGCGGCAGAGGAGGTTCAGTTCGTGAGGCCTTGGCATCGGATTGCATTGGGGATGGGGCTGGCGGCGGTTGTGCTGGCGGCGGATCAGGGCAGTAAATACTGGATTCTGCGTGGGCTCGATCTGCCCAGCCGGGGCGATGTGCCGGTGCTGCCGCCGTTTCTGGATCTGACCATGGTCTGGAATCACGGCGTCACTTTCGGCCTGCTCCAGGCCGGCAACCACTGGGGGCAGATGCTGCTGGCCGGGGTAGCGCTGGCTGTGGTGGTGGGGCTGTTCGTCTGGCTGCGGAAGGCGGAGACCCTGCTGGTTGCGGGGTGTATCGGCGCCATCGCCGGCGGGGCGCTGGGCAACGTGGCGGACCGGTTGCGGTTCGGTATGGTGGTGGACTTCATCCATGTCCATTGGGGCGCCGCGGACCCGTTCCCGTTCGTTTTTAACATCGGCGATTCGGCGATCGTGGTAGGCGTGAGCCTGCTGCTGATTGAAAGCCTCCTGCCGGCGCGTGCCCGCTTGCAGGCCCCGCCGCCAAAAGCGTAGTTAGGCGGCATGCGTAGAATCCCCTCCGGCGCCCCCGCGCTTACCCTGGCCTCCGTAGCGCTGCTGACGCTTGCCGGCTGCAGCGGCGACGTGTCGCGCACCTTCGGTCTGACGCGCGAAGCCCCGGACGAATTCACGGTCGAGACGCGCGCGCCGCTGTCCATGCCGCCCGACTACACATTGACCCCGCCGCGCCCCGGCGCGCCGCGGCCGCAGGAACTGACCGCGCAGCAGGCCGCCGAATCCGCCCTGGCGCCGGATGCCGTGCTGTCGTCGAATGCGGGGCCGGATAGTTCAGGCCAGCAGGCGTTGGTGAACCAGGCGGGGCCGGCCGCGCCGTCCAATATTCGCAGCCAGATCGCCTCCGAGCAGTCGCTCGATCAGCCGCACGAAAGCTTCACCAGCCGGCTGATGTTCTGGAAATCGGCGCCGGAGCCTGGTGCGCCGCTGGATCCCGTGGCGGAAAGCCAAAGGCTGCGCGAGAACGCGGCGCTGGGGCAGCCGGCGACGACCGGCAATACGCCGATTATTCAGGAAAAGAAGAGCAGTAGTTTCTTAGGTATATTCTAAGAAATAGCCGTTCTTTTTTTGAAAAAAAAGAACCAAAAAATTTTTGCACGGCTGTCGCCGACTAGTCCGCGACAGCCGCGCGAAAGTTTTTGCTTCTTTTTTCAAAAAGAGGCCTTGCTTAACTTAAGCTCCTGGCCAGCGTCAGAAACGCATCCACCTCCGCTTCAGTGGTGCTGAACGCGGTCACCAGTCGCACCACCGGCCGGTCGTCGCCCGGCAGGTTGATCCAGCGATAAAAATACGCGCCGCCCGCCAGTAGCCCCTCGATCAATGCATCGGGCATCGCTGCGAACACTTCGTTGGCCTGCACCTTCTGCACCAGCGTCACGCCCGGCAGCTGCGCGAGACCTTCCGCCAGGCGCGTCGCCATGCGGTTGGCCTGGGCCGCGTTGCGGCGCCACAGATCATGCTCGAGATACGCATCGAGCTGCGCCGAGAGGTAGCGCAGCTTGGACCATAGCTGACCGGCGCGTTTGCGGCGTCGCTCGAAGCCTTCAGCCAGCGCGGGGTCGAAGAACACCACGGCCTCGGCTGCCAGTGCGCCATTCTTGGTGGCGCCGAACGACAGCACGTCCACGCCGCTTTGCCAGCTCAGCGCCGCGGGCGTGCAGCCAAGATGGTCCAGCGCGTTGGCGAAGCGGGCACCATCCATATGCAGTTTCAGGCCGTGGCGGCGGCAGGCGGCCGATAGCGCCGCAATTTCGTCGGGCGTGTAGACGGTGCCCCATTCCGTGGCCTGGGTGATGCTAACTGCCTCGGGCAGCACGAAATGCACGCCGCCATCGATGGCGCGCGCCATCACCGCGTCGATCTGCGCGGGGGTTATCTTGCCGTCGTGGCCGGGTAGTGTGACCAGCTTGGCGCCGCCCATGTAAAATTCGGGCGCGCCGCATTCGTCGGTAGCGATATGCGCTTCCTCGTGGCAGATCACGGCGCCGTAAGGGCGAACCAGAGTGGCGAGCGACAGCGCGTTGGCGCCGGTGCCGGTCGCCACCGGATGTGCCAGCACCTCGCGGCCGAACACCTCGTTCATGTGGACGCGAAAGCAGGCGGTGGCCGGATCCGCGCCGTAGGATTTAACGACGCCCTGGTTCACCGCCTGAAGCGCGGCCAGGATTTCGGGGCTGGCCGGTGCCGTGTTATCGCTGGCGAAATTCACGCCGTGGTCTCCATGCCGAGTACATCCATCATCGTGTAGCGGCCCGGTGCCTTGCCGGCGGTCCAGAGCGCTGCCCGCACCGCGCCGCGGGCGAAGGCGCGGCGGTCCAAGGCGCGATGGGTCAGGGTTATCTGTTCGTCTCCGGCGGCGAAGATCAGCGTATGGTCGCCGACAACCTGGCCGCCACGCAGGGCAGCAAAGCCGATACCGCCTTGCGGCCGCGGGCCGGTATGGCCCGCACGGCCAATGACGGCCGCATCCTCGAACCGCACGGCGCGTCCCGCAGCAACCGCGCGGCCCAGCGCTAGGGCGGTGCCGGAGGGGGCATCAACCTTCTGGCGGTGATGCATTTCAACAATTTCCGCATCGTAGGCGTCGGCCGGAAGCGCGGCGCCTAGTTGCCGCGCCAAGGCGAGAACAAGGTTTACGCCGGGCGAGAAATTAGCGGCCTGAATGACCGCAATCGCGGTTGCAGCCTCCTCCACCGCGTCCTGATCCAAAGCCGAAAGGCCAGTTGTGCCAAGGATCCATGCCGTGCGGGCGCCCGCAAGCCCGGCCGCATGGCCGTGCACCGTGCTGACATGCGTGAAGTCGATAACCGCGTCGGACACGGCGGCCAACCTGGCAATGGTTGGAAACAGCGTGGTGCCTTCGGGGGGTGTATCCGCTTCGAGCGATGTTCCACCGGATAGCGTGGCGCCAGCCAGAACGATCTCATCGGCCACGAGTCGGCCCATCCGTCCGGCGATGCCGGCCACACCTATTCGCATGAACCGCCTATACGGCAGCGAACAGCGTGCTCAAACCCCTAGCAAAAAAGCGCTGGCAAAAAAAATTGCTGGCGAAAAAAGCGCTGGCAAAAACGACGCCGACAAAAACATGGCGGCGCAGCCCGTGAGGGCTACGCCGCCTTGCACATAACGAAGGGCGCGGGGGGGATGCGCTTGCTTCGCCGTGCTGGTTATCAAATGGGGCTTTGCCATGGCGTTGCAACTGTCAAGCGCCAATTTCACGGCGGCGTGTTATTAAAACTTTGTGACGTATTTCTACAACAGATCGAAGTGGCGGCGCAGCGTGCGGCTTAGTCGCGCCCTTCAAAAAACTCCTTCATCTTGGCGAAGAAGCCTTCGTGTTCGGGGCTACTGCGGGCCTGGCCGCTGGCCTCGGACTCGAACTCCTCAAGCAGTTCGCGCTGGCGGCGGGTCAGATTATGGGGCGTTTCGACCTTCGCCTGCACTACCATGTCGCCGCGCGCAGTGCTGCGCAGCACGGAGAAGCCCTTGCCACGCAAACGGAACTGGGCGCCGGTCTGTGTGCCTGCTGGAATTTTCACTTTCTCGCGCGTGCCGTCGATCACCGGAACATCGATCGTGTCGCCAAGGGCGGCCTGCGTCATGCGCAGCGGCACTTCAATGAAGACGTGGGCGGCTTCGCGGTGGAACAACTCGTGCTGGCGGATGGCCACGTGCACATACAGGTCGCCGTTCGGCGCGCCCTGTCCGCCTGCCTCGCCCTCGCCCTGCAAGCGAATACGCGTGCCGTCCTCGACGCCGGGCGGGATCGTGACCTGCAGCGCGCGCTCGCGCTGCAGGGTGCCGGCGCCGTGGCAAATGCGGCACGGGTTACGAATGACGCGTCCGGCGCCCCCGCAAGTGGGGCACGCGCGTTCGATGACGAAGAAGCCCTGCTGGGCCCGTACCTTGCCTTGGCCGTTGCAGGTTGTGCATGTGTCGGCGGCGCGCTGGCCATCGGCGCTGCCGGTGCCCTTGCAGGCCTCGCAGCCCACGCGGGTGGGCACGCGCACTTGCACCTTAGCGCCGGCAAAGGCCTGGGTGAGGTCGATTTCCACCTGAGTTTGCACATCGGCGCCGGCGCGGGTGCGCTGGCGGCCGCCGCCTCCACGGCCCCCCATAAAGTCGCCGAACATCTGGTCGAAAATATCGCCAATGCCGCCGCCGGCGGTGAATTCGAAGCCGCCGCCGGGGAAACCGCCGCCCTGCTCGAACGCGGCGTGGCCGTAGCGGTCATAGGCGGCGCGCTTATTGTCGTCCTTTAGGACGTCGTAAGCTTCGTTGAGATCCTTGAAGCGCGCCTCGGCCTGCTTGTCGCCCGGGTTGCGGTCCGGGTGATATTTCATGGCGAGCTTGCGGAACGCCTTTTTCAGGTCGTCCGCGCTTGCGTCACGGGCCACTTCGAGCGTGGCGTAATAGTCCCGCTTAGCCATTCAGGGGAAATTCCTTAAGACAAGGCTAGGGGCTTTGCCCCTAGGACCCCACAGGGGCCGTGAGGCCCCAAACCCCTATAGCGCTGCGCGGCACAAGTAACGGGGTCTGGGGCCCCCGGCCCCAACGGGGTCCAGGGGCAGAGCCCCTGGCCTTACTTACTTCTTCTTCGAGTCGTCCAAGTCCTCGAACTCGGCGTCGACCACATTCTCGCCGCCCGGAGGCGCGCCGGCATCCGGCGTCTCCTGCTGGGCTTTGTACATGTGCTCGCCGATCTTCATCGCGGCCTGGCTCAACCGCTCGGTCGCCTGCTTCAGGGCCTCGGGGTCGGTGCCTTCGATCGCCTCGCGCGCCGCAGTAATGGCGGCTTCCGCCTCGCCCTTATCGGCCGAAGCCAGCTTGTCACCGTGTTCCTTCAGGTTCTTTTCAACCTGATGAACCAGCGCCTCGGCGTGGTTGCGTGCCTCCACCATGTCGCGCTTCTTGCGGTCAGCCTCGGCATTCGCCTCGGCTTCTTTGACCATGCGCTCAATGTCGGCATCCGAAAGGCCGCCGCTGGCCTGGATCTTGATCTGCTGTTCCTTGCCTGTGGCCTTGTCCTTGGCGCTGACCGAAACGATGCCGTTCGCGTCGATATCAAACGTCACTTCGATCTGCGGCACGCCGCGCGGTGACGGTGGGATACCCATCAGGTCGAATTGTCCAAGCAGCTTGTTATCGGCCGCCATTTCGCGCTCGCCCTGATACACCTTGATGGTCACGGCGCTCTGGTTGTCGTCGGCGGTCGAAAATATCTGGCTCTTCTTGGTCGGGATCGTCGTATTGCGGTCGATCAGGCGGGTGAATACGCCGCCCAACGTTTCGATGCCCAGCGATAGGGGCGTCACGTCCAGCAGCAGCACGTCCTTGACGTCACCACGCAGCACCGCGCCCTGCACGGCGGCGCCGATGGCGACCACTTCGTCCGGGTTCACGTTGCGGGCAGGCTCACGGCCGAAGAACTGCTTCACCGTTTCAATGACCTTCGGCATGCGGGTCATACCGCCGACCAGGATCACTTCGTTAATGTCGGAGGCCGAAACGCCGGCATCCTTAAGCGCCGCTTTGCAGGGCTCGAGCGTACGCGCGATCAGGTCATCGACCAGCGATTCGAGCTTGGCGCGCGACAGCTTCATGACGAGATGCTTCGGGCCCGAGGCGTCCGCCGTGATGAACGGCAGATTGATCTCGGTTTCCTTGCTCGACGAAAGTTCGATCTTGGCCTTTTCAGCAGCTTCTTTAAGGCGCTGCAGCGCCAGCTTGTCGCCGCGTAGGTCGATGCCCTGCTCGCGCTTGAATTCGCTGGCTAGATAATCGATGACGCGGGCGTCGAAATCCTCACCGCCGAGGAACGTATCGCCGTTGGTGGATTTCACCTCGAACACGCCATCGCCGATTTCGAGCACGGAAATATCGAACGTGCCGCCGCCGAGGTCGAACACGGCGATCGTGCCACTTTCCTTCTTGTCCAGACCATAGGCCAGGGCCGCCGCAGTGGGTTCGTTAATGATGCGCAGAACATCGAGCCCGGCGATTCGGCCCGCATCCTTCGTGGCTTGGCGCTGGGCGTCGTTGAAGTACGCCGGGACCGTAATGACAGCCTGCGTGACCTTTTCGCCGAGATAGGATTCGGCGGTTTCCTTCATCTTGCCGAGAATGAAAGCGCTGATCTGGCCGGGCGCATATTTCTCGCCGCGCGCCTCGACCCAGGCATCGCCATTGTCACCGCGCACAATGTCGAATGGTACCAGCGCCTTGTCCTTGGTGACGGTGGGATCTTCGAAGCGGCGGCCGATCAGGCGCTTGACCGCATAAAGTGTATTCGTCGGGTTCGTTACGGCCTGGCGTTTCGCGGCCTGGCCAACGAGGCGCTCGCCGTTCTCGGCGAACGCGACCATGCTGGGGGTAGTACGGGCGCCCTCGCTATTCTCGATCACGCGGACATCCTTGCCCTCCATGATCGCGACGCAGGAATTCGTGGTGCCCAGGTCGATACCAATGACCTTGCTCATTTAACGTAGTCTCCTTTTCAGCGGCGGCGTGCGGCCCGAAGCACCGCAGGCGGCCCTAGTGGGTGGTGGGGATGTATGGGGAGAGGCCGCGCAGAACAAGGGGCCAACGGCGCAAATCACCTCGCCGCGCCGGTCGTGGCTGCGCTCGTCTCGATCGTGTCAGGAAACTCCCGGTCAGACGGTCGTGTTGACGGCCGACGGCGCTCCGCCATTTGCAGGCACGCCCTTTGAGACCACGACCATGGCCGGCCGCAGCAGCCGTCCGTTCAGTGTCCAAGCCCGGCTCCAGGCCTGCAGAATCGTGCCGGGCGGATGCTCGGCGCTGGGCTGTTCCGCCATCGCCTGGTGAAGGTTCGCATCGAACGCCTTGCCGACAGGCTCGTCGCCGACAATGCCGTTGCGCTCCAGCACACCGATGAAGCTGCGCTCCACGCCTTCGAAACCTTCGCGCAGTTTGGCGACGATATCCGGCTCGCCGGTATTCGGCTTGGGTAGGTTTTCAATGCCGCGGCGAATATTCTCGGCCGCTTCAACGACGTCCTTGGCGAACTTCTGAACGGCGTAGAGGCGCGCATCCTCAACCTCGCGCTTGGTGCGGGCGCGTAAGTTCTGCATATCGGCTTCCGCGCGCATCCACCGGTCGCGCAACTCATCGCGCTCGGCAATCAGGGCGTTAATGCGCTCGGCGGCCTCGCCGATCAGCACATCGGGGTTTAGGCCGCCATGCGGCGGCGACGCGGCGTTTTCGTCGATGTCGGTCATGCGCCCGGACGTAGGGGATCGGATGGCGGCGAACAAGGGTACCTGGCGCCAAAACGGCGGCGCACCGGTTCAGGCCGCATGCCTACGTACCTTCGTCATCGTCAGCCGTGCCTCGCCGCCGGCGCCGCGCGGCGCCGCCTCCGCCCGCCATGCGGCCGGGCCATGCACCGTCTCAGGGGTCGCCATGCGCAGCACAACAAACAACGCGATCACTACGCCCACCAGCAGGGCCGGCCAAAGCAGCAGCGTCAGCTCGGCCGGCGGCAAGGCCCCAGCCGGAGTAATCGTCGCCGCGGCGCGAGAAAAATGTTCACGCAGCAGGGCCGCGACGGCGCCAGCAGTCAGAACGGTGGCCCCGGCCACCCAGGGCCATAGACGCGGCGGACGCGCGGTGCGCGGCGCATGGGCTGCACGCTCCAGGTCACCAATAGGCTGGAGCCGCGCGGCCGCCGGCACGGCAGGGTCATCGGCCGTCGCACCGCCAGCAAGTAGGGCCGCGTAGGCGGCCAGGCTGGCGTCACCATCCACGACTATACGATCGGCACTACGCATCGCCGCTTCGAGCTCGGCGCGGTTTTTCACGTGTACTTCGCGGGCCGGTTTCCAAGGCATGATTGTCTCCTGCCTGATATCCCAGGCGGCGAGCCTAACACCGTTTGGCTTGCGAATTCAATTGGCTGGCCGCCGCCTACGCCTTTTACCGCGGGCGGCCCTTTGCTAAGCCAAAGGCGTGCCGCACCGGCGCCAGGAGTCGACCGCCGTATGACCGCTCTCCAGGCTCTCGTGATCGCCGTCCTGCAGGGCGCGACCGAGTTGTTCCCCGTCAGTTCGCTTGGCCACGCCGTGATCCTGCCAAAATTGCTGGGCTGGACGATGGATCAGCACGGCGCCGCGTTCCTGCCGTTCCTGGTCATGCTGCATCTGGGCACTGCCGCGGCGCTGCTGCTGTATTTCTGGAGAGACTGGTATCTGCTGATCGCCGGCACGCTGGGCCTGCTGGATGCACACCGCGTGCGCGAAAGCCGGCGCATCATGCTGCTGGTGGTGATCGCGACTATCCCGGCGGTGATTTTCGGTTTCGCGCTGGAGCACAAATTGCGCGCCCTGTTCGGCGCGCCGCTCTACGCCGCCGGGTTCCTGTTCGCCAATGGACTGCTGCTATTATTCGGTGAGGGCTTGCGCAACCGGTCCACCGCCGGCCGCAGCGCTATTGCGGCGCTGACGCCGCTCGATGCGCTGATCGTCGGACTGTGGCAAAGCCTGGCGCTGCTCCCCGGCATATCTCGCAGTGGCGCGACGATCGTGGGCGGGCTGCTACGCGGTGTGGACCACGCCGCGGCGGCGCATTTTTCGTTTTTGATCGCCACGCCGATCATCCTGGCCGCGGCGGTGAAGGAAGTGCCCAAATTGCTGCATGGCGGCGTGCCGGCGGGCGCCTTCGAGCTGTCCGCGCTGGCGGCGCTGGTGGCCGGCATGACCGCATTCGCCAGCACCGCGTTTCTGATGCGCTACTTCCGCAGCCATGAAAACTGGGCACTGAACCCGTTCGCTTATTACTGCCTCGTGGTAGGCGGCCTAAGCGCCGTGTATTTCGTCGTCGTATGAAGCACCTGATAATCGCTGCCAGTCTCTTGCTGGCTGCCGGAACCCTGCCGGCCAGGAACGTAGCTGCCGCCCCACCGGCCGAGAGCGCGCGTTTGGCCAGCGTGCCGCTGAGCCGGCTTGATCTGCCGTGGTGGCGCGCCCGTTTCGCCGCCAAGGCGGCGGAGATGCAGCATGGTCCCTTCGATCTGGTGTTCTACGGTGACAGCATAACGCAGAATTATGAAATGAGCGGCCCGGAAGCGTGGCGCAACTTCCTGCCGGTCTGGACCAAATACTACGGCGGCCGGCACGCGCTGAACCTCGGCTTTCGTGGCGACACGACTTCCCACCTATTGTGGCGGATCGAGAACGGCGAGGCCGCCAATATCCAGCCCAAGGCCGCCGTGGTACTGATCGGAGCCAATAATTTTGGCCGGCTGCATTGGCCGGCGCCGGAGACCGAGGGTGGTGTCGAAAAAATAATTGCCGAGCTTCGCCGGCGTCTGCCAGGCACGCATATCCTGATCATCGGCGTATTGCCGAGCATTCGCTCGCCCTGGGTCACCACCAATGCGGCCGAACTTAACCAGGCGCTCGCGCGTCGCTACCGCGGCGGCGGCGAGGCGACCTTCGTCGATGTCTCACCGCTGTTTCTGACCGGTGGACGAATCGACCCGGCCAGGTTTATTGACCCGCATCTGCTCCCGCCCGAACCGGCGCTCCACCCGACAGCACAGACTCAGGCACAGATTGCCGCTGCCATAGAGCCGACATTAAGCGCCTGGCTCGGCGACCGGCCCCGCTAATGACCCGGTGCGGCTGGCGTTGGACCATCACTGTCGCCTTTGTGCTCGTTGCGCATGCTAGCCGCGCCGAGCCGGAGCCCAGTGTTTGCGATGTCGCACCCAGCACAATCACATTTGCCCTGGGGGCATATCGTGGCCCCTATTTGGTGACGTTCGCCGATGGCGCGCGCCTAGGTCATAGCGGCTGGCAAGCCTGTCCGCCGGCCACCCAGCACCGCGAGCATTCCTGGGAAGGCTGCAACTTTTCGCTC
>Ga0302157_10002680_pt1 | contig 20542 bp, 19 predicted proteins | sample I_Bog_N3_3_FD_193502 | JGI IMG/M metagenome (GOLD analysis project Ga0302157, IMG submission 193502) | Peat permafrost microbial communities from Stordalen Mire near Abisko, Sweden - I_Bog_N3_3 | ecosystem: Environmental > Terrestrial > Soil > Wetlands > Peat | place: Sweden: Abisko, Stordalen... | reverse complement strand
GGGTCGTGAGGCGATGGGTCTTGATGAGATTAGAGCTTAGAGGGGTTGAGATTAGAGGAAAGGCAAAGGCAACAACGAACGCAATGTTTTCGCGATGTTCGCAATGGAAGAGCGGGCGGCAAAGGAGCTATCGCGTTCTATTTTGAAAGCCGGCCGGTCAGAGTCAGGTCGATTGCAACGTCGTTGTCGGCCTTCCAGATGAGGAAGCTTGGGTTCTTGAGTCCCCACTGGACATACGGCACGACAAAATGAGCCTTTGCCGTGGCGGATTCGCCTGCAAGGTGGACGAGGATGGGGATGGTGATCGGGTGAGGCGTGCCGCAGAGCGTGAAGATGCCGGTCACCTGAAGGTTCGAGTCGCCTGATGGAGCGATGGCGCCGGTATAGGATTTCGGCTCAAAAGATACTGTTGCGTGCTGCTCGACCTGCAGGATGTCGCGGTTCATCTTTTTGTCGCGGCTGTCATTTCCGGTTTTGCCGCTGCCGGCCAGGACGACCACCGAACCCGACATCCCGGAAGTGCCGCGGTCAAACTCAATCGACCCGGATTGGACGTGAAAGGCGCCTATGACGACCTCATGGGTGGTGTTGAGCGTCATCCGGACCTCGCTGGCATCGGGGTTTATGACGAAGGTCTGGTGCTGGGCAAGCGTGGCCGGAGCTAGAAGGAGAGCGACGGCGAGGACGGTAAAGGATTTCATGGCAACGTTCCTTGCTGGAGTGGCTACGTGGCGATGGCGTGGGGAGCCACGGCGCTGTTTTGGGCTACGCGTGTGAGCCTTGCCGTCACGCGCATGACGCCGGGCCAGACCCTGAGGCAGAACGGCAGCACCGCACGAGCCAGCGAGTTGTTCAGGCTATCGGCGGCGAACTCTGCCATGCGCATCTGGTTCAGCAGCGCGGAGCGCAGCTTCGCCTGGAAGACCGGCGCCGGCTCTGCAGCGAGACAGGCAGCGACGGCGCAGCGCGCGGTATGCAGCGCGATGGAGATGCCATCTCCGGTGAAGGAGGGTATGACGGCCGCCTGATCGCCGATGCAGTAGAGCCCGTCCTCCGTGGTGCGGCGCAGATAGCCATACGGGATATGGGTGATGGCGATGGGCTTGTCGAGCATGGGCTCCGCACCGGCCAGCCTGCGGGCGAGGTGAGGGCAGTCCTGCTGCATCTGCGCGAGGAAGTTCTGCCAGCGATGGCCCCCACGAGGAAGATACCGCTGCTGGACGACGCAGCAGAGGTTGGCCAGACCGTCTTCCACCGGCTGGATGCCGCCATAGCCGCCGGGATAGAGCATCAGCTCGGAGGCGCGGGCGAGTTCCGCGGTCTGCGCAGGCGCCAGGCGAAAGTACATCTTGAAGGCGACCCATCGGTGGGGGTCCTCCGGACGCTTGTGGCCGCGCAGGTCGTGCTTGCCGGTGGCGAGAAAGACGGTGGGAGCTTCGCGGGTGGTTCCGTCGTCGAGCGTCGCCTGCCAGAGATTTCCTGACGTGCGTTCGAGTGACTGAACGCTGCGGCCTCGCTCCATGCGGACTCCTGCTGTTATGGCCGCTTCGATGAGCGCCGTGTCCAGAGCCTTGCGCGTGAGCGAGGCTGCGGGAAACGGCAACGGAGCCTCTGCGGCGCGGCGGGCAGCGGCGAGACGAACATTGTCAATAGGCACGGCGCCGAGCGAGGCGACATCCATGCCGAGAGCGTGCAGGTCCTCCAGCGCTTCACCACTTAGGAACTCTCCACAGACCTTGTGGCGCGGCGCGGGCTCGCGCTCGATGAGTGTTACGCTCCTTCCCTTGCGGGCGAGTGCGATCGCAGCAGCACAGCCGGCTACTCCACCACCGAGGATGAGGACTTCGTGTTGCAAATCGGAGTCGATGGGAGCGAAATTCTTCATAGTGATAGCGTCTCATGGCCGGCGACAATCAGGCACGGCGGGTGGTTAGCTCGTGCCAGTTGAGGCCGAGATCGACGAGGAGCAGCGAGGCAAGCGTGAACGCGATGACGCCGACGGCGGAGAAGGAGTCGCCGAGGTGTGCCCAGTAACGCGGCCAGAGGTTGAGCACGCGGCTGGAGACGAAGGTGAAGGTGACAGCGTAAGAGCGGGCCATCCACTGGCGGTGCTGGGTGATCTGGTGGTTACGCGCGGTGATAACGGCGGCTGCGGTGCAGACGATCCACGCGGCGGCCTGCATGGAGGTTCCAGGCAGGCCCGGGCGGCCATGGGCGAGTGCAATCCCCGTAAAGGCGCCGACCAGAACGCTGGCGGCATAGATCCGGCCGAGGATGCGATGCAGCTTGAGGTGACGCTGGCGTATCCGCGAGGAGAAGTTGATGGGGCCGATGACGAGGGCCAGGATGCCGGAGAGCGTGTGCGGGATGAGGAGATGACGGTCGGCGATCACCTGCAGACGGTAGGCGTGGTACATGGGGTAGTCGGTGACGAGGAGAACTTCCGAGGTGATGAAGACGAATAGCACCGTGAGGCCAAGGGAGATCCAAAGCACGGTCTTGAATCTGGAGCGGGTGGAGCTGACGCTGGCTGCGGGTAGCATGGAAGTTGCCATGACTCTCCATTAGACGCGGTTGGGTGGGAGTTGGAGTCCCGCCAGTGGAATGGGTGTGCAGGCTGTGGCTGTTGCGTGAGTTTCAATATCCAGCTTCCCGTCCATGGCGGATGGCCAGGAGCAATACTTGCTCTCCATCAAAGTGATACAGCGCAACATAAGCAGACTGGCCGAAGTCGATGACTAGTTCCCTGAAGCCAGGCAGCATCTCTTCGATGGGGCGACCGATCTCGGGTTGCTTGGCGAGGACCTTCGCGCTCTGACGGATGGCCTTTGCCGCGCGTTTGGCGGCGTCGGGACTCTTAGGCGAAAGGAAGTCATGCAGCCTGCGAAGATCACGCAGCGCGTTGTTCGTCCAGACTAGGTGTGGCATTCGGGCAGAGCAGCTTCTTTGCCTGCTTCAAGTTTTTCCAGCCATGCATCCACTTCCTCACCGGTCAGGTGCAGGCCGGTTCTTTGATAGTCCTCCCATGCAGCGAGGGCGTCCCGGTGGAAACTCTGACGCTTCTCTTCGCGGGTGACGTACTCATCGATGGCTTCGCGCATGATCCAGTGCGAGGTGCGGCGGCGGGACTCCGCGAGACGCTGGACACGTGTTTTCAGTTCCACATCAAGCTTGAGACTGGTCGTTGAAGCCGATGGCATACTGGACACTCCAAGGTGTTACCTATCGCTACTGTATGACTAAATTCTGAGCTAAGTCAACATACAGATCGACGCAATCCACCAACTCCTTCTTGGCGATCTTTTCGTCCGGGGTGTGGGCGACGTGGATGCTGCCGGGGCCGAGGAGGAAGGGTTCGCCCCAGGCGGTGAGGGAGGGGATGTCCGTGGTGAACTTGGCGACCATGGTTTCGAACCCGGGGAGAGAGCGCATCTGGACGAAGGGGAGTTCGAGGGAGAACTCGACGTCGCAGCGGCCGGCGGCGGCTTGAAGGATGGCGGCGCGGGTGGCTTCGGAGGGGCCTACGAGGCGGACGAGGATGTGGGCTTCGGCCTTGTCGGCGATGACGTTGGGGGCGCGGCCGCCGGATAGGATGCCGACGTTCAGCGTGGAGTCGCCGATGCCTTCGATGACGGGGAGTTTGAGCGCCTGGATGTCGTGCAGCGCGCCGAGAAGCTTGTCGATGGCCGAAGTACCCAGCTCCGGGTAGGCGGAGTGCGCCATCTTGCCGTGGGCGTAGAGCTCGACGCGCAGGCAGCCCTTGCTGGCGAGGGCGAGGCGGTTGTCGGTGGGCTCGCCGTTGATAAGAAACCGCGAGCCCGGCGGGTGCTGGTTGGCGACCTTGGCGCCTGCGGAGTCGCGCTCCTCGCCGACGACGAAGAGCAGGCCGACTTTAGCCTTGGCGGCGCGAAGCACTTCGGCGGCGGCGATCTGGGCGGCGATGATTCCCTTGGCGTCGCAGGTGCCGCGGCCGTAGAGGAAGCCGGCGTCCTCGCGGCAGGGGCCGAGGAAGGGCGGAACGGTGTCCATGTGGGTGGAGAAGACGACGTCGGGAGTAGTTCCCTGCTGTGAGGCGTAGACGTTGAAGCGTGGGCCGGTGCCGCCGCCGGGGGTGCGGGCGGGGTCGGGCTGCGGAACGGGCTGGCGGGTGATCTCCCAGCCGAGGGAGGCGAGGTAGCCGGCCAGAAATTCCCCGGCGGGGGCCTCGTGATAGGTGGTCGAGTCGATGTCGACGAGCTGCCGGGTGAGCTGAATGGGGTCGATTGGCATTAGAGGAAGGATAACCGACGGGATGAAGGATAGAAGCAACAGCTTTGAACGCAATGTACGCAATGGAAGAACGCAGAGTACGCGATGGAATACGTAGACTGGTGCCATGAGTGAGGCGGGTGGGTTGGTGTCGCGGGTGGTGACGGTGGAGGACCTGCGCGGGCCGGCAGGACGGCTCGAGGCCGTGCTGAACACCGGCAGAGACGATGCGCTGTATGCGGCGGTGGTGGCGCATCCGCATCCGCTGGGCGGCGGGACGATGCACAACAAGGTGGTCTATCACGCGGCCAAGGCGTTTTCCAGCTTTGGGCTGCCGGTGCTGCGGTTCAACTTTCGCGGAACCGGACTGAGCCAAGGCAAGCATGACGATGGGCGCGGCGAGGTCGAGGACGTCCGTGCGGCGCTGGACTGGATGGAGGGGCGGTACGGGCTGCCGCTGCTGTTCGCGGGGTTTTCGTTTGGGTCGAACGTAGGATTGCGGGCATGCTGCGGCGATGCGCGGATACGCGGGCTGGTGGGAATTGGACTGCCCGTGCGCGCCGAGGGACGCGACTACAGCTACAACTTCTTGCCGGGGTGCGGGAGCGTGCCGAAGCTATTCATCAGCGGCGACCACGATGAGTTCAGCCCGCGCGGCACGCTGGAGGCAGTGCTGGTGACAGCACAGGAGCCGAAGGAGATTGTGTGGGTCGCAGGCGCGGATCACTTCTTCGCGGGGACGGCGGAGTCGCCGAAGTCGAAGCTGGAGGGGATGAGCGCGGCCATGCGGTCGTGGATAGGGCGGGAGTTCGGGCTGGAGGCCGCGGCCGGAAGGTAGTCCCGCGGGGTGAAGTGGTCGTCGGCAATAGCGGGGCTGATGCGCTCGATCCAGTCATGGATGACGGAGGCGCATATCTCGGGCTGCTCTTCGGCTGGACGATGCCCGACGCCGGCGAGGACCTGAAACTCGGAGACGAGCAGGTGCCGGCGCAACTCGTTCGCAGAGTGGAACGGGACGGCGCGATCGCAGTCTCCCCAGACGAGTTTGACCGGGGTGGATAGTGGTGCGCAGAGCAGGCGGCGAAGGGCGGACATGTCGCTGTCCCAGCCGGCAAGCAGACGCAGCAGGTGGGCGACGGTTCCGGGCGTGCGCAGGTTTTCGCGGTATGGTTTGAGTCGCTCAGGGGTGTCCCAGCTCCGCGGGCCGGCCATGCGGCGCAGGCCCATCATCTGAATCCACTGTGGGTACCACGGCATGGTGTAGGCGAAGAGCCTGCCGGGCAGCGTGAGGTAGAAGCGGATGAGCGGGTCCGCGTGCTGGAAGTAGGGGTGCGCGGGCGCGAAGAGGATGAGGGAGCGGACGGTGTCCGGTTGGGTGGCGGCCAGGTAGGTGGCGACGGCTCCGCCGTGGGAGTGGCCGAGCATGACGGGGCGATGCATTTGCAGCGCGGTGAGAAAACGGGAGACGATGCGTGCAGTGGCCGCGAGACCGGGGTCGATTTCGGAGTGGCGCTCCGAGAGGCCGGAGCCGGGGAGATCGAGCGCGATGACATGCTGATGGGGGCCGAGCGCCTGCATGAGTGGAACAAAGGTCTGCGCGCTGCCCATGAGTCCGTGGAGCAGGACGAGCGACGGCGCATCCGGCGACGGCGTTCCTCGTTCGAGGTAAGCCAGGCGCTGGCCGTTCAGATGCAGATGGCGTTGATACAGCATGGGGCGTGTTCTTCTTCGTGAATGGAGTTTGCGGGTGCGAAAGACCGGGTATCCCGAGGCGCCAGTATGAATAGTACGTTAATTTCAATCCCCGCAACATCTCTGAAACGAAGGCGGTGCGTATGGCGTTTTAGGACTTTCATGGCAAACCGCAGGGGGATTGGTTCGTCGAACCGAGGCGAATGGAACTCAAAGCTACTGAAAACCGTATTTGCCTATGATTTGGTGCATGTTATAGCTTTCAAGGAGCTTTGCTGAGGTCGAAAGTTGTTTGGTTCTATGAATTGAACGGGCTTTGGCATTTGGCCAGTAATTTGCTGGTAACCGGACGGTAACATCGGTTCCAAGAGATGAGTATGACGTGAAGAGCGGTTCCCAAACCCGGCTGCTGGCCCTGCTCCTGGCGGTTTGTACCCTGGCGGCGACGGGATTGGCGATTGCCAACCTGGTGCAGGAGAGCGAGAGCGATCCAGCTACGGATGGCGTCCACTGGACCGAGGCGACGGGAGGTTTGCGGGCCTATATTGTTCCCGCCGAGACGCCGGGTGACAAGGCGGGAATCCGCGTGGGCGACGTGCTCACTGCGATTAATGATGTTCCAACGCCGCGAGTAGCGATTCTGGAGCGGGAGATCGAGCAGAGCGGCATCTACACCACCGCGAAGTACTCGATTCTGAGACAGGCCAACCGGTTCTCTCCAGCATTACCGCTGGATGCGCGAGTGATCCTGGCACCGGCGGACCGCATCGACTACCAGGTAATGCGGTTGATCGCGCTGGTGTATCTGGCCATCGGCCTCTATGTGCTGTTTCGACGCTGGGGCGCGCCGAAATCGACCCATTTTTTTGTGTTCTGTCTGGTGTCGTTCATCCTGTACTCATTCAAGTACACGGGAGTGCTGGATGGGCTGGACCTGACCATCCTGATAGGCAACGTGCTGGCCACGGCTCTGCAACCGGCGCTGTTTCTGCACTTCGCTATCAGCTTTACGGAGGAGGATGAGCGGCCCAGCCGCAGGTTGCTCTATCCGCTGTTGTACCTGCCGGGACTGGTGCTGGTGCTGCTGCGCTATTTGTCGCTGCAGTACTGGTCGGCGACGGAGCGGTTGCAGCACCGGCTGGACCAGACCGACTACGCCTATCTGGCCGCTTACTACGTGCTGGCGGCGGTAGTGTTCTGGGTGAAGTATCACCGCGAGCAGCAGCCGCTGCAGCGGCAGCAGTTGAAGTGGCTTTCGCGCGGCACGCTGCTGACGGTGCTTCCCTTCACCGTGCTGTACGTGATTCCCTTCCTCGCCGATGCGGATGTTCCCAAGACGCTGACCAACATCGCCGTTCTGAGCCTTATTCTGCTCCCGCTGACCTTCAGTTGGGCGATTGTGCGCTACCGGCTGATGGACGTGGACCTTATCTTCAAGCGCGGCGTTACATATACGCTGGCGACGGGCGCGCTGGTGGGGCTGTACTTCGGCGTAATCGCGCTCACCGCTGAGGTGGTGCATGAGCGCTTCCAGAGCCTGCGCGAGTGGGGGCTGGTGGCGGCCGTGATCCTGACTGGGCTGGCTTTCGATCCGCTCAAGCGCATGATTCAGGGCTGGGTCGACCGTATGTTCGACCAGAAGAGCATCGACTACCGCGAGACGCTGGTGGAGTTTGGCCGCGAGCTGAATGCACAGACAGACCTGCGCGCACTGGTGAACTCGATTGTGGAGCGGCTGCCGGAGACGCTGCTGGTGACGCGCGTGGCTGTGTTTCTTGCGCAGGAGGAGGAGCTGGCCGGAACCAAGAGCCGGTTCTCTCTGGCGGCCTCGCACGGGCTGAGCCATCAGGTGCTGAGCAATGCGGATTCGCTCGACCTGGGATTTCTGGACTTCGACCGCAGGGACAGCAACAGCCATCTGTTCTTCGAGTCGCCGCAGGGCGTGCTGCGGCTGCCCGACGCCGAGCGCCAGACCGCGGCGGCGCTGGACCTGAACTACTATGTTCCCTGCCGCGCGGCGCGGCATGAGGGCGACGGCGCCAGCACCATCGCCGTGCTCGGGCTGGGGCGCACCGGACAGGGCGACTTCCTCTCCAGCGAGGACATGGAGTTGCTGGAGTCGCTGGCCGGATACATCGGTATCGCCATCCAGAATGCACAGCTCTATCGGCGTCTGGAACAGAAGATCTTTGACTTCGAGCGGCTGCGCGACTTCAACGAGAACATCGTGGAGTCGATCAACATCGGCGTCTTCGCCGTGGATCTGGAAGACCGCATCGAAAGCTGGAATACGCAGATGGAGGTGATGTACGCCACCCCACGCGCGGACGCCCTGCGCAAGCCGCTGAGTGCGGTGTTCCCTGCCGAGTTTCTGCAGGAGTTTGACCGGCTGCGCGGAGAGCACGGCATATGCACGCTGTACAAGTTCCGCCTGCCCACTCCGGCGGGTGAGGCGCGGACGGCGAACATCACCGTGGCGCCGCTGCTGAACCGCGACTTCCAGGCGGTGGGCCGGATCGTCATCGTGGACGACATCACCGACCGCATCAACATGGAGACGCAGTTGACGCAGGCGGAGAAGCTCTCGTCCATCGGTCTGCTGGCCGCGGGCGTGGCGCATGAGGTGAATACACCGCTGGCGATTATCTCCAGCTATGCGCAGATGCTGGGCAAGCAGATGCGCTCGGATGACGCCACCGATAAGCGGCTGGAACCGGTACTGCAGAAGATTACCGAGCAGACGTTCCGCGCCAGCGAGATCGTGAACGGCCTGCTGAACTTTTCGCGCATGGGCAGCGTGGAGTTCGGGCGCATCGATCTGAACGCCGTGGTGCGGGATACCGTGCTGCTGCTGGAGCACCAGACGCGCTCGGCGGGTATTGCCATTACGACGGAGCTGGCCGGGAACCTGCCGGCGGTGATGGGCAATCGCGGCAAGCTGCAACAGGTGCTGGTGAACCTGGTGCTGAACGCCAAAGATGCGCTGCAGGACAAGGCCGACGGCCGGGTGACGATCTCTACTCTGCGCAGTCCAAAGGGCGTACTGCTTACCGTGGAGGACGATGGCACCGGTATGCCCGCAGACGTGTTGCGCAAGATCTACGATCCGTTCTTTACCACCAAGAACAGCCCGAAGGATGGCCAGCGAAAGGGCACCGGACTTGGGCTGGCCGTGACCTACGGCATTGTGCAGGAGCACGCCGGAACCATCGACGTGAGCAGCCGTGTGGGACACGGAACCATCTTCCGTATGGAACTTCCGGCGGCCGATGACGTAAACAACTCCACCCAGGCTGCAAGCCAAGAAGGAAAGGCCATCCATGCCTGAAGCCTTAGTCAATGAGCCTTTTGAGGCGCAGACAGTATCACCGGCAGGTGCTCCAGCGCAGCGCATTCTGATCGTCGACGACGAGGCGGGCATCCGCGATTCGCTGGAGACTCTGCTGGGGCTGGAGGGATTTCGCGTGGACCTGGCCGCGGACGGGCGCGAGGGCCTGGACCAACTGGCGCGGCACAGCTATGACCTGATGCTGCTGGACCTGGCGCTGCCGGGCGAGAGCGGGATCGACCTGCTGCCGCGCATCAAGTCCCTGGTTCCCGACCTGCCCGTGATCCTCATTACCGCCTATGGCACGGTCGGCAACGTGGTGGATGCGATGCGCGCCGGCGCATCAAACTTCGTCCAGAAGCCGTGGGACAACGAAAAGCTGCTGGCCGACATCCGTTCCGCCATTGGCAAGAGCAAGGCCGAGCAGGAGGTCGTACAGCTCAAACGGACGCTGAAGCAGCGCGTCTCGTTTGAGAACATCGTGGGCAAGAGCGAGGTGATGCTGCGGCTCTTTGACCTGGTGGCGCAGGTTGCGCCCAGCCGGTCCACGGTGCTGATCCAGGGTGAGAGCGGAACCGGCAAGGAGCTGATTGCTAAGTCCATTCACGCGCACTCTCCGCGCAAGGACAAGCCGTTTCTGCCGGTCAACACCGGCGCGGTTCCCTCCGAACTGCTGGAGTCCACGCTGTTCGGCCACGAGCGCGGCGCGTTTACCTCCGCCGTAGCCGCGAAGAAGGGTCTGTTCGAGGTCGCCGACGGCGGCACGATCTTCCTCGACGAGATCGGCACCATGCGCATGGACATGCAGGCCAAGATCCTGCGCGTACTGCAGGACAAGCGCTTTATGCACGTCGGTGGAACGCACGAGATTCAGGTGGATGTGCGCATCGTCGCGGCGACGAACGTGAACCTGGAGCAGGCGGTGAAGGAAGGCCGCTTCCGCGAAGATCTGTTCTACCGGCTGAACGTCATCTCGCTGGAGCTGCCCCCACTGCGCGCACGCAGAGAAGACATTCCGCTACTGGCGCAGCACTATCTGAAGTTCTATGCCGCGGAGAACGGCTTCACGCCGCCAGCACTGGCGCCGGAGGCTCTGCGGCTGATGATGGACTACGAGTGGCCCGGCAACGTTCGCGAGCTGGAGAATGCCATGGAGCGCGGCGTGGTGCTGTGCAACGGACCAACGCTCACGCAGGAGCTGCTGCCAGCGCAGGTGCGCGGCAACACCTACTCGACTGCCCTGCTGGAGCAGCGGCCGGACTCTTCCCTGTTCGAGGTTATCGAGGAGATCGAGCGGCGCATCATCGCCGACCGGCTGGAGCGATGCAACTGGAACCAGACTGAAGCGGCGGAGTTCTTCCGGATTCCGCTCTCCACGCTGAACCAGAAGATCAAGCGGTTGAGCATCGAAGTGAAGAAGCGCAGCAGGGATTAGAGCTGCAGCGGCCGTAAACCTCCTTCGGCGATGGCCGGGCTATACTTGGGTATCACTTGCCCGTCTTCAGGTCTCTGAGATGTTGGCACTCTGGGGCCGGCTTCTGAATGCATAGCGACGAACTTATCCTGGTGACCGGCGCGACCGGGTTTCTCGGGGAACGCCTTCTACAGGAACTGCTGCAACGTCATCCGGACGCAATGCTGGCGCTGCTGATTCGCGACAAGCCCGGCCTGACCGGGCGGCAGCGCGCGGATGCGATTGTGCCCGAGGGCGATCGGGCGCGGGTGCAGGTGTTCTCCGGGGACGTGGGCCGGCCGCAGTGCGGGCTCAACGATGAGGACTATCAACGGCTAACTGCGGAGACGACGCGGGTAATCCACTCGGCGGCGACGGTGCGCTTTGACCATACGCTCGAAGAGGCGCGCGCCATCAACGTGGAAGGCACGCGACGGCTGTTGGACTTTGCGGCCGGCGCTCCGAAGCTGCGCAGCCTGGCGTATGTAGGCACGGCGTATGTTTCCGGAGAGCGCAACGGATTGGTGCTGGAAGACGAGTTGGCCGTGGGTCAGCGGTATCGCAACACCTATGAGCAGACCAAGGCGGAGGCCGAGGCGCTGGTGCGGTCGCGGATTGGCGCTGGACCGGGCTCGCTGCCGGGGGTGATTCTGCGGCCCAGCATTATTGTGGGCGACTCGCAGACCGGTGTAACGTCGAGCTTCAAGATGATGTACTGGCCGCTGAAGGTCTACTCGCGTGGGCTGTGGCGGACGGTGCCGGGATATGCCGATGCGGTGCTGGATATTGTTCCGGTGGACTTTGTGGCCGAGGCCGTGGCGGCGCTGGCGTTTGACGACGCTGCGATGGGCAGCACCGTTCACCTGTGCGCCGGGCCGCGTGGCAGCGCCACCATCGACGAGATTGCGCGGCGCGCTGCGGAGTACTTCCACGCGAAGCCGGCGCGCTATGTGAATCCGAGGCTGTTCTTCGCGGTAGTGCGGCCGCTGCTGCATGCGTTTCTGTGGGGGCGCAAGCGGCGGGTGTTACTCAGCGGCGCGGCTTACGGCGACTACTTCACCATGCGGATGCAGTTTGATACAACCAACGCCGTGCGCCTGCTGGCGCCGCACGGATTGTTTCCGCCGCCGGTGCTTGATTACCTCGACCAGCTTTTCCGCTACTGCGTGGCCAGCGACTGGGGCCGCAAGACAATCTCCGCCGCATGAACTTTTTGCAGAGAATTCGATTTGCGCGCGACCGCAGCGTCACCGTCTCCAACCTGGTGGACGAACTGCTGCGCCGCAAAGGCAACTGCGAGATCGGAGAGGAAGAGACGCGCAAATGGATGCTGGCCGAGCTGCATGATGAGGTCTGCAAGATTGACAGCTTTCTGCGCAACACGATTAAGTTGCAGCCGGGGCAGCCGGTGGCGATCTATCGAAGCAATGATGCACGCTGCTTCCACTGGTTCCTCGGCGTAATACGAGCGGGTGGCATCGCCGTGCCGCTGAATCCCATGCTGAAGTTGACGGAGTTGCGGCGCATCCTGGCCGACAGCGGGACCGAGATCGTGGTGACCGACCGCGCGTCGTTTGAGCGTACCATCGTGGAGCGCAGCGCGCTGGAGGTACGCACGTGGATTCAGGCGGAGTGGGAAACAGACAATGCGGCGACGATGGATGGATTCCTGCGCGTGAGCAACAGTGGCGAGCCGGCACTGCCGCCGACTGTCATCGATCCGAAGGCGACGATTGCGGTGTTTCATACGTCGGGTACCAGCGGCTATCCGAAGGGTGCAGCGCTATCGAGCAATGCCCTGCTGGGCGGGCGCAGGACTACGGTGTACTTCGGGCTGGTGCTGGGGCCGAAGGACCTGGCGCTGGTGGCGCTGCCGTGGTCGCACATTATGGGTGTGAGCATCGCGCTGAATGGGTTGATGGCCGGCGTGCGCGGCTGCATCTTGAGCCACTTTGAGGTAGACCGTGCGCTGGAGCTGATAGAGCGGCTAGGCGTGACCGCCGTGGTCGGCGTGCCGACGATGTTCGCGAAGCTGGTGAACAGCAACCCCGATCCCGAGAGGCTGGCGAAGGTTCGGCTGTGGCTTTCCGCGAGTGATCATCTGCCCACCGAGGTCCGCGACCGGCTGCGCCAGTTCGGCGCGCTGATGCGGCTGCCCTTCGGCAAGCGCGTTCCGCCGCTGCTACTGAATGGCTACGGCATGGTGGAGCTGGGCGGGCTGGCGATGCTGGGCATTGAGTTTTCATTTCTGCACGGCAGCAGCGAGTTGTGCTTCCCGGTGCCGCCGTACCGCATTCGCGTGGCCGATGAAGACGGGCGACCCGTTCCCGCGGGCGAGGAGGGTGAGTGCCAGATATGGCGCAGAGGCATCCGGCCCCACTACTGGAAGGACCACAGCAATGGCGAGGCCCTGCTGACCGAGGACGGATGGCTGCACACCGGCGACCTGGCGCGGAAGAACCGGCTGGGCCTGATTAGGCTGGTAGGACGGACGAAGGACGTGTTCAAGTCCGGCGGCTACTCAGTCTACGTTCGCGAGCTGGAGGAGACCATCCTGAAGCATCCGGCGGTAGCACGCGCCGCGGCCTTTGGTCTGCCGCATGCGGAGAAGGGCGAGATTCCCGCTGCGGCGGTGGAGCTGCATGAGGGCTCACAGGCGAGCGAAGATGAGTTGCTGGAGTGGTGCCGGACGCACCTGGCAGCGTATAAGGCGCCGAGGCGCGTGTGGATCGTGGAGCCCGGAAGTCTGCCGCAGAATCACAACGGCAAGGTGCTCCGGCGCGTGCTGCGGGAGCGGTTCGCGGAACAGATGAGCTGATGCAGGCGAGGGTAATCTAGCGCGTGGGGGCCAGCCTTTATGAACCTTGAGATCTCGAAACAGGTACGCGCGGAGGCGATTGCGTCGCTCAAGCGCTACTTTGAGGAAAACATGCCGGAACCCATCGGCGATCTGCCGGCGGGGTTGCTGCTGAGCTTCTTTGTGGAAGAGGTGGGGCCCGCGATCTACAACCAGGCCATCGCCGACGCGCAGGCGCGGATGCAGCAGCACGCTGCGGATCTGCATGGCGAGCTGTTCGCGGAAGAGTTCCAGTTCTGGCCGCGGGCCGAGATCAAGCGAAAGGGCCGCCGGTAGCCTGTCCTGCTTTGGAAGAGCTGTGGGCGAAGAGTGTGCGAAGATAGGCGGAGCCTATGCCGAGCCTCTTCCCAGCACAGATCGCACCGGAGACACTCTCCGAACTGCTGCAACGCGTCTTCGGACACCGCAAGTTCCGCGCCCACCAGCGCGAGGTATGCGAGGCCGCAGCATCTGGGCGAGATGTTCTGCTGGTAATGCCGACCGGCGCGGGCAAATCGCTCTGTTATCAATTACCGGCGATGGCGCGAGGTGGAACAGCGCTGGTGATCTCGCCGCTGATTGCGCTGATGGACGACCAGGCGGGCAAGCTATCCGCACTGGGGCTGCGCGTGGCGCGAGTACACTCCGGTCTGTCGAGAGACGATGCGCGGCAGGCGTGCCGGGATTATCTGGCCGGCGAGCTGGACTTCCTGTTCATCGCGCCGGAGCGGATGCGCGTGCCGGGGTTTCCGGAGATGCTGGCCAGGCGCAAGCCCTCCCTGGTGGCGATTGATGAGGCGCACTGCATCTCGGCGTGGGGGCATGACTTCCGTCCGGACTACCGTACGCTGGGCTCGCACCTGCCGGCGCTGCGTCCCGCTCCGATCATTGCATTGACGGCGACTGCGACGCCGACCGTGCAAAAGGACATCGCCAAACAGCTCGACCTGAAGGACCCGGCAGTGTTTATCACCGGCTTTCGGCGCGAGAACCTCGCTGTGGAGGCGATGGAGCTCTCGAAGCCACAGCGCGCGGAGTTCACGGCGAAGCTGCTGGCGGCGACGTCCGCGCGTCCGGCGATTGTGTACGCGGCCTCGCGCAAGAGCGCCGAGGAGCTGGCCGAGCGGCTGAACCGCGACTTCCCTGCCCGCGCCTATCACGCCGGGCTGGAGCCGGGCGTCCGCGAGCGAGTGCAGCGAGAGTTCCTTGCTGGAAAGATCGACGTGGTGGTGGCGACCGTCGCCTTCGGCATGGGAGTGGACAAGGCCGACGTTCGCACCGTAGTTCATGTGGCGTTGCCGGGCAGCGTGGAGGCCTTCTATCAGGAGATTGGCCGCGCCGGTCGCGATGGTCTGCCCTCGCGCACCATGCTGCTCTACAGCTTTGCCGACCGCAAGACTCAGGAGTTCTTTCTGGAGAAGAACTACCCGCCCGTCAGTGACTTGGAGCAGGTTGCTGGAGTTTTGGGCGAGGAGTTTGTTGACCCCGAGACACTGCAACGCGCTTTGGGCAAGAAGAAGATTGCCATGGATAAGGAGTCGCTGGACCGGGCAATCGAGAAGCTGCAAGGCGTAGGTGTAGCCGAGGTGGATATGGCCGGAGGCGTGCGCGCTGGCGAGGGTCGGCGCGGACTGGCTGCGTGGAAGGCCGGTTACGACCTGCAGGTGGAGGCGCGGCGCGCGCAGATTGACAAGATGGTGGCCTTCGCCGAGGGGCACCAGTGCCGCATGACCGCGCTGGTACGGCACTTCGGCGACACCACCGACACGCGCGGGCCGTGCGGGCGCTGCGATGTCTGCCGTCCGCAGTCGGCGTCGGGCGGGGAGGGCCATGCTCCTAATGCGGAGGAGTGCCGCGACCTGCGCGTGATCCTGAAGGCGCTGGAGGGCCGCGGGACTTCGACTGGAAAGCTGTTTACCGAGCTGAAGCTGACCAAGGACAGGAAGAGCTTCGATGCCCTGCTGGATGGGCTGGCGCGGGCGGGGCTGATTGCGATTGCCAATGACAGCTTTCGCACCGACGATGGCCGCGATGTGACCTATCGAAAGGCGAGCATCACCCATGAGGGCCGCACGCCGGATGATGCGACGTTGGCGACGGTGTGGATTCGTGGCGAGGTGGAGAGCGGAACGCGAGCGAAGAGGACGCAGAAGAAGCAGCCGCCAACTTATGTCTCAAAATCGAGACCCTTCGACAAGCTCAGGGCGGGCTCTAGGGCATCCAGTTCAGCGGCTGCACGGGGCGAGCGCCAAGGGCGCGACCTATACCAGCCTGGGGCGAAGCCCCAGGAACACGCGCGCCCCAACACGCAGAGGGCTGAAGGCCCGACCTATCGTGCAACGGCAACACCCAAGGCCGCACCCGAACCAGCTGTCGAACTCAACGCCGCGCAGGCTGCACTTGAGGCGAAGCTGAAGAAGTGGCGGCGCGAAGAGGCCGGCAAGGCCGGTCTGCCAAGCTTCTTCGTCTTTAGCGATATGGTGTTGCGCAACATCGTGCTGGCTGGGCCTGCGTCGTTAAGTGAGTTGAGCAAGGTACGCGGCGTGGGGCCGGAGAAGCTGGAGAAGTTCGGCGCGGCGGTCCTCGAGATATGTCGCGCGTGATGCGATTCGTGAGAGCATTAACCGCGTATGGCGAATGATTCATTTGGCGTGGCGATCATGGCGGCCGGCAAGGGTACGCGGCTGAAGTCGAAGCGGCCCAAGGTGCTGCATGAGATCGGCGGGCAGGCGCTTTTGCTGCATGTCATCGCCGCAGCGAAGGCGATTGCGCCGCCGGAGCGGATCTATTGCATCGTGGGACATGAGGCTGACCGCGTGAAGGCGGCGGTGGAGGCGGCTGGCGTGCAAGTGGCGTTCGTCGATCAGCCGGAGCAGCGAGGGACGGGCCATGCGCTGCAGATGCTGAAGGCAGACGTCGAGCTGAGCGCGAAGAAGCCGCCGGAGAACCTGCTGGTGCTATCAGGCGATGTGCCGCTCATACAGGCTAAGACGCTGCAGGCGCTGTGCGCGTTCCATCTGCGCGAGAAGGCTGCGATGACCATCCTGACCGCGGTGCCCGGCGACCCGACCGGCTATGGCCGCGTGCTGCGCAAGAACGCGAAGTCTGCCGAGGTGGTGGGCATCGTCGAACAGAAGGCGCTGAAGCCGGAGCAGCTTGGCGAGCCGGAGATTAACTCCGGCATCTATTGTTTCAGGACGGCTGCGCTGTTTGCGCATCTCGACTTCCTCACCACCGCCAATGCGCACGGCGAGTACTATCTGACGGATGTCGCCGCGTTGCTGGTGAATGCGGGAGAGCGCGTGGTGGCGCTGCAAGCCGAACGTGTGGAGGAGGTGCTGGGCGCGAACACCATCGCCGAGATGATGCATCTCGACGCCGCGATGCGGCTGGCCACTACACAGCGGCTGATGTCCGAAGGCGTAACCATCTTCCGGCCGGAGACGTGCGTGATTGACGCGCAGGTGGAGGTAGGCGCGGACACCGTCATCGAGCCTTATGTGCAATTGCTGGGCGCGACGAAGATTGGACCGGATTGCCGGATTCGTTCGTACTCGGTGGTGCAGAGCTCGACGCTGGGCGCGGGCGTGCTGGTGCGTAACGGCTGCATACTCGACGGGGCGAGCGTCAACGACGGAGCGTTGCTGGGGCCGTATGCACATCTGCGGCCGGGTAGCGTCATCGGCGAGGCCGCGCACATCGGCAACTTTGTCGAGACCAAGAACACGCGCGTCGGCAAGGGATCGAAGGCCAACCACCTGAGCTACCTGGGCGATGCAGTGATCGGCGCGGGGGCGAACGTCGGCGCTGGCGCAATTACCTGCAACTACGACGGAGTGAACAAGCACACCACAACTATCGGTGACGGCGTCTTCGTCGGCTCGGATGCGACTCTGGTGGCGCCCTTGACCGTGGGCGAGGGCGCCTATATCGCGGCGGGTTCCTGCATCACAGAGGATGTGCCGGCGGGCGCACTGGCGCTGGGCCGCAGCCGACAGACCACCAAACCCGGCTGGGCCGCGAATCGAAGGGCCGCGAAGCCATCAGGAGCAAAGCGATGAGGAAAGTGATCGAGGGAGCAAAGCTGAAAGATGCCGTGGCCGATCTGCCTTCGTGGAAGCTGGAGAAGGACGGGCTGGTGCGCAAGATTCTTTTTCCGGACTTCAAGGCAGCGATCGCGTTCGTGAATCAGGCAGCGGAGTTCGCCGAACAGGCCGACCATCACCCCGATATTGATATTCGTTTCAACAAGATACGGGTTGCTCTCACGACCCACTCCGCGGGCGGCATCACCCGTATGGACCTGGATATGGCCGCCCGGCTGGACGAGCTGCTCAAATAAATGAAAAACTGTTTCTTTTCCGGACGCGGTCTATGGTATATTGAAGAAAGTGTTGCAGCAGTCGATAAGACTTATGCACGCGAAGGATTGGTTGGGCAGCCTCCCAGCCGCAAGTTGCGTCACTGGCCTCCCGGCATGGACAAAACACCGTTCATGCCGCCTTTTTTCTTAAGCGAGGCGTTTGACCGCGTCCTGCCTATACAAATCACATTTCATCTACTGAATTCCATGCCATGAAAAAGCCCTCGATGAGGCGGGAAAGCAAGCTTCCGGTGATTCTGGCGCTGGTGTTGCTGGGGTGCGTGGCACTGGCTCTGGCAGGGCTGCCATGGCTCCGGCGAGAACATGAGGCCCTGATTTATCTACAAAATCACGTAGAACTGGCCGCTGCGCCCGGCGAACCTGTGCTGGTGGACGACCGTTGCCTCGGATTCGCACTTGGCAAGATCGGGTCGCGGCTGGCAGACCATCCGGAGGCGGTTTTCACGGCTGCCGGGGTTCGTGGGCTGGGCGATCAGGAGGCGGTGCTGGTCGCTCGACCGGGCGACCCCCTGCTCGTGTCGTTACGGGCGACGGGGTATCGCGTCACTCCGGACGCCTCAGGTGACGTCCCCTGGGACCCAACCGCAGACGGCTCGGCACTATGCGGCCGGGCGGCGGTGCGGATCTTCTTCGTGCTGCCGCCGGACTCCTCAGGGGCGATACCATCGAAGCCATGAGCGTGAGCTGGGTCTTCTGGGCGATTCTATCGGCGGTATTCGCGGCGGGGACCGCATTGCTGGCCAAGGTGGGCGTGGAGCACATCGACAGCAACCTGGCGACGGCAATCCGCACGACCGTGGTACTGGTCTTCACGTGGGGCATCGCGCTTGCACTGAATGCCCATCACGGGCTGGGAGCAATCGGGCGGCGCAGTTGGATCTTCCTTGTGCTCTCCGGGCTATGTACCGGACTGAGCTGGTTGTGCTACTTTCGCGCGCTGCAACTGGGCCCGGTGAGCGGAGTGGCGCCGATCGACAAGCTGAGCGTGGCGCTGGTGATTGTTGCCGGATGGCTGTTCTTCGGCGAGAGCATGACCCCGGCGAAGATTGTGGGCGGTGTGCTGGTGACGGCGGGGGCGCTGGTGATTGCGTTTGCGTGAGTTCCCTGCCGCGACGACGTATAATGACAACAGTTCTTTGAGTGCCCCAATGCAATGTTGGTGCCAGCTCCAAATGGGGGCGTCACGGCTTCGACGGGATTGCTTGCGGCAGAGAGGCATGCCGGGGTGGGTACACCCGTAATCGCGCCCAAAACCATAAGTGCCGATAACACTCTGGCTCTTGCTGCTTAATTAATTAAGTAGCCGATCGCTTTGGCTTCGCCTACGGGCTGATACCGATCGACGCACAGTAGGCTGGTCCGAGGGGTTCCGCCTGTACGCCAAGGACGAGATCAATCAGGCTGGTGGCCGGCGCATCTTTGTCCGTTCCAAGCGCCGGCTACGAGACAAAAGCGAACTGGAAAAAGCATGAAGGCTCTCTGTCGATGGTAGTTTCGGACGTGGGTTCGACTCCCACCGCCTCCACCAATTTTCCACCGATGTATCCAAACATTGGCATCTGCTGCTTTTTTTCAAGCCACATGAACTGTGGTCGCGGCATGCAGCAAAATAATCTTGACCGCGCAGGACTCAGAGGCTAAAGCGGCATTGTGAGTCTGCACAACCAGTTCGCTTGTTGTTCGCGCCCTTTGCAGGTGTGCGCAGGCGATCTCTCTTCCTTGCAGTTCTAATTCCCAGAAGATAGAAACTGACCGCATTCCCCTGCATGGCATCCTGCCCGTGTGGGTGTTCTGCACGTGGACTCGGGTGCCTTGCCCATCCTTTTGCAACCTAATACAAGGAGAAATGAATGAACCGCATTCGTCTTAAGGCGCTACTGTGCGTCTTTACCGGAGTTCTGTTTCAAGGCATACTCATCGCGCAACTGCCGCCAAGACACTGGAGTGGATTCGCAACGGTACACGGCCAGCAGGTGCCTGTTCATCTCGACCTTTCGGTGCCATCCTCTGACGGGCAAGTCAGCGGAAGTTTTCTTAATGGCGCCAGGATAACGACCTCCAGCGACGGACAGCGAACCGGCACACATCTGCTGCTTAACTTCAATTACTTCGCGCGCAAGCTGGAGGGTGACTTCAACGGTCAGACCTTCACCGGGACATATGGCGGCGCCCGTGGTGAACCAACACCGCTCGAACTTCACGCAGACACAGCTTCTGATGCTAAGAGCAACTCCGCCACAACTCCAGACGGCAACGACATCCGCGGCGATTGGGAGATTGCGGTACAGTCGCCGAAGGGGGAGTCTGCCTGGACTCTGCGTCTCACACCACTCGGTCATGGCCAAATCAAAGCAATCATTCTCCGCATAGACGGCGACACGTGTGGGCTGTATGGATCGTACGACGTCGATCATGCCGAGTATCGCGTGAGCCACTTCAATGCTCCGGGCGCGGCACTCTATACGATCAAGCCTCAGCCTGATGGCACATTGCTTGTGACCAACCCCCTGCGGGATGGACAGCAGTGGACGGTTCGCCGTCCGCTGGATGCACGTAAGGCAAACCTGGCTCCGCCGACGATGAGTACCGAACAAACCAGTG
>Ga0302157_10002675_pt1 | contig 20567 bp, 20 predicted proteins | sample I_Bog_N3_3_FD_193502 | JGI IMG/M metagenome (GOLD analysis project Ga0302157, IMG submission 193502) | Peat permafrost microbial communities from Stordalen Mire near Abisko, Sweden - I_Bog_N3_3 | ecosystem: Environmental > Terrestrial > Soil > Wetlands > Peat | place: Sweden: Abisko, Stordalen... | reverse complement strand
GTGGGGGCGACGGTGCGCGTCCGCCTGATGAGCGAGGACGTGATCCATTCGTTTTGGATTCCCGCTTTGTCCGGCAAGACCGACCTGATCCCCGGACAAACCAACGAAACCTGGATCGAAGCCGATCGAGCCGGGATCTATCGCGGCCAATGTTCCGAGTTCTGCGGCGATCAGCATGCCGGCATGGCCATGTATGTCGTCGCCCAGCCGCCGGAAGATTTCGAACTTTGGCGTAAACAGCAAATCGCTCCCGCCAACCTCAGCGGCGAGGGCGCCGTGGTTGACGGTCAACAAGCCTTCGATTTGCGCTGCGGCGCCTGTCACACGGTGCGCGGCGGCGGGGCCGGAGGTATCGCAGGCCCTGACCTCACCCACTTGATGAGCCGCGCCAATATAGCGGCGGGTCTGCTGCCCAATACGCCGGGCTATCTCTCGGCCTGGATCGCCGACCCGCAGCGGCTGAAGCCCGGAACGCTCATGCCGCGCGTAGTTCTCGCGGCAGGCGAACTGCAAGCGATTGGCGGTTTTCTGCAGACGCTGAAATAGGGGGAGGCATGGCGCTCAGACAGGACTATCGTGTGCCGGCCATCGCCGTCGCCGGCTACGATTCGCCACTCGCGACGAGGCTGGAAGCGATCTGGCGAACTCCGCCCGGTTGGCGCGGCGTGTTGTCGAGCGTCGACCACAAGACCATCGGCATTCGTTATTTCGTCACCGCTTTCGCCTTCCTCATTCTGGGCGGCCTGGAAGCCCTGGCGATGCGGTTGCAACTGGCCGGTCCGCAACTTCGGCTGTTGACGCCCGAGCAATACGATCAACTGTTCACGATGCACGGCATCTCGATGATTTTTCTCTATGCTGGCCCGGTCCTCTCGGGATTCAGCAATTATCTCTGGCCGTTGTTGCTCGGCTCGCGCGACATGGCGTTTCCCCGGGTCAACGCTCTCTCCTATTGGACGTATCTGTTCGCCGGGCTGTTCATCTACGCCAGTTTTCTGGTCGGCGCCGCGCCCAATGCCGGGTGGTTCAACTATGTGCCGATCGCATCGCGCGAATTCAACCCGGGCCCGAACATCGACTTCTACGCGCTCGGAATGATTTTCCTCGGCTTCTCGACGACGGTCGGCTCGGTCAATTTCATCGTCACGTTGTTGCGCACCCGGGCGCCGGGCATGTCGCTCAATCGCCTGCCGATTCTGGTCTGGGGCACGATGACCGCCTCGATCGCCAACGTGCTGGTCGTTCCCTGCGTCAGCCTGGCGTTTTTGTTGCTCTGGTTCGATCGGCAATTGGGCACGCAATTCTTCGATCCGCGCGGCGGTGGGCAACCGCTGCTATGGCAGCATTTGTTCTGGATGTTCGGCCATCCCTGGGTCTACGCGGTGGTTCTGCCGGCAATGGGCATCGTCTCCGACGGATTGCCGACATTCTGTCGTCGCCCGCTGGTTGGTTACACGCTCGTTGCGCTTTCGACGGTCGGCACGATGGCGCTAGGTTTCGGCGTGTGGCTGCATCATATGTTCGCCACCGGCCTTCCCGCGATGGCGCTGTCGTTTTTCTCCGGCGCCTCGATCATCATCGCGCTGCCGAGCGCCGTCGCCGTGTTCGCGTGGCTGGCGACGATCGCGAGCGGGCGTCCCGTATTCACGACCGCATTCCTGTTCTTCTCCAGTTTCATCGTACTGTTCGTCATCGGCGGCGTGTCGGGCTTCATGACCGCTTCAGTTCCCGTCGATTGGCAATTGACCCAGACGTATTTCGTCGTCGCGCATCTCCACTATGTGCTGATCGGCATCAACGTCTTTCCGGTCGCGGGCGGTATTTACTACTGGTTCCCCAAGGTCACCGGCCGTCTGCTCGACGAGCGCCTGGGCCGCTGGAATTTCTGGACCATGTTCGTCGGCTTCAACGCCGCGTTTTTCCCGATGCACATCGCCGGCCTCATGGGCATGCCGCGCCGCATTTATACCTATCCCGCGAATGTCGGCTGGAGCGCGGTAAATCTGATCACGTCGATAGGTTCGTTGGCTTTCGCCGTCGGCATTCTGCTTCTGTTGCTCAACATCGCCGTCAGCCTCAGGCGCGGCGCGCGGGCCGGCGCCAACCCCTGGCACGCGCCGACCCTGGAATGGTCCACGCCGTCGCCGCCGCCGCAATATAATTTCGTCGTCATCCCGACGATCGCCAGTCGCCACCCGCTATGGGAAGAGCAACTCGGCGAGGTCGAACCGCAAAGGCGCTCGCGCCTGGATCAAGGCTATGTGCTCGACCAGGGGCGAGAGACGCTCGGGACGACGGCGCTCGACGCCGAGCCCGACGTCATTCTCAAAATGCCCAGCGACTCCTATGTTCCTCTCGCTTTCGCGCTCGCCATGACGGTGTCGTTCGTCGGGTTGCTGATCCAGCATCCCGTGGTTGCTTGCGTCGGCGTCTTTCTGTTGGCGGCCGCCCTCGTCGCTTGGCTGTGGCCTGAACGGCAACTCGCGCAAACCGCGGCCGAACCGATCGAAGAGGCCCAGCATGTCTGACGCGGCCCTAGCCGTCGGCGAAGCCGACGAACTCATGAACGTTCCCCGCGAATTGCCCTTGGGCACGATTGGCGTCCACGCTTCCGGTTGGTGGGGCATGTGGTGCGTCATCGCCACCGAAGCCGCGCTGTTCGCCTATCTGCTGATGACATATCTCTATCTCGACTTGCAGGCGCGAAGTCCCTGGCCCCCCGGCGGCCCGCCGTCGCTGATGCTGGCGCTCCCCAACACATTCATCCTGCTGGCCTCGAGTCTCGCGGTCTGGCTTGGCGAAAGCGGCCTGCGCGCCGGCTCGCGAATGCGCGCGCTGATCGGCTTGCTCTGCGGCGCGGGCCTGGGAATGGCGTTCGTCGGCATTCAGTTGCTGGAATGGAAGCGCAAGACCTTCTCGTTCGAGTCGGAACTCTATGGTTCGGCCTATTTTACCGTAACCGGGTTTCACATGGCGCATGTCGTCGTGGGCATCCTCGTGTTGCTCGTGCTGGCGCTATGGTCAGGGCTCGGCTATTTCGATCAGGTGCGCCACGGGCCGGTTTCGATCGGCTCCGTGTACTGGCATTTCGTCGACGTCGTCTGGCTGTTCGTTTTCGCGACCCTCTATCTCGCGCCGCATGCGAGGTCGCTATGACCAGTCTTCCCAACCAACACCCCTCGCCGCATCGCAGTCGCATCGGACTGACTTCGCTGCTGTTCTGCCTGGCGGCGCCGCCGATGGCCTGGACCTCGCATCTGACCGCCAATTTCGCCTTCGCCGACAGGGTCTGCTTTCCCGGCGATACGGCGCTCGTCGGCTCTGGCGTCCCGGACCGCTCGCCCATCATCGTTTATGGCCCTTCGGCCGCCGCCCTTCTGATTTGCTTGATCGCGGCCGGGATCGCTTACGAAAACTGGCGGCGAACGCGCGAGGAGAAAGGGGGCGCCTACGACGCCTTGATGGAAGTCGGGGAGGGACGGACACGTTTCATGGCGCTGTGCGGCGTGTTCACCGCCGCGGGATTTGGCGTCGCGACCGTTTTCGACTCCCTCTCGCTATTCATGGCGCGAACATGCGGAATCTGACGGGCGCTCTCATGTGTTTGTTCTGCCTGGCGTGCGCGCGAGCGGCGCTGCCGGCGGAGTCTGGCGATGCGCGCAACGGCGCCAAGCTGATTGCGCGCCTGGGCTGCGGGGGCTGCCGCAGCATCGACGGCATCCGAGACGCGGTGGGCAATGTCGGCCCGCCGCTCACCCATGTGGGAACACGCATCTATCTCGCCGGCGTGCTCGAAAACACTCCGGAAAACATGATGGCCTGGTTGCGCCATCCGCAACGTTTCGTGCCGCGCAACGCCATGCCGGACATCGGGCTCGGCGAGCGCGATGCGCGCGACATCGCGGCCTATCTTCATGAGTTGAAATGAACCGAATCTGAAAGGGAGCATCGATGATGACGAGAGCGCTGCCGGGATGGACCGCTTGCGCCGCCGCCGTGGCGTTGTCGCTAGGAGGCGTCGCGTCGGCGCGAGCCGGCACCGGCGCGACCGCTTCGTTCGCTCCCGGCGACCCTCCGGGGGAGTGGCGCCGGCAGGCCCGCGACTACGCCAACACGCGTTTCAGTCCGCTCGATCAGATCAAGAAAGACAACGTCGGGCATCTCCGGGTCGCCTGGACCTTCTCGGACGGCGCGGCCTACGGCCACGAAGGCGCCCCGCTGGTCGAGGGCGACACGATGTATGTGGTGACGCCGTTCCCCAATATCGCCTACGCGCTCGATCTCTCCAAGCCGGGTTCGCCGATCAAATGGACCTACAAGCCGGACCCGACGCCGATGGCGGTCGGCAAGGCGTGTTGCGACGCCGTGTTGCGCGGCTGGGCGCTCGCCAACGGCAAGCTGATCTACAACATTCTGGACGGCCACACCGTGGCCGTCGACGTCAAGACCGGGAAAGAGGCCTGGCGCATAAAGATGTCGAACGTGTCGAGCGGCGCGACGATGACGATGCCCGTCATGGTCGTCGGCGACAAGGTCTACGCCGGCAACAGTGGCGGCGAACTGGGCGCGCATGGCTGGTTGGCGGCGCTGGACGTGAACAGCGGACACGAACTGTGGCGAGCCTATTCGACCGGCAGCGACGCAGACGCCAAGATCGGTCCGGATTTCAAGCCGTTCTATCCCTGGCTCGTCGGCAAGGATCTCGGCGTTTCGACATGGCCGGCCGATGCCTGGCGGCATGGCGGCGGCGCCGTGTGGGGCTGGATTTCCTACGATCCCGAACTCAATCTGATGTATTACGGCACCTCCAATCCCAGCCCGCGCGTTCCCGCGCAGCGGCCGGGCCTCAATCTCTGGACCTCCGCGATGTTCGCCAGGGACGCGGATTCCGGCATGGCCAAATGGGCGTTTCAGTTCACGCCGCACGACCAATGGGACTACGACGGCGTCAATGAAAACATCCTGATCGACGCGCCGTTCGGCGGTCGCATGCGCAAGGTTCTCGTCCAACTCAATCGCAATGGCTTCGGCTACACCATCGATCGAGAGACGGGCGAAGTGCTGGTGGCCAAGCCGTTCGGCAATCTCAATTGGGCGACGGGCGTCGACATGGCGACCGGGCAGCCGATCGTCAATCCGGCGATGCAGCCGCAGCCGGAAATCAAGCTCGACAACGTCTGTCCGACCGACGTCGGCGACAAGGACTGGGAGCCCGGGGCGTTCTCGCCGCAAACCGGGTTGATCTACGCGGGCATTTTCAACATCTGCATGGATGTGACCGACCACCCCCAGTCCTATATCGCGGGAACGCCTTATGACGGCATGGAGATGCAGCGCCATGCCGGCCCCGGGGGCAATTGGGGCGAGTTCATCGCCTGGGATCCCGTCAAGGGCGAGAAGGTCTGGTCGATCAAGGAAAAGTTCATGACCATGAGCGGCGCCCTGGCGACCGCCGGCGGCGTCGTTTTCTACGGCACAGTCGATGGCTGGTTCCGCGCCGTCGACGCGCAAACCGGCGACATCCTGTGGTCGCAAAAGCTGGGATCGGGGGTCATCGCGCAACCGATGACGTATCTCGGACCAGACGGCCGCCAATATGTGGCGATCTACACCGGCGTCGGCGGAGCGGCGACGATCAGTTCCGCGATGCCCGGATACCCGCCGCGCGGCAGCACGCTGTACGTCTTCTCGATCGACGGCGACTCGGTCGCTTCGGGCCCTGGCATGAAGGAGACCGACGCCGCCGCGCCCGCGCCTTCGGGCGATACGGCTCAACCGAAGAAGTAACGGAGAACAGCGATGCTTCGTGTTGCGCTCCTGATCGCCATCTTCGTCAGCGCGGACGTCCGCGCGGCCGAGACGACGAACCCAGCCGATCCGCCGTCGGTCGATGCCGCGGGACCGTTGGCGGGCGAGCCGCGCGTTCCCCTCGGCGACGTCGCCGGCGACCACGGAGGCCTCGTCCCGGTGGTTCCCAATCCCGCCGACGCCCGAACCGGCGCGATCAATCGGGGCAAACAGCTGTTCGTGCGCATGAACTGCGCGGGCTGCCATGGCTACGACGCCAAGGGCGGGATGGGACCGGACCTGACGGATCGCTACTGGCGCTACGGCGGCTCGCCCGTCGCCATCTACGAGTCGATCATCGAGGGTCGCCCGCAAGGCATGCCGTCATGGAGCGCCGCCATTCCCAGCGAGGAAGTCTGGGATATCGTCACCTACATCGAATCGTTCGGGGGCGCTTCCCCCGCACAAGACGAGCATGCCCAGCGCGAAGGCGACGAACCCGGCGAACTGACCGCGCCGGAGGTCGAAGGCAAGCCGTAATGGGTGCAGGCGCCCTCGAGGCGTGAACAGGAGAAGCCGGCATGCAACCTATCTTCGCCCCGTATTGCGGCCAGCCGCCGGTTCCCGGAGCGGTGACCTGGAACTTCGATCCGGTCCTGATCGGGGTCCTGTTGTTCTGGTTGGCGAGTTACATGGCGACGCATTCCGTCCGCTCTGGAAGGGGCGCAGCGTTTGGGGCGGGCTGGTCGATTTGCGCCGCGACGCTCGTCTCGCCCTTGTGCAGCCTGAGCGTCGCCCTTTTCTCGGCGCGCGTGTCACAACACATGATCCTCACGCTCGTGGCGGCGCCTCTGATCGCTTTTGGCTACTGGGGATTGGGCGAAGGACGCCAAAGCTGGCGCGGCGCGACGCTCGCCACCATCGGTTTCGCGACCGTTCTCTGGTTTTGGCATGCGCCCAGGAGCTACGACGCGACCTTCACCAGCGACGCGGCCTATTGGGCGATGCATGTCTCGTTGTTGGCCAGCGCAACGTTTTTGTGGCGCGCGTTGCTGAACCGGAATTATCTCGGCGCGGCGCTGTTGGCGAGTTTCGCGACGGGCGCGCAAATGTGCGCGTTGGGCGCGCTGCTGGTGCTGGCTCCGAGAAGTCTCTACTGGGTGCATGCGCTGTCCACCGGGCCATGGGACCTGTCGCCGCTCGCCGACCAACAACTCGGCGGCCTCATCATGTGGGTCCCCGGCGGCGTGGTGCTTACGTGTCATGCCCTTTGGGTGTTGACCTCATGGATCGAGCCCGGCCGCGCGCCGCGCCCGATGCGAATCCTGGCGCAATAAATTCAGCCCTGGCTGCATCAACGTCAGCTTTGTTTCCGCCGCGGCTCAATTTTCTCGCCGGGAAGCCAGAAAAGCGGTCGCCTTGCCGCTGGCCGCGGCTTGCTTTATCGAGAGCGCGATGCGGCTTCATGGCGACGAACGCAGCGGCTATGGCTCCTTTTGCCGTGATCGGAACTTGCTGGCGAATCGACGCGGGGCGCGATAAGGAGCCGCCTCCGTTTTGTCGCCAGATTACAGTTGGGGATAAGGAGGAGCCTTGGCTCTGCCGGGTCGACACGACCGAGCGAAATTGGCTAGTGATCATCGGGATGAGCAAACAAAACTCGCGTAAGCTGCCCTCCTCGGCCTCTGCCGATAAACTTGCCGCCGAGGCAGATCTGGCGCTTGGCCTGGGCCGGTTCAAGGAGGCCATGGAGCTTTACAAGCAGCTCCTCAAGTTGGAAGTCCGGCCGGAATGGCGCGATGGGCTCGCGACCGCTTATCTGGGCCGAGCGAAGGCGCTTGCCGCCAAGGGGTTGTTCAAAGAGGCCGAGATCGTCATCGGCAACGCCGTCGCGCTCGACGGCGTCGTGAAAGAGCCGCTGTTCCTGATCGACTGCCTGATCCGGCAGGGCGAAATCGAAAAAGCGCTCGCCCAGGCCCTGAAATACATCGGCGCCGAGACCGTCGATCCGCGCGAGGGGCGGCTGTTGGCCGAGTTCGCGGCGGCGCTGTGCCTTGCCCGTCCCCTTGCACTGGAGGCGCGCGCCGGCGATCCGCCGGCGCGCGCCGAATGGATTGCCGCGGCCAAGGCGGCCCGCGCGGCCTTGGCGGGGCTGACGGGGCGGAAGCCGGCGAACGAAATCGAGGCGCTGCTGAGCGAAATCCCGGCGCGCTCGCCGTTCGGGCCGGTGCGGCTGATCGTACGGGGCCTGTTGACGGAGGATCCGGCAAAGGCCCGCCGGCTGTTCGACGGCGTGCCGCCGACGTCCGCGTTCGGGCCGTTGCGCGTGGCCGCCGAGGCGGCCTTGCCGGGAGAGCCGGCAGAGGTCGTCGGCCGGCTGAACGCGGCCAGCGCGGCGCAACGGGCGTGCGCGCTCGAATGGCTCGGAGGCTCCGCGGCGGGCCCATCGACTTTGACCCGCCTGTTCGAGGCCGAACGCGCCGGGCCGGGCGCGCTGTTCAGCTTGCTGTCGAAGCCCGGAACGGCCTTCCCGGCCGCCGACGCGCGGAACGCGTGCTTCAACCTGCTGCCTCGAATTCCTGACCGCATCGTCGCGTTCGAGAAGGCCTTCGGGACACTTTCAGAGGCCGAGAAGTCCCACGTCTTGGCGCTCGCGGCCGAGGCGAAACCGGATTGGAGGCGCGCCGTGACGCACTGGCGCGCCACGGCGGAACAATTGGCGATGGACGGAACCCGCGAAGGCCCGTTGTCGGCGGGCGTCATCTATCGCCATCTTGCGGAGCTGGCGGTCCAACATCGGGGCATCGCGGGTGACGCGCATTTCGACAGTCCTGTCGTCTTCTATTTGCGCAAGAGCCTCGACTGCGATCCGGACTACCTTCCGGCGGCGCTGCAACTCATCAAGCTGTACCGTGAGGACGGCAAAGACAAGGACTGGCACGCCCTTGCCGACGAGGCGGCGCGGCGGTTTCCGACCGAGAGCGCCGCATTGTTGCAGGCGATCGAGTCGGCCGCCGCCCGCAAGGCCTACAAGAAAGCCGCGGGGTTCGCCAAGCAACTGCTGGCCGTCGATCCCATCAACCGGCCCGCGCGCCAGCGCATGATCGAGTTGCAGATCTCGCAAGCCCGCAAGCAGATGCGATCGAAGCGTCCCGACCTCGCCCGCAAGGAGTTGCTCGCCGCCGGCGAGTGGGAGCGCGCCGACGCGCCGAACGCCGACCTCAGGATCAACCTGGGCCTCGTCGGTCTGCTCGGCGGACAGGACGCCGAGGCCGAGACGCGGCTGCGCGAAGGGGTGGATTTGGCCGGCGGGGGGGCGGTCGGCTGGTTCCGCGCCGCCCTGCAGGATGCGATGTTGACCACGCCACAGCACCGCCCGACGGCGCCGATCGCCGATGAGCTGGCGCGCCACCTGAAAGGCGTTCCCGCCAAGCCGGACATCGTCGCGATCGCCGGCCTTCTCGCGGCGCCGGACGTTCGCGCCGATCGCAAGGCGACATCGCAACTCGGCTGGGAATTTGGCTCGTGGCTGAGAGAGGCGACGCATGTCGCGTTTTCGATCGCGGAATTCCACATTGTGGCGGACGCGATCCTGAACGCCCAATTGTTCCGTGTGCTGGGCGAATTCGCCGTCGCCGGGAAGCGGCGCGAGCCGAAAGAGCGCCTCTGGCGTTTCTACGAGATCGTTGCCCGGACGGACAACAACCCGGGCTGGATGCACCTCGACGAGGAGGACGAGATCGACGACCTCTGCGAATCGCTCGACATAGCGAAGGATCGACACGTCCGCAGTCGCATCGATCGTTATCTCGAAAACTCCGGCGACGACCCGGCTTCCAAGCGTCGGGCCAAGCGACTCGAGAATCGCGTGAGCGACGACGACTCGGATATGTTCGAGGCGCTCTTCAAGACTTTCCTGAACTCGATGACGCCGCGTGACATTGTCAAGCTCGTCGGGACGCGAGGACGCGAGGGCGCCGTCAAGTCGCTCGCCGATCGGTTCGCCGAGCTTCCTTTCGGCGCCGCAATGCCGCGCTCGATGCTGGAAACGATGGCGAGGACCATAGTCGCCGTCGCTCTCGGCGAAGCGCCGACGCTCTGAGCGCCGTTCCCCGGAGACTTCATGACCACCGATCCCTTTACCGTTCTCGGCGCCGAAGAAAACGCCAGCGACGACGACATCAAACAGCGCTACCTGGCGCTGGTGCGGAACTTCCCCCCCGACCGCGAGCCGGAGCGCTTTCAGGCCTATCGGGCCGCTTTCGAGGCTCTGAGCACCGAGCGAGGGCGACTCGCGGCGAAGCTGTTGCGTTCGCATGGCGCCGCGTTGTCGCGTATCGAAATGGCCAGCCTGCCGCCGCCGGAGGCGCGTCGCAACGCCCGGGTTACGCAAGCGCAATTGACGACTCTGTTGGTCGAGGGCGTCAGTCGGGCCTTGGCGCGGTCGCAGGAAGCCGCGCGAGGCGACGTGTCTAAGACCGGCGGCGCGGCGTAAGCGGCGGGATGGACGACATGGACGCCTCGATCAAGGAATCGCTCGTCGACCGGCTGCGCGCCCATCTCGATGCACTCGACGCCGCCGGCGTCGCGCTGCCTGATGACGAGATTGGAGCGGTCGATGCGGCGGACGACGAGGCCAGGGACTTGTTCTCGGTGTTCGTGGAAATCGCCGCCCTTCGCAACGAAGCGCGAGCGCAGTCGCGCATCGTCAAGGACGCGCTGGATCAGTTCCGCGCTGTGTTCGAGACGCTGCAATCGGGCAACGCCGCGCTGGACCGGGAGCTGAAAGAGGCGCACGGGCGGGCCCGCGAGCAGACCCGCACCGCCCTGCGGCCGTTGCTGATTGACATTCTCGACGTGCGCGACCGCCTTGCCGCGGGGCTTGCGGTCGCTGCGCCGGAAGCGGCGCCGCCGTGGTGGGCGCGATGGCGGCGGAGCGCCTCCGTCCCCGACGCCTGGCGGGAGGGCCTGGAAATGACGCTGCGCCGGCTCGACCGCGCGCTGGCGGATCGCCGTGTCACGCCGATCGCCAGCGTCGGCCGTCCGTTCACCCCCAATAATGCGCGGGTGGTGGCGACGCGGGACGATCCGTCCGTCGCCGAGGGCGTGGTGATCGCGGAATCCCGCTCCGGCTTCGAATGGGACGGCGAATTGCTGCGGGCCGCCGAGGTGATCGTATCCAAACGCGCGGGCGCCAAGGATCGCTCCGATCGGGGAATGAAACCATGAGCGAAATTATCGTCGGGATCGATCTCGGAACCACCAATTCCGAGATTGCCGTTTATCACGACGGCCGTCCGGAGGTGCTGGCGGACGCCGAAGGGCGCCTGATTCTGCCTTCGGTGGTCGGGCTGGATCAGGACGGCAATCTGCTCGTCGGCGACTCGGCGCGCAACCAATACGTCCTGCATCCCGATCGCACGGTGCGGTCAGTCAAGCGGCTGATGGGCAGCGACCGCACAATCTCGCTGGGCGGGCGCGAATACACGCCGCAGAACATCTCGGCGATGATCCTGCGCCGTCTCAAGGAGATCGCCGAGGCGCGGTTGGGCCAGCCGGTCCTCAAGGCTGTCATCACGGTGCCGGCGTTCTTCTCCGACGCGCAGCGACAGGCGACCCGCGAAGCCGGGGAGATCGCCGGGTTCGTCGTGGCCCGCATCGTCAACGAGCCGACCGCGGCGGCGCTGGTCTACGAAGCCGCGCAGCAGCAGGGCAAGCGGGTGCTGGTCTACGATCTGGGCGGCGGAACCTTCGACGTTTCCGTCGTGCGCATCGAAGAGGGCGTCGTCGAGGTGATCGCCAGTCATGGCAACAACCACCTCGGCGGCGACGACTTCGACCACAAGATCGTCGAGCATGTGCTCGAGCACCTGAAGATCGCGCACAAGGCGGACGTCAGCGACGATCCGCAGGCGATGGCGCGCATCCTTCGCGCCGCGGAGGCCGCCAAGAAGCAACTTTCCGACCATCCGTTCGCGCGGATCGAGGAGGAATATCTCGCCGATGTCGATGGCAAGCCGGTTCATCTCGCCCTGGAGATCTCGCGCGTCGAATACGAGGAGATGATCGCGGCTTATATCGAGGAGACGCTGAGCGCGATCCACATCGCGCTCCAGTCGGCCGCCCTCACCGCCTCGCAGATCGAGGAGGTGCTGCTGGTCGGCGGCGCGACGCGCACGCCGCTGATCCGCCACCGGCTCGCCGAGGTGTTCGGCCGGCCCGCGCGCGGCGAAGTCGATCCCGATCTGTGCGTCGCTTTGGGCGCGGCGATCCAGGGCGCGGCCATCGCCGGGGAAAAAGTGTCGGCCGTGCTGGTCGACGTCACCCCTTACACCTTCGGCACGAGCGCGCTCGGCGAGCTCAACGGGTCCTATTATCCCTATTGTTTCATCCCGATCATCGCCAAGAACACGCCGATCCCGGTGCGCAAGAGCGAGGCGTTCTACACCGTCAGTGAAAATCAGAAGGAAGTCGACGTCCGCATCTATCAGGGCGAGAACGAGGACGCCGAGGAAAATATAATGATCGGCCGATTCCGCATCGAGGATCTCGCCGACGCGCCGGCCGGCGCCACGATCATCATCGACCTCGCATTGGACCGTGACGGCATCCTGCACGTGTCGGCCAAGGAGAAGGCGACCGGGCGTGAGCAGCGGATCACCATCGACAAGGCGATGTCGCGTTTCGACAAGGACGAGATGGACGAGGCGCGGCGGCACATCGATGAATTGTTTGGCGAGGAGGACGCCGACGATCAGGACTCGGCCGGCGCCGCCAAGGGTTCAACCTTTACCGACCCAAATGTCGAAGCCTTGCTCGCCAAGGCGCGCGCCAAACTGGACAGCGCGGTCGCGGAAGACCGTATCGAAATCGTCGATCTGATCGAGACCATCGAGGACGGCCGGGCGAATGGCGACGGGGTCGGGGTCGCCGACGCCGTGCGGCGGCTCGACGATCTGCTGTTTTATCTCGAGACCTGACCTGGAGCGTCGCGCCATGACCGCCGGAGTTTTGCGACAATGCCCGATTTGTCGCGCGCGGCTCGACGCAACAGGTCCCTGTCGGCGCTGCCGGGCGGAACTCGCATCCGTCCGGCGCGTCGCCGAGGCGAGCGCGGCCATGGCGTCCGCCGGTCTGCATCGCCTCGCCGCCGGCGACCGCGCCGGGGCCATCCGTCTCATCCGCCGCGCCAACGCGTTGCGGACAACTCCCGATCTGGTCTGGATCCTATCGGCGCTCGAAGGGTCTTCGTTGCGAGAAGGAGAGGGACGCGAGGCGGTCATCGCGGGGTCGATGGCCTGACGTTCACCTACTTTCCGGCTCGAACGCGTAGCGAAAGTCGCAATGGCTCGCGCCTTCCATGATCGTCTGCGTGCGCGTCAGTTTTATGCGCGGATCGTAGCCTTCGCAGAAGGCTCCGTCGCGGTTGCAGGAGAGCAGCGGGCCGATGTCCGCGAGGCCCATGGCTTTATAGCTCTCGGCGTATCGGCAGCGGCGCACGTTGAACTCGAAGACTTCCGACGTCGCCTTCAAGGTCTCGATCCGTAGCGCGTCGTCCTTGGTCCAGAGGCGCTGGATGTCCTGGAACGTCTCGAGGTTCACGCCGCCGGGCGTCTTGCCGGCGAAATCCTTGCCCGCTTCGATCGCGGCCTGGCGAATGGCGCGCGCGATCAGAGCCTTGGCGCGCGTTTCGCCGATTTCGGCGCGCAATTCGGCGTAGATCGGCGCGATGATCGCCGCCTCGATCCGCCGGCGCGCCAGGATGCCGAGTTCATCGGCGGCGCCGGTCTGGACAAGCGGCTCGCCGGTCATAGCGTCGCCCGAGGTTCGCCGAGCGTCAACATCAGGCGGTTGGCCCAGGCGAACATGGCGACCGCATTGACGAGATCGGCGATGTCCTCGTCGGAGAAGCCCGCTTCGCGCAGCGCGCGAACGTGCGCCTTGCCGGCCGCCGGCGGCGTCCGCGCCAGGGCGGCGGAAAAATCGGCGATCGCCCGCTCTCGCGGCTCCAATTGCGCCTGCAATCCATGCTCGAACAGGGCTTCGATCGTCGCCGGCCGCTTGGCCAGTTGCAGATAGAAGCGGGCGTGCACCGAGGTGCAATAGACGCAGCCGTTGAGGATGGATTCAACCGTCGCGCCGAGTTCGCGGTCGGCGCGCGGCAGGCCTTTGGGGCCATACATGATGGCGTTGAACAGCAGCGTGCGCTCGCGTAACACCGGCGCGTCGTGCAACAGCAAATGGTAATATTGCGAGGTTTTCGCATGCGGCCCGCTCTCTTCGAGCACCGCGAGTTGCTCGTCGCTGGCGGTGGCGAGATCGACGGGCTTGATCCAGGCCGCCCAATCCAGAACTTCCGTGGTGAACCCGGCCTTGGTGACGTGAGCGCTCATGCGTCTTCTCCCAGCAGCGCCAGGGCCGCGGCGACCCGGACCTGATAGGCGACGAAACTCACGATCTGCGAAAGCGTGACGATAGTGGCCTCGTCGAGCCCGGCCGCGGCTAGCGCGTGAAGATCCGCGGCCGATAGCGCGCGCGGCTCGCGCGTGACGCGGTCGACGTGGCGCAGAATCGCGACCCAGCTCGCTTCCCCCGCGCCGACCGGCAGGCTCTCCAGGCGGGCGCGGTAATGCGCGGCAAGGCCCGGCGATCCCGAGCTTTCGGCCACGCGCAACGCGACGACGAAACGCTCGCCAAGCGCCAAGCTTTCTTCCTCGGGCGGATCGAACAGCGCGTCGTAGCTGGATTGCGTCCGCCTGCGCACTTCGGGACGCGCGGCGCGTAAAAGGTCCAATCGCGAACCCGGCGCGATTTTGAGCGCTTCATCGATGACGTCAGTCATGCCGCTTGTCCTTGTTCGTGAAGCGATGCGCGCGCCTGGGCGAGTGTGTCGCGGCCGATGTAGCCGAGCGCCAGATCGTCCTGCGGGGGTTGGAACAAGCCGCCGCGCGCGTCGCGGAAGAACCGCTCCAGGGTAAGTTCGCCGGTCAGGCTGAAGCCGCCGGCGACGCGCAGGCCGGTTTCGCTGGCGGCGCAGGCGGCGTTGGTGCAAAGGTATTTCGCCGCCGCGATCCGCGCCGAGAGCCGGTCGCGTTGCTCCGGATGATCCCGCCACAGCCGCGCCGTCTCGTAAAGTTGCGAGCGCGCCGCCGTCAGGGTGACCGTCATCGCGCCGATGCGCTCCTGAATCTGCGGGGTGTCGGCGATGGGACGACCCAGCGCCGAAGGCGTGCGCGCATTGGCGTAAGCCGCCGCGGCCTCGAGCGCGCCCTGACCGACGCCGAGATAGACCGCGGCGATCGTCAGCGTCCACGGTCCGAGCCCCGGCGCGCCGCGGCCCTCCGGCGGTTTGGGCGCCGCGGCGATGGCCGGGCCCGGAAGGGGCCGGCGCTCGACGAGGAAATCCTCGGCGACGAACACGTCCTTGTAGGTCACGTCGAAATTGCCGCAGGTCCGCAGACTCAAGGCGCCGCGCCAGCCCTCCTGCAAATGCAGGCCGGACGAGCGGGCGGCGACGAGCGCGCTGGCGACTTCGCCATGCGGGGCGTGCGCGCTTGGCGGCAATTGCACGAGCGTGACGAAATAGCGCAATCCCGGCGCGCCGGTGACGAAAATCTTCTTGCCGTTGACGAGATAGCCGCCCTGAGTCGGCGTCGCGGTTGCCGCCGGCGCGCCGCCGCGCGAAATGCTGCCGAGGTCGGCTTCGGTCGCGCAGGTGTTTATCGCGCCGCCGTCGCTGGCGATCTCGCGGCAGACGCGCTCGTAAACATGCGCCGGCCAGGAAAGCTCGTCGCGCTGGCGCCCCAGCACGTTGAGCATCATGCCGACGACCAAGGCGGAGCCCGTGTCGCCCTTGGCCAGATGTTCCAGGGCGAGCGCCATGTCGAACACATCGGCGCCTTCGCCGCCGAATTCGCGCGGCAGCGCCAGCCGCAGAAATCCGGTCTGATGCAGGCGTTCGAGATTCTCCGGCGCGAACGACCATTCGCGATCATGCGCGGCGGCGATCGGCGCCAGTTCTTTCGCCAGCGCGTCGCTGAGTTCGACGATTCGGCGTTGCGTCGGCGTCAGGGGATAGAGGGCGGACATGGGCGATCCTTTCAGGCGGCGAGCGCGCCGCCGAGATAGGCGTCGCGTATGCGAGGGTCGTGTCGCAGGGTCTCCGCCGCGCCTTCGAGTACGATGCGGCCGGTTCGCAGGACATAGGCTTCGTCGGCGATTTGCAGCGCCAGATTGGCGTTCTGTTCAACCATGAAGATGGTGACGCCTTGCCGGTTGATCTGAGCAATCAATTCCAGCACGCGGTCGACATAGAGCGGCGACAGGCCCATCGTCGGTTCGTCCATGCAGATGAGCCTGGGACGTCCCATCAGCACCCGCGCCATGGCGACCATTTGCTGCTCGCCGCCCGACAGCGTGCCCGCGCGCTGGTCGATCCGCTCGGCGACACGCGGGAAAAGCGCGCGCATGCGATCGAAATCTTCCGCGACCGCCGCCTTGTCGCTGCGCGCATAGGCGCCCATGACGAGGTTTTCCCGCACGGTCATCAGCGGAAACAGCCGCCGCGCCTCCGGCACCGAACCGATACCGGCGCGGATCAGGCGATGCGTCGGCTTGCCGTCGATGCGCTGGCCGTCGAACGTCACCGTTCCCGACTTCGGCGCGATGAGCCCGAGGATGATCTTCATCGTCGTGGATTTGCCGCTGGCGTTGCCGCCGAGCAGGCAGACGATGCGGCCTCGCCCGACCTGCAGCGACAAGTCGAAATGGGCCTGAACCGGGCCGTAGAACGTGTTGATGCGATCGAGGCGCAGCAGCGGTTCCGTCATCACGCCACCGCTTCGTAGGCCGCCGTCGCCGCGCCGCCGACGCCGCTATGGCCGAGATAGGCCTCGATGACCGCGGGGTCATTGCGGACTTCGGCGGGCGCGCCCTCGGCAATCTTCGCGCCGTCGTCGAGCACGTAAATCCGGTCGGAAAGCTGCATCACCATCTCCAGCTTGTGCTCGATCAGCAGGATCGTCACGCCGCGCGCCTTGAGGTCCGCCACCAGCGCCTGCATCTCCGTCGTCTCGGTCGGGTTCATGCCGGCCGTCGGTTCGTCGAGCAGCAACAGTTTCGGCCGCAGCGCGAGGGCGCGGGCGATCTCCACCCGGCGCCGATTGGCGTAGGAGAGAGAATAGGCGGGATCATTTACGCGCGGCGTCAGGCGGTCGCCGAAAAGCGCAAGGATTTCGTGCGCTTCCTGTTCGTGCGCTTGCGCTTCCCGCTTCACCCAAACCGGCCGAACCAGGGCGCGGAAAAGCTCGGCGATCGGACCGATCAGCGGCGCGCCCGGCCGCGCGGCCCGCAAGCGGGTGTGCGCGCCGATCAGCACATTGTCGAGCACGCTGAGATTGGCGAACACGCGACCATGCTGGAAGGTGCGGGCGACGCCGAGCGCGGCGATGGCTTCCGGCGAAAGCCCCGCGAGGGCGCGCTGCCCAAGGCGGATCTCGCCGGCGTCCGGCCGGTCCAGGCCGCTGATCAGATTGAACGTCGTCGTCTTGCCGGCGCCATTGGGCCCGATGATGCTGACGAGTTCGCCCGGCATGACATGCAGGTCGAGCGACTGGACGGCGGTCACGCCGCCGAAGCTGCGGCTGAGGCTGCGGATTTCCAGCAAAGGCGCCATCTTCACACCGCCCCCAGCAAGCCCTGCGGCCGGAAACGTATCAGCAGCAGCAACACGATTCCATAGATCAGGATGCGATATTCGGCGGCAAAGCGGAACATTTCCGGCAAGCCCACCAGAACCAGAGCGCCGAGGATCGCGCCGAGCACATTGCCCATGCCGCCCAGGATCACCATCGTCAGCGCCAGCAACGAAAGCTGGGAATCGAAGGTCTGGTTGTTCAGATAGGAATAGAGGTGCGCGGCGATGCCGCCGCTGACCCCGGCGCCGAAGCCGCCGAAGGCGAAAGCAATGGATTTGTAGTGGCTCAGCTGAATGCCGAACGAGCGCGCCGCCACTTCGTCCTCGCGCACCGCGCGCAGGGTGCGGCCGAGATGCGAACTCAACAACCGCGTCTGCAACAGCGCCAGCGCCGCGAGCACGACGAGACAGACGTAATATACCGAGCGCGCCGAATAGGCCTCGTGTCCAAACGCCGAAAGCGGGGGAATGCCTGAAATCCCCATCGCGCCCTGCGTCAGGCTTTCCCAGTTGAGGATCGTCAGGCTGACGATCTCGCCGATGGCGAGCGTGGCGATGGCGATGTAATGGCCGCGCAGCCGGAACGCGGGAAACACCAGCGCCGTTCCGATCGCCGCGGCGATCAAGCCGGCGGCGGGTATCGACAGCGCCGGCGACCAGCCGATATTGAGCGCCAGCAGCGCCGAAGCATAGCCGCCGATGGCAAGCAGGCCGGCGTGGCCGAACGACATCTGTCCCGTCGTGCCGGAAACCAGCGTCAGACTGAGCGCCAGCATCGCGGCGAGCCAGGCGTTGGTCAGCGTTTGCAACAGATACGGGGCGTTGTAGATCAACGGCAGCGCGAAGGCGGTCAATGTCAGCGCGATCACCGCCCAGCGGGGCACGGGAAATTCCCGGCTCGGCGCAATGAACGAGCCGGTCAGCGGTTCGCTGTGCACGACGGAGCGGCCACCAAACAAGCCGTTGGGCAGGAACAGCAGGAAGCCGATCAGCAATACGAAGGCGAACAGATTGCGATAGCTCGTGCCGAGCAGCGCGATGCCGTAGCTTTCCACCAGACCGAGCAGCAGGCTGCCGACGATCGCCCCGGGCACGTTGCCGACGCCGCCGATCACTTGCGCGACGACGCCTTTCAGGGTTGCCTGAAAGCTCATCGCGGGATCGATGTGGTTGTAATACATGCCAACCAACAGGCCGCTGAGGCCGCCGAGCGCGGAGGCGATGGCGAACACGGCGCTGTTGACGGCGTCAACATTGACGCCCATCTGCCGCGCCGCCTCGCGGTCCTGCGCGGTCGCCCGCACGGCGTAACCGAGCTTGGTGAAGCGCAGGAAAACATAGAGCACCGCGGCGCTGCTGAGGCCGGCGCCGGCGATCAATACATCCATCGCGCCGATCGAACCGCCGGCGATGTCGATGCGGATGTCAGGCAGGTCGCTCGGCAGGGCGCGCGGGCTGGCTGAAAAAATCAGTTGCACGAGTTGATCGAGCACGAAGCTGAGACCGATCGTAGCAATCAACGGCGCGATGCGCGCCTTGCCTTGCAAGGGTCTCAGACCGATCCGCTCGATGAGAACGCCAATCAAACCGGAACCCACGAACACGATCGCCATCGTCAGCGGCAGCGGCATATGCAGGAAAGTGATTGCCGCCCAACCGATATAGGCGCCAATCGTATAAACCGAGCCCTGCGCGAAGTTGATCAGGTTGGCGACGCCGAAAATCAGCGCCAGTCCGACAGCGAGCAACGCGTAAATGTTGCCGATGACGAGACCGTTGACGGTGTAGTCGACAAACGAACTCACAAGAGCGACCCAGCGGTTTGCGAGAGGAAATACGAAGCCGCCGGCTCGTGGCGAAGCCGGCGGCGTTCGCGCGGGGCGGACCCGCGACGAAGGGGTTAGTTCGTCGCTGGCTTGACGCCGTCCCACAAACCGAATTTTCCGTCCCTGACGACCAGATAGACCGCGCGAGCCCCGGCCACTCGTCGGGTCTGGGTATCGAACGAAGCCTTACCATAGATCACGCTCGGCACGTCCTTGATAGATGCCAAACCGTCGCGGATCGCGGTGCGGTCGACGCCGTATTTGTCGATGACGGAGGCGATCAGCACGATCGTGTCGTAGGCGACCGCGTTGAAGTCGTCGGGCTCCTCGTTGTACTTGGCTTTGAACTTGTTGACGAAGGCTTGCACCTCCGGACGGGAATCGCCGGGAAAGAAATTCGACTCGGTGTAGACGCCATTGGACGCGTCGCCGGCGAGTTCGATGAACTTGGGCGAATAGACCGAGCCGCTGGCGACGATCGGCGTGGTCAGCCCAACCGAGCGGATCTGGCGCGAGATCAGGGCTCCGTCGGCATAATAGGAGATCAGGATGATCGCATCTGGTTTCGCGTCGCGCACGCGCACCAGCGTCGAGCGGAAATCCTTCTCGTCGGGCTGGTAGCCCTCGGAGGCGACGACTTCGAGGCCGGCGGTCTTGGCCGCTTCGCTAAAGATGTTCTGGCTGGCGCGGCCCCAATCGGTGTTGAGGTAGAGCACGGCGAGATGTTTGAAGCCGAGATCGGCGGCGTATTTGGCGAGTCTCGGCTGTTCGTCGGCCTGACTAACCGAATTGCTCCAGATGAAGTCCCCGCCCAGCGTGAACTTGGGGTGTGAGTTGGTGAAGCCGAATTGCACCAGGCCGGCGCGCTGGTAGATCGACGACGCCGCCATCGAGGCCGTGCTGGAGAAGTCGCCGAGTTCGACGACGATCTTGGGATCGCTGACGAATTTCTGCGCGATCGCCACCGTCTGGCGCGGATCGGCCTGGCTGTCCTCGAACACATATTGCAGCGGGCGGCCGCCCTGCACGCCGCCACGGCCATTGATCTCCTCGAGAGCGAGTTCGAAACCCTTCTTCCACTGCGCGCCATATTGCGCGTTCGGGCCCGTCAGCGGCCCACTGACGCCGAGCGTGATCGGTTCGCCTTTCGCCGCCTGGGCAAAGGCCGGGGCCGATGTCAGGGACAAAAGCGCGGCCAGCGCCGCGAAAATGCCTCGGCGGGATAATGAGGGCGCGATCGTCATATTCGGACCTCCAGA
>Ga0302157_10002666_pt1 | contig 20589 bp, 18 predicted proteins | sample I_Bog_N3_3_FD_193502 | JGI IMG/M metagenome (GOLD analysis project Ga0302157, IMG submission 193502) | Peat permafrost microbial communities from Stordalen Mire near Abisko, Sweden - I_Bog_N3_3 | ecosystem: Environmental > Terrestrial > Soil > Wetlands > Peat | place: Sweden: Abisko, Stordalen... | reverse complement strand
AAAAGTGTCAGCGGCCGGACCCACCGCCGGAAAGGCGGGCGCCGCTCCTTGACGCAACGTATTCGCCCCCCGCCGGCCTGGAGACTTTGACGATGCTCGTGCGCCACACGTCTCAGTACATGATCTCCAGCGCGCTCGTCGCCGTGCTGGGCTTCATGAGCGCGGCGGTGTTCACGCGGCTGCTGACGCCCGGCGACTATGGCGTCTATATCGTCGGCGTTTCGATGGCCGCTTTCGCCGGGTCCATCGTGTTCACCTGGGTGCGCTATTCGGTGATGCGTTTCGGGTCGGAGGGCGAAAAGGCCGACGTGCGCATGACCTCGCTCGCCGGCTGGCTCATCTCGGCGCTGGCGGCGCCGTTGCTGATTTACGGCGTGCATGCGTGTTCGCACCTGACCTGGACGACTTCGGCGGTCGCGGTGCTGTTGTGCATGGGGAGCAGCCTGTTCGAGATGGGACAGGAAATCCTGCGCTCTCGGCTGCGGGTGCGCCAATTCATGATCGGCTCGGTGCTGCGCTCGGCGCTCGCCTTCGGCGTCTGCGTCGTCATCGCCGAACTCGGCGGCGGCGGCCTCGGGCAATTGGCGGGCGCGGCGACCGCCTATTACCTCTCCGCGGCGCTTTTGGGCCGCGAAATCTGGCGCGGCCCGCGCGCCCCGATGGATCTGGGCAAGCTCAAGCTGTTCTTCTGGCTGGGGCTGTCGGTGACGGCGATGGGGATCCTCGTCTCCTTCCAGGCCTCCTTCGACCGCTGGTTCATCGTCTGGCGGTTCGGCGACGCCTCCGCCGGCCTCTATGGCGCCTCGGCCGACGTGGTGAAGCAGATCATCCTGATCCCCGCCGGCAGCGTCGCCGCCGCGGCGTTCCCGCTCACTGTGCGCACCTTCGCCAACGGCACGGCGGAGGAGACCCGCGCGCAACTCGAAAAGGTCGGCGAATTGCTGCTCGCCGTGCTCGCGCCGGCCGCGTTCGGCCTCGCGCTCACCGCGCCCTATCTCGTGTCGTTCCTGCTCGGAGCGGATTTCCGGGTCACCGCTTCGACCGTAATGCCGGTGCTCGCCTTCGCGTGGCTGTTCCAGTCGATCTCGCAGAGCTACGTGCATCTGAGCTTCAATCTGTCGATGAAGCAGAGCCTGACGATTCCTCACGCGCTCGCCACGCTGATCGCCAATGCGATCCTGCTCTGGCCCTGCACCTCCTATTTCGGTTTCACCGGCGCGGCGTGGTCGATGCTCGTCTCCGAAGCCGTCGGCATGGTCGTCGGCTGTTTGCTGACGTTCCGCTCCTATCCGCTGCCGTTGCTCGTCGGACCGTTCCGCCGGGTGTCGATCGCCTGCGGCTGGATGACGGTGGCGGTGCTCGGTCTGCAGCGCTGGCTGCCCAATCCTAACGCCGGCGGCTTCGTCGCGCTGGCCGTCGCCGGCGCCCTGGTCTACGGGGCGGTGGCGCTCGCGGCGAATGTCTGCGGGTTCCGCTCGGCGGCGCTGTCGATGCTCGGAGATTTCGTGGCCGGGCGGCAACTGCGCCGCAAGGCGGCGGAAGCGTAGCCGCCTCCCTGCGCATGGGCACATGCCGGCTGCGCCACCCACGACCTTGTCCTGACCCTTCGACAGGGTCAGGACGAGGGCCTGGGTTGCAACACGGTCCGCAAGAATATGTGCGCGTACCGTTCCCCCGCCTCAGAGCGTCGAGCGGTCGATCGCCCTTTCGGCCTCGGCGATGGTTTCCGGGCGTCCGACATGCAGCCAGAGCCCGTCGAGCCGCACCCCGTAGAGGCGGCCGGCCGCCGCGGCGCGGAACAGCAACGGCGCCAGGCCGAACACCTCGTCCTCGACTCCGCCGATCATCTCCGGTTTCAGGATGCCGACGCCGGTATGGACGAACGGCGCGACAAAGCGCGGCTCGCGTTTCTCGAGCCGGCCGTTGCGATCCATCGTGAAGTCGCCGGGCCAATCGACGCCGACCGCGCCCGCCGCCGCGGCGACGAGCAGGATGGCGTCCATCTTTTCCGGATCGAAGGCTTCGACGAGCCGGGCCAGATTGGAAACCGGGCCTTCGATCCAGAACGCGTCGGTATTGCAGACGAACAACGGGCCGGGGCCGAGGCGGGGCAGCGCCTTCTTGAGCCCGCCGCCCTGATCGAGCAGTTTTTCGCGCTCGTCGGAGATGACGATCTCAGGGCTCTCGCGCCCCTGCAGATGGTCGATGATCTGCTGGCCGAGCCAGTGCACATTGACCACGGCGCGCTCCACCCCGTTCTCCGCGAAGCGGTCGAGGCAATGGTCGATGAGCGCCTTGCCGCCGACTTCGATCAGCGGCTTGGGGCGGCGCTCGGTGATCGGCCGCATGCGCTCGCCGCGGCCGGCGGCGAACACCATCGCGGATCTCGGGCTTGTCCCGGCCATTCCCAACCCTCTCCGGTCGTCAGCCTGCCGACGCAGCGCCGCCCAGCGCGCGCGGCAGATGGGTTTCGAACCAGCGCCGGAGCGGCAGCAAATCGGGATGCGCGAGGTTTCGCGCCAGCGCACGTTCGATGCTGGGCAGACGACGCAGATATTGCGGCTTGCCGTCGCGTCTGTCGAGCCGGGTGAAGATGCCCAAAATCTTGGTCGCCCGCTGCGCGCCCATCTTGGCGTAGGCGGCGGAGAAGGCGTCGATGTCGAATTCGCGATCGGCGGCGGCGCGCGAGCGCACATATTGCGCCATGCAGCGCAATTCGATCTCCTCGTGCAGGTCGACGCGCGCGTCCTGCAGCAGAGACGCGACGTCGTAGGCGGGGGGCCCGAGCACGGCGTCCTGGAAATCGATGAGGCCGAGCCGCTTCAGGCCGCGCCGTTGATCGAGCCAGTGCAGGTTCGGCGAGTGGAAATCGCGCAAGGTCCAGGTCGTGGGCTCGGCGAGCAGCGGCGTCAACACGTCGCGCCACAACCCCAGGAACTGCATGCGCGCGCCCGAAGACGGCGCGCCGCGCGCCACCGCCGGCGCGTACCAGTCCAACGCCAGTTCGACCTCTATCAGCATCGCCTCGATGTCGTAGACGGGGATCATATAGGGCTCGCCGTCGAGCCAGAGTTCGCTGGGCAGACGGCGCCCATGCAGGTCGGCGAGCAGGGCGGCGGCCTCCATATAGCGGGAGGCCAGCGGCCCCTCATTACCGACGATCGTCTCGTCGCCGAAATCCTCGATCAGCGCCAGTCCGTCGCGGATGCGATAGGCGTAGATCTCCGGCGTCGAATAGCCTTGAGCGCGCAGTCCCTCGGCCACGGCGAGGAAGGCGCGGATGTCGAGCGAAAGCCGGGCGATTTCCGGATAGGTCTTGCCGAAGCGCAGCACCGCGCCGAGGGGGCGCGGCGGCGCGATCATCAGCACGGCGGTTCCCCCGTCGTCGCGCCTCAGGCGCTCGTAGGCGCGTCCCGACGCGTCGCCGTGCAACGGCTCGCGCTCGGCGTCCGACCAGCCGCCGGCCGACAGCAGTTGTTCGATCGCGCGGGCGCGCGCAAAACGTCCCGCCGCCGCGCCATGGGCGATCAATTCGGCGCGCCGAAACGCGTCGCCTTGGGCGGCGTCGAATCGCATCGAGATCTCCAGCCGGTCGGAGGGCAGCGCGCTCGCCGCGCGCTCCGGCCATTCGACGAGCGCCACGGCGCCATCGATCGTTTCGTCCCAGCCGAGCTGGATCAGTTCGTCGGGGCCGCGCAGCCGGTAGAAATCGGCGTGGACGATCGGGTAGCCCGGCCCGTCGTAGGTCTGGATGAGGGTGAAGGTCGGACTCGGGACTTCCAGATCGGGGTCGCCGTTCAGCGCGCGCAGGAAGGCGCGGGCGAACGCGGTCTTGCCGGCGCCGAGATCGCCGGTGAGCGCGATGAAATCCCCGGCTTCGCTGTAGCTCGCCAGCCATCGCGCCAGCGCCTCGGTCGCCGCTTCGTCGGCGAGTTCGAGGCTCTCGATCAATTCGCCGTCGCGCTCGGTGTCGGTCATCGCTCAGGCCGCCGGCTGCGCCCGGCGGGCGCTAGCCTTTACCGGAAAAAAACAGGTCACCACCGTGCCCTCCCCGAGCACGGACTGGATCGTCACCCGTCCCCCATGAAGCTCGACGAGGGCGCGCACGATGGAGAGGCCGAGGCCGGGGCCGCGATGGCGCGTGCCCGAGGTATGGCTTTCGAACCGTTCGAACACTTTTTCCAGCGCTTCCGGCGCGATGCCGCGCCCGCGGTCGGTGACCTTGAACACGACTTCCTCGCCCCGCCGCATCGCCGCCAACGTGACCGTCTGGCCGGGATCGGAAAAGCCGATGGCGTTGGAGAGCAGATTGAACAGCACCTGCCGCACGCGCCGCCCGTCGGCGGCGAGCGCGCCGACGTCGTCGGTGGCGATGATGCGCAGGTCGATGTTGTGCTCGACCAACCGGTCCTGCACGCCTTCGGCCGCCGCGCGCATCGATTCCACGACGTCGACGTTTTCGAGGCGCAGCTCCAGCGCGCCGGCGTCGATCGAGGCGATGTCGAGAATATCGTTGATGATGGCGAGCAGCGCCGACGACGAGGACCTGATGTAGCCGGCGTATTCGAGCTGTTTGGCGGTAAGCGCTCCCGCGCCGCCGTCGGCGAGCAGTTGCGTGAAGCCGATGATGTTGGTGAGCGGCGTGCGCAACTCGTAGGATACGTGGTTGACGAAGTCGTTGCGCAACTTCTCGGCGCTCACCAACGCCTCGTTGCGCTCGGTGAGCGCGCGCTCGACATTGGCGCTGGCGGTCGCATCGAAGAAGGTGAGCATCGTCGCGCCGTCGGGCAGCGGCAGCGAGGCGCAGTCGAGCACCATCCCGTCCTTGCGGTCCATGCGCAGTTCGAGGGCGCGTCGCGCGTCGGCGAGACTGACGACCGTGCCGCGCAGTTCCTCCCACGAAGCCGAATGGACGATGAGCGGCAACAGATCGTGCGCCACTTCGTCGATATGCGGCTTGTTGGCGACGCGTGCGGGTTCGACGCGCCACATCGCGGCAAAGGCGGGGTTGATGAGCTTGATGCGTCCGTCGGCGCCGAACACGGCGACGCCTTCCTTGATCGCGTCGAGCGTCTCGCCCTGCACGCGAGTCAGCGCGTTGACTTGCGTCGCCAGCGCGTAGCTCTGCGTGGCGTCGTCGAACAGATAGGTGACGCCGCCTTGCGGATTGGGGCTAGTGACGACGCGCAGCGCGCGGCCGTCGGGCAGATGCCAGACCGTCTCAACCGGCTCGATCGCCTGATAGGCGGCTTGCGTCTGCGCTTTCCAGCCGCGGAAATCGGCCTGTTCGGGCAATTGCCGCTTGGCGCGCAGTGCGTCGAGGATCTCGCCGTCGCTGGGATGCTGCTCGAGGAACGCCGTGTCGAGCGCCCAGGTCTGGCAATAAGCGGCGTTGTAGAAGATGAGGCGTTTCGAGCGGTCGAAGATCGCCACCGCGGTCGTCAACTGATCGAGCATGTTGCGATAGGCGCCGACGTGGCGGTCGACTTCCTGGCGCAGTCGCTCGGTCTCGGACAGGTCGAGCGCGATGCCCGCAGCGCCGGTCTCGGAGCCGACTTCGTAGACGTCGAACATCGTGCGCTGTCCCGCGACGATGGCGGCCGCTTTGGCGCGCCATTGTCCGCCCTCGGCGCGCGCGCGCTCGGCTTCGCGGCGTGTGCCGGCGTCGAACAGTTCGAGGCGCCCTTCGGCCGCGCCGGCGGCGTCGGCAGCTTCCACCGCCCGCGCATAAGCCGTGTTGACCCAATCGATGGCGCCGTCGCGCGCCCGCGTCCAGGCCGGGTTCGGCGTCAGATCCAGCAGCTTGCGCATGCCCTGCAACGCGTCGAGGGCGCGCTTGTGCGCTTCGTTGAGACGCTCGAGTTGCAGCCGCTCGCCGGAGATGTCGCGAATGCGCATCACCGCATTGCCCGAAACGGCGCAGCCGGAGATTTCGAAATGCCGGCCCTTGAGGCCGACCGCCGTCAGACTGAAGGTCTGGCCGACCTGCAACAGACGGTTGGCCGCGTCCTCCACCTTCGCGGCGGCGCCGGCCTGCAACCAGGTCGCGAAGGCCAGCACGCGCTTGGGGTCGGCGTCCTCGGACACCAGCGCATATTCGCCTTCGATGCGCGGCTCGGCGTCAGGCCCGCTCCACGCGGCGATGATCTGCGGTTCGCTGGCGAGAAACAGCTTTGCGCGGTCGAGTTCGGCGCGCGTGCGTTCCAGTTCCTTGTTGAGCTCTCGCTCCTGTCGGGTCCAGTGCTTGCGTCCGATCAGATGCAGCACGGCCGTGAGCACGCCAAACATCAGCAACATCAGCAGCAGCAGCGCGCTGACGTCGGCGTCGGCGATCGTGAAAGCGCCCGATTCCGTTGCGCTTGCGCACGTTGGAACTGTCGCCAGGGTCAGGACGACCGCGGCGGCGCCCAACTTGGCGCCCCGCGCGCCTGATATTTCGGCGAATGTCTCCGCCGGCCAACCTTCGCGCAAACCGACCCCCTCGAGACCCGGACGGTTCCGAGGGTATCACCCCGCTCGGGCGCCGTCCTCAATGATCCCGGCTCCTTCCGCCAAGAAGGCCCGAATCATTCCTATCCAGAGATACGCAATGCGGGACAGAAAGTCGTTAATGGATGCCGAACTCCCAAGTCGCAATCGAATGCAACTCATCTACTAATAGGAGCGATCCTCCCTGTGCGACCCGAAATGTTGATGAATTGCCGGCGCCGTCGCGATGAAAGGGCGGCGAAAAAAAATCGCGCGGACACAGCGGCTTCTCACGCCTCCCGCCGCAGCAGAAAGCGCTGCACCTTGCCGCTCGGCGTCCTCGGTAGGTCGGCCGGGAATTCGATCTCGCGCGGATAGGCATGCAGCGAGAGGCGCTTGCGCACATGCTGTTGCAATTCGGCGGCGAGCTTTTCGTCGCCGACGAAGCCCTTGCGCAGCACGACGAAGGCTTTGACGATCTCGGTGCGCTCCGGGTCCGGCTTGCCGATGACGGCGACCTCGGCGACGGCGGGATGTTCGATGAGCACGCTCTCGACGTCGAACGGCCCGATGCGATAGCCCGACGAGGTGATGATGTCGTCGTTGCGCCCGGTGAAGTGCAGATAGCCTTGGGCGTCGCGATGCATCGTGTCGCCGGTGACGTACCATTCGTCGGTCAGTTGCGGCGTGTCGGCGCCCCAGTAGCCGGAGAACGGCAGCAAAGGCGAGGTCTTCAGCCGGATCGCCAGCACGCCGGCGACGTCGGTCGGGACCGGATTCATCTTGTCGTCGAGCACTTCCACATCGAATCCCGGCATCGGCAGGCCCGCCGAGCCCGGCCGCAGTTCCTGCGCGATCCCGTGGTGGTTGTTGACGACCATGCCGAGTTCGGTCTGCCCGTAATGATCGCCGAGCGGACATCTGAGCGCGCGCTCGGCCCAGCGCATCACTTCCGGGTTGAGCGGTTCGCCGGCGCTGCTGGCGACCCGCAATTTCCCTGATATTGGCGCCATCGCCGCGTCGCCTGCCGCCATCAGCAGGCGATAGGCGGTCGGCGCTCCCGCGAGGTTGTTGACGCCGACGGTTTCGATAACCCTGAGCGCATGCTCGACAGTGAACCCGCCCTCGAACAACGTCGTCACATGGCCGAGCAGCAGCGGCCCCAAAATCGCATAATAGAGGCCATAGGCCCAGCCGGGATCGGCGATGTTCCAGTACGTATCTTCCGCCCGCACGTCGAGACCGTCGAGCATGTATGCGGCGATCGCGCCGAACAGTTTGATCGCATGGCGCACGCCTTTGGGCGAGCCTGTCGTGCCGGAAGTGAACAGCAGGATCAGCGGATCGTCGAGGCCGAGCGCAACGGCGGGGCAATCCGAACTGTAGCTCGCCAGCGCGTCGGCGAAGTCATGGGCGCCCGGCCGTCCGTGGTCGATCAGCAGCGATGGCGGCGCGTTCGGCACGTCGTCGAGTTTTGGCCAGTTCGCCGCGTCGGTAACGATGAGTTTGGCCTGACTGCCGCTCCTGGCGGTGACGCGGCTATGAATCGCGGCCGGACCGAAGGCGGTGAAGAGAGGCTGATAGATCGCGCCGATCCGCCAAGCGCCGAGCACCACGGTCAGCAGTTCCGGCACGCGCGGCAACAGCCCGGCGACGACGTCGCCGCGCTTCACTCCGCGCGCGGCGAGCAGGTTGGCGAAGCGTGACGAGGAGTCCTTCAACGATTCGAAGGTGACGCGGCTCAGATGGAAATCCTTGTCGACGAAATTGAGCGCGATGCGCCCCTGCGCCGCCCAACGGTCGCAGCACAGCGTCGCGCCGTTGAGGGCTTCCGGCGGCGAAGCGCCGTAGATGTGGCGCTCGAGGTCGACGAGCGAAAAATGGCGATAGGCCTCGGCGTAGCTGAGCATGGTTTCCTCCCCCGCTTCGCGTTTTGCGCCCGGCGTTTATCCGCGATCGTCTCAGGCAACGCAATCGGCGGCGAGTTCGTCTTTCAGCCAACGGCCGAACGCCAGGAGTTGCGGCGAGGGCGAACGCGCGGCTGCGCTCACGAGCCAATAATGCTCGCTGGTCGTTACGGGCTCGCCGAATGGCGCCCGGAGGAGGTCGGCGCGCAATGCGTCGATCGCCAGCGTCGGCCAAGCCATCGCCACGCCCTGGCCAGCGGTCGCGGCCTCGATGCAGAGCAGCGAATCGGAGTAGACCGGCCCCCTGCGGCATTCGAGCCCTTCGAGGCCCTTGGCGGCGAGCCACAACGGCCAGCGTTCGGGCGCGCCGCCGTCGTCGAGGATCGGCAGCGCGCCGATGTCCTCGAGGCGCTTGACGCGCTCGGCGAGCGCGGGATGGCAGACCGGAAACACACGCAACGGCGCGAGCCGTTCGGCGCGCACGCCGGGCCAAGGGCCCTTACCGACACGCACGCCGGCGTCGATGTCGGTCGCGTCGAAATCGACGAGCTCGACGGCCGCGTCGAGACGCAATTGCAGGTCGGGATGCGCCGCGTAGAAGCGGCTCAGTCGCGGCACGAGCCACTTGGCGGCGAGCGAGGGGGCGACGGAGATCGTCAGCACCGACGGCCGGCGCGATTCGGCGGCGGCGACGGAGCGCGCGATCTCCTGAAAACCCCTCGACAACCCGGCGAGCAGAGGCGCGCCGACGGCGGTGGGACGAATGCCGCGCCCCTCGCGCTCGAACACCCGGCGCCCGATCTGGGCTTCGACCTTGCGAACATGTTGACTGACGGCGCCCACGGTCACGCCGAGTTCCGCGGCCGCCTTGGCGATTCCGCCCAGACGTCCTGCGGCTTCGAGCGCGCGCAGAGCGGCGGGCGGGTAGCGATTGAGGACGTTCATATAGCTACACTAAAGCGTATGGGAGGAAATCTCCATCTCTAAACTCTAACTATGGTCATATATTTCCTAGCGTTACCGCAACGCAGAGGAAATGGCCATGTTTCACTCATTCGGTAGATTCCGGGCCGCGCTCGTCCAACGCCTCCGCGCTCTCGCTCGGCCGCCGCCGATGGCGCGAGATCCGATCGATCATCCCGATATCGCCGTGATGAGCCTCACGGAGCTGGCGGACCTGCCGCTCACGGCCGTATGCGGGGAACCGACCGAACGCGCGCTGGCGAGCGCGTCGCAATGCCCTTGCTGGCGTAGGGACGCCAGCCTCGCCGCGGCCGGCTACAGGCTCAGGTAATGACGCTCGGCTCCGTTCTCCCCGTGCGCGTCTCGATCTCCGCCAGCGTGCGAGACAGTGCGATCAGCTCGGCGAGCGCGGTCTGCGCGTCCTCATGCAGGTCGCCCTCAGGCGGCGCGTAGCGCTCGATATAGACCCGCAGCGTCGCCCCGACCGTGCCGGTGCCGGATAGGCGATAGACGATGCGGGTGCCGCTGGGGAAAAGGATGCGCACGCCCTGCTTGGCGGTGTCGGAGCCGTCGACGGGATCGTGATAGGCGAAGTCGTCGGCGCCCTCGACGGTCAGCGATCCCAGTTTCTGGCCTTTGAGGTTCGCGAGTTTTCCGCGCAGCGCGTCCATCAGCGCGTTGGCGGCGGCGAGGTCGACCTCGTCGTAGTCGTGGCGGGTGTAATAGTTGCGGCCGTAGAGCGCCCAATGCTCCTCGACCAGTTGTTTGGCCGAAATGCGCCGCTTGGCGAGGATGTTCAGCCACAGCAACACCGCCCACAGCCCGTCTTTCTCGCGAATGTGGTTGGAGCCGGTGCCCGCGCTCTCTTCGCCGCAGATCGTCGCCATGTCGGCGTCGAGCAGATTGCCGAAGAACTTCCACCCCGTGGGCGTCTCGAACGACGCGATGCCCAGTCTCGCCGCGACGCGGTCGGCGGCGCCGCTGGTCGGCATCGAGCGCGCGATGCCCTTCAATCCGCCGGCGTAGCCCGGCGCCAGATGGGCGTTGGCGGCGAGCATCGCCAGCGAATCCGAGGGGGTGACGAACTGGTGGCGGCCGATGATGAGGTTGCGGTCGCCGTCGCCGTCGGAAGCCGCGCCAAAGTCGGGCGCGTTGGCCGACATCATCCGGTCGTAGAGTTCTTTGGCGTACGTGAGGTTGGGGTCGGGATGGTGGCCGCCGAAATCGGGCAGCGGGGTTCCGTTGACGACCGTACCCTTGGCGGCGCCCAGTTCGCCCTCCAGGATCGCACGGGCGTAAGGCCCGGTGATCGCGTGCATCGCGTCGAAGGACATCGTGAAGCCGCCGGCGAACAAGGCGCGCAGCGCGTCGAAGTCGAACAAGGTGCGCATCAGCGCCGCGTAGTTCTCGACGGGGTCGACGATCTCGACGCTCGCGCCGCCGACCTGGGTCTGGCCCAGCTTGTCGAGATCGACGTCGGGTGTGTTCAGAGTGCGATAGGTTTCGATGATCTTGGTGCGGGCGAAGATCGCGTCGGTGATCTTCTCCGGCGCCGGGCCGCCGTTGCCGGCGTTGTATTTGATGCCAAAGTCGCCGTCCGGGCCGCCGGGATTATGGCTCGCCGACAGAATGATGCCGCCGAACGCGCCGAGCGAGCGGATCAGCGCGGAGACGGCGGGCGTAGACAGCAGCCCGCCCTGGCCGACGACGATGCGGCCGAAACCGTTGGCGGCGGCGATGCGGATCGCCTTCTGGATCGCCTCGCGATTGTGGTAGCGGCCGTCGCCGCCGATCACCAGCGTCTGGCCCGCGAAACCCTCCAGGGAGTCGAAGATCGACTGTACGAAGTTCTCGACATAATGGAGCTGCTGGAACTCCGTGACTTTCTTGCGCAGGCCCGAAGTGCCTGGTTTCTGGTCGGCGTAGGGTTTTGTCGCGACGGTCTCGGTCATAGGCGCCGTTCCCTCAGTGGCCTTCGAAAGCGATCAGCGTGCGTACGGACACGCCGAGGTTGCGCAGCTTCTGCGCGCCGCCAAGTTCGGGCAGGTCGATGACGAAGCAGGCCGCCACGACATCCGCGCCGACGCTCTTCATCAGTTTGCAGGCGCCCACGGCCGTGCCGCCGGTGGCGATGAGATCGTCGATCAGCAGCACACGCTCGCCCGGCTGGATCGCGTCAGTGTGCATCTCCATTTCGTCGAGCCCGTATTCGAGGCTGTAGGCGATGCTCACCTTGGTGTGCGGCAGCTTGCCCTTCTTGCGAATCGGCACGAAGCCGGCGGAAAGCTGGTGGGCGACCGCGCCGCCGAGTATGAAGCCGCGCGCTTCCATGCCCGCGATCTTGTCGATCTTCTCGCCCGCCCAGGGCTGCACCAACTCGTCGATGGCGCGGCGGAACGCGCGGGCGTTTCCGAGCAGGGTGGTGATGTCGCGGAACATGATCCCCGGCTTCGGGTAATCCGGGATATTGCGGATATGTGCGGTGAGATCGAAATCGAGAGCCACGCTTCGTCCCTCTAAAGCCGGCCTGATCGGAAACGCGGCGTCGCGCCCTGCCAAGTCCGAAGCCGTTACACTAGGCTCCAGCGTTAGACGATAGCTTGCGCTGCCGCAATCGGCGGGTCGTCCAAGTCTCAGGAGCGGGACGCCGCGGCGGCGAACAGCGGGTCGTTGGGAGGGAGCGGCAGAGCGAGCGATACGCCCAAACGTTCGCCTTCACTGCGTCGCACCTGGGCGTCGAGCCGGCGACCGTCGGCGAGAATGACGACGAGGCGCGAATCGATGGCGGCCGAGTGCGCCGTGCGCAGCCCGAGGCCGCCGCGGGAGACGTTTTCGATGGTCGCCGAGGCGGTGACGTTTCCCAGCGCAATTCGGCACCGGATCTCGGCCCGAGCGCGCGGCGCGCGGCGACGTTGCGACAGCGGCGGCAAATCGATATGGCCCCGCGAATCGATGCGCGAAGCGCCGCCGGCGCCGGCGTCACGCAATAGCGTGGCGAGCATGCGCAGATCGTCGGTATAGGGGGAGCCGAGACGGTGACCGACGATCGGCTCGACAGCGCTCAAAACCTGACCGGCCTGTGTCGTCAGTCTCTCGAGGCGCTTCGCCGCCTCCGAGAGCGCCGGGCGCTCGGCCGCCGTATAGGCGTTTGGGGTCGTAGCGAGCGGTTTGAGCGCCCGCCTCTCCTGCGCGAATGTGTCGTAAAAGCCCTCGATTTTATTGACGACGTCGCCAGGGAGGCCGAGTTCCGCCCCATAGCGCAGCGCGAGTTTCATGCTCGCGCCCTCCTCGAGCAGCAGATGGCGCCAGGTCCACAGTGTGAAATTCGTCCGGGTTTGGGCGCAGCCGCTGGTCGTGATCGCGAGCGTGGCCGCCTGCATCAAACTCCAGCTCAAATCGCAGACCACGGTCTCCAGCAGGAAGCGGAAATCGATTTGCGACTGGGGCGCGCCAGAATTCATGGCGTCTTCCCGGGCCTTCTCGGCGCCGAATCCTTCCACGAGTCCAACCGTAGCGGCTGATTTCAACTCAGGGTAGCGCCCAACCCGCTAAGACATTCTTACCTGCCCACGCTCCGGTTTGTCGATCCGAGGCAAACCTGTTTACACTGTCACATCGCCGTCGCGAGGACGCGACACGTTGATCGCTTTCAGGGAGGAAAGAATGCGCTCTTGGACGACGGCGTTGGCCGTCTCAGTTACGGTGCTCGCGTCCGTCGCGCTCGCGCGCGCCGACGACTTGAAGGTTGCGCTCATTTACGGGCGCACCGGTCCGCTGGAGGCCTACGCCAAACAGACCGAGGCCGGATTCCGACTTGGTCTGGAATACGCGACCAAGGGTTCGCTGACCGTCGCCGGGCGGAACATCGTCGTCGTGACCAAGGACGACCAGGGCAAGCCCGATCTCGCCAAATCTGCGCTGGCTGAAGCTTATGAAGACGACGGCGCGGACATCGCCATCGGCACGACGTCCTCAGCCGCGGCCATCGCCATGCTGCCGGTCGCCGAGGAGCACAAAAAGATCCTCATCGTCGAGCCGGCGGTCGCCGATCAGATCACCGGCGACAAGTGGAATCGATATATCTTCCGCACCGCGCGCAACTCGTCGCAGGACGCCATCGCCAGCGCCGTGGCGATCGGCGGCAAGGATGTCCATGTGGCGACGCTCGCCCAGGATTACGCCTTCGGCCGCGACGGCGTCGCCGCGTTCAAACAGGCGTTGGCGACGACTGGCGCGACGCTGGACGACGAAGAATATGTGCCGACCAGCACCACCGACTTCACCGCGGTCGCCCAGCGCCTGTTCGACGCCCTGAAGGATAAGCCCGGCAAGAAGATCGTCTGGATCATCTGGGCCGGCGCCGGCGATCCGTTCAAGATCGGCGATCTCAACCCAGGCCGCTATGGAATCGAGATTTCCACCGGCGGCAACATCCTGCCGGTGCTGGCGGGCTACAAGCGTTTCCCCGGCCTGGAGGGGGCGGCCTATTACTACTACGGGCTCCCCAAGAACCCGGTGAACGACTGGCTGGTCGCCGAGCATCTCAAGCGCTTCAATGCGCCGCCGGACTTCTTCACCGCCGGCGGCTTTTCCGCTGCGATGGCGCTGGTCGCGGCGGTCGAGAAGACCGGAGGCTCGACAGACTCGGAGAAGTTGATCGGCGCGATGGAGGGGCTGTCCTTCGATACGCCCAAGGGCTTGATGACTTTCCGCAAGGAGGACCATCAGGCGTTGCAGACGATGTATCACTTCAAGATCGAGGTCGACCCCAACGTCGCCTGGGCGATCCCCGAACTGGTGCGCGAGTTGAAGATCGAGGACATGAACATACCGGTGCGGAACAAGAGGTGACGTTTCTTGTCATCCCCGCGAAAGCGCCCGGGTATGCAGACATCTTTTGGAAGACCGCAGTGCAACCCATGCCCTCGTCCGGAGCTTGTCGAAGGACGATCCAGGAGAAGCCGCGGGTCGTGCAAGCAGCCGGGCGTCCCCTGCGTTCGTGGTTGCGGCCGCTTCTGGCGCGCCCTTTGGTTCTAGCTGGAGCGCCCTTCGACAAGCTCAGGACGAGGTCGTGGGGGGCGCAACCGAAATGTGTGCATACCGTCGCCGCACGCGGGGACGTGGTAGCTTTCGATCGATACGGCGGATCATCTCGATGCGGAGGGCCCGCGATGGCGAAAAGAGAGCATATTGTCAGCTACACGGTCGTGGAGTTGAAGGCGCTGGCGGCGGGTGAGGCCAAGTCGGATTGGGCCGCGGCGAAGGCGATGAGCGACGAAGCATTGGAAGCGGCGATCACGTCCGATGACGACGAGGCGGGCCTCGAATTCGACTGGTCGCAGCCGCTGCCCGAACCGCCGAAACCGAAGGCGGTGTTGAATATGCGGGTCGACGCGGAGCTGATGGAGTTCTTTCGCGGTCAAGGAAGGGGCTACCAAACCAAGATCAACGCCGTGCTGCGCAACTATGTCGATCGAATGAAATCCCGCGCATGACGAACTCGCCGGAGTCGAGCGGTCCGGACGAGCGTCCGGGCGGATTCTCAAAGGGGCGTCTCGAAGCCTTCTCGGACGGCGTCATCGCCGTCATCATCACCATCATGGTCCTGGAGCTCAAGGCGCCGGAGAGCGCCGCGCTCGCCGACCTCGTGAAGCTCTGGCCGTCGTTCGCCATCTACGGCGTGAGTTTCACACTCGTCGCCATCTATTGGATCAACCATCACAGCCTGATCAACCTCGTCGGGAAAACCACACCGGCGCTCATTTGGGCCAACAATCTGTTGCTGTTCTTCATGTCGCTGATCCCCTTCGCGACCGCCTATGTCGCGTCCACGCGCATGGCGCCGCTGCCGACGATGGTCTATGCGGCGTTGCAGATGGCGTGCAGCGCCAGCTTCGCGCTGACGATGGCGGCGATTGTCGCCGAACATCGCAACGACAAAGTGTTCCTTCAAGCGACCCGGTCGCGCTGGCGCAAGAATGGAATCGCCGTCGGCGTCTATGCGATCTCGGTCGCCGTGGCGGCTTTCAGCCCGCTGGCCGCCCTTGGGTTGTTCGTTGTGATTGCGGCCGCCTATGTGGCGCCCTCGCTCTTCGCGGAAGCACAAGTCGAAGGGGCCTCGGATTGACCCCTTCCCTCGAAACCCGCGACCTCGCCATCCGCTTCGGCGGCCACGTCGCCGTCGACAGCGTGAGTTGCGCGTTTCAACCGGGGCGGTTGACGGCGATCGTCGGCCCCAACGGCGCCGGCAAGACGACTTATTTCAATTTGCTGTCAGGGCAGTTGCGTGCGACTTCGGGCGCGGTGTTCGTCAACGGGGCCGACGTGACTGCGCTGTCCGCGCCGCGACGCGCGCGGCTCGGACTGGGCCGCGCCTTCCAGCTCACCAACCTGTTCCCCAATCTGACGGTGGCCGAAAATGTGCGGCTCGCCGTGCAGGCGCAGGCGGGGGTCCATTACGATTTGCTGCGTGCGTGGCTCGACCGTCGTGAACTCATCGACAAGGCCGAGGCGACGCTGGAGCAGGTGGGTCTCGCCTCGCGCGCCAGCGAGCGCGCGGCTTCGCTCTCGCATGGCGATCAGCGCAAGCTCGAAGTCGCCGTCATGATGGCGCTGGAGCCGAAGATTCTGCTGTTCGACGAGCCGACGGCGGGCATGAGCATCGACGAAGTCCCCGTCGTGCTCGATCTCATCGCCCGGCTCAAACAGGACGCGGGCAAGACGATCCTGCTCGTCGAACACAAGATGGACGTCGTGCGCTCGCTCGCCGACCGCATCATCGTGCTGCACAACGGCCGCCTCGTCGCCGACGGCGAACCGGAAGAGGTGATCGCCTCGCCCATCGTGCAGGAAGCCTATCTGGGCCTCGCCCGGGAGGGCGCGCGATGAGCGAGAGGCTCGCGCTGAAGGGCGTGCACACCCACATCGGCCGCTATCACATCCTGCAGGGCGTCGATTTCGACGCGCCCGCGGGCAAGACGACGATGCTGCTCGGGCGCAACGGCGCGGGCAAGACGACCTGCCTGCGCACCATCATGGGCCTGTGGCGCGCTTCGCGCGGAGAAATTTTGCTGGGCGCGAAGCCTTTGCACGGACTCGCCGCCAGCGAGGTCGCGCGCGCGAGCGTCGGCTATGTGCCGGAGACGATGGCGATCTTTTCCGATCTCACGGTGAAAGAGAATCTGATCCTCGGCGCCCGCGAAAAACCGCTCGACGATATCCGGCTCGCCTGGATTTTCGGCTTCTTTCCGGCGCTGAAGAAGTTTTGGCTCTCCCGCGCGGGCTCGCTGTCGGGCGGACAGAAGCAGATGGTCGCCATCGCCCGCGCTATCGTCGAGCCGCGAAGTCTGCTGCTGATCGACGAGCCGACCAAGGGTCTCGCTCCCGCCATCGTCGGCGGGCTCATCGAGTGTTTGCTGGAGATCAAGCGCACCGGCGTAACCATCGTGCTGGTCGAGCAGAATTTTCGCGTCGCCAGGGAAGTCGGCGACTTCGCGCGCGTGATGGACAACGGGCGCGTCATCCACGAGGGCGACATGGCGGAACTGGCGGCGGACGCGGAGTTGCAGACGCATTTGTTGGGCCTGTCGCTGGAGGCGCATCAATGACGGCTCTCGACTCTGGCGCGGCGCTGCCGAAAACGCGGACCGAAATCCTGCCGGCGCTGACGCCGCTCCTGATCGCGCTCGCAGCGTTCCCGTTCATCGGCTCGGTCTCGACCTTCGCGACGCTGACCCTCAATTCGCTGGCGATGGGGATGATGATCTTCACCATGGCCTCCGGGTTGACGCTCACCTTCGGCATGATGGACGTGCTCAACTTCGGCCACGGCGCCTTCATCGCGCTGGGCGCCTATGTGGCGACGCTCGTGTTTGTCCCGATGGCGAACTGGTCGCAGGCCGACTCCTGGCCGCTCAATCTCGCCGTGTTCGCGACTGCGCTCGTCGCCTCGATTGTTGTCGTCGGCGCGCTCGGCTTCGTCTTCGAGCGTCTGCTGGTGAAACCCGTCTACGGCCAGCATCTCAAACAGATCCTCGTCACCATCGGCGGCGCGATCGTGATCGAGCAATTGCTCGCAGCAGCGTTCGGTCCCGCGCAGATCCCGCTGCAACTGCCGGCCTCGTTCCGCGGCTCGATCGCGTTCGGCGACGCGGAGGTCGAAAGGTTTCGTCTGCTCGCGACGGGAATCGGGCTCGCGGTCTTCGTCGGCCAACTTCTGGTGCTCAACCGCACCAAGATCGGTCTGCTGATTCGCGCCGGTGTGGAAAATCGCGAGATGGTGGAGGCGTTGGGCTATCGCATCGATCGGCTGTTCGTCGGCGTGTTCATGGCCGGAGCCGCGTTGGCGGGCCTGGGCGGCGTGCTGTGGGGGCTGTATCGCGGACAGGTTCAGCCGTCGATGGGCGGCGAGCCTCTGGTGCTGGTTTTCATCGTCGTCATCATCGGCGGCCTCGGCTCGGTTGGCGGCTGTTTCGTCGGCGCGATCCTGGTGGCGCTCATCAACAACTACGCCGGCTTCCTCGAGCCCAAGCTGGCGCTGGTCGCCAATATCCTGCCGATGTTGGTGGTGTTGTTGTGGCGCCCGCGCGGGCTCTATCCGGTAGGGGGACGATGAACCCGCTCTCTCACGACGCGCCGCGTGGTTGGCCGTTGCGCGTTCTGCTGATCGCCGTGACCGCGAGCCTCGCGCTCACGCCCTGGATGTTTCCCGGCGTCAAGGCGCTCAATGTCGCCGAAAAGATCACGGTGATGGCGCTGCTGGCGGCGTCCTACGATTTGCTGCTCGGCTATGCCGGCATCGTCTCCTTCGCCCATGTGATGTTCTTCGGCGTCGGCGCCTATGGCGTCGGCCTCGCGCTCTACGCGCTGGGACCGAGTTGGGGCGCGATCGTCCTGGGCGCCGGCGCCGGGCTGGCGCTGGCCTGTGCGCTGGCGCTGCTGATCGGCCTGTTCTCGCTGCGCGTGCAGGCGATCTTCTTCGCCATGGTGACGATGGCGATCGCCTATGCGTTCAATGTGCTGGCCTCGCAACTGTCGTTCCTCACCGGCGGCGAGGACGGGCGCTCGTTCCAGGTTCCCGAAGCGCTGCGTCCCGGCTACAAACTCGGGGAGCTGTTCGGGGTGGCGATCAACGGCCGCATGCTCGCCTATTATCTGGTGTTCTTCGCCGCGGTCGCGTTGTTTCTCGCGTTGCTGCGAATCGTCAACTCGCCGTTCGGCCGGGTGTTGCAGGCGATCCGCGAAAACCCGTTCCGCGCCGAGGCGCTGGGTTATCGTACAATGTTTCATCGCACGCTGGCGACCTGTCTGGCGGCGGCGGGAGCTGCCGCCGCGGGCGCGCTGAATTCGATCTGGCTCAAATATGTCGGGCCGGACACGGCGTTGAGTTCTTCCATCCAGATCGACGTGCTGGTCGTCGTCGTCATCGGCGGCATGGGCACGCTCTACGGCGCCGTCATCGGCGCCGCGCTGTTCGTCATTGCCGAGAACTACCTGCAGGCGCTCATCGGCTCGCTCTCCGAGGCCGCGGCGCGTCAGGGGCTGCCGCTGCTCGCGCAACTGCTGCACCCCGACCGCTGGCTGCTTTGGCTGGGCCTGCTGTTCATCCTCGCTGTGTATTTCGCTCCCAACGGCATCGTCGGCAAATTGCGCGCCCGCGAAAGTCAGGACCGCTTGCGCTGACGACGCGGCGCTCCCAAATCCTAGCTTCCGCACCAGCGCGGGGAGGAGACGAGAGATGAAAGTCGGCGTCATCGGGTCGGGAGTCGTCGCGCAGACGCTCGCCGCAGGTTTTCTCAAACACGGACATCAGGTCGCGATCGGAACGCGCGAAGCGTCCAAGCTTGCCGACTGGAGCGCGAAACATCGGGACGCCCAGGTCGGTTCGTTTGCGGACGCCGCCAGCTTCGGCGACGTCGTCGTGCTCGCGGTCGGGGGCGGGGTCGCGCTCGATGCGCTCGCGCTCGCCGGCGCCGACAATCTCGCGGGCAAGACGGTCATCGACGCCTGCAATCCGATCGGCGGCGGGCCGCCGGTCAACGGCGTGCTGTCGTACTTCACCACGCTCCACGATTCTTTGCTGGAGAGGCTGCAAAACGCCTATCCGCAGGCGCATTTCGTCAAGGCGTTCAATAGCGTCGGCGCCGGGCAGATGGTCAATCCGCAGTTCGCGGGCGGGCGCCCCTCGATGTTCATCTGCGGCGGCGACGCGGGAGCCAAGGCGACGGTGGCCGGGATCCTCGACCAGTTCGGCTGGGATACAGAGGACATGGGGGCGGTCGAGGCGGCCCGGGCCATCGAGCCGCTGTGCATGCTCTGGTGCATTCCCGGCGTCGCCAAGGGCGATTGGGCGCCGCATGCGTTCAAGTTGCTGCGCTGAGGCGAAGAGCCGAGAGTGTGGGCGCCGTCACGTGAGCGATCGGCGCATTGCGACTCGCGCGCCCGCATTCTCCAGCCTTTTCAAAGTCGAATCCTGAAATACGCCGAGAGCGAGCAATCTTGCGCGAGACTGAACGCGCGCGCGGCCCAAGCGGCAAAAAGGTCGGATCTTTACGCTTTGGCGTAAACATTTACCTTTTGTTTACCAACATGACGAAAGCTTAACGCAGCGAAAACGGACGTCTTATCATAAGGATGAGGCGCAAACCGTCCGCAATTCGCCGGTTCGCCCGCGCTCGTTCCATCAAAGGACAGCGCCCGCGCGCGTGTTCTGAAGGTTCGTTTCGCTTCTGGTGAGCGCGTTGTCCTGAGAGGAAGCGCGTTCCCCGTCCCAGGCGTCGAGGGGTCGATCCCCCGTGCGAACGGGTGTGGCGTCCCTGACCGATGGCGTTAACGCAAACTCCAACCCCACGGAAATCCCATGCTCGTCATTTCGTTCATGACCAAGAAGGGCGGCGCCGGCAAGAGCACGCTCGCCTTCTCCACCGCCGTCGCCGCCAAACAGGCGGGCGAGAGCGTCGCACTGCTCGATCTCGATTCCCAAGGCTCGACCAGCTTCTGGGCCGAGGCGCGCAAGCGAACCGACATCTACGTCGAGAGCCTCAGCGCCTGGCATCTCACCAAGCGCATCGAGGAACTCGCCGCCTCCGGCTTCACCTTGTGCGTGCTCGACACGCCCGGCTCCGACGACGACGCCGAACTCGCCATCGCCGCCAGCGACCTCTGCCTGATCCCGGCCCGCCCCAATGTGTTCGACCTGCGGGCAGGCGAGGCGACGCGCCGTCTGATTGTCGGCGAGGGCAAGACCGGCGTG
>Ga0302157_10002664_pt1 | contig 20603 bp, 13 predicted proteins | sample I_Bog_N3_3_FD_193502 | JGI IMG/M metagenome (GOLD analysis project Ga0302157, IMG submission 193502) | Peat permafrost microbial communities from Stordalen Mire near Abisko, Sweden - I_Bog_N3_3 | ecosystem: Environmental > Terrestrial > Soil > Wetlands > Peat | place: Sweden: Abisko, Stordalen... | reverse complement strand
GGCTGGACGCCAATCAGCTGCAGCGCGTGTTCCCGGGCGGCGCACCGCGCGACCTGAAGCTCGTCTAGCGCGCGTCGCGCATTCGCCCGGAATCCGGCCCTCGGCACCGGCCGGGTTCACGTGCGCCCTGTACCATGGGGGCCTTCTTCTCCGGCTCCACGCGCCCGTTCGTTCATGGCGCGATGTGCAGCCCGCACCGGCCTTTCCCGTGTCCGATTTCGACTACGACTACGACTTCGATTCCCTGCCGACCACGCGCCCTGCCGGGCTGGTCGCCAACGAGGTCGTCCGCGTCGCCGCCGATCCCGCCCAGCGCCGCGGCACCAACACGCAGGATCTGCACGCCATCCTGCAGGAAGTATTCGGCTACAGCGCCTTCCGCGGCGAACAGCAGGACATCATCCAGACGGTGACGGCCGGCGGCGACGCCATGGTGCTGATGCCCACCGGCGGCGGCAAGAGTCTTTGCTACCAGGTGCCGGCCATCGCGCGCCACCGCGCGGGCCTGGGCCTGACCCTGGTCATCAGCCCGCTGATCGCGCTGATGCACGACCAGGTGGGCGCGCTGGAGGAACTGGGCGTGCACGCCGCGTTCCTCAATTCATCGCTGGCGGGCGACGCCGCGCAGAACGTCGAGCGCGAGATGATGAGCGGCCGGCTGGTGATGCTCTACGCCGCGCCCGAGCGCGTGACCAATCCGCGCTTCATGGCGATGCTCACGGCGCTGAACGAGCGCGGCCTGTTGAGCCTGGTGGCCATCGACGAGGCCCATTGCGTCAGCCAGTGGGGCCACGATTTCCGCGAAGACTACCTGCAGCTCGCGCAGTTGCACGAGCGCTTCCCCAACGTGCCGCGTGTGGCGCTCACCGCCACCGCCGACGACCACACGCGCGCGGACATGCGCGAGCGCCTGGCGCTCGTCGGCGCACGCGAGTTCATCAGCAGCTTCGACCGCCCCAACATCCGCTACACCATCGTCGAGAAGGACGAGGCGAAGAAGCAACTGCTGCGTTTCCTGCGCGACGAGCACGAGGGCGACGCCGGCATCGTCTACTGCCAGAGCCGCAAGAAGGTGGAAGAGAGCGCCGCGTGGCTCACGTCCGAAGGCATCTCGGCGCTGCCGTACCACGCCGGGCTGGACGCCGACGTGCGCCGCCGCCACCAGGATCGCTTCCTGCGCGAGGACGGCCTGGTGATGTGCGCCACCATCGCGTTCGGCATGGGCATCGACAAGCCCGACGTGCGCTTCGTGGCCCACCTGGACCTGCCCAAGAACATCGAAGGCTACTACCAGGAAACCGGCCGCGCGGGTCGCGACGGCGAGGCCGCCGACGCCTGGATGGCCTACGGCCTGGCCGACGTCGTCAACCAGCGCCGCATGATCGACGACAGCCCGGCCGGCGACGAGTTCAAGAAGATGCAGCGCGGCAAGCTCGACGCGCTGCTGACGCTGGCCGAGTCCCATGACTGCCGCCGCGTGCGCCTGCTGGCCTACTTCGGAGAGCAGAGCTCGCCGTGCGGCAACTGCGACAACTGCCTGTCGCCGCCTGCCACGTGGGACGCGACCGAGGCCGCGCGCATGGCGCTGTCCACCGTCTACCGCTTCCGCCAGCACTCGGGCCTGAGCTTCGGTGCCGGCCACCTCATCGACGTGCTGCGCGGCAAGGTCACCGACAAGACCACGCAGCATGGCCACGGTTCGCTGTCCACGTTCGGCATCGGCGCCAGATGGTCGGAGCAGCAGTGGCGCGGCGTGATCCGCCAGTTGCTGTCGCTGGGCCACCTGCATTCCGAAGGCGAATACACCACGCTCGTGCTCACCGACAGCGCGCGCGCCGTGCTCAAGGGCGAGATCACGATCACGCTGCGCGAGGTGCGCGAACAACCGCGCGGCGCGGCCGGCCGCACCAAGCGCGTGCGCACCGAAGGCGGCCGCTCCTCGAGCCCGGCCGCCGCCGCGTTGCAGGCGAAGCTGGACGAACCCGCCAAGGCGCGCCTGGCCGCGCTGCGCGCGTGGCGCTCCGAGGTGGCGCGCGAACACAACCTGCCGGCCTACATCGTGTTCAACGACGCCACGCTGGCACAGATGGCGCTCACATCGCCGTCCACGCTAGCCGAACTCTCGGGCATCAGCGGCGTCGGTGCGAAGAAGCTCGAGGCGTACGGACGCGAGATCCTGCGGGTGCTGGAAGCTTGAGCCTCGGCATGTGGTGAGTCCTGGCCCCGCTTCGCGAGCGCCCTCGCGCCGTTCGCGCCCTTGCTGCTCGAAGTGATTCGACGCGAACGATCGGCGTTCGTCCCGGTCTTCAGTTCGAGTACTGATCCCGCTCGTCGCGCGCCTTCAGCAGCTTGGGCGTGATCTCCACCGTATTGACGGTATCCGAGACCCACACCGTGCCGTCCTGCACCGTGATCTGCCAGGCCATCGTGCGCGCCACCATCTTGCCCAGCGCCTGCGAAACGTCGGGGTCGACGGACCACACTTCCACCTTGGGCGCACGGTTCAACTTGCCCACCAGCGCGGCCCACCAGATCGGCGTGCTGGCGATGTAGCTGTAGACGGTCACCTTCTCGGCGCGGCTGCTGGCCTTGGCCAGGCGGCGGTCGTCGGGCTGGCCGACCTCGATCCAGTGGATCACCTGGCCGGTGAGGTCGACCTGCCAGAGATCGGGCTCGTCCACGTCCCACAGGCTCTTGGCGAGCACCAGGTCGCCCTTCTCGCGGTCGGCCGGCACGTTGAGCGCGTAGGCCAGCACACGCATCAGCATGCGCTCGTCGGTTTCCGACGGGTGGCGGGCGATCGTCAGCTCGTGGTCGCCGTAGATGTTGCGATCCATGTCGGCGAGCTGCAGACGGACCTTGTGAATCGTTGCTTTGAGGGCCATTCCCCATTGTCCCCCGCATTCATGCCCGCGATCGCACGACTACAGCGACGCGTCCCCGCACAGCACCAGCGTGCGCCCGCCCATGTCGAACTGGATCGACACCGTGAAGCACATGCGCGAGCCTTGCAGCGTCATGTAGGGCCGCGTCACCTGCGCGATGTTGGGCGAGGACTCGGCGCCGCGGAAATAGGCGCGGCGCGACCAGCGCGCCTGGCGCGTGTCGTGCAACGGCGCGAAGCGCGCCTCGTTTTCGAGCTGCTGGTGCGACAGTCCGTCGCGAAATGCGTTGCCCACCACCTGGCGGCCCTGCTTGTCCAGCAGGTAGCACATGTCCGAGCCCGGATGCGACAGGAACCGCCGGCAGGCCTCGTCCATCGAGGCCCCGCCGGCCAGCAGCACGCTGGCGAGCTCGATCGACTGCTTGTAGGGCGACATCTGCTCCTGCCAGAGCCGGTCGTCGGTGACCGACTGCCGGTCGAAGCGATCCCACGCCGCGCGCAATGCGTGCAGGCCGGCGCCGCTGGCGAGCGCGGGCGCCGGACGGCCGAAGTGCCAGCCCTGAACGAAATCGACGTCGCAACGCAACGCGGTGTACGCGCCTTCATCGGTCTCGATGCCTTCCATCAGCACCAGGCAGCCGCACTCGTGCAGCAGCGAAACCATCTGCGAGGCGATGCGACGCGCGTGCGGGTCCACCTCGGCGCGGACCACCACGCTGCGATCGAGCTTGACGATCTCGGGGCGCAGCCGAAACACGCGGTCGAAATTGGAATGGCCGGCGCCGAAGTCGTCGAGCGACACCAGACAGCCCAGTTCGCGCAGCTCGTCGACGCGTCGATCGAAGTCGGCGTCGTCCGGCAGCGTCGACTCCAGTACCTCGATCACCACTTGCTCGGGCCGCAGGCCGCGCGCGCTGAGCGCCGCGGCGATCTCGCCGATGCCGGGCCCGACCGGCGAAGCGAGCGAACGCGGGTGCACGTTCAGGAACAGCCACTCGTCGGCGTCCTTGCCGGCATACGCGGCCAGGTGTTGCAGCAGCGAGGCGCAATCCAGGCTCAGCCGGGCATCGTCGCCATCGACGCTGGCAAACAACTCCAACGGTGGCACCGGCACGCCCGAGGCGATGGACGTGGCCCGCAGCAAGGCCTCGTGGCCGACGGCACGGTGATGCGTCAGGCTGTAGATCGGCTGGAAATGCGAGGCCAGGCGGTAGCCGAGATAGTCGGTCGTCACCAACGGGCTGCCGCCCACGGGTGCCGCGGCCGCGCGAGCGCCGGCCGGGGGCGGCACGTCGGGAGACGAATCGGTGGCGGCGGTCATGGAATCAGTGGGGCGATTGCAGGGCGGAGTAGGCATGGCAGCTGCTTTTGGCGGCCTCCTTGCCAGGAACGTTGTCGAGTCGAAAGGCCATGCAAGAACCCGGCCGGCAGCGGCCCGATACGGATAGATCGGCCGCGATATTGCCAAGTTGAGCACAACCGGCGCCTCGTGGCGGGCGCGGTCCGGGCTGGCGTGCGGAAATTGGCGCCGGCGGACGTCGATGCAACGCAAGCGGTCTGCGCGCCGGGTTCAGTCTTGCATCCGCATGAGGTTGTTGATGTTGGCCGCCGACTCCAGCAGCCGCGGCAACAGTCGCTTGCGCATCTCGTCGGGCGGCATGCGCTGATCCTGGGCGCTGACGTTGATCGCCGCCACCACCCGGCCTGCGCGGTTGACGATGGGCGCCGCCATCGACACGAGGCCTTCCTCGAGTTCGCCATGCACCAGCGCATGGCCATCGCGGCGTACGCCGTCCAGCAGCGCCATCAGCGCATCGACGTCGGTCACCGTGCGCGCGGTGCGCGCCGAAAGGGGCGCGCGCGCGAGACGCGCGCGGCGCTCCGTCTCGGACAAGCCAGCCAGCAGCACCCGGCCCATCGCCGTGCAGTACGCCGGCAGGCGGCTGCCCGGCCCGAGGCTGATGGCCATGATCTTCTTGGCCGGCACACGCAGCACGTAGACGATGTCCTCGCCGTCCAGCACGGCGGCCGACGAGGACTCGTGGATGTCCTGCACCAGTTCTTCCATCACGGGCAGCGCCAGGTGCCACACCGGCTGCGAGCTGAGGTAGGCGAAGCCCAGCTCCATCACGCGCGGCGTGAGCCGGAACAGCCGCCCTTCCGACTCCACGTAGCCCAGTTGCTGCAGCGTGAGCAGGATGCGCCGTGCGCCGGCGCGCGTGAGCCCGCTGCGTTCGGCCGCGCCGGTGAGCGTCTGCGCGGGCGCGTCGGCGCCGAAGCTGCGCAGCACGGCCAGGCCGCGGGCGAACGACTGCACGAAGGCGTCGCCGGGGCGGTTCGCGGCGGGCGTGGCGGATTCAACGGGCTCGGACATGCCCTGATTGTCCCTCTCCGGCTGCCTGGAATGGCGAAGGCAGGTCCGCCATCGGCCGGACCCGTGACACTTGGCAACGTCGATTGACGCCCCCCGCGCGCGATGCGTAAATCCACGAGCGTTCGCCGCCCCCAGCGCGGCGAACCTGGATGCCTGAAGTCCGTTCCCCGCCAGCGAGTCCGCCGCGCCATGCCATTTCGCCGCCCCAAGCCTGCTCCGTTCGCCACACTCGCGCTCGCCCTGTCGGCGCTGCTCACCGCCTGCGGCGGCGGATCGCCCAGCGGCAGCACGACGCCTGTTGCGCCGGCCGCCACGTACACGGCCACGGCCGGCGTGGCGCAGAAAGGCCCGTTGGTCGTCGGATCCACCGTCACCGCGCGCGAGCTGGGCCTCAACCTCTCGGCCACCGGCAACCTGTACACGTACACGACCACGTCGGCGCTCGGCGCGTTCATGCCCAACTCCACCTTCGCGTCGCCGCTGCTGGCCTTGACGGCCAACGGGTCGTACACGGATGAAACGACCGGCGCGGCCTCGGACGGCCCGGTGACGCTGCAGTCGTACGCCAACCTGAAGACCGAGACCGTGCTGAACGTGAACGTGCTCACCACGCTCGCCTGGACCCGCATCAACACGCTGCTCAACACCAATGCGATGTCCTTCGCCGACGCGCGCGCGCAGGCGGAACGCGAGGTGCTCGCCACGTTCGGCATCGTCGTCGGCACCTCACCCGGCCCGTTCGGCTCACTCGACGAGAGTGCCGCCACCGACGGCGGCCACATCCTGGCCGCGCTCTCCAGCGTCATCGTGCAGGGTCGCACATCGGCCCAGGTCAATGCCCTGCTGACCGCACTGCAGACCGACATCGGCACCAACGGCGCCAACATCGGCGCCGGCAACCTGAATGCGCTGGCCCTCAGCGAACAGGCATTGAACATGAACAGGGTGGCCGCGAACGTGAGCGCGGCGGTCGGCACGAGCGTCGACGCGAACGCGCTGGCCGAATGGCTGGACCAGGACGGCGACGGCGTGATCGCCCATGATGAATTCCGCGTCGACGGCGCCACGCCGGCCTCCAGCTTCACGCTGCCGGCAGACTTCGTCGCGGCGCGCGCCGGCGCGTCCGTTTCCACCACCGCGGGCCAGTTGCTGGTCAACGGCGTGGCCGTCGCCATGCCCGCCACCTTCGCCGCCACCGACACCGTCGCACTCGCCGCGCCCGCCACGCTGCCCGATGGCACGCAAAAGGTCTATCTGCAGATCGGCAGCACGCGCATCGCGCGCGTGACCTTCGTCATGGGCCTCACCGCGATCGCCGTCACGCCCGCCACGGGCACGCTGCCGCTGGGCATCTCTCAGCGCTTCGTCGCCACGGGCACGTATGCCGACGGCCACAGCGCGGACGTCACCGACGCTGTCACCTGGACGTCCAGCACCCCCGCCGTGGCCGACATCGGCGCCGCCACCGGGCTGGCCGACGCGCTCACGCTGGGCACCACCACCGTCACGGCCACGTCCGGCACGGTCAGCGGCACGCTGGCGCTGACCACCGTCGCCGCCACGATCCAGTCCATGGTCATCGCACCCGCCACGCTGCAGACCGGCGTGGGCATCACCCGCCACTTCACGGCCACCGGCACGTTCTCGGACGGCAGCACCGCCGACGTCAGCGCCAGCGCGATGTGGGCCACGCAGACCGCGGGCATCGCGTCGGTGAGCAACGGCGCCGCCAGCGGCCTCGCGCTGGGCACGACCAACGTCACGGCCACCCTCGGCAGCGTGTCTGCCGGCGCGGCGGTGGCCGTCACCACCGACACCTGGACCGCAGCCCCGCAGATGCCCACCGAACGAGTAGCCGGCCACACCGCCACGCTGCTGCCCGGCGGCAAGCTGCTGGTGGTGGGCGGCGTGAAGTCCGCCGGCGCGGGCACGGCCGCAGCCGACCTGTTCGATCCGGCCAGCGCCACCTGGACATCGATGGCGCCGATGAACGTGATGCGCTCGTCGCACACCGCCACGCTGCTGGCCGATGGCCGCGTGCTGGTGGCCGGCGGCTCCACGGTGTCGTCGGTCGCCGCCAAGGGCTACGTCAACGACGCCAGCGCCGAGATCTACGATCCGGTGGCCAACACCTGGACGGCCACGCCGCCGATGACCGCGGCGCGCGCGCACCACACCGCCACCTTGCTGCCCGATGGCACGGTACTCGTCTACGGCGGCGAGAACCTGCTGTACCTGGTGGGCGCCACCGCCGAGATCTACGACCCCGTGGCCAATACCTGGACAGCCACGCGCGTCGCTCCGATCTCGCCGCGCTCGCAGCACACCGCCACGCTGCTGCCGTCGGGCCTCGTGCTGATCTCCGGCGGCTTCGACATCGTGCTGGGCGTGCTCACGCCGCTCAATAGTGCGGAGCTGTACGACCCGGTGCTGCACACGACCACCACCACCGACATCAACGGCGTCACCTCCACGGTCGTCACCGGCGGCATGGACTTCAGCGCTGCCGCACCGATGGCGTTCCCCCACTACGGCCACAGCGCCACGCGGCTGCCCGACGGCCGCGTGGTGGTGGTCGGCGGCAACACCACGCAGACTGAAGCGTTCGACCCCGTGGCCGGCACCTGGGCCACGCAGGGCACGACCGCCGCCACCCACACCGCGCACGCCGCGGTGCTGCTGCCGGACGGCCGGATACTGATCGCGGGCGGCACGCAGTTCGCGCAGCCCACGGCCGAACTGTTCGACCCCGCCACGGGCACGTGGACGGCCGCGGCAGCGATGCTGGTGACGCGCGACAACCCCACCGCCACCTTGATGCCCGACGGCTCCGTGATGGTGTGCGGCGGCGCGCCCGACAGCTCGGGCGTCGACTGCGAGACGTATTGGTGAGAGACGCAGCGGCAAGTCAGGGACGCGCCCCGGGCTGACCTGGGACAACGCGTCGGTCTCGAACACGGGGCCGAGCAGCGTCAATTTCTCGACGGCGAGCGCAGGACGTTTCCACCGTCGGCGCTGAACTCCGGCAGGGGCGGCCGGAAATGCAAAAGGCCGCCGAAGCGACCCTTTCCGTTGGAGCCCGCGCGGGGCTCCTGGTGCAACCCGAGGCTCAGACCTGGGCGCGACGACGCCAGGCCAGCAGGCCCAGCGTGCCGACGCCCATCATCAGCAGCGCGGTGGGTTCCGGCACGGCCGTGACCGACACGTTGTCGATGAACGAGGTGGCATCCGCGTTGACGGTGCCCTGGAAGATCAGCGCGGCGTCGGAAGCTGCCATGAAGGTGAAGCTATGGCTGCTCCAATGGCCCTCGTCGGTGGTGAAGCTGCCAAGAACGTCGCCGCCGGCGGTCACGGAATACGTCTGCGTGGAGCCGTAGTTGGTGCGGCCCGCATCCGACCAGGTCAGCGTGTACTCGTCACCCGCGACGAACGTGAAGTCACTGATCAACGAGTCCGTGCCCTGCACGCCGGCGACGTAGCCGCCGAGGTCGATACCCGTATGCGACTGATCGCTCGGGCTGCCCCAGGGGCCGCTGTTCGACGTCAGGAACACGGGATCCAGGCCGCTCCAGCCCGACACCGAGTAGCCCGGATGCGCCGGGGTCGGCGTGCTGCACTGCTGCGCGGCGACATTGCCCGAATAGCAATACGACGAGCCATTGAACGTGGCGCCGGTCGATTCGAAATCGCCATCCGTCAGCAGGTTCGTCGACGCTTGCGCGCCCATCGCAACTGCACCGAAGGCGGCGGCAGCCAAAATTTTCTTGATCATCAACTTCCCTCTTGAGTCCGAGCACGAAGGTGCCGCGCGACTTGGTGAGGAGCGCTCACTGGGCTCCCCGATGCGCTTGGAAACATCCAGTTACCAGCACGCTGGGAGCATGTTCGCAAGGCAGCCGCGGAAGTTAACACGGGTTAACCCGCAACTTGAAGACTGCGACGGGAATCGGTGAACTAGGTCACGCGCTGACATGGGCTATGTGCCGACATTCTTCAAGCCTTGCGTCTCGATTCCCATTCGCGCCAGCGACAACGGGGGCTCAAGCTTGGGTCGGCTGGCTACATGCCCCGAACAGACAACAAAAGGCCCGGCATCGCCGGGCCTGGATTTCGCGCCGAGTCGTTGTGAGGACCGTCTGTTTGGCAACGGCAGCCACCGATGCTGGTGCACCCCTGATATCGCCGAGATGTTCGTCGCGTCCAATCCAGCTCTCCTGCTGCGCAATCGTGGGATGCAATGCGATGGCGAATGTTGCACAGCCTAAGCTCTATCGAGCCTCGGTAGCCTCCAGAAATTTCACGATCTCGGCACCGAAGTCCGATGCGTACTGGAACAGGAATCCGTGCCCGGCGTCCGCGTAGACGATCAACTTCGCATCGGGGATGGCCTTTGCCATGGCGTACGAGTAGTGCGTCGGCATCAGCAGATCGTGCATGCCATCGGCGATCAAAACGGGTTGGCTCATCGAACTCAGGCGCGGAAGCAGCGACATCTGCGGCGCAAACATCGATTGGATCGCCCTGCTCTGGGCGCGAACCGAGTTCGCGGAGACAGACGAACTTGCCGAGCCAGGCCACAGCTTCAGGCGATCGAGGTGGGCTCGCCCGGCCGCCTGGCTCGAATTCGAGTCGGCGAAGAAGAGATACAGGAAGTCGTCGTCGGTATTGACCGGTCGGGACGCGGCCGGCCACACCTTCGGCGGGGTAGCCGGCGGGTCCACGACGAAGCCAGGCGACGCCGACGCAATGATGACGCGCCCGATCTGGGCGGGATGATCAAGAGCAAGTTCTTGAGCCGTTATTCCACCCATCGAGAATCCGAGCACGTCGACGCTGTCGAGCTTCAATGCCTGGATGAAGTCGCTCGCGAAGTCCGACATGCCTTTGATCGAATCCGGATTGATGCCCTCCGAACGTCCCACTCCGGCGCTGTCGAAGAGGATGACCGTGCGCTCGCGGGCAATCGGCTCGAGGAGCGCCGGATCCCAGTCGTCCATCGTGCCGCGGAAGCGCTGGAGCAAGACGAGCGGGCGGGTGCCGGGTTTGCCGAACAGCCGATAGGCGATGCGCATACCGTCGACCTCGACGTAGCGGTCCGGCGTGGACGCGATCTTGGCAAGCTTGGCTTCGCCGGCAGTCGTCGTGTAAGTGCCGCTCACCGCCGCAGCGCCACGAGTGGCCGCGGGCACGCTGTCGCTGCCGGTTGCCGCCGCTGCGGCATGCGTGACCGCAGAAATGCAGATGGCGATTGAGGCGAGAAGGTATCGGATAGGGGTAGACATGGATAGAACTCCGGTGGTGTCAGATGAGACAGCGGCTTGCTCGACGGCTGGGGCGCAGCCGCAGCCGCAGCCGCAGCCGCAGCCGCAGCCGCAGCCGCGAGCAGAGAAGTCGCGGCGTGACCGCGGTGCCGAACCTCAGGATGTGGTTTGCACGAACGTCGCAATGCATTCCGCGGCGGCCTGCGGGTGCTGGTGATGGGGAGCATGGCCCGCACGGGGAAATGTATGGAGCTGCAGCGTGGGCAACCGCTGGTTCAGCGCGTACCAGTTCTCGACCGGAAAGACGATGTCATGGTCGCCTGCGATGTGCAGCACAGGGATCGAAGTGAGGCGCAAGGCATCGAGCACCGCTGCGGCAGGAAACGCCGGGTTCTTCGGGCTGCTGCCGAGATTCTTGAGGGCCCATTCCCACGGGACCGCGACGCTGTGGCCGGCTTGGCGAGAGGCGATGCGTTGCGCGGATGCTCGAGCCGCGATGCGACTGGCTTCATCGCGCGGCTCGAAGAACAGGATGACCTCGTCCTCGGACGTAGTGACCGGATGCGCCGCCGTCTCGTAAAACAGCTGTTCGGCCGCCTTGACGATTGGCCCGGGCGGTGATGTCGCGAGCAGCACCACATGGCTGATGCGGTCGGCCATCATGGCCAATGCAAGCTGAGCGACCATGCCGCCGAGAGACCATCCGCCTACGACGGCGCGCCCGAGTTCGAGAGAGTGCATCAGATCCTTGACGTCACGGACCATTTCACCGGGGTCGTAAGTTGCCTCACCGCTCGACAGGCCAAGACCCGAGTAGTCAAAGGTGATGACACGAAAGCCCTTGTCGGCCAGTGCATCGAGAAACGCCGGATCCCACAGGTCCATGTTTCCCCTGAAACGCGTGCACAGGATCAATGGAACGCCGTCGCCCAGGCTGCGATAGGCCAACCGCCGTGCGTTCACCTCGATGAACTGGTTGGCAGACATGCTGGAGCGATAGGAAAGGGGGCTGGGGGCCATCAGGAACTCCTTGTGGGGCGAGCGAATTTGATTGGGTTCATTCTTCGGATTTCCGGCTTGGTGACGATGCGCTGCAGCCTTATTCGCGGTGCGACCAAAGGCCTGCGAGCTCATGGGCCTGGCCACGATGAAATCAGGCGAGCGTCGTGTTCGCGCGGCGGGTCGAATCGACCGGGCTCGCGTCATCGAGCAATGGGCCCGTGAGCCCGCCATGACCCACGAGCCCGAGCCTGGCCGCGATGGTCACAGCCTCCGTACGGCTGCGTGCCGTGAGCTTCGTCATGACGCCCTTGACGTGGGCCTTCACGGTTCCGATGGCGATATCCAGCGTGCTGGCGATCGTCTTGTTGCATTGGCCTTGAGACAGCAGTCCGAGCACCTCGGCCTCGCGACGAGTCAGGTTCTCCCTCGTCATGCTGTCGGCCATGCGCTGCGCGACTTCGAGGCAGAGGTACTTCGAACCGCGCGCGAGCATGCGCACGCTCGTCACCAGTTCCTCGATTCCGCAGCCCAGCAGCAGGTAACCGTGGACGCCGGCGGAAAGGGCTTGCCTGACGTCGTGTTCACGCACCTGTGTCGAGACCACGAGGATCCTCGCGTTCGCCAGCGGATCGCCGTGGCCGAATGCGGCTTTTGACAGGCGTAGAGCTGTCGCATGGTCCACGATGGCGACATCGACGCGGGGCGATTCCCGGTCGAGGAGATCCGCCCCGTGCACGAACACGTCCATGTCAGTTTCGGCTCGCAGGGCAGCCACCAGCCCGGCAGCCAGGATGGGCTCGCTGTGCATCACCAGCACGTTCAGCGGACGAAAGACTTGAGTCACCATGATCGCTCCTTTTGGCTGGAAGTGGTCGCATGCGGTTGCGGCACATCCTGGAGCCAACTATCGCGAATCAGGTCTTCGGAAGCGAGTTATGAGTTGTCAAGTTTCGAACACGAGAACGGGCCTGAAGCCAGGATACGGGTCGCGACGCAGCCAAGGCTGCGACGACCGGAAGTCCTCGAAGCCTCGGAAACCTTGACAACTTTTAACAGGTGAGACGGCGATCTCGATATCTGGATCGACCGATGCGCGCAAGCCTGCAGCGAAGGCTGCGAACGTCGCCCGGCCAGTGCGCTTGGCGAGAAAGCCGAGCGGGCTGGCCGGCGAAGCTTCTCGCGTGCGAGAACGACCGCCGACGACGGCAGTCCGAGCGAATCAGATCGCCGAGAACGGAGCCGCAGCCGTTGGGTGTCGCGTGGCGCGCAAGCGTCGCACTTGCAACGCGACGCCGGCCAGGAAGATGAGCAGCATCGCCAGCGTGACCTTCTGCAGCGCCGGGTCGTCCGCATTCGCGAACAGGGGCGCGCCGACCGGCAACCGCGTGAAGGTCTCGGTGACAGCCGGGATCATGTGGAACAGGAAGGTCGCGGAGTAGGCAACGGTCGCGACGTACACAGATGCGCGGCCCAACCAGCGGGTTCTTTGCGACACCTCGGCAACGGCGAGTGCCATCAGCGTGAGCACCGCGAGCGCATGGGGCTTGCCGAACCCACCGTGCTGGAAGATGCCGAACGCGGTCACGCAGGTGATGACCGTCGTCCAGAAATAGACTCGACCGAGGGGCGACTCCGGAACGATCCGACGATCTCTGACGAATGCCGCGAGACCGGCGCCGACGGCGACCAGGCTGATGACGGTGTGAAAGATTCCCAAGGGCGTGAGACCGGACATGAAGCTCTCCTTTGCGTGACTGGAAGTTCCTGGTCGACGCGTCGAATGCGAGGACTCTGCGGGCATCTTCACGTGATCCGGCGGCACCTTGCAGGCGACAAAGGCGCAGAAGGCGCATGGCCAAAAGTAGCGGTTGCGGAATTTGAAGATGCGTTGCATTCCCATGGTCGCGCTCGGCTCTTATCATCGGCCCATGGCCGGCATCGACACCCCATCCACTGCGAAAGCGACGCTGTTCGGTCCGTACAGGCTCTGTCCGGGGCAACGGCGGCTGGAGCGCGCGGGTGTCGTGATACCGCTTGGCGGGAGGGCGTTCGACCTGCTGTCAGCGCTGGTCGAAAGAGCGGGCGAGGTGATCTCGACTCGCGCCCTGATCGAGCGCGTCTGGCATGGCGCCATCGTCGAGGACGGCAACGTCCGCACCCAACTCGCTGCGCTGCGCAAGGTGCTGGAGGCGGGCGACCCTTCGGGCGCCACTTACATCACGACGATTCCTGGACGTGGCTACTGCTTCGTGGCGCAGGTTGACCGGGAGTCGGGGCAAGCCATTGCGGGCATGGAAGGTACGGCCTCGAAGGCCTCAGCCGCACAGGCGCACAACCTGCCGCCGGGCATCGATCACGTCATCGGCCGGGAGTCCGACGTGCAGGCCATCTCGGCTCTGGTACTCGAAAGACGGTTTGCCACGATCATCGGGCTCGGAGGTATCGGGAAGACGACCGTCGGGCACGTGACGGCCGAAGCTCTGGCCCCGCGTTTTGCCCAGCTCTGCTACGTCGATCTCGCACCCATCAGCGACCCCGCGGTGGTCGTGACGACCCTCGCATCGCTGTTGCGCGTCTCGGCCCGCAACGCCGATCCCGTGCCGGACATCATCAACGCCATTCGCGACAAGCGGATCCTGATCGTTTTCGACAGCTGCGAGCACGTGGTGGACGCTGTCGCAGGCCTCGCGGAACGGCTTTATCGTCACCTGCCGCTGGTGCATCTGCTGGTGACGAGCCGGGAGTCCTTGCGAGCCGATGGCGAGAATGTCTATCGACTTCCGCCTCTGGAAGCGGGGCCCGAGGATCTCGGCTCTGCCGAAGCCGCGATGGCATATCCGGCCGTTCAGTTGTTCGTCAGGCGCGCCAGGGCCAGTCTCGATTCATTCGAGCTCGATGACGGCAACGCGGCTGCCGTCGCCCAGATCTGTCGGCGACTCGATGGCATTCCACTGGCCATCGAACTCGCGGCCGGTCGAATCGGTGCATTTGGCCTGTCGGGTGTGGCGGAGCTTCTGGACAATTGTTTCCGTCTCCTGACTCACGGCCGAAGAACGGCACTCCCGCGCCACCAGACGCTGCGCGCGGCGCTCGATTGGAGCTATGGCTTGCTGAGCGCGGATGAAGGCCTGTTGCTGTCGCGTCTCGGCATATTTTCCGGGGTCTTCACGCTGCTCGCGGTTCGCAAGGTGCTTTCGGACAGTGCCCTGCCGGAACCTGCGCTTCCCGAGTTGCTGGCAAACCTGGTCAGCAAGTCGCTTGTATCCGTGCGCTTCGGCGAGGACGGCGCCCGCTACAGGCTGCTCGAGACCACGCGCGCCTACGCGCGAGCCAAGCTGGATGAATCGGGGGGCGTCTCCAACCTGCTCCACTGCCATGCGTGCTATTTCCGCGATCGCCTGGCGCAGCTCGAACCGGGAAGCGCGCCCTCGACGCTCGGGCCTCCCCCGAAAGTGAACATCGAGCATCTCGGCAACATCCGCGGTGCGCTCACCTGGGCATTCTCGACGGACGGAAACTCCGAACTCGCCATCGAGCTGGCCGCTGTGGCGGCGCCAGCCTATCTGGAGGTCTCGATGATGACCGAGTGCCAGCGCTGGGCCGAGGAAGCGCTGCGGCTGCTGCCGACGCCGCTTGCGCACTCGCCCACCGCGCTCCGGCTCCAGACCACGTTGGCCGTGACGCTGCCTTTCACGCAGGGCAGCAGCCCGCAGGCGCATGCCGCCTGGCTCGCCGCCTTGCATATCGCGGAGCGACTGAACGACGTCGAACGACAGCTGAAGATTCTGCAAGGGCTGTTTGTCCACCACCTTCGCATCGGCGAGTTTCGAGAGGCGCTGGCACTCGGCGAGAAGGCGCGCTCGCTGTCGACATCGCAGGACAGCGACGATGCCGATCACACGGCGTGGATGCTCGCGATCCCTTTGCATTTCATGGGGCGCCAATCGGAGGCACGTCTTCACTGCGAGCGCGCCGTCTTCCATACGGTGAACGCGGACCGGGCAAGCCTCATGCGGTTCGGCGTCGATCCGCGCCTGCATGCGCACTGCGCCTTGCCGCGGGCGCTGTGGATACTTGGCCATGCCGACCAGGCGCTCGCCACGGCCAGATCGGCGCTGGTCGAGGCCGAAAGCCTCCAGCACGCGCCATCGCTGTGCATGGCGCTGACATGGCTGTCTGCCGTCCCCCTGTGGCGCGGTGATCGGATCCTGGCCACCGAATACGTCGACAGGCTGGAGCGGGCGTCCAGGCAGCATTCTCTGGCGCCGTATCAGGCGATGGCGCAAGCGCTGCGTGGCTGCCTCGACGCGAGCAACGCTGACTGGACGCTCGCCATTCGCAACCTCCATGGCGGACTCGACGGATTGGCGCGCGCAGGCAACCGAATGCTGTCGGGGCCTTTGCTGGGTGAGCTCGGCATGGCGCTTGCGCAGGTCGGCGACACGGCCGAAGGCCGGGCGGCGGTGGAAGAAGGCCTCGCCTGGGTAACGCGGCAGGAGGAACTCATCTACCTTCCCGAATTGCTGCGTCAGCGCGCCGTGGTCATGTCCATGACGGCGGGCCTGGAGATGCATGTCGTGGCCACCGCCTTCGCGCAGGCGTTGGACTGTGCCCGTTCGCAAGCGTCGCCTGCTTGGGAATTGCGAGCCGCAGTCTCAGCCGCCCGATTCCAGCGCGCCCATGACCTTCCGGGCGCGGCACTGGCGCATGTTCAGACCCTGCTGCTCGATTGCACCGAAGGATTTGGGACCGTCGACCTGTTGTCGGCACGCGCCGAGATCGATCGAGGAGTCGCAGCCTGAAGCGGTTGCGGGGGATAGCGAAGGCTTTCTTGTCGGCTTGCGCCTACGCGCTTCCAGGCGCGCCGCGCCAGCCAAAGGAACTCAGCCATATGAACATCGTCAACACGAGTCCGTAGGCTAGAACCTGGACACCGTCGCAGGGCTCGGCATGAGCACACACCGCTTGCTGAAACAACACCATGGCACCCGGCATCGCTCGCGACAGCGGATCGAGCGTTGAGCGCCCGGCAGCCGTCGCCAACCGAGACATGCGGACGATGTCCGCCAGCGGACCCGAGAGCGCGATGCGCCGGGCCAGCAGCGAAAAATGCCCCTGCATACGCCGGACCGTCGCCGTCGTGAGCCAAACCGCACTCGCGACGCTTCCAGGATACTGCGCAGCAATGCACGAGGCGAGGAGGATGATCAGGCCATGAACGCCTTCGCGTCGACATGATTCTGAGCGTTCGCGGGCGGCGCTGAAATGCAACTCTCCCATTCTGTCGTCTCGCATGAATCCTCCGGCGCATCGACCTCAGGCCGACACTCAGCCGGCACGCGACCATCGTCCGAGATTCAATGGGAAGATTGAATGCGCTGTCGACGCAGGTATCGCTCAGCCAAAGGTCGAAGTCGCTGGCGCGACTTGCGCAACCGGAACTAACCCCGCGACAAATCCGACAGGACAGCCGCGGCGCGCCGCACGTCGCGGGTGGCATGCCCTTCTTCAAGACTGGACATCACGCCATCCAGGATGTCGCGACCTTCACGCGCCCGCGCGCAACCGGCCCAAAGCGCTGCCAGTGAAGTCGCGCAGCGCAACTGCCAAGCAAGCGCCTGTTGATCTTGCGCGAGCGTCAAGCCGCGCTTGAAGAGCGCCTCGGCCCGGGCTCCGGCTTCAGGATCGCCACGAGAGAGTTCCTGCAGTCCCGCCAGACGCAGCAACTCCGGTTGACACCAGCCACCCGCACCCGCATTTGCCCGATCGCTCAACGCCGGCGTGAACAGGCTCTCGTCGATGATGCAAAGATCTTCGCGCAAGACCATGCTCGGAACGATCTCCGCGTTCAAGGAGTTGGGCGATTCGTCGCGTTGAATGACGCCGAGAAAGCAACGGCCGAAATGGCGCCAGTATTCGAGAGAACGTTCCTGGGCCTCATCGACGAGCCACTGTGCGTAACGCAGCGCTGTCGCGTGGTCTCCGTTGCGTAGCGCGATCGGGATCGCGCCACTCGCCAGTGCGTAACAGATCGACAGGGCGTGGCCCACCTCCGATGCGCGGTCGACGGCCTGCCGAGCATGCGCCATCGCCTGGTCGGGACATCCCAGCAGCCAGAGAGCGCGTGCCATGACGACGTGCACGGCGACCCGCTGGTCGAACTGGAAGCTGCTGCCGCGCGATGCCCGATTCGCGGTGTCCGGGGCCTCGAGCACCCGGCGTGCATAGGCGAGAGCCTGCGCTTGTCGGCCTTCGAGATGCAGCGCGAGTGCCATCATCCGTGCGTGCGCGATCACGGCGTCGTCATAGCCGCTCTGTTCGACGATTCGACCGAACGCCTCAGCGAGTGCGACAGCGCCGGGGTGATCGCCGGTCGACGTCGCGACCAGCCAGAGTCCCCAGGTCGATCGCAGTTTGTAGTCGTCGTCTCCCAGCTCGTCGGCGAGTTCCAGTGCGCGAAGAAACGAATCGGATGTCGTGGCGTGCGCACCGCGCAAGTGCCAGCATGCGTGGCCCATGGCCTCACGCAGTTGCATCTCGTTGTATGAATCGTGCGCGATAGCGCATTCACCGAGCGCCTTGTCGGCAAGGGCGACAAACTCGGCCATCGACATCGTCGTCAGCCATAGCGTCGCGGACCGCGCGGTCAGATCGACGGCGAGGCGATGGTCTCCGCGCTCTCCGAACGCCCAGGCGAGCGCAGCTCGCACGTCGGGAATGAGGTACGCATGCGAGGTAGGCCAACTGGTTGCCGAGGCGTGCAGCCGATCGGCGTCGATGCGCTGCAGGTGGTCGCGCAGAAAAAGAGTCAGGCGACGGAGGGCCAGATCCGTCTCGCCACCCGCGATCAATTTCTCCTGGGCATAGTCGCGCGTGGACTCCAGCAAGCGGTATTGCGGTGGATCCAGGTCGACATCGCCGACCACAAGCGACTTCGCGACGAGCGCTTGCAAGGTATCAGCGACGCGATCGGGTTCGTCGCCACTGATGGCGTGCGCAGCCAACTCCGTGAAGCGACCTCTAAAGACTGCCAGCCTTCGCAGCAAGCGCTTTTCGGGCTCGGACAGCAGCTCGTGGCTCCAGTCAATTGTCGCCCGCAAGGTCTGATGACGCGGCAGCGCCGTTCGCCGACCTCGCCTCGGCAATGTGAGTCGCTCGCTCACAAGTTGCTCGAGCGCCGCAACGCCCAGTTGGTCGACGCACGCAGCCGCCAGCTCGATGGCCAGCGGCAATCCGTCCAGGCGACGACAGATGGTGATGACGGAAGCGACGTCATCCTCGGTGAAATCGAAGCCATTCGACGCAGCGCGTTCTGCGAAGAGCGCAACAGCGGGGAATTCGCGGGCCTGCGCAGCGGACATGGCGGCGATCGGCGGCGTCGCAAGTGTTGGCAGTCGAACAACCCATTCCGCATCGATGCCCAAGGGTTCGCGGCTGGTTGCGAGAACGACAATTTGTCCCGCCTCGTTCAGCAATCTCTCGATCAACACCCGAGTCTCGGCCAAGACATGCTCGCAGTTGTCGAGCAAGACAAGCATGCGCTTTTCGCGCAGGAACGCGATGACGGTTGGAAGCGGATCGGCCGCTCCGGTCAACCCCAGCGCCGAAGACAACTGCGCCAGGACGGAGACGCTATCAACCGCCGGGGCGAGTTCGACGAACACGCCTGCCATGCCCTGGGCAACCGACACCTGTCCGGCAGCCGCGATCGCCAATGCGCTCTTTCCAACGCCGCCCGGACCCACGACGGTCACGCAGCGTCGCTCCGGGAGCAGTCGTCCTATGTCGGTCACCAGGCCGCATCTTCCGAAAAGCCGGGTCGGCGAAACAGGGAGCGGCGATGCGACGACCCGGCCGGCCGGCTGCTCTTGTGTCGGCACCGGGACAGGATCCGCGTCGAGCGCCTCGACGTCCGCGATGAAGCAATAGCCTCGAGAAGGCTCGTTGACGATGTAGCGGTTGCCGTCGAACCCGCCGCCCAAGGCCTTGCGCAGCGCCGACATGTGAACGCGCAGCGCGCCAGGGTCGACCACCGTTTCCGGCCACACCAGCGCCTGCAACTCCGCATTCGACACATGCCTGCCGTGTCGTTGGACAAGCGCGACGAGAAGATCGAAGGCGCGACTCCCGAGCCGCTGCCGCCGATCCCCGATGAGCAGCGCACGGCGTGCTGGCACCAGTTGGAACGGACCGAAGAGATAGGCGGCGGGCATGGTGGCGGAGTCATCACGATGGATGACCCGATGCTAGTGCATGGACGCGACGCGGCGCAGCTGACCCAGGTCGCCTTCGCCTTTGGTCATTCCTGGAAGAAGCCAAGGAGTTCCGTGGCCACTGCGTCGGCGTGCGTCCACAGCAGGCCGTGTGGAGCCCCGTCCATCACGGCCAGTCGTGAATCTTCGAGCGCGGCGGCCATGGGCTGCGAGGTCAGTTCTTGCGGAAGCACGGTGTCGGCACCGCCGTGCAACAGCAAGACGGGGACGCCGATACGTGCCAGGTCGTCACGCAGGTCGGTACGCCACGTCGCGACGCTGGCGAGTGCTGCATGGTGCGACCCGGCCAGTGCCTGGGTCCACTGCGCGCGCAAGGCAGCTTCGCTGATCGAGTGGTCAATCGGAGTGCCATCGCGTCCATGGGATTTCGCGAGGAATTCCCACAGGAACGCAGGCCTGTCATCGGACAAACGTTGCGCGACCGCGTTGAAGAGACAATCCACATGCTGGGCAAGCTCGCGTTCTGCGCACAAGCCCGCCGGCGGCAGTGGTGCGATCAGCGCGACCCGTTCGACGCGCTCCGCCCCGTAGGTTCCCATGTAGCGGACGATGTCGCCGCAGCCGGTCGAGAACCCCACGAGCATGCAGGATTGGAGGTCGAGCCGCGCCAGCAGATGTGCGAGGTCGTCCGCCATCGTGTCGTAGTCGTAGCCGAAGCTGGGACTCGATGACCTTCCGCTTCCTCGGCGGTCGTACGTCACGACGCGGTAGCCGGCATCGACGAGCACCCCGACCTGCTTGTCCCAGCAACTGCTCGGCAGCGGCCATCCATGGACGAGCACGACGGGCGTGTCGCGGCCGCGATCCTC
>Ga0302157_10002659_pt1 | contig 20627 bp, 15 predicted proteins | sample I_Bog_N3_3_FD_193502 | JGI IMG/M metagenome (GOLD analysis project Ga0302157, IMG submission 193502) | Peat permafrost microbial communities from Stordalen Mire near Abisko, Sweden - I_Bog_N3_3 | ecosystem: Environmental > Terrestrial > Soil > Wetlands > Peat | place: Sweden: Abisko, Stordalen... | reverse complement strand
CCAGGCCGTCATCACCGTCCCCGCCTATTTCAACGACGCCCAGCGACAGGCCACCAAGGACGCCGGCAAGATCGCCGGCCTTGAGGTGCTGCGCATCATCAACGAGCCGACGGCGGCCGCGCTGGCCTATGGCCTCGACAAGCGCAAGGCTGGCACGATCGCGGTCTATGACCTCGGCGGCGGCACCTTCGACGTCTCGATCCTCGAGATCGGCGATGGCGTGTTCGAAGTGAAGTCGACCAACGGCGACACGTTCCTCGGCGGCGAAGACTTCGACATGCGTCTGGTCGAATATCTGGCGGCCGAGTTCAAGAAGGAACAAGGCATCGACCTGACGAAGGACAAGCTCGCGCTTCAGCGCCTGAAGGAATCCGCCGAAAAGGCCAAGATCGAGCTCTCGTCTTCCGCGCAGACCGAAATCAACCTGCCCTACATCACCGCCGACGCCTCGGGTCCGAAACATTTGGCGATGAAGCTGACGCGGGCGAAATTCGAATCGCTGGTCGACGATCTCATCCAGCGCACAGTCGAGCCCTGCAAGAAGGCGCTCAAGGACGCCGGCCTCACCGCTTCGCAGATCGACGAAGTCGTGCTCGTCGGCGGCATGACGCGCATGCCCAAGGTGCAGGACGTCGTCAAGGCGTTCTTCGGCAAGGAGCCCCACAAGGGCGTCAACCCGGACGAAGTCGTCGCCATCGGCGCGGCGGTCCAGGCAGGCGTGTTGCAGGGCGACGTCAAGGACGTGCTGCTGCTCGACGTGACCCCGCTGTCGCTGGGCATCGAGACGCTGGGCGGCGTGTTCACTCGCCTCATCGAGCGCAACACGACGATCCCGACCAAGAAGAGCCAGGTGTTCTCGACCGCCGAGGACAGCCAGACCGCGGTGACCATCCGCGTGTTCCAGGGCGAGCGCGAGATGGCCGCCGACAACAAGGCGCTCGGCCAGTTCGATCTCGTCGGCATCCCCGCCGCTCCGCGCGGCGTGCCGCAGATCGAGGTGACCTTCGACATCGACGCCAACGGCATCGTCAATGTCACGGCCAAGGACAAGGCCACCAACAAGGAACAGCAGATCCGCATCCAGGCTTCCGGCGGCCTGTCGGACGCCGACATCAACAAGATGGTCAAGGACGCGGAGGCGCACGCCGCCGAGGACAAGAAGAGGCGCGAAGCGGTCGACGCCAAGAACCACGGCGAATCGCTGGTTCACGACGCCGAGAAGGCGCTGAAGGACTATGGCGACAAGGTCTCCGCGGCCGACAAGAGCGCGGTCGAAGCGGGAATCGCGGCGCTGCGCACGGCGCTGCAAGGCGAAGACCTCGAGGCGATCAAGGCCCGCACCAACGATCTGATGCAGGTCCAGATGAAGCTCGGCGAAGCGATGTACAAAGCGAGCCAGGCCGCGGGCCCGGGCGGCGCTCCCGGCGCCGAGGCGCCCAAGGACGACGTCATCGACGCCGAATTCCGCGAAGTCGACGACGACAAGAAGAAGTCGGCCTAGCCGAAGAGAACCTTCTCCCGCTTCCACGAGCGGGGGAGCGCAAAAGGAAACGGAGCGCTCGCGGTTGACGAACCGAGGGGCGCTCCCCATAGCTTACAGGATCGGTCGGACCAAGGTCGCCGACGCAGAGCGGGACTGCTGACGACGTGGCCAAACGCGACTTTTACGAAATTCTGGGCGTCGCCAAGACAGCCTCCGACGCCGATATGAAAGCCGCCTTCCGCAAGGCGGCGATGCAATGTCATCCCGACCGCAATCCCGGCAACGCGGAAGCCGAGGCGCGATTCAAGGAATTGAACGAGGCCTACCAGCACCTCTCCGATCCGCAGAAGCGCGCGGCGTATGACCGCTTCGGCCATGCGGCGTTCGAGCAGGGCGGGGCCGGCGGCGGCAACGACGGCTTCGGCGCGTCGATGTCGGATATTTTCGACGATCTGTTCGGCGACATCATGGGCCGGCGCAGCCAGCGCGGCGGCAGCGGCCGGGAGCGCGGCGCCGATCTCAAGTACAATCTCGAGATCACACTGGAAGACGCCTATCGCGGCAAGAACGCGACGATCAAAATGCCGACCTCGGTCGTCTGCGAAAGCTGCAGCGGCTCGGGCGCCAAGGCCGGTTCCAAGCCGATCATCTGTAAGACCTGCGCCGGCCACGGCCGGGTTCGCGCCCAGCAGGGCTTCTTCGCCATCGAGCGCACCTGCCCAACTTGCCAAGGCCGCGGACAAATCATCGAAAATCCCTGCGACAAATGCGCCGGCGCCGGTCGCGTGACGCGCGAACGGTCGCTGGCGATCAACGTGCCCGCCGGAGTCGAGGACGGCACCCGCATTCGCCTCACCGGCGAGGGCGAGGCCGGCCTGCGCGGCGGCGCGCAAGGCGACCTCTACATCTTCCTGTCGATCAAGCCGCATCCGTTCTTCCAGCGCGATGGTGCGGATCTGTATTGCCGGGTGCCGATTTCCTTTGTGCAGGCGGCGCTCGGCGGGGAGTTCAACGTGCGCACGCTCGATGGCGGCGACGCCAAGGTGCGCATTCCCGAAGCGACGCAGTCTGGGAAGCAACTCAAGCTGCCGCGCAAAGGCATGCCGGTTCTGCGGTCGCGCGATTTCGGCGATCTCTACATTCAAGCCGTCGTCGAGACGCCGCAAAATCTGACACGACGTCAGCGTGAATTGTTGGTTGAGTTCGAAGCGGAATCATCGCAGAAGACCCATCCGGAGAGCGCTGGATTCTTCGCCAAGATGAAAGAATTCTTCGAGGGTTTGGGTTGAGGGCCGCGTCGGCCAGTCTTTGGGGGCAGAATGCCGTTTCGGTCACCGAAGTCGCGTATCGACCGCTCTCGTAATCTCCACGAGCCGCTGCTCGGCGACAAAACCGCGTTCCTGCGCACCTTGCTGGAAAATCCGCGTCTCACCGGCGCCGTGGCGCCTTCGGGGCCGTTTCTCGCCCGCGCTATGGCGCGCGCCGCCGCGACGGCGCGCGAGGGGATGATCGTCGAACTCGGGCCCGGAACCGGTCCCGTCACCAAAGCCTTGATCGAACATGGCGTTTCGCGGGAACGGCTGGTGCTGGTGGAATATGATCCGGCATTCTGCCGGCTGCTGGCGCAACGATTCGCGCCGGCGCGCGTGGTGCAGGGCGACGCCTACGATCTGCCGGCCGCGCTCGCCGATCTCTGCGGCCGGCGGATCGCGGCGATCGTTTCCAGTCTGCCGCTGCTCAACCAGCCAGAACCCTTGCGCGCAAAACTGATCGCCGACGCGTTCGAACTGATGGGGCCGACGGGCGTGTTCGTCCAATTCACCTATGGCCTGAAATCGCCGATTCCGCGCAAGACTTGCGTCAACAAATACGCCGCGCATTGCAGCGCGCCGATCTGGCGCAACCTGCCGCCGGCGCGGGTCTGGAGTTATCGCGCCGATCCGAACGGGCGGATCGCCGAGCCCGTCCTGGGCAAGATCCGCGACGGCGCGGACCGGCTCGGCCGCAGTTGGGACGAAAAGAAGGGCGAGGCGCAGCAAATGTTGCGCGTCCAGCGCGTGCGGATGCGCGCAATGCTGGACAGGGAGGTCAAAGCCATGATGGAAGCGGGTCGCCGCAGCCGCCCTGGGGGCAGGCTGGACCCGCCGCCGGAGACGCCGCCATGATCGCCGCCCGAGATCGCCTGATCGTCGCCCTCGACGCCGCAAACGTCGCCGAGGCCGAGCGATGGGTCGAGTCGCTCGGCGACAGCGTGACGTTCTATAAGGTCGGCATGGAACTGATCTACGGCGGCGGCGGTCTCGGACTGGCCGAACGCCTGATCGCGGCGGGCAAGAAAGTCTTCATCGACCTGAAGCTTCATGACATTCCCAATACCGTCGAACGCGCCACGACGCGGATCGCCACGCTCGGCGCGCATTTTCTCACCGTCCATGCCTATCCGCAGACGATGCGCGCCGCGCAAGCCGGCGCCGCGGGTTCGTCGCTGAGGATCCTCGGTGTTTCGGTGCTGACCTCGTGCGACGACGCCGACCTTGCCGAAGCCGGCTATGGGCTCGGCGTCCACGCCCTGGTCGAGCGCCGGGCGCGGCAGGCCGTGGACGCGGGCCTTGGCGGGCTCGTCTGCAGCGCCGCCGAAGTCGCCGCGTTGCGCGCGTTCCTGGCCGCCGATTTTGCCTTGGTGACCCCCGGCATTCGCCCCGCCGGCGCGGACGCCGGAGATCAGAAACGCGTCGCCACGCCCGCGACCGCGATCCGCGACGGCGCGAGCCATCTCGTCGTCGGCCGCCCGATAACGGGCGCGCCCGATCCTCGCGCGGTCGTGGAGGCGATCGTCGCGGAAATCCGGGCGGCGAGCTGACCGGCCAAGGCGAGAGGGCCGTTTCCGAGCCTTTCAGGACGCGACCGGTGGACGGATACGCGCGTTGACGAAATCCGCATCTCATATGGGTTGGTCTGGGTACTTTCCGGGCCTATCGGCGCGCCGCCGCGGCTCTTATCCGAGGCGCCGTGAAGTCATTCAACACCGCCTATCTGATCGTAGACAGCGGACATGATGTCCGGCGGCGAGCGTTTGAATCAAGCCGCGTCCTCGCGGGGCTGTCGAAGCCAGTAGGCTTCGCTTGACGCCGAGGTTTTCATACGAACGCGCGGGCCGGGGCCGGCAGGGCGTTGCAAGTCGGATCATGGATCCAGGAGTCACGAAATGAATCGAGTTCACCCGACCCGTTCCGCACGGGCTTTGTTCGACCGCGCTCAGGTGGGAGCTTTCGAACTCGACAATCGCATCGTCATGGCGCCGCTCACCCGCAACCGCGCCGGCCCAGGTCTGGTCCCCGGTCCGTTCGCCGTCGAATATTATGCGCAACGCGCCTCGGCCGGACTGATCATCGCCGAAGCCGCACAGGTCTCGGCTCAGGCGCAGGGCTATGCCGATACGCCCGGCTGCTACACTGACGACCAGGTCAGGGGTTGGGCGAGCGTCACCGACGCCGTGCATGCCGAGGGGGGAACCATGATCGTTCAGCTCTGGCATACCGGCCGCGTCTCTCACACGAGCTTCCAGAAAGACGGCGAGGCGCCTGTCGGCCCTTCCGCCCTTCGGGCCAACACCAAGACCTTCATCGCCGGCGAGGGCTTCGTCGACGTATCGACGCCGCGCGCGCTGCGGCTCGACGAAATTCCCGGCATCGTCGAGGATTTTCGCTACGCTTCCGCGCGCGCCATCGAGGCGGGATTCGACGGCGTCGAAATCCACGGCGCCCATGGCTATCTGCTCGACGCCTTTCTGCGCGACGGAACCAACCACCGCACGGACGCCTATGGCGGCTCCATCGGCAACCGCGCGCGGTTGTTGATCGAGGTGGCGAAATCCTGCGCGGTGGCCATCGGCGCCGATCGGTTGGGTGTCCGTATATCGCCTGTCTCCACGGCCGGCGATTCCCACGACAGCCATCCGCAGGCGCTTTTCAATCATGTCGTCGAACGCCTCGATCCTCTGGGTCTCGCCTATCTGCACGTGGTGGAAGGCGAGACGGGCGGGGCCAGGGACAACATGTCGTTCGACTATGCCGCGCTGCGCGACCGCTTCAATGGCGTATGGATGGTCAACAACGGCTATGACCGGCGAATGGCCATAGACGCGGTGTCGAGTGGTCGCGCCGATCTGGTGTCGTTTGGCCGCCCGTTCATCGCCAATCCGGATCTGGTGGAGCGACTGAGCAACAACGCGCCGCTCAACCAACTGATGGGTCAGGAAACGTTCTATGGCGGCGGCGCGCATGGCTATACCGACTATCCCGCGCTAGAACACGCCCGCGCCGCGAAGCCCGCGAGCGAGAAGGTTCAGGCGTGAATGCGACGCGCGGGGATCTCTGTCAATATCTCGCCAGGGGCCACGCTATGTGAAGGGCGCGACCAGGGCGATAGCCATGGCGGACGGAATATTGGCAAAGGGAATCGGAGAGTAGCGGTCTCCCGCTTGTGCTACCGTATGCACACATCTCAGCTCATCTCTTTCCGCCATGGATTTCCTCATCCTGAGGCGCGAGCGAAGCGAGCCTCGAAGGATGGGCGGCTATGCGCTGCCGTCGATGAAGGCCGCGGGATCAACACCACAGCTCGCGGATTGGGCGGGCGCCCGGATAGGGCAGAGTCCCGCCCCCCCGTCCTTCGAGGCTCGCTTCGCTCGCGCCTCAGGACGAGGTCCGTGGGTGGCAGGAAGAAATTGTGTGCATACCATCGCCCGCTTGCGTGAGAGGGCCGATCCTAGACACAGTCAACGGAGCGCGCTCATCGCGGCGCGAATTTGAAAATGTGAGTCTGCGATCCGCCGCCAACCCAATTCGACCCTGACGAGTCTGGGCGTGAAGGCGGTCAATCATCTGTGTTTTGTCAGCAATACAAATATCGTGTCGTCTCGGAAAGGGCGCCGGCTCTCATTTCGCAATCTGATCAGAGGCGCTCGAAGTTCAATAGATCAGGCCCGCTTGCTTGGCGGTCCTCGGCGCTCAGGCTCGTCGCCAGACCCTTGTCTTTCCGCGACCGGCGCGTCTGGCAGGCGTTTGGTCATTGCCATACTCCCCTGAAGTCGGCGGTCTCGCGCCGACAACGCGGGCGAAAAGGCGACCGCTCGCTAGGGCGCAAGTCGATCGCCTTCGGAAAACGGCGCGACGCTACTTCGCCTTTTGCGCGTCTCGAATGGTGTCCTTCAATCCGCCGACGGCGTTCTGCACCTTGCCGACCTGCTGTTCGGCTTGGCCTTCGGCGACGGTCTTCTGGTCGCCGGTGACCTTGCCGACGGTTTCCTTGACGCTTCCGCTAACGGTCTTCGCGGCGCCGGCGATACGATCTTTGTCCATCTTCAACAACTCCGTTCAGTCGAGTGGCTCGGCGCGGGGGGCGCCGAAGCGGTCCCCGCGCAGTGCGCTGAATGGACAATAGTCCTGCGCGGCGCCGGCGGGAGAGTCGGAAAACACGCACGCGAGGCGCAACGCCGATGACTGGCGGTTATTTGGTGATGTCGGCAACGTGGTTGAGGGCTCGCCGCGAGCAAGCTGTTTGCCGTCGCCAAGGGCGTGGCCGGACGGCCCTTCCCAAACTTCCTCCGCGCGGGTGAATGCGCCATATTCAACATGGCAAGAGAGATGTGAAGATATCCAATGGATGTGTGTTCGACTTCGTGTTAGCACTGAGTTACACTCAATTATGAGGTAGAGATGGGCGTCGGGCTGCAAAAGCAATCCAAGCGGACCGTATTGCGCGAGAATACGCTCCCTCGACGCGGAAGTCGCCGCTTCGCAAACTTCACGGGCCGCGCATTCGCGGGGGTTCTTTCGATAAGCTGAGTGAAGTGTCAATTCTAGCGGCAAAGCGGACATGAGTTTCGCGGTCGCAATCAGGGGAGGAACGCGATGTCGAACCAGGCAAGTCTCGAATTATCCCATTGGCCCGCCGACCATTCCGAACCGCTGCGCGAAATCACGCTCGGCGCCCTGTTGCGCGAGGTCGCGACGGAGGTTCCCGATCGCATCGCGTTGGTTGACGCAGTCGCCGATCCCGCCCTCAGGCGCCGCTGGACCTACGCCCAGTTTTTGGCCGAGGCGGAAGCGGCGGCGCGCGCGCTGCTCAAGCATTTCGCCCCGGGGGATCGCGTCGCCTTCTGCGCGGCCAATTGTGCGGAATGGCTCATCGTTCAGCATGGGCTCAGTCTCGCCGGCATGGTTCTCGTGCCGATCAATCCGGCGTTCCGCGAACGCGAACTGGAAACCATTCTGCGCGACTCCGAGGCGGTCGCGATCTTCTATCAACCCCAGTTTCGCGACAACGACATCGAATCGACGCTCAACGCGCTGGCGCCGCGCCTGACCCGACTTAAGCGCCGCCTCCGCGTCGAGGATGCGGCGGCCTTTCTGGCGGATCACGACCCGGCCTTGTGTCTGCCCGAAGTGAGGCCCGAGCAGGTACTGCAAATTCAGTTCACTTCGGGCACGACAGGCGCGCCCAAGGGCGCCTGCCTGCATCATCTCGGCACGATCAATTCGGCGCGGTTCGTCGCCCAGCGCGCCGGCTTCCCCGATGGCGGCGTATGGCTCAACGCGATGCCGATGTTCCACGTCGGCGGCAATATCGTGACGGGATTGGCGACCCTCAATCTGCGCGGCACCTATGTGCTAGCGCCGACTTTCGAACCGGCGCTGATCCTCGAACTGATGGAAAGCGAACGGGCCAATGCATCGTTGATCGTTCCGACGATGATCCTCGCGTTGCTGGAACACGCCGATTTTCAGCGGCGCGACCATTCCTCGATGACGACGGTGCTGACCGGCGCCTCGACGGTGCCCGAAGCGTTGGTCGCGCGAACCAAGAGCGCCTTTGGTTGTGAGGTCGTGATCCTGTTCGGCCAGACCGAACTCAACGGCGTCGTCACGTCGACCACTTTGGATGATGCGATCGAGGATCAGACGCAAACGCTCGGGCGTCCGCTGCCGCGCATCGAAGTGCGCATCGTCGATCCCGCGAGCGGCGCGACGCAGCCCATCGGCGTGTCCGGCGAGATTTGCGTGCGCGGTTATCAGAACATGCTCGGCTATTGCGGCTCGCCGGAGCAGACCGCCAGCGCCATCGACGCCGAGGGCTGGCTGCACATGGGCGACCTCGGCAACATGGACAGCCGCGGCTATCTGCGCATCACCGGACGTCTGAAGGACATGGTCATACGCGGCGGCATGAACATCTATCCGCGCGAGATCGAGGAGATTCTGTTCGCCCATCCCAAAGTCGCCGATGTCAGCGTGATTGGGTTGCCCGACGCGCGTTGGGGAGAGATCATCGGCGCGGTCATCCGGCCCGCCGACCCCGCCACCCCGCCCTCCGCCGAGGAATTGCGGGTCTGGTGCCGCAAACAATTGGCTTCCCACAAGACGCCGTCCGCCTGGTATTTCGTCGAAAATTACCCGATGACGGCCTCCGGCAAGATTCAGAAATTCGTGCTCAAGAAGTGGGTCGAGGAGGGTCAACTGCAATCGGCTTCGCGCGACGAAAGGGATACGGAGGCTCGCATGGCCTGACGGCGCCCGTCCGACTCCTCGCCGAGAGCCGCTTCCCTGGTGGCGACAGGGATCGCGGGCTATTCGCCGTAGGGGGTCCAGATATTCTTGACCTGCGTCGCGCGACGCAGGAACTCGCGGCCTTCGGCCTGGGACCAATCAAGGCCATTCGAAACCGTCCAAGTCGCTTTCAAATTGCCCGCCGAAAGCGCCTCGACCTGGCTGGCGCCGGCCTTGTCGCCGGCGTACCAGAGCGCGTCGACGCCATCGTGCTCGGCGAGGGTCTTGGCTAGCACATTGGCCTCGCCGGTGACGATATTGACGACGCCGCCGGGCACGTCGGACGTATCGAGCACGGAATAGAAGTCCGTGGCGCTGAACGGATGCGCGGCGGACGGCGCGACGACGACCGCGTTGCCCATCGCGATCGCCGGCATAACCAGCGAAACGAAGCCGAGCAACGGCGCCTCGTCGGGGCAGACGATGCCCATCACGCCCCAGGGCTCGTTCATCGCCAGGGTGACGAAGCGCGTGCGGGTCGCGTGAACCGCGCCGTCGAACTTGTCGGCAAAGCCCGCGTAAAAGAAAGCGCGGCGGATCGAGGCGTCCACCTCCTCGCGCGCGGCGCGCGCCGAGGCGCCGGTCATCGCCGACAGCCGTTGCGCGAATTCCGCCTCCCTCGCGTAAAGGTTCTCGGCGACGTAATAAAGCACTTGGGCGCGATTGTGCGCGGTGGCGGCGCCCCAGGACGTCGCCTTGCTCGCCGCCTCGACCGCGTTGCGGATGTCCTTGCGGTTGCCGAGGCCGGCTAGGCCGATCTCACGCCCCTTGGGATCGAGGACGGCGTAGCTGTAGCCGGAATCCGGTCTTGACTGCTTGCCGCCGACATAGAGTTTGGCGGTGCGGTCGATGCCGGTCGTCGTCTCCGACGGCGTGAAGCCCGGCGCGGCGTTGAGCGCCGCAGGCGCCTTGCCCGGCTTGCCCTTGGCAACATCGGCGACGCGATATTCGGACAGGCCCTCTCGGCCGCCCTCGCGGCCGAAGCCGCTCTCGCGATAGCCGCCGAAGCCGGAGGCGGCGTCGAACAGGTTGGTGGAATTGATCCAGACGACGCCGGCTTTTAGGCGCGCGGCGACTTCCAGGGCGCGATTGACGTTTTCCGTCCACACCGAGGCCGCCAGGCCGTAGCGCGTGTTATTGGCGAGTTGCACGGCCTCGTCGGAAGTGCGGAACATCGTCGCCACCAGCACCGGCCCGAAGATCTCCTCGCGCGCCAGGATCGAGGCCGGCTCGACACCGGTGATCAGCGTCGGCGGATAGTACGAGCCACGGCTGGGCACGCTCCCGTCCGCGCGCCAGCAGACGAGGCCTTCCGCCTCGCCTGCCGCGACCAGATTCTGGATGCGCCGCAGTTGCGCCGGAGAAACGATGGCGCCGATGTCGGTCGATTTGTCCAAGGGGTCGCCGACCCGCAATTTGCCCATCCGCGCCTTCAGTTTGGCGTAAAGCCTATCGGCGACGGCCTCGGCGACCAGCAGCCGCGAACCCGCGCAGCACACCTGACCCTGATTGAACCAGATCGCGTCGACCACGCCCTCAACCGCGCTGTCGAGATCGGCGTCGTCGAAGACGATGAACGGCGACTTGCCGCCGAGTTCGAGCGAAAGTTTCTTGCCTGTTCCCGCCGTCGCCTTGCGCAGCGCGCGCCCGACCTCGGTCGAACCGGTGAAGGCGACCTTGTCGACGCCTGCATGGGCGGCGAGCGCGGCGCCGGTCGCGCCATCGCCGGTGACGATGTTGACGACGCCCGCGGGCAGGCCCGCCTCGACGCAGATCTCGGCGAAGGCGAGCGCCGTCAGCGGGGTATATTCGGCGGGCTTCAACACGACCGTGTTCCCCGCCGCCAGCGCGGGCGCGATCTTCCAGGCCAGCATCAGCAGCGGGAAGTTCCAGGGGATGATCTGCGCGCAGACCCCGACGGGGCGGGTGTCCGGCATTTCGCTGTCGATCAGCGACGCCCAGCCGGCGTGGTGATAGAAGTGACGCGCCACGAGCGGAATGTCGATGTCACGCGATTCGCGCAAAGGCTTGCCGTTGTCGATCGTTTCCAGCACCGAAAGAAAACGCTCGCGCTTCTGGACGTTGCGCGCCATCGCGTAGAGATGACGCGCTCGCTCGTGCCCGGACAGCGCCGACCATTTCGGCAAGGCCTTGCGCGCCGCCGACACGCCCGCGTCGACGTCCGCCGCGCTCCCCTGCGTCACGCGGGCGATCGGCTCGCCGGTGGCGGGATTGAAGACGTCGAACAGCGCGCCGGGTTCGCTGAAGCGGCCATTGATGAACAGACCGAACCCGTTGCGGCGCGCGGCGAGCCAGGCGTCGACGTGCTCGCGGCTTTCGGGCGAAGGGCCGTATTCCATCGTGGTCATGATCTCTTTGATCGAAGCCATCGCCCGTCCTCAAGCCATCGCGTGGCGATAGGCCGCGGAATAGCGGCCGGTGGAATAGTGCTCGAGTTGCCGCTCGATGTCGGTCAGCAGGCCGCTGGCGCCGATGCGAAACAGATCGGGCCGCGTCCAGGCGACGCCCAGTTCCTCCTTCATCAGGATCAACCAAGCCAACGCGTCCTTGGCGGCGCGCAGTCCGCCGGCCGGCTTGAACCCGATTTCCACGCCCGTGCGCTCGCCATAGTCGCGCAAGGCGCGGGCCATCACGAGGCTGACGGGAAGCGTCGCGTTGACGTCCTCCTTGCCGGTCGAGGTCTTGATGAAGTCGGAGCCCGCCTGCATCGCCACCATGCTCGCGGCGTAGACGTTGCGCAGCGTCCGCAGATCGCCCGTGCCCAGGATCGCCTTCATATGCGCCGCGCCGCTGGCCTCGCGCATCGCGGCGACCTCATCGTAGAGCGCCGTCCAGTGGCCGCCGAGCACATGCGCCCGGGTGATGACGATGTCGATCTCGGCCGCGCCCTCGCCAACGGCGTAGCGGATCTCGTCGAGCCGTTGCGGCAAAGGCGTGAGGCCGGCGGGAAAGCCGGTCGCGACCGACGCGACGGGCACGCCGGACCCTTCGAGCGCCTTGACGGCCGCGCCGACCATGGTCGGATAGACGCAGACGGCGCCGGTCGTCGGGGGCGCATCGGTCAGGCCGAGCGCGTGCAGAAGGTCGTCGCTCAGCGGTCGCATCGCCTTGGCGCAGAGACGGCGGACGCGCTCGGGCGTGTCGTCGCCGGCGAGCGTCGTCAGATCGATGCAGGTCAGCGCCCTGACCAGCCAGGCCGCCTGGAATTCCTTCTTCACCGAGCGTCGCGTCGCCAGCGTCGCGGCGCGGCGTTCGACCGCGCTGGTGTTGACGCCGACCGACTCGAACCCTTCCGCGTTGAGCGGCGCGCCGGGATTGCGGGGCCGATCGCGCCCCCCGGGGGCGACATGGGTCTGCGGTGCGTGCACGCTGCGCCTCATGGTTTCGCGAGTGCGAGAATGTCAGAGATATGACATCCGATGTTAATAGCTTTACATTGCCTGCCGGCCGCGTCAATCTCGCACAGCCAGATCCCGAAGGACGCGACGCGGAAACCGCATGACGAACGAGACGGCGTCGGGCCGAGAAGAACGATTGCGCTGGCTCGCGGAGGCCGTCGCCACGGCGGGGCCCTGCCGGATGACGGAGGCGGCCGAGGCGCTCGGCTGCTCCTCGATGACCGTGCGCCGCGACGTCGCCAGCGCGCCGGATCGTTTCGTGACGCTGGGCGGCTTCGTCGCGCCGGCCGCGCCGGGAACCTACCGGATCGAGCGCGAGCGCGACGTCCATGTGGTCGCCAAGGCGGCCATCTGCGCTCGCGCCGCGGAAATGCTTCGCGACGGCGACGCGATCTTCATCGATTGCGGAGCGACGACGCCGCATCTCGCCCGCAGCCTGCCCGCGGCGATGCGCCTCACCGTCGTCACCAACGGCCTCAACATCGCGAACGTCCTGGCGGACAATCGCCGGGTGGAACTCGTCCTGCTCGGCGGCTTCTATCACGCCGGTTCGGCGTCGTTCGAGGTCGCGGAACCGGAACGCGCCCTCGCCCGTTTTGGGCTGGCGACGGCGTTCCTGTCCGCCGGCGGCCTGGAGGCGGCGCGCGGCGCGAGTTGTTCGTATTTTCACGAGGTCGCGGTCAAACGCGCGGCGATGGACGCGGCCGTGCGGCGCTGCCTGCTCGTCGACGCCAGCAAGTTCGGAATCGTCAAGCGCGCGGCCTTCGCCGCAATCGCCGGGTTCGATCACGTCATCACCGCGCCCGACCCCGGCCCTGGCCCGGAGGCGGAAGCGCTCGGCGAACGGCTGATCGTCGCCGCCTCTACGAGGTCGTGAGGGTCCGAGGGCGTTTCGTCGACACCGATCCGGCGCGCTTCGGAGATTGCGCCGGCGGCGACGGTTTCCGACTTAACAAGCGGCGCCTCCCGGCTGTAAGCTTGGGCGCGTTCCCCCGGAGAGGCTGGCCATGACGATCAACATACCGGTTCGCGAATTGGTGGAAAACGTCAGCGCGCCCTTCGAACGGGCGCGCGCGATGCCGCGCAGCGTCTATACGACGCAAGCGTTTCTCGACAGCGAACTGAAAGAGGTTTTCGCCCGCGAGTGGGTGTGCGTCGGCCGCGCCAGTTCGTTGAAAGCCCCCGGCGACTATGTCGCCTATGAATTGGCGGGCGAGCCGATCGTCGTCTTGCGCGGCGCCGATGGCGAGTTGAAGGCGCTGTCGAACGTCTGCCGCCACCGCATGTCGACGATCCTGGAGGGCTCGGGCAACCGCCGCGCCCTCGTTTGCCCCTACCACGGCTGGACCTACAATCTCGACGGTTCGCTGCGCGCCGCCCCGGCAATGGACCTCAACGAGGGCTTCTGCAAGGACGACTACAAGCTGCCCTCGATCCGCTGCGAGGAATGGCTGGGCTGGGTGATGGTGACGCTCGACGCCGACGCGGCGCCGGTCGCGGAGCGCCTCAGCCAGGCGCGGGCGCTGATCGACGATTTCCAGATGGAAACCTATGTCGAGAGCTTCCGCGAGACCCACGTCTGGAACACCAACTGGAAGATCCTCGCCGAGAATTTCATGGAGAGCTATCATCTGCCCGTCTGCCATTCCGGCACGATCGGCGGGCTTTCGCGGCTCGAGGACATGATCTGCCCGCCGGGCCAGCGCGCGTTCAATTATCACACCATCCTCAAGGACGACACGCTGAAGATCGCGCTCGCCCATCCCGACAACACGCGACTGAAGGGCGACCGGCGGCGCACGACCTTCCTGCTGTCGATCTACCCGAGCCTGCTGATCACGCTGACGCCGGGTTATTTCTGGTATCTGTCGTTGCATCCGCGCGGGCCGGGTCAGGTCAACATCGTGTTCGGCGGCGGCATGTCCCCGGATTTCGCCCATTCGCCCGAGGCGCAAGCGCATTTCGCGCAATTGAAGACGCTGCTCGACAAGGTCAATGTCGAGGATCGCGGCTGCACGGAGAAGGTGTTTCAGGGCCTGTCCTCGGGCCTGGCGACGCCGGGACATTTGAGCCATCTGGAGCGGCCGAACTTCGATTTCGCCCAATATCTGGCCGAGCGGACGGGTGGGTTCACGCGGTCGGTGGTCTGAAGCGAACCTTCACCGCCCGCGCCGCCGCGGTCACGCCGACCCCGGACCCGGCTTCGCGCCGCCGCCGCCGGAGATCGCCGGCCCCACGGACTGGCGTTCGACGAGCGGGCACTCGACCTTGACATGCGGCGCTCTCCTGACGGTTTTCCCGACATGTTCAATCAGATAGGCCGCGGCCTGGGCGCCCATTTCGAAATGCGGCAGGACGATCGTGGTGAGCGGCGGATGGGTGTACTGGGCCAACTCACGATTGTCATAGCCAATGACGGAGATGTCCGCGGGGACCCGCAGCCCGAGTTCCCGCAGCGCCTCGATCGAGCCCGCCGCCATCAGGTCGTTGGCGCAGAAAATCGCGGTCGGCGGATGCCATAGATTCATGAGGGCGAAGGTCTGTTCGTATCCCGCCGACAGTTCCCAATTGCCAGGGAAAACCAGTTCCGGATCGAACGGAATGTCCGCCGCCGCCAGCGCCTGACGATACCCTTTCATCCTGTCCCTCGAGGCGTCCATCAACGCCTCGCCCATGATGAATCCGATGCGGCGATGACCGGCCTGCACCAATCGCCATGTCGCCGCGTGACCTCCGGCGATCTCGCTGGGAACGAACGAGGGCAACGACCGGTCGGCGGCGTAACAATTGAGGAGAACGCTAGGTATTCGGCTCAAGGCCTGCGGCGGCGTGATGCGTTGCGTGTGGATGGTGGCGTAAATCAGGCCGAGTAGCGGCAGGGCGGCCATCTGCGCCAGCACCGCCTGCTCCATCTCGACATCGCCGCGCGTCACCGCGGCGCTGATCGTCAAGCCATGTTCCCATGCCGCCTCGCGGGCGCCGTCCATCGCGATGGCGGCCCAGGGATCGGTTGACATCTCGTTGACCACGAAGCCGATGGCGGTCGCGCTGGCGATCGCCCGTGTCGGCGCCCCTCGTTTGACCAGGCGATAGCCCAGAGCGCGCGCGGCGTCCAGGACGTGCTGACGGGTATCGTCGAGAAGCCGCGCCCCTTCGGCGTTGTTGAGGACCAGCGACACGGTCGTCTGCGAGACGCCGGCGGCGGCGGCGACATCGATCATGGTCGGCGCGCGTGTTCCGCCGACGCGACCGCTGCGCGCTCGCGACCCCACGTTTCGAGTGCCCTTGCTCATGTCCGACGTCGCGCCTCCCCCCTTATTATGCGCATATTATCAGATACAAGAGACTGAAATGTCTAGCATTAAATTTTTGATGGTCATTGGCGAAGGTCGATTATTGACAATTATCAGCGGACATGGGACGCTTGCCGCGCCAATCGAAATCCAACGCCGCATGGCTGTCAACGCGATGCGGCGGCGGTTGTTCAAAAGTCAAAAAACCACTCCGGAGGAAACAATGAAGAGCATCGTTCTCGCGAGCGCTATAGCCGCGATTTTTGCTTCGACCGCGTTTTCGGCGCAGGCGGCCGACAAGAAGACTCTGGTCTTCGTCGCCAATGGCGCCTCGGACTTCTGGAAGGCCGCCGAAGCCGGCGTCAAAAAGGCCCAGGGCGAGCTTCCCGACTACACTCTGCAGTTCAAATATCCCGAGCAATCGGCCGCTGCAATTCAAGAGCGGTTGATGGACGATCTGGTCGCCGCCGGCGTCGCGGGCATCATGGTCAGCGCGGTCGATCCGAAGACCGAGACCGACGCGCTCGACCGGGTCGCGTCGCACACGCTGCTTCTCACCACGGACAGCGACGCGCCCAAGAGCAAGCGGGTCGCCTATATCGGATCGAGCAACGTGCTGGCGGGCAATCAGGTCGGCGAAATCCTGAAGAAAGTGCTGCCCAACGGCGGCAAGTGCATCGCTTACGTCGGCCTCCCCGGCGCCGACAATGCGCGTGAACGCATCGAAGGCATCAAGGACACCATCAAGGGAACCAAGATCGAGATCGCCGACGTCCGCGCCGACGACATCGATCAGGCCCGCGCCAAGCGCAACGTCGAGGACACGCTGACCGCCAGTCCCGACGTCAATTGCATGCTGGGAATCTATTCCTACAACATCCCGCAGATCTATCAGGCGCTCAAGGAAGCCGGCAAGCTGGGCAAAATCACGGTGACCGGCTTCGACGGCGATCCGATCACGCTGGGTGGCGTCAAGGAGGGCACGGTGGCGGGCACCGTCGTTCAACAGCCTTTCGAGTGGGGTTATCAAGGCATGAAGGACATGGCCAAGATCCTCGGCGGCGACAAATCCTTCATTCCCGCCGACGGGCTGCTGATCGTGCCGACCAAGATCATCGAAAAGGACAACGTCGACGATTACGCGGCCGAGTTGAAGAAGCAGTCAGGCAAGAGCTGACGGGCGTATAATCCGCTTCAAGCGGCGTCGACGTTTCTTGCGTCGGCGCCGCTTCGCTTCGTACACTGAGGCCCCGGCAGGAAACGATGGCTATGGCGGAGCCTTTTCTGGAGTTGATCGGGATCGGCAAAAGCTATCCCGGGGTGCAGGCCTTGGCAGACGTCAGTCTGTCGATTGGCTCGGGCGAGGTCGTCGGCCTCATTGGCGAGAATGGCGCCGGCAAGTCGACTTTGATGAAGGTGCTGGGCGGCGTCGTGGCGCCGAGCATGGGCGTCATACGTCTCGACGGACACGATCACGCCTCGCTGACTGTCAAGGGCTCGATGGCCGCGGGCATCGCCTTCGTTCACCAGGAACTCAATCTGTTCGAAAATCTCGACGTCGCCGCCAATGTCTTCATTGGCCGCGAACCCCGGATGGGCGGCCCGCTGAAGCTCATCGACCGCCGCAAGCTCAGAGACGCCGTGCGGCCGTTGCTCGAGCGCCTGGGTTGCGACTTCAAGCCGGAAACGTCGGTGGCGGATCTTTCCATCGCGCAACGCCAGCAGTTGGAAATCGCCAAGGCGCTGTCGTTCGGGGCGCGGGTCGTCATCATGGACGAGCCGACTTCGAGCCTGACGATTTCCGAGACCAATCGGCTGCTCGAAATCATTGCCGACCTCAAGACCAGCGGCGTCGCGGTGATTTTCATTTCCCACCGCCTCAACGAAGTCGAACAATGCGTCGACCGCGTTGTCGTGTTGCGCGACGGGCGCCTCGTTGGAAAACTCGACCGCAGCTCGATCCGCCACGAATCCATGATCCGATTGATGATCGGCCGCGACCTGAAAGACCTCTACACCCCGCCGGCGGGGCCGCCCGGCGACACTGTCCTCGATCTCCAGGAACTGCGCACGCCCGCCTATCCCGAGCGCGCGGTCAACCTTTCGGTTCGGCGCGGCGAGATTCTGGGTCTGGCCGGCCTGATCGGCGCCGGTCGCACCGAATTGGCCCGCGCGGTGTTCGGCATCGACCGGCCGGCCGGCGGCGGCATCGCGCTCGGCGGCGAGCGTATCGTCATATCGGGCCCTCGCGACGCCATCGACCGGGGCATCTATTTGATCCCCGAGGACCGCAAACGGTCCGGCTTGATCGTCGAAGACAGCCTCGTCGACAACGTCTCGCTGCCCGACCTCCACTCCTATGCGAGCCTGGGCCTCGTCAACACGGGGCGGGAAAAGCGCAACGCCGAGACGCAGGTCAAGTCGCTGCGGATAAAGGTGCGGGAAGTCGAGGCGTTGGTCGCCTCGCTGTCGGGCGGCAATCAGCAGAAGGTCGTGCTCGCCAAGTGGCTGTCGATGCAGCCCAAAGTGCTGATCTTCGACGAACCGACGCGCGGCGTCGACGTCGGCGCCAAGACCGAAATCTACGAGCTGATGCGCGCGCTCGCCGACAAGGGCGTCGCGATCCTGATGATCTCCAGCGATCTCGAGGAGGTCATCGGCGTCAGCGACCGGATGGCGGTGATGCATGAAGGCGCGATCGCCGGTATCCTCGAACGCGGCGAATTCAGCGAGGAAAATGTCATGCATCTGGCCGTCGGTCAGGCCCGGAACTGAGAAAGATCGTCATGCTCAAAAAAGACCTGAGTCTTCTCATATTGATTTTGGTGATCGGGACCGTGACCGCGTTTCTCAATCCGCGCTTCATTTCGCCGATCAACCTTTCGAACACCGCGAATCTGATCGGTCTGTTCGGCCTTTACGCGATCGGCGCGGGCTTCGTGATCATTACCGGCGGCATCGACCTTTCCGTGGGGTCGCTGTTCGCGCTGCTGGGCGTCGTGTTCGTCGATCTGCTTTCCCGCTTCGAGATGAACTGGGGCCTGGCGGTCGCGCTGATGGTCCTGGCCGGCATGGCCATCGGCGGCATCCACGCCTTCCTGATCGTGAAGATGCGCTTGCAACCCTTCATCGTCACGCTCTGCGGGCTTCTGCTCTACCGCGGCATTGCGCGCTGGTACACCGACGACGGCACCGCGGGGTTCGAATTCGGTCAGAGCTTCCCGACCCTGGAATGGCTGACGACCGGCCGCACCTATGGCGTACCGCATAATTTCGTCGTTTTCATCCTGATCGCGATCGTGATGGGGATCGTGCTGCACAGTTCCGTATTCGGGCGTTATCTTTGCGCCGTCGGCAAGAACGAGGAAGCGGCCCGCTATTCGGGCATTCACACCGGCTGGGTGATCGCCACCGCCTACATCATCGCCAGCGGTCTGGCCGGGCTTTCTTCCGTCTATTTCGTGATGTACACGCGCTCGATCTCTCCCGCCTCGCACGGCAATTTCTACGAGCTCTACGGCATCGCCGCCGCCGTGCTCGGCGGCTGTTCGCTGCGCGGCGGCGAGGGTTCGGTTTTCGGCATCGTGCTCGGCGCCGTGCTGCTGCAAATCCTGCAGAACCTCGTCAATCTCCTGGGCATTCCCAGTTCGCTCAATTTCGCGGTCATGGGGGCCGTGATCCTGCTCGGCGTGCTCGCCGACCAGCAATTCGTCAATTATCGGCTCTGGCTGCGCGACCGCCGCGCCAAGGTCGCCCCGGCCTTGCGCGACAGAAGCGCGCCGGCGGGCCCGTAGAGGAAAAGCCCGATCGTCGCGCCGGCCGACGATCGCCAAGGCCGATTTTGACCATGCTTTGGCGATTTGCGCGGATTGCCCTCAGTCGTCCCAGTGAAAACGGGGATGCGGCGGCGACCGGACGACGCGGTCGCGCGCCGGGAGTCCGGCTTTCGCGGCAATGACAGTGACGCCTTACGAAGATTTCATGCGCGGGTTAGGCGCCGGCGCCTTCTTTTGCCGCTCGTCGTCTGCTAGGGGCGAGCGTCGCCGGAATTTACCCCGCTCCCGCTTGCGGGAGAGGGCCGGGCTGAGGGCGGTCCCGTGACTCTGCCCTCATCCGGCGCTTCGCGCCACCTTCTCCCGCAAGCGGGAGAAGGGACCAAAAGCCTCAATTCCAGTGACGCGCGCGATCCGTGCGCCCTGACTGGGATCGTCACAGCAGGAAACGCCGCATGCGCCTCATAAGCCTAGCCGTCTTCGCCGCCCTTGCGCTCGTGATCGGCGTGGTCAAAGGCGACACGATGGCGATCCTGATCGGTGCGGCATCGGTCCTGGCGGCTATCGCCTCGATGCCGCGGTTCCGCATCGCCACTTTCCTGCACATCATGGCCGATCTGTTTTCGATCGAGACCGTGGTGTTCGGCCTCGCCGATCTCGCCCATGTGCTCGGCTACTGGCCCGAGGACTACAAGGAATACACGATCGCCCGCTATCTGCCGCTGGCGACGGCGGTGTTCGTCGTCTCGCTGACGCTCATATTCCGCTTCAAGCTCGTCAAGAAGATGATGGGGATCGCCGATCCGTTCTTCGAAGCGACGACGCCGATCACTGTGCGGCCGCCGCTGCTGCCGCATTTCCAGTTGCGGCAGAGCCTTTACGCTCGCATCTGCGTGGTGTTCCTGGTTCTCGTCAACCAGTTTCAGGTCGCCATCGGGGTCCGGCTCAACTTCTTTCAGAACGATTTCGGCAATGCGATCCAGGTCGCCGACGAGGCGCATCGCGTCGCGTTCTGGTATCAGCTGATTTATGTGTTCCTGCCGCTGGCGCTC
>Ga0302157_10002656_pt1 | contig 20651 bp, 21 predicted proteins | sample I_Bog_N3_3_FD_193502 | JGI IMG/M metagenome (GOLD analysis project Ga0302157, IMG submission 193502) | Peat permafrost microbial communities from Stordalen Mire near Abisko, Sweden - I_Bog_N3_3 | ecosystem: Environmental > Terrestrial > Soil > Wetlands > Peat | place: Sweden: Abisko, Stordalen... | reverse complement strand
ATTACGAATTACGAAAAGCTCTGCCTAAACCACGTGATTTCTAGATTGATGCCCCGGCGCAGCAGCCGGACCCAATGAGCTAGATGTTGTGGTCGCCTGACACATCTACATAAGCGTCCTTGCTTTCTCATGACATACAACAAGGGAATAGAGATTAAAGATGATGACGACGTTATCGCGCAATCGTGTTCTGACATAGTGCGATTGGCAATTAAAAATGCAAAATCAAGACACGCGAAGACGCTTAAGAATAATCACGGATTTTCTATAAAGTATCTAAAAAAGTCCTCATTCCAATCGGCTTAAACTTGCCGGGAGGTCCTGAGGTCGACTCTCTAGTAAAATTGACCGACGCGCGAGGGTCGTTTGCGCACAGTACGTCGAGGCGGGCTATGTATGGAGGATACAAGAAGGCCAACAAGATTTTAACTCCGGAGGAAGCTAAGGTGGCGGCGACGGAGTGTCTCGTTATTTGCGAGGACATCAGGATGCGTTCGGCGCAGATATAACCCGCGCCAAGCACATTCTGCTGAGCAAGATCGCCGTTGCGGCCGCTTAGGGTCGGCAACGGCTGTCCAGCGCGCCAACCCGTCCGCAGCCGCTCCGGGTCGAATCCCGCCAACCCGACCATCACCCCGCCCCCACCAACCCCCGAGCATAATCCATCGCATCGAACGCCCGCAGATCAGAAGCCTTCTCCCCCACCCCCACCGCATGCACCGGAAGTCCAAACTCCTGCGCCAGCGCCACCACAATCCCCCCCCGCGCGCTGCCGTCGAGCTTGGTCACCACCAGGCCGGTAACGTCCACCATCTCCTTGAACACATTCACCTGCTGCAACGCATTCTGGCCGGTGGTGGCGTCCAGCACCAGCAGCACCGAATGCGGCACCGTGGCATCCTGCTTGCGCATCACCCGAATAATCTTGCTCAGTTCTTCCATCAGCACGGATTTGTTGTGCAGCCGCCCGGCGGTATCCACCAGCAGCACGTCGGCCTGCTCGGCGCGGGCGCGGGTCAGCGCGTCGAACGCCAGCCCGGCGGCGTCCGCGCCGGGGGCGCCGGACACCACCGGGGCGCCGGTGCGCTCGCCCCATATCTGCAACTGCTCCACCGCGGCGGCGCGGAAGGTGTCGCCGGCCACCAGCACGGCGCGCATGCCCTGCTCGGCATAGGACTGGGCGAGCTTGCCGATGGTGGTGGTCTTGCCGGTGCCATTCACCCCCACCACCAGCACCACATGCGGCTTCAGCCGGCGGTCGATTTCCAGCGGCCGCGCCACCGGGGCCAGGATGGCGGCGATTTCCTCGGCCAGCGCGGTGCGGATTTCCTCGTCGGTCACCTGGCTGCCGAAGCGGGTGCCGCGGAACGCGCCGATGATGCGGGCGGCAACGTCGATGCCCAGATCGGCGGCCACCAGCGCATCTTCCAGTTCGGCCAGCGCGGCCTCGTCCAAAGTGCGCCTGGTCAGCACGGAGCCGATGCTCTCGGTCAGCTTCTGGGTGCTGCGCGAGAGGCCTTCCTTCAGCCGGGAGAAGAATCCAAGTGCCATCAGGCTGGCTCCGCTAGCAAACCGTCGTCGTTGGCCGCCAGCACCCGGGCGCGCAGCAGGGCGCCGGGGATGGCGGGCACCCGGACGGGTGCGAAATGTTCGGTATGCCCGCCTTCCGCCGTCTCCGCCAGCACCGCGGCGACGCGGCCCACCTGGGCGGCAAAGAAACGGGCGGCGTTGGCGCGGCCGGCCTCGCGCAGCCGGGCGGCGCGCTCGCGGCGCAACGCCACCGCAACGGCGGGCATGCGCGCGGCGGGGGTGCCGGGGCGCTCGCTGTAGGGGAACACATGCAGAAAGGGGATGTCCGCCCCGGTCACCAGCGCCAGCGTGTCGGCGAACAGCGCGTCGGTCTCGGTCGGAAAGCCGGCGATCAGGTCGGCGCCAATGGCAATCCCCGGCCGCAGCGCCCGGGCGCGGGCGATCACGGTCAGGATGTCGGCGCGCACATGGCGCCGCTTCATGCGCTTGAGGATCAGGTCGGCGCCGGCCTGCACCGACAAATGCAGATGCGGCATCAGCCGGGGTTCCTCGGCGAGCAGCCGCCACAGATCGTCGTCAATGGCGGCGGGGTCCAGCGAGGACAGGCGCAGCCGCGGCAAATCGGGCACCAAAGCCAGCAGGCGCCGCACCGCCTGGCCGAGCGTGGGCCGGCCGGGCAGGTCGGTGCCATAGCTGGTGATATCCACGCCGGTCAGCACCACCTCCCGCCAGCCACCGGCCACCAGGGTGCGCACCTGCCCGGCGATGGCGCCCAGCGGCACCGACCGGTTGGGACCGCGGCCGAACGGAATGACGCAGAAGGTGCAGCGATGGTCGCAGCCCTGCTGCACCTGCACAAAGGCACGGGCACGGCCGCCGAATTCCGTCACCAGCTGCGGCGCGGTGGCCGTCGCCACCATGATATCGGCGACGGCCGAGGATGCGTCCGGCGCCCAGAACTCGGCGCGCAGCTTTTCGCTGTTGCCGAGCACCCGGGTCACCCCGGGCAGCGCCGCCCAACTCGCCGGGGCGATCTGGGCGGCGCAGCCGGTGACGACGATGCGCGCCTCGGGGTTCTCGCGGTGGGCGCGGCGGATGGCCTGACGCGCCTGCCGCTCGGCCTCGCCGGTGACGGCGCAGGTGTTGACCACGATGGTGTCGGGGCCGCCGGCACGCTCGGCGTGGCCACGGATGACCTCGCTCTCGAAGGTGTTCAGCCGGCAGCCGAAGGTGAGCACGCGCGCGGTCATGCGGGCAGCGACTCCAGATCGATGCTGCCGCGGAAGGCGATGGCGACCGGGCCGGTCATGTCCACATGCCCGTCGTCGCGCCATTCGATCAGCAATTCCCCGCCATCCACCCGCACCGCGGCGCGGCGCCCGGTCAGGCCACGGCGGGCGGCGTTGACCAGGGCGGCGCAGGCGCCGGAGCCGCAGGCCAGCGTCAGGCCGGCGCCGCGTTCCCACACGCGCAGGCGGATGCGGTCGGGGGCCAGCACCTGCACGAAGCCGATATTGGCGCGGTCGGGGAAGATGGCGGCGTGTTCCAGCAGCGGACCGATAGCCTCGATCGGCAGGGCGGCGAGCTCGGGCACGAAGAAAGTGGCGTGCGGGTTGCCCATCGAACAGGCGGCGGGGTCGGCAACCGGGCCTTCGGACAGCGGCAGGTGCAGCGTGTCGGCCGGGAAGCCGAGCGGAATGTCCCGCCAGCCGAGGCGGGCCGGCCCCATATCGACGGTGACGCTGCCGTCCGGGTGGGTTTCCGCCGGCAGGTCGCCGCTGATGGTGCGGATGGTCAGCCGGCGGCGCCCGGTCTCGCCGGCCAGCAGGGCGGCGACGCAGCGGGTGGCGTTGCCGCAGGCCCCGGCCTCGCCGCCGTCGGGGTTGCGGATGCGCATGAACACATCTGCATTAGCCGGGGGGGATTCCAGAATGATGAGCTGGTCGCAGCCGATGCCGGTGCGCCGGTGGGCGATGGCGGCGGCGCGCGCCGGGGTGATGCCGAGGGCGCGATCGCGCGCGTCGAGCACGACGAAATCATTCCCGCAACCGTGCATCTTGACGAAGGGCGCGTCCATGGCGCGGGTTATATGGGGCGGCGGGCACGGCACAAGGGGTCGTTGACAGCCGCCGCCCCCACGCTATAACCCGCGCCTCCCCGGCGGACCCGGTCACTCCCGGCCGCCGCAATTCGTCTCAAGAATGCTCATGGGTCGGACCGGCCGCGGCGACATCGCCGGGGTTGTGGCCGACGACAGGATGCCAGATCGATGTTCGCAGTCATCCGCACCGGCGGAAAGCAGTACCGTGTCACCCCCAACGCCTTGCTGAAGGTGGAGAAGCTGGAGGCCGAAGCCGGCGCCACCATCACCTTCACCGACGTGCTCGCGGTGGGGTCGGAAGGCAACGTGACCATTGGCGCCCCGGTTGTCGCCGGCGCCACCGTCACCGCCACCGTCATCGCCCAGGACCGCCTGGACACGGTCATCATCTTCAAGAAGCGCCGCCGGCAGAACAGCCGCCGCCGCAACGGCCACCGCCAGCAGGTTACCGTGCTGCGGGTGTCCGAGATCACCGCGGCCTGAAGGAGACCACCCCATGGCACACAAGAAAGCCGGCGGCTCGTCGCGCAACGGGCGCGACACCGAAGGCCGGCGTCTCGGCATCAAGAAGGCCGGCGGGCAGGCCGTGCTGGCCGGCAACATCATTCTCCGCCAGCGCGGCACCCGCTGGAAGCCGGGCCGCAATGTCGGGCTGGGCCGCGACCACACCATTTTCGCCCTGGTGGAAGGCCACGTGACCTTCGAGCGCAAGGCCGACGACCGCGTGCATGTCTCCGTCACCCCGCTGCCCCCCCCCGCCGAGCCGGTCGCCGCCGAATAGGCGCGCCGTCCCGGCGGCCTGCTGCATCCGGGGGCCGGCGCAAGCCGGCCCCCGTTTTTGTTTGAAAACCCCATGAAATTCCTCGACCAGGCGAAAATCTACTGCCGCTCCGGCGACGGCGGCGACGGCGTCATCGCCTTCCGGCGCGAGCGCTTCATCGAGTTCGGCGGCCCCGATGGCGGCGACGGCGGGCGCGGCGGCAACATCGAGTTCGAGGCGGTGCAGAACCTCAACACCCTCATCGACTTCCGCTACACCCAGCATTTCCGCGCCGCCAAGGGCGGCAACGGCGCCGGCGCCAACTGCACCGGGGCGGGCGCCAAGGACGTCGTCATCAAGGTGCCGGTGGGCACCCAGCTATTCGACGACGACCGCGAGACGCTGCTGGCCGACCTCGATGTGCCGGGCAAGCGGGTGGTGCTGCTGCGCGGCGGCGATGGCGGGCACGGCAACACCCATTTCAAAAGCTCCACCAACCGCGCCCCGCGCCGCGCCGACAAGGGCTGGCCGGGCGAGGAACGCTGGATCTGGCTGCGGCTGAAGCTGATCGCCGATGCCGGGCTGGTCGGGCTGCCGAATGCCGGCAAGTCCACCTTCCTGTCGGTGGTCTCGGCGGCGCGGCCGAAGGTGGCCGACTACCCGTTCACCACCCTGCATCCGCAACTGGGGGTGGTGCGGCTGTCCGACACGCAGGAATTCGTGCTGGCCGACATCCCCGGGCTGATCGAGGGGGCGCATGAGGGCGCCGGGCTGGGCGACCGCTTCCTCGGCCATGTGGAACGCTGCGCGGTGCTGCTGCACCTGGTGGACGGGGCGGCCGGCAACGTGGTGGACGCCTGGCGCACGGTACGCGAGGAACTGCTTTCCTATGGCGGCGGGCTGGCGGAGAAGCCGGAAATCCTGGCGCTGAACAAATCCGACGCCATGACCCCGCGCGAGGCCTCGGCGCGGCGGACGGCGCTGGCGCGCGCCTCGGGGCGGCCGGTGCTGCTGATCTCCGGCGTGTCGCACCAGGGCGTGCCGGAAGTGCTGGCGGCACTGTGGCGCGAGGTGGCGGCTTCCCGCGCCAGTCGCACCGTAGCCGGGCGCGGCGCATGAGCCTGTCACTCGCCCAGGCGCGCCGGCTGGTGGTGAAGATCGGCAGCGCGCTGGTGGTGGATGCCGCCCACGCCGCCCCGCGCACCGCCTGGCTGGCGGGGGTGGCCGCCGACATCGCCGCCCTGCGGGCGCGCGGGGTGGACGTGATCGTGGTGTCCTCGGGCGCCATCGCACTGGCGCGACGCACGCTGCACCTGACCCAGAAGCGGCTGCGGCTGGAGGAAAAGCAGGCCGCCGCCGCGGTCGGACAAATCCGCCTGGCGCAGGCCTGGACCGAGGCGCTGTCGGCGCACGGGCTGACCGCGGCGCAGTTGCTGCTGACCCTGGAGGACACCGAGGACCGCCGCCGCTACCTGAATGCGCGCGCCACCCTCACCACCCTGCTCGGCCTCGGCTGCATCCCGGTGATCAACGAAAACGACAGCGTGGCGACGGCGGAAATCCGCTTCGGCGACAATGACCGTCTGGCCGCCCGCGTGGCCGAGATGGTGGAGGCCGACCAGCTTGTCCTGCTGTCGGACATCGACGGGCTGTACACCGCCGACCCGCGCCGCGATCCGGCGGCCCGGCACATCCCCGAGGTGGCGGCGGTCACCGAGGACATCGAGGCGATGGGCGGCGAGCCGCCGCCCGGCTATTCCTCCGGCGGCATGCGCACCAAGCTGGCGGCGGCGCGCATCGCCACCGGCGCCGGCTGCGCCATGGCGATCGCCGTCGGGCAGGTCGAGCGCCCGCTGGCAGCGCTGGAGGCGGGCGCGCGCTGCACCTGGTTCCTGCCGGCGCCGGAGGGGCGGTCGGCCCGCAAGCGCTGGATTCTCGGCACGCTTCAGCCGCTGGGCAGTTGCACGGTGGATGCCGGGGCGGCGCATGCACTGGCGGAGGGCAGTTCGCTGCTGCCGGCCGGGGTGCGGGCGGTGTCGGGCAATTTCGAGCGCGGCGACGCGGTGGAAGTGCGCGGGCCGGACGGGCGGCCGTTGGCGCGCGGCCTGTCCGCCTATGCCAGCACCGACGCGGTCCGCATCATCGGCCACCGCAGCACCGACATCGAGGCGATCCTGGGCTGGCGCGGCCGCGACGAGCTGATCCACCGGGACGATCTGGTGCTGCTGTAGCGGCCCGGCGCCGCCGAGACACAAGGCGCGTGCGGCCTCCGCCGCGAAGCCCGCCCCCCTCCGGCGCGCGGAGGGGGGCAAGCCAGGGTCCAGGCAGGTATCGCCGGCGCCGCAAGCGCCGCTCAGATGAGGGCCTTGCCCATCGGCAGAACCTCGCGCCCGGCGACATCCTTGAGGATGATGGCGGCCTGCATGTACCAGACGGTGGCCACCAGCGCGATCAGGGTGAAGTTGCAGGCGGTTCCGTAAATCTCGCCCCCGCCATACTTCTCGAAGTCGAGCAGCACAAAGGCGAGCGTCAGCAAAGCGAAGGTAACAAACATGGCCTTGTGAACCCGGGCGGAAATGATCCAGATCATCGCCGTCCACAATGTCCAGCAAACCATGAAGCAGCCGACATCCCGGTCGGTGACCGGAAACACCCCGTATTTGTTGGCGACCAGCGTCGCGCACAGGGCGATCCAGAAACAGCCATAGGAGGTGAACACCGCATAGCCGAAATTATTGCCGGCCTTCTGCTCCTGAAACCCGGCCACGAGCTGGGTCAGTCCGCCGAAGATGAAGCCAAGCCAGATCACCGGGCCGACCGCGGCAAACCCGAGATTGTGCAAGGCAAGCATCAGCGTCGTCATGCCGAAACCGGACAGGCCGACCACCGCCGGATTGCCCAGCCTGGCGGGCGTGACGACGACCGGGGTGGGGTTGCCCACCGAGATAGGCTTGATCTCATTCATATTCTGGCTTCCTTCCTCGAACTTTATATTTTAGGCACGAGTTCATTGCCCGGCAGCACCGATGACTGCCGCCGCGCTTCCCCGCCGGAACCGTTCTTATGGCAGGCACCGTAGCAAGCAGCGAACACCCTGACAAATCGGCGGCCGGGGCGGGCAAGTCGCTGGCGGCGCGGGTTTCCTCTGGCGGCCCGGGCAGCCAGGCGGCAGGATGGGCGCGGAGACAGGACATGCACATCGACACCGATCCCGCCGCCGACTGGCTCGGCAAGGCCGCCGCCGCCGCCCGCATTGCCTCGGCGACGCTGGCCCGCCTGCCGGCCGCCGCCCGCAACGACGCGCTGCGCGCCGCCGCGACGCAACTGCGCGCGCGCGGCGACGCCATCGTCGCCGCCAACGCCCGTGACCTCGCCGCCTTCGACGCCGCCGGCGGCAGCGCCGCCTTCCGCGACCGGCTGGCCCTGACGCCGGCGCGGGTGGAGGCGATGGCGCGCGGGCTGGACGACATCGCCGCCCTGCCCGACCCGCTCGCGCGCACCCTGGCCGACTGGAAGCGGCCGAACGGGTTGCGCATCCAGCGGGTGGCCGCGCCGATCGGGGTAATCGGCATGATCTACGAAAGCCGCCCCAATGTGGGCGCCGACGCCGCCGGGCTGTGCCTGAAGGCGGGCAGCGCGGTCATCCTCCGCGGCGGTTCCGACAGTTTCCACAGCGCCGCGGCGATCCACGCGGCGGTCACGGCGGGGCTGGCGGCGGCCGGCGCGCCCGCCGAGGCGGTGCAGGTGCCACCGGCGACCGACCGCGCCTATGTGGCGGCCATGCTCGGCGCCGCCGGGCTGATCGACCTGATCATCCCGCGCGGCGGCAAGGGTCTTGTGCAGCGGGTGCTGGCGGAAGCGCGGGTGCCGGTGCTGGCCCATGCCGAGGGGCTCTGCCACACCTATGTCCACGCAGGCGCCGATCCGGACATGGCGCGGCGGATCGTGGCCAACGCCAAAATGCGGCGCACCGGCATCTGCGGCGCCACCGAAACGCTGCTGATCGACGCCGCCATCGCCCCCTCGCTGCTGCCGCTGCTGGTGGCCGATCTGCGCGCGCTGGGCTGCGACTTCCGCGCCGATTCGCGTGCCCGCGCCATCGTGCCCGGACTGACCGCGGCCAGTGCCGCGGATTTCGACACCGAATGGCTCGATGCCATCCTCTCCATCGCCGTGGTGGACGGGGTGGACGACGCCATTGCCCATGTGCGCCTGCACGGCAGCGAGCACACCGACGCGATCGTCACCGGCGACGCCGACGTGGCGCGGCGCTTCACCGGCGGCATCGACAGCGCGGTGGCGATGTGGAACGCCTCCACCCAGTTCTGCGACGGCGGCGAGTTCGGCTTCGGCGCCGAGATCGGCATCGCCACCGGGCGCATCCATGCGCGCGGGCCGGTCGGGCTGGAGCAGCTGACCACTTTTCGTTACGTGGTGACGGGCGGCGGCCAGGTGCGCCCGTGAGGCGGCACCGCTGAGAGTTTGTGAATGAATGCCCGCGACGCTCCGATCCAGCCGGAAACGCTGAATGATGGCAGCGGGCGTTTATTCGCAAGTTCGATTGCTTCACAAGCTCTCAGCGCACCCGGCCCGTATGGCGACAGCCGGCGCAGCCGCATCGGCCTGCTCGGCGGCTCGTTCAATCCGGCGCATGCGGGGCATCTTCACGTAGCCGAACTGGCGCGGCGGCGGCTCGGGCTCGACCAGGTGTGGCTGCTGGTCTCCCCCGGCAACCCGCTGAAGCCGGTAGCGGGCATGGCGTCGCTGGCGGACCGGCTGGCCTCGGCGCGGCGCATCGCCGACGGGCGGCGGATCGTGGCGACGGCGATCGAGCCACGGCTGGGCACGCGCTACACCGCCGACACGCTGCGCGCGCTGCGGCGGCGCTTCCCGCGGGCGCGGTTCGTCTGGCTGATGGGGGCGGACAATCTGGAACAATTGCCGCACTGGCGGCGCTGGCGCGGCATCGCCGCGACCATGCCGTTTGCGGTGGTGCCACGGCCCTCCTACAATCATGGCGCGCTGGCGGGGCAGGCTGCACACCGCCTGCGCCGGGCGCGGCGCGCGGCCCGCCTCGCGCCCGCTTTGGCCGGGATGGCGCCCCCGGCCTGGGTGTTCCTGCCGGCGCCGCAGCATGCCGCATCGGCGAGCGCCATCCGCGCCGCCCGTCCGGGAGCGTGATCCGGGAGTACGACCTCATCGCCAAGAAGCCCCCCAGCCCGCCCGCGCCGCCCAAGGGACCACCGGGTTCGGTCAAGAAAACCGCGGTGCCCCGCAAACGCGCCAGCCCGCGCGCGCCGTCCGGCCCGGCTTTGCCCGCCCCCCCCGGCACCCCGCGCAAAAAGGCGGTGGCCGCCGGCCCCGTGGCCGCCGGAGCCGGGCGCGCCCGGCCGCGCGAAGCCGCCGAAACCTCGCGGCTCAATGAGTTGCAGGGGGTGATCGTCGCCAGCCTGGCGGACGACAAGGCGGAAAACATCGTCACCATCGATCTGGCCGGACGCGCCGCGTTCGCCGACCGGATGGTGGTGGCGACCGGCCTCGCCGACCGCCAGATCGGCGCCATGGCGACGCATCTGGAGGACAAGCTGGAGCAGGCCGGGCTGAAGCGGGTGAAAATCGAGGGCGCCTCCGGCTCGGACTGGGTGCTGATCGATGCCGGCGACATCGTGATCCACCTGTTCAAGCCGGAGGCGCGGACGCTGTACGCGCTGGAACGGATGTGGGGCGCCGAGCTGGACGAGGAGCCGTCGCCCCCTGGTTGAGCTGCGCCCCCCTTGGTTGAGCTGCGCATCATCGCGGTCGGGCGCATCGGCCGCGGGCCGGAAGCCGAGCTGGTGGCGCGCTATGCCGGGCGAACCCGGCCGGCGGTGACGGTGGTGGAAGTGGCGGAAGGCCGCGGCAGTACCGGCGAAATCCGCCGCCGCGAGGCGACCGCCTTGCTGGCCGCCCTGCCGGCGAACGCGCTGGCGGTGGCGCTGGACCTGGGCGGCGAGGCGCCGGACAGCGAATCCCTCGCCACCCGGCTGGAACGCTGGCTGGAGAGCGGCCGGCCGGTATGTTTCCTCATCGGCGGCGCCGAGGGGCTGGACCGCCCGGTGCTGGACCGCGCCGATGCAACCTTGTCGCTGGGGCGGCTGACCTGGCCGCACATGCTGGCCCGGGTGATGCTGGCCGAGCAGATTTTCCGCGCCCGCGCCATTTCGGCGGGGCATCCGTATCACCGGGCCGGACGGCCGTGACGGGTTGCCAGAGGGCGGTTTGCAAGAGAATGCAAGTTCGTTCAACAATCCGGCAGCCTCCCCCATCGTGGCGTTGTCCGCCCGGCGGCACCACGTTAGTACCAAGCCCACGCTCCGCCAGGAAAGCACCCCGCCATGCCAACTCCTCCCCGCCCGGTCATGCTCGTCGTCCTTGATGGCTGGGGCTGGCGGGAGGCCGCCGCCGACAATGCCATAAGGCAGGCGCACACCCCCGTCTTCGACCGTCTCTGGGCCACCTGCCCGCACGCCTTCCTGCGCACCTCCGGCCTGGATGTCGGCCTGCCCGAGGGGCAGATGGGCAACTCCGAGGTCGGGCACATGAATATCGGCGCCGGCCGCGTGGTCATGCAGGACCTGCCGCGGATCGGCCTGGCGATCGCCGACGGCTCGATCGCCCGGGCGCCGGCGCTGGTGGCGCTGATCGCCGCGCTGAAGGCCAGCGGCGGCACCTGCCACCTGATGGGGCTGGTCTCGCCGGGCGGGGTGCATTCCCACCAGGATCACGCCGTGGCCCTCGCCGGCATTCTGACCGGCGCGGGCATCCCCGTCGCCGCGCATGCCTTCATGGACGGGCGCGACACCCCGCCCAGTTCCGGCGGCGAGGACCTCCGGCGGTTCCAGGCGGCCCTGCCCGCCGGCACCCGCATCGCCACCGTGTCCGGCCGTTATTACGCCATGGACCGCGACAAGCGCTGGGACCGGGTGGCCCGCGCCTATCAGGCGGTGGCCGAGGGTGAGGGCGCCCGCTTCGCCGATCCCATCGCCGTCATGGACGCCACCTACGCCGCCGGGGTGACCGACGAATTCGTCATCCCGGCCGTCATCGGCGACTACACCGGCATGCGCGACGGCGACGGCATCCTGTGCTTCAACTTCCGCGCCGACCGGGTGCGCGAATTGCTGGGCGCGCTGACCGACCCGGAATTTGCTGCCTTCCCCCGGCCGCGCCGCATCCGCTTCGCCGCCGCCGCCGGCATGAGCCAGTACAGTGACGAACTCGCCACCCGGCTGGGCACCCTGTTCCCGCCGGAAACGCTGGAGAACCTGCTCGGCCAGGTGGTGTCGCGCGCCGGCCGCACCCAGCTGCGCATCGCCGAGACGGAGAAGTATCCGCACGTCACCTACTTCCTGAACGGCGGCGAGGAGACGCCCAACCCGGGCGAGGACCGCATCATGGTGGCCTCCCCCAAGGTGGCCACCTACGACCTCCAGCCGGAAATGTCGGCGCCGGAACTGACCGACAAGGCGGTGGCGCAGATCGACTCCGGGAAATACGACCTGATCGTGCTGAACTACGCCAACCCCGACATGGTCGGCCACACCGGCATCCTGGCGGCGGCGGTCACGGCGGTGCAAACGGTGGACACCGGGCTGGGCCGCCTCGCCGAAGCCATCGCGCGCCAGGGCGGCGCCCTGCTGGTGACCGCCGACCACGGCAACTGCGAACTGATGCGCGACCCCGAAACCGGCGGCCCGCATACCGCCCATACGACCAACAAGGTCCCGGTGGTGCTGTTCGGCTCGCCGGCCAGGTCGCTGCACGACGGCCGCCTCTCCGACGTCGCGCCCACCCTGCTGAGCCTGATGGGCCTGAAGCTGCCGGCGGAAATGACCGGACGGTCGCTGATCGACGGCTGAGGGTATGGCGAAAGGAAGCAAGGCCAGGGGCGCTGCCCCTGGACCCCGCCAGGGGGCGGTGGACCCCTGGACCCCGCTACTTGGAGGGACTTCGGAGAGGGGGGTTAGGAGATGTTTCGACATCTCCTAACCCCCCTCTCCGAAGTCTCTCAAAAAGTAATGGGTTCCAAGGGGCCACCGCCCCTTGGCAGGGGTCCAGGGGGCAGAGCCCCCTGGCCTTGCTTGCTTGCCTTCCTCCTCGCCACCGGCATCGCCGCCGCGCAGACGCCCCAGCAGCTACAGAACGCCGAGCGCGCCAAGGCCGCCCAGCAGGCGGCGCGGACCGGGGCCGAGGCCAGGTCGCGCGCCGCCAAGGCCGAGGAGCAGCGTCTGGCCGCCGAGCGGGTGGCGGCGGCGGCGCGGCTGCGTGCGCTGGAAGGGGCGACCGAAGCCGCCGCCGACCGGGTGGCCGAGCTGGCGCGGCGCCAGCGCGAGGCGGAGGCGCGGCTGGAGCAGCGCACGGCCGACATCGCGCCGATGCTGCCGGTGATGGAGCGGCTGGCACTGTATCCCGCCGAGACGCTGATGGCGGTGCCGCTGCCGCCCGAACAGGCGGTGCGGGGCCTGCTGGTGCTGGGCACGATCAGCCGCCAGCTGGAAGCGGACGCACAGGCGGTGCGGGCAAGCCAGGAGGAGGCCGCGCGGCGGCGCCGCGACACCGAGGCGGAGCTGCCGCGCCTGGCCTCGGCGCAGGGCGCGCAGGCCCGCGACGCGGCGGCCCTGGATGCGCAGATCGGCCGGGCCCGCGAGAAGCGGCGCGCGGCCGATGATGAAGCCGCCGAGGCATCGCGCCGGGCGGCGGCCGAAGCGGCGCGGGCGGATACGCTGCGCGCGGCGCTGGCCCGCCTGGAAGCCGAACGCCATGCCGCCGAGGAACGCGCCCGCGCCGAGGCGGCGGCGGCGTCGCAGCAGAAGCACGAGGCCGAAGCGGCGGCGGCGCGACAGCGGCAGGAGGCGCTGGCTCGGCCGGCCGGGCCGGGACTCGGCGAGCCGCACGCCCAGTTGACCGCGCCGGTGGCCGGAACGGTGACGCGCGGCTGGGGCGAGGCGGCGGATTCGGGACCGGCCACGGGAGTCACCTACAGCGCCGCGCCGGGCGCGCGGGTGGTGTCGCCCTGCGCCGGACGGGTGGTATTCGCCAACCCGTTTCGCAGCTATGGGCTGCTGCTGATCGTCGATTGCGGCGGCGGCTGGCATGCGGTACTGGCCGGGCTGGAGCGGCTGGACGCGCCGGCCGGTCAGGCGGTGCATGAGGGCGAGCCGGTGGGGGTGATGCCCGGCTGGGACCCGCGCGCCGGCGGCAAGCGGCCAGGGCTGTACCTGGAATTGCGCAAGGGAGGGCAGCCGGTGAACCCCGGCCCCTACCTGCGCGCGAAAGGTTGACCGCGCCGGCGACCTGACCGGCGGCGGCACGTTAATGCTTTCCCGCCAGCCTGGGTTGCAGGATAGAGTGACCACGGGGTGAAATCCCGCCGATCGTGACCAGATTCGCGCCACAGGCGTATGAGGACGCATTAGATGAAGCTTCGCACTGGCCTGCTGCTGGGGGCCGCCTTCGGCGCAGGGGTGGCGGTCGGCCCCGTCTCCGGGTTCCTGGCAACCCAGACCGGCTTTCCGTTGCTGCCCGCCGCGCTGGCGCAGGACGGCGGGCGCGCGGAAACCTACCGCCTGCTGACATTGTTCGGCGACGTGTTCGAGCGGGTCCGGGCCGAATATGTCGAGCCGGTCAACGACCGCGACCTGGTGGAGAACGCCATCAACGGCATGCTCACCGGGCTGGACCCGCACAGCAACTACATGAACGCGAAATCCTTCCGCGACATGCAGGTGCAGACGCACGGCGAGTTCGGCGGCCTGGGCATCGAGGTGACGCAGGATAACGGCTTCATCAAGGTGATCAGCCCGATCGACGACACCCCGGCCAGCCGGGCCGGCATCAAGTCGGGCGACCTGATCCTGGCGCTGGACGGGCAGACCGTGCAGGGCCTGAGCCTGAACGACGCGGTCGACAAGATGCGCGGCCCGCCCAACTCCAAGATCAAGCTGACCATCCGGCGCGAGGGCCAGGACACCCCGCTGGAAGTGCCGCTCACCCGCGAGGTGATCCGCATCCAGGTGGTGAAATCGCACCTGGAAGGCGGCGACATCGCCTATGTGCGGGTGACCAGCTTCAACGAACAGACCGATGCCGGGCTGCGCAAGGCCCTGGCGGCGCTGAAGGCGCAGGCGGGCGACAAGCTGCGCGGCATCATCCTGGACCTGCGCAACAACCCGGGCGGGCTGCTCGACCAGGCGGTGGCGGTGTCGGACGACTTCATCGAACAGGGCGAGATCGTCTCCACCCGCGCCCGCCACGCCGAGGACAGCCAGCGCTGGAACGCCAAGAACGGCGACATCAGCAACGGAATCCCGTTGGTGGTGCTGATCAACGGCGGCTCGGCCTCGGCCAGCGAAATCGTCGCCGGCGCGCTGCAGGACCATCAGCGGGCCATCGTTCTGGGCACCCGCAGCTTCGGCAAGGGCTCGGTGCAGACGGTCATCCCGCTGCCCGGCAACGGGGCGATGCGGCTGACCACGGCGCGCTACTACACGCCGTCCGGCCGGTCGATCCAGGGGCTGGGCATCACCCCGGACGTGGAAGTGGCGGCGACCCGCGAGGACAAGCCGCATTTCCTGCCGGACAAGGAAGCCGACCTGAACCGGGCGTTGACCAACTCCGGCGGCACGCCACCGGCGGCGGCGCCGCCGCGCACCGACCTGCCGCCGATGGTGCGTGACATTCCCAAAGTGCCGCCGGAAGGCTGGCCGGCATACGACCCGGCCAAGTTCGAAACCGATTTCCAGTTGCAGCAGGCGCTGGCCGTGCTGCGCGCCATGCCGGCGAGCAAGCGGGCCGCGCGCTAGATGCTTCGGCCGCGCTAGGTGGGCGCCGCCGGTTTGGTCCGCTCGCGTGCCTGGGCGGCGCTCGGCTGGTTCTGGGCAGTCCTGCTCGTCTCGGTTGTGACCGGGGCGGTGGCGTTGCAGTTGCTGGGGCCGCCGCCACGTCCGCAGGTGGCGGCCGCCCCGGTTGTCGCGCCGCCACCCGCGCACCGCCCGCCCGCCCCCGCCCCCGCCGAAATGGCGCCTGCCGGACCGGCGCCCGTGGCGGCGCCCGTAGCGGCGCCCGCCAACGTCGCCGCCGCGCCGCCCCGCCCGGCCGCCATTGCCGCGCCGGGCGCCATCGTGCCGGTTGCGGCGCCGATCCGCGCTTTGCAGGAAGCGTCCACCGAGCTCGAAGGCGCGACGCTGCCCCGGATCGGCGCCGACGGGCGCATGCCCATGCAGGTCTATGCGGCGGCGTTCGACGCCGCCGATCCCCGCCCGCGCGTGGCGGTACTGCTGGCCGGCATCGGCATGGCCGAGATCGACAGCGAGGACGCGGTCCGCGCCACTCCCGCCGCCATCTCGCTGGCCATCTCGCCCTATGCGCCGCGGCCGGCCCGCCTGCTGGATGTGGCGCGGCAAACCGGCCACGAGACGCTGGTCTCGATTCCGATGGAGCCGCTCGGCTACCCGCTGAACGACGCCGGCAACCACTCGCTGCTGACCGGGCTGCCACCGGCGCAGAACCATGAGCGGCTGCTCTGGGCGCTGTCGCGTATCGACGGCTACGTGGGGGCGACGGCCGCGCTGAGCAACCTGCGCGGCGAGCGTTTCGCCGCCGGCGAGCAGATGACCCAGGTGCTGGAGGAGCTTGCCAAGCGTGGCCTGCTGTATGTGGACCCGCGTCCGGTGCCGGCGCGGCCCGGCGCGCCGACGGCCGTGCGCCCCGGGCTGCGGGTGGCCGACGTGCTGATCGACGATCCGCCGGTGCGCTCGGAAATCGAGGCCAAGCTGTCGCGGCTGGAACAATTGGCGCGTGACCGCGGCACCGCGCTGGGCGTCGTCGGGCTGCCCGGCCCGGCGACGGTGGAGCGGCTGGCGGCCTGGGCGGCCACCCTGTCCTCCCGCGGCCTGGTGCTGGTGCCGGTGAGCGCGCTGGTGCGCGCCCCCTCCCCGCCCCCCTCGCTGCCCTCGTCCGACACTGCCACGAGCCCGCACCGATGACCCGCCCTTTGCGTGAAACCCTCCCCTACCGGCCGAATGTCGGCGCGGTGTTGTTCAACCCGGACGGCCAGGTGTTGGTGGCCCGCCGCGCCGATTTCCCGAACGCCGAGGGCGCCCCGGGCGGCTGGCAGTTGCCCCAGGGCGGCATCGACGCCGACGAGGACCCGGCGGCGGCGGTATTGCGCGAACTGGCCGAGGAAATCGGCACCGACCGCGCCGAAATCATCGGCGAGCACCCGGACTGGCTGACCTACGACCTGCCGGACGCGCTGCTGGGCGTGGCCCTGCGGGGGCGCTACCGCGGCCAGAAGCAGCGCTGGTTCGCGCTGCGCTTTCTCGGCGGCGACGCCGACATCCGGCTGGACGCCGACGCCCACCCCGAATTCGACGCCTGGCGCTGGGCGGAACTCGCCGAATTGCCGGCGCTGGCGGTGGACTTCAAGCGGCCGATCTACCAGATCATTGGTGCGTCGTTCGCGCGCTTCGCGCGGCCGGCGGGCTGATTCGCTGCAACAGGAGAATGCGGGATGCGCGCCAATTTGCTGCCTTCGTTTGCCGTTGCCCTGATAACCCTGGCCCTGCCCGGGCTTGCCTGCGCCCAGGCGCGGGTCGGCTCGGTCGATACCACGTTCAAGCTGATCGGCCGCAACGACCGGATCGTGATCGACCGCTACGACGACCCGCGGGTGGACGGGGTCAGTTGCTACATGTCGCGGGCCGAAACCGGCGGCGTATCCGGGTCGCTCGGGCTGGCCACCGACCCCAACCGCTTTTCGATCGCCTGCCGCGCCACCGGGCCGGTGACCATTCGCGGCGGCGAACTGCCGAAGAACGAGGTGGTGTTCGGCGAGAAGATGAGCGCGTTTTTCAAGGAAATCCGGGTAACCCGGCTGTACGACCCGGAAAAGCGGGTGATCGTGTACCTGGTCTGGTCGACGATCAGCATGGGCACCGGCGGCGCCGCGTTCAACAGCGTGACGGCGGTGCCGCTCGACGCACGGTAACGGGAAGCCAGGGTCTCGCCGCCGCTACCGCCAGCGGGACAAACGCGCCGCCGCCGCCGCCATGTCGGCCTCCGGGCCGCAATACGAAAACCGCACAAACCGGTGGCCGCGGCGGCGGTCGAAATCCACCCCGGGACTCGCCGCCACGCCCGCTTGTGCCAGCATGCGGGCGCAGAAGCCGCGGCTGTCATTGGTCCGGTCGCCCACATCCGCATACAGATAGAAAGCCCCCTCGGCCGGGCTCAGATGCGGGAAGCCGGCCGCCGGCAAGGCGCGCAGCAGCAGATCGCGCGAGCGCCGGTAGCGCGCCACATTCGCTTCCAGTTCGTCGGTGCAGTCCATCGCCGCCTCGGCCGCCACCTGGGCGATGTGCGGCGCGCTGATGAACAGGTTCTGCGCCAGGCATTCCACCGGCCGCACCAGATCGTCGGGCAGCACCATCCAGCCCACCCGCCAGCCGGTCATCGAAAAATATTTGGAAAAACTGTTCACCACCACCGCGCTCGGGCTGAGCGCGGCGGCGGTGGCGATCGGGCTGTCGTAATGCAGCCCGTGATAAATCTCATCGGAGATCAGCCGCACCCCGCCGGCATGGCACCACCCGGCGATCGCCGCCAGTTCATCCGGGTGCAGCATGGTGCCGGCCGGGTTGCAGGGGCTGGCCACGATCACCCCGTCGGGGCGGGGTGACAACCGCGCCAGCATGTCCACCGTCAGCTGAAACCGCGTCTCCGGCCCCGCCTCCAGCAACACCGGCTCGATGCCAAGGGCGGCGAGAATGTTCACATAGGGCGGATAGAACGGCGTCGCCATGGCCACCCGGTCGCCTGGATCGAAGGCAGCCAGGAACGCCAGCGGAAAGGCGCCGGACGCGCCCACCGTCACCGCCACCCGCCCGGCCGGCACGTCGGCGCCGTAGCAGCGCGCATAATGCGTCGCAATGCGGGCGCGCAGGGAACGCAGGCCCAGCGCTTCGGTGTAGCCCATCGGCGCCCCGCCTTGCAGGGCGGCGATGGCGGCGGCCACCGCCCCCGCCGGGGCGCCGGTGCCGGGCTGGCCGACCTCCATGCGGATGACCGGCGCCGCCCCCGGCGGCAACGCCGCCTGGTGGGCGTTGGCCGCGGTGATGACGTCCATCACGATGAACGGCGGCGCCGTGGCGCCGCGCCCCACCTTGAGCGCCATCAGTTGCTGCCGATGGCCAGCCCGGCGCCGCGCGGATCGGTGCTCCAGCCGCAGCTTTGCGTGTCGCTGGGAAGGTAGCCGCCGCAGCTGATGACGTCGGCGCGCCCCGGCTCCGGCGCCGGCCGCAGCACCACCCCGCCGGCCGGCGGCGCCGGCGCGTTCGCCGGGGCAATTCCGCCGGCGGACACCAGCCGCCCACGGGCACGCAACGCCTGCGCCAGCGCGTCGGCGGCGGCGAGCGGCGCGCCCTCCTGCCCCGTGGCCGCCACCGCGGCGTGAAAGGCGTTGAGATTCGGGTTCCAGGCCACCGCCGCCGACAGCAGCGCCGGCGGCATCCAGGCCGGCGAGGCGGCCAGCAGCACCCCGGTGCCCGGGGCGATCCGCCCGGTGCCGAACAGGTTGTTCATGCTGAACGCGCAGGACACCACCCGGCCGTCGCGGTCCAGCGTCACCAGCCCGGTGGAGGCCGGCAGCGCCGGCAGCGACCCGGCCGCCACATTGCCGGCCGGCAGGGCGCCGGTCGGCAGGGCGCCGGTCAGCAGGGCAGCCGGATCGCCCTGCCCGCCTTGCGCCCGCCAGGAAGCGGCCACCGCCAGCGCCCGGTCCTGCGCGGCGGCAAGCGAGTCCGGCGACGCCATCAGCACGTTGAAGGCCGCCGCCGCGGCCAGCCCGCCATCGGCCGGCGGCGGCAGGAAGCCGGCCAGGTCGCCGCCCGGCGCGGCCACGCTCAGCACCGGCGCCAGACGCGGCAGGCCGTCGCGCAGCGCCGCCGCTGTCAGCCCGCCCCCGGCCTGCCCGGCCGCCGCCACGAATTTGCGGCCCAGCGCGCCGACATACAGGTCGCCCACCCCCGCCACCCGCAACTGCGACAGCGTGGCGCCCAGATCGGGCTGCACCAGCGTCATGCCCTCGGCCAGCGGCTGGCCGTTGGGCTGAAAGAACACCGCCCGCGACGCCGGATCGCCGGCCAGCGGCCTGGCCACGATGGCGAGATCACGGGCGAAGGCACGGCTGACCGGCACGCCGAAGCGGGCGGCCTCCTCGGCGGTGACGGTGAGCGAATCGAATGGCCGGCGCCCGTAGCGCGCCTGCAGGGCGAACAGGCCGCGCGCCAGCATGGGCACCGCGGCCGGCCGGGCACCGGTGCCGCCGCCCGGCGGCGGGATGAACAGCACCGCCTCCGGCACGCCACCATTCACGCTGGCCTTGTCGGGGTCGTAGGCCACGCAGGCGCCGCCGCCGCCCAGGCTGGCCCGCGACGGATAGGTGACCATCAGCATGAACCCGGCCGCCACCGCCGCATCCGCCGCCGTGCCGCCGGCCGACAGCACCTCGCGCGCCACCAGCGCCGCCCGCGGCTCGTCCGCCACCACCCCGCCCAGGAACCCGCTGACATAGCCCGGCGATCCCGGTGCCGGCCCGCCGCCGGTCAGCGCGTCGCCGACGGAATCGATCGTCGAACAGCCCGACGTGACCAGGCCCGCCGCCAGCAGCACGCTCAGCCCGCCACGGGCCACCCCGGCCGCCATGCCCACCAACCGACGCTTGACCGCCTTGCCGCTGGCGCCCGCCTTGCCGCTGGCGCCCGCCTCGCCGCCGGCGTGCCCCGAAACACTGCTGCGCACCAATGCCAATCCCTTGTTCCGCGCGGCAGGCCTGGAGTTTAACCTGGTCCGCATCATCATGTTGCAGGGACGCTGCCTTAAACTCGTTCGCCAGCACCGGCAACCGGATGTTCATTCCCCCCCCAGGGTGATCGCATTTCAGAAAGATTCGGAGGAGGCTGGAGAGGCAGGCATCGTTCCAGCCGGCCCGTTGGAACTTGCCGCGCGGAGAGCCCTTGGAGCCGTCCTTCTGCATGACGTTCAGGGCCATGTGTCGCGGGACCGCAAGATTGTGTGGTCCGTTGCCCGGTCTGGTGCGGTCCTGATCCTCGTTCATCACCACATCAAGCCACCAGTGCGGCCGGTTTTCGACACCCCAGTGCTCGCGGACGACCTCGTTGAAGCGTGTCGCGGATAGCGCTGTGCCGAGAAGGTGGCAGGCGG
>Ga0302157_10002646_pt1 | contig 20677 bp, 21 predicted proteins | sample I_Bog_N3_3_FD_193502 | JGI IMG/M metagenome (GOLD analysis project Ga0302157, IMG submission 193502) | Peat permafrost microbial communities from Stordalen Mire near Abisko, Sweden - I_Bog_N3_3 | ecosystem: Environmental > Terrestrial > Soil > Wetlands > Peat | place: Sweden: Abisko, Stordalen... | reverse complement strand
AGCGTGTGCAGGAAACGCAGGATCAGCCGTGTATATTCCGACATCGAGCCCGAGATATCGAGCAGCGCCGTCACCGGCGGGGGCTTTTCCTGAGGCGCACGGAACGCCAGATCGATCATCCCGCCGCCGCGCAGCGAGCGGCGGAAGCTCCGCCGGGGATCTATGCGCAAACCATGATGGTCGGAGACGAAGCGTCGCGTCCGGCGATGGTCGAGCGGCAATTGCAGGGCTTCGATGCGCCGGCGCGCCTCGGCGATCTCCGCCGCCGTCATCTGCCCGAAATCCTTGCCCTGCAACATTTCCACCGAGGACGTGGTGAGCCGGGCGTCCATCTCCAAGGCGGGCTTGGGATCGTTCTTGTGCGACTTCGATTTGTTGAGCGCGTCGGCGACCCGCGTCGCGCCCGCCTCGGGCTTGGAGGATTTCGCCTTGTCCGGCCGCGCCTGCGGCGACATCATGGCGATGATCTTTTCCAGCAGCCCGTGCTTTTTCCAGATCGTGTCGAAGATGGGATCGAACAGCAACGTGTGCTCGTGCTTCTTGACGAACACCGCGTGCAGGGCGGCGCGAAAATCTTCGCGATTGGAGAACCCCGAGGCTTCCACGGCCGCCAGGGCGTCCAAAGTGGCGCCGGGGCCGACCGGCAAGCCTACGTCGCGCAGCGCGCGGGCGAAATATAGCATGTTGAGCGGCAGGACGCCGTGGCCCTGCGGCTCCGGGGAAGGAACCAATTCGTTCATACCCGGAATGCGCTCCCGTTCACCACTCCGGACACGCTTTCGCATGTTCCGCGCGCAGGATCACCGCCGCGTTGGCGCGCTCGTATCCGTTCAGCGGCACGGCGTTGACGTCGCCGGTGACGCAATTGGCGTTGCCGAAGGTCGCAATCGCGCGTTGCGTATGGAAGCAATAGCCGTGGCCGGCGTAGATCTGGTTGCGCATGGTGTAGAGAAAATCGCAGTTCGGGCCGGACAGCAAATCCGACAACCGGAACGCGTTGGTGTTGGAGCAGCCGAACACATCGTAGCATTCCGCCGACGCGGCGCTCGCGCCGCTCAGGAAAAGGCCGAAAACCAAAACGATCAATGATCGCATCGCTCAATCGTCCTCCCGGACCGAGAAATAAGCGTGCATCGGCTCGAAATAGAATTCGCGCCAGCCATTCCGTTCGTAAGACGTCTGTCCGTCGGGAACTCCACGATGATTGAGTATCAGCCGCGTGCCCGTTTTGGTAGGCGCGAGGTCAATCGTAATCGTCGAATCCGGATGCCCCTCGGGGAATTGGCTCGTCCGCCACGTCTGTACTATGCGGCTGAACGGCGTGAGTTCGACGTTACGGCCTTCGATATAACCGTCCCATGCCGAATGGCGGGCGCCGACGACATCGGACGCTTCGGCTTTGCCACCGCTGGTCATATCGCTGTGGCCCTCGCTGGAGAGCCAAGCCTTGTAGACCACTTCGGGGGTCTCGGGAAGTTCGTAAGACAGTTCGAAATCGTAACTCACAGCGCTTCCTCCGCCGTTCAAACGGCTTCCGCCGCTTTGATCTCGGCGCGGACCTCAGCGATCAGTTCACTCGCCTTGGCGCCCTGCACGCGCGCGATATCGTCCTGATATTTGAGCAGCACGCCCAGCGTATCGGAGACTTCGGCGGGGTCAAGCGCGACTGCATCGAGTTCGACGAGCGCGCTCGCCCAGTCCAGGGTCTCGGCGACGCCGGGCGACTTAAACAGATCGAGTTTGCGCAAGCGCTGCACGAAGGCGACGAGTTCGGCGCTGAGCCGCTCCGGCGCTTTGGGCGCTTTGGCGCGAAGAATGGCGCGCTCGCGCGCCGCGTCGGGATAGCCGACCCAGTGATAGAGGCAGCGGCGCTTCAGCGCGTCGTGAATTTCGCGAGTGCGATTCGAGGTGATGATGACGATCGGCGGCGAGGGCGCCTTGATGACCCCGAGTTCGGGTATCGTCACCTGATAATCGGAAAGCACTTCGAGCAAGAACGCCTCGAAGGCCTCGTCGGCGCGATCGACTTCGTCGATCAGCAGCACCGGCGCGCCGCCTTGCGCTTCTTCCAGCGCCTGCAACAGCGGGCGGCGGATCAGATAGCGCTCGGAGAAAATGTCATGTTCGATGCGGCCTTTGTCGTGCTCGCCCGCGGCTTCGGCGAGGCGGATCGCCATCATCTGCGCCGGATAGTTCCACTCGTAGACGGCGGAAGCGACGTCGAGCCCTTCGTAGCATTGCAGGCGGATCAGCTTTCGCCCCAGCGAGGCGGCGAGCACCTTGGCGATTTCCGTCTTGCCGACCCCCGCCTCGCCTTCGAGCAGCAGCGGCCGGCCCAGGCGCAGGCTGAGGAAGATCACCGTCGCCAACGCCCGGTCGGCGACATAGGCCGCCTCCGAGAGCAGCGTCAGGGTCTCGTCGATCGATTTGGGCGGAGTTTTAGCGGTCGCGGGGGCCATATCCACCTTGGGGGTGAGTTTAAGCAAAAAGCGTCCCTCGGCCCAACCGGGGGACGCTCTCGAGTTTAGCGATATCCTTCGCGCGGGGCTACTTCAGCCCGCTGCGGCGACGGCGCGCTTGGCCAGCACGCCGATCAAATGGGCGCGATAGTCGGAATCGGCGTGCATGTCGCTCGCCAACTCGCTGGCGTCGACGGTGAGGCCGTCGAGGGCGGAGGCCGAGAAGTTGGCGCTCAGCGCCGCCTCGAAGGCCGGGACCCGGAACACGCCACCGGCGCCCGCGCCCGTCACCGCGACGCGCACGCCCTGCCCGGTCTTGGCGACGAACACGCCGACCAGAGCATAACGTGAGGCCGGATTGGCGAACTTCACATAGGCCGCCTTTTCCGGGATCGGGAAACGGATCGCGGTGATCAGTTCGTTGGCTTCGAGAGCGGTCTCGAACATGCCGGTGAAATAATCGTCGGCCGCGATGCTGCGACCGCTGGTGACGATCGTCGCGCCGAGCGCGAGGACGCCGGCGGGATAATCGGCGGCCGGATCGTTGTTGGCCACCGAACCGCCAATCGTGCCGCGGTTGCGCACCGCGGGGTCGCCGATGCCGCTGGCGAGCGAGGCCAGCGCCGGGATCGCACCCTTGACGACATCGCTGGTGGCGACGTCGACATGACGCGTCATGGCGCCGACGACGAGGGTCTTACCGTCGAGCGAAACGCCGCGCAGTTCGGCGACGTGACCGAGATCGACGATCGCGGCGGGCGAAGCGAGGCGCTGCTTCATCGTCGGCAGCAGCGTCATGCCGCCGGCCAGGGCCTTGGAATCTTCATTGGCGAGATCGGCGACCGCGCCGCTGACATCGTTGGGATTGGAATAGGCGAAGGCGTACATTTCAGATGGCTCCGAAAGGGGGGGGCAAAGGAGCGGCGACGGACGCCGCCGCTCGACTGAGCTGATTATTCCGCGGCGCGCTTGAGCACCGTGCGCTGCGCCGCGCGCCAGACCGCCTGGGGCGTCGCCGGCATGGCGATGTCCTCGTGACCTAGCGCGTCGGTGATCGCGTTGATGACCGCCGGCGGCGAGGCGATGGCGCCGGCTTCGCCGCAACCCTTGATGCCGAGCGGGTTCGACGGGCAGGCCGTCTCCACCGTTTCGACCGTGAACGACGGCAGATCGTCGGCGCGCGGCATGGTGTAATCCATGAAGCTCGCCGTCAGCAACTGACCGTCGCTGTTGTAGACGGCGCCCTCCAGCAGCGCCTGGCCGACGCCCTGCGCTATGCCGCCATGCACCTGGCCATGGACGATCATCGGGTTGATCAGCTTGCCGAAGTCGTCGACCGCGGTCCATTTGTCGATGGTCACGACGCCGGTGTCCGGATCGATCTCCAGTTCGCAGATGTGTACGCCCGCGGGGAAGGTGAAGTTCGTCGGATCCCAGAACGCGCTTTCCTTCAGGCCGGGCTCGAGGTCTTGGCCGTTGAACTTGTGCGCGATATAGGCCTGCAGGGCGACGGAGGCGAAGTCGATCGACTTGTCGGTGCCCTTGACCGTGAACTTGCCGTCCTTGAACTCGATGTCGTCGGGAGAGGCCTCCAATACGTAGCCGGCGACCTTCTTCGCCTTGGCCTCGACCTTGTCGAGCGCCTTGACGATCGCCGACATGCCGACGGCCCCGGAGCGGGAGCCGTAAGTGCCCATGCCCATCTGCACCTTGTCGGTGTCGCCATGCACGATCGAAACGTTGTCGATCGAAATGCCGAGGCGTTCCGAAACGAGCTGGGCGAAGGTCGTCTCATGGCCCTGGCCGTGGCTGTGCGAGCCGGTGAGGACCTCGACGGTGCCGACCGGATTCACCCGGACTTCCGCTGATTCCCACAAGCCGACGCCCGCGCCGAGCGAGCCGACTGCGGCCGACGGCGCGATGCCGCAGGCTTCGATATAGGCGGAGAAGCCGAGACCACGCAGCTTGCCCTTGGCGGCGGAAGCGGCCTTGCGCGCCGGCAGTCCGGCGTAATCGGCCAGGGCCAGCGCCTTGTCCAGCGCCGCCGCGTAGTCGCCGACGTCGTAGGCCATGATGACCGGCGTCTGATGCGGGAACTGGGTGATGAAGTTCTGCCGACGGAAATCGGCGGGATCCTTGCCCAATTCTCGCGCCGCCTTCTCTACGATTCGCTCGATGACGAAGGTCGCTTCCGGACGGCCGGCGCCGCGATAGGCGTCGACCGGAGCCGTCGTCGTGTAAACGGCGTCGACCTCGGCGTAGATCGCGGGGATGTTGTACTGGCCCGACAACAGCGGGGCGTAGAGGTAGGTCGGCACCGACGACGAAAAGGTCGAGAGATAGGCGCCGAGATTGGCGATCGTGTGGACGCGAAGGCCGATCATCTTGCCGTTGGCGTCGATCGCGAGCTCGGCCTGAGTGGAATGGTCGCGGCCGTGCGCGTCTGACAGGAACGCCTCGGTGCGGTCTGAATTCCACTTAACTGGGCGGTCGATCTTCTTCGCCGCCCAGACGCAGATCGTCTCTTCGGCATAGATGAAGATCTTCGAACCGAAGCCGCCGCCGACGTCGGGCGCGATGACCCGCAGTTTATGTTCGGGCGCTATGCCGATGAACGCCGACAAAACAAGACGCGCGACGTGCGGATTTTGGCTCGTCGTATAAAGCGTCAACGAATCCGTGCCCGAATCGTAATCGCCGACCGCGGCGCGCGGTTCCATCGGGTTGGGAATCAGACGGTTGTTGACGAGGTCGATCTTCGTCACATGCGCCGCCCTGGCGAAGGCGGCGTCGGTGGCGGCCTTGTCGCCGAGATGCCAGTTGTAGACGGTGTTGTCGGGCGCGGCGTCGTGAATGACGGTCTGGCCCGGGGCGGCGGCGGTCTTGATGTCGACGACGGCGGGCAGCGTTTCATAGTCGACGCCGAGCTTTTCGCCCGCTTCGCGCGCTTGCGCGTAAGTGTCGGCGATGACGACGGCGACGTGATCGCCGACGTAGCGCACCTTGCCATGGGCAAGCGCCGGATGCGCCCCGGCCTTCATCGGCGAGCCGTCCTTGGAGTGAATCATCCAACCGCAGATCAGACCGCCGAGCTTGTCCGCGGCGATGTCATCGCCGGTGAACACGGCGACCACGCCGGGCGAGGCGAGAGCGGCGGAGGCGTCAATGCTCTTGATGTTGGCGTGGGCGTGCGGCGAGCGCACGAAATAGGCGTGGGCTTGTCCCGGACGGTTGACGTCGTCGGTATAGCGGCCCTTGCCGGTGATGAAACGAATATCTTCCTTGCGCTTGACGGAAGCGCCTATGCCGGTCGCGCTCATGCAACTCTCCCTGGCGTATTGATTGAGCTCTGGATCTCGCGCAGCCATACGCCCGCGCTGACCCTCCTGGCGGTTCAGATTACTCGGCGGCCTTGGCGTGCTCGGCGCCCATTTCCCGAGCGCCTTGGGCGACGGATTTGACGATATTGTGATAGCCGGTGCAGCGGCAGATGTTGCCTTCGAGCTCGTGGCGAATCGTCGCCTCGTCGAGGTCGGACCCCAGGCGGTTGACCACGTCGACCGAGGTCATGATCATACCGGGGGTGCAGAAACCGCACTGCAGGCCGTGATTGTCCTGGAACGCCTTCTGCATCGGATGCAGCACGCCTCCCTGGGCCAGACCCTCGATCGTCGTGACGTGCGCGCCGTTGCAGGAAACCGCGAGGGCGGTGCAGGATTTGATCGCGCGACCGTCGACATGCACGACGCACGCGCCACACTGCGAAGTGTCGCAGCCGACATGGGTGCCGGTCAGCCGCAGGGTTTCGCGCAGGAATTGCACAAGCAACGTGCGCGGATCGACATGCGCCGATACTGCTTTGCCGTTGACCGTCATAGAAACGGGAACCATTCACTTCCTCCCTTGAAAGAACCAGCGCCGAAAGCTCGTGCGAGCCTGGCGCCGGCGTTTCCTAACCCGAGCCCGCCCCGGAACCTTCCAAGACGAACCGGCGGTATTTGGATTCGCCGCGAAGGTGACGAACGCGCCGTCCCACGTCAAGCGCGGCGTTGTCCGATCTCACAAAACTAGTCGACAGACTCGGCGATCGTCACTGGCGCCAAAGGAGTAGTGGGCGCTATGTCCATGCGGGAATAACGCAACAATATTCGACCAGGAATCGGTATCGCGGCGCAACGTTGCGCCAAATCTATCGCTTGGGCCCAAGATTGGCGAGAAATTTCGTACGATACCCGCGATGCTCACCTGACAAGCCGCCATGACGGGCTGCTTGACAAATGGGCGGTTTCCGCTGAACTCGGCGGAAATAGCGGTCGGCAAGTCGGAGCGGGTTTCGGAAACGAAAATCGCGACGATCGGAACCGAAACGCTCGAGGGGAGAAACGATCAGCCAACGTAGTTTGGCGCGTTTCCTGCATGGCGGAAACGAGGAACCGGGGAGCACGGCATGGAAAATTTCCTGCAACAACTTATCAACGGGATCACGCTGGGCTCGATCTACGGGCTGATAGCGATCGGTTATACGATGGTGTTCGGCATCATCGGCATGGTGAACTTCGCCCACGGCGACGTGTTCATGCTCTCGGCCTTCATCGCCCTTTTGGCGTTCCTTTTTCTTACCAAGGTCATCGGCTTGGGGTTCCTGCCGGTCGCGTTCATCATCGTGCTGGTGCTCGGCATGACGCTGACTTCGGTGTGGAACTGGACGATCGAACGGCTCGCCTACCGCCCCTTGCGCGGTTCGTTCCGTCTCGCCCCCCTGATTTCGGCGATCGGCATGTCGACGTTCCTGTCAAATTTCGTGCAGGTCGCCCAAGGACCGCGCAACAAACCCGTGCCGCCGATGTTCTCGCAGAACTTCCAATTCGGCCCTCCCGGACACGAGGTGACGCTGCAATACAAGCAGATCGTCATCGTCGTCGTGACCGCTTTGCTGCTCGGCGGCTTCTGGTGGCTGGTGCAGAAGACCAACCTCGGGCGCGCGCAGAGGGCTTGTGAGCAGGATCGTAAGATGGCGGCGCTGATCGGCGTCGACGTCGACCGCACGATCTCGATCACGTTCATCATCGGCGCCGCGCTCGCCGCGGTCGCGGGATCGCTCTATCTGCTCTATTACGGGGTCGTCAGCTTCTCCGACGGCTTCCTGCCCGGCGTCAAGGCCTTCACGGCCGCGGTGCTCGGCGGCATCGGGTCGCTGCCCGGAGCGGTTCTGGGCGGGTTGATGATCGGCCTCATCGAGGTGATGTGGGCCGCGTATTTCTCCTCCGATTACAAGGACGTCGCCGCGTTTTCGATCCTGGCGATCACCCTGATCTTCATGCCCTCGGGCATCCTTGGCCGCCCTGAAATCGAGAAGGTCTGACCATGGCTATAGCTGCTGCGTCTTCCTCGCACGCCGACGAAACGTCCGGCATCGCGGATCGCGTCAAGGAGTCGGTCTATGCCGGCCTGCTGACGCTGGTGCTTTGCATTCCCATCGTGCTGTTCCACGCCGAGGCCAATCAGAACGATGGCACGCTGGAATTGCTCTGGCGACCTGTCGCCGTCGCGGTGCTGGTGGTTCTCGCCTTCGCCGGCCGGTTCGCGGTCCTGACGTTCAAGGCCGCGCCGAAACGCGAACGCGCCGTTGCGGTCGCGAAACCGGCGAGTTCCGGCTTGACGGCGCTGTTGACCTGGGGCGGACTCGGCTTCCTGCTGCTGTTCCCGCCTATCCTGGTCGTGACCTTGGGTTCCAGCGGCTCGCTGAAATGGATCGACAGCTACGGCATTCAGATCCTGATTTACGTGATGCTTGGTTGGGGCCTCAACATCGTCGTCGGCCTCGCCGGCCTGCTGGACCTCGGCTACGTCGCCTTCTACGCGGTCGGCGCTTATTCCTACACGCTGCTGGCGACGACGTTTCACCTGTCGTTCTGGATCTGCCTGCCGATCGCCGGCATCCTCGCCGCCTGTTGGGGCATGATCCTCGGCTTTCCCGTCCTGCGTTTGCGCGGCGACTATCTCGCCATCGTGACGCTGGCGTTCGGCGAGATCATCCGCACCATCCTCATCAACTGGACGGCATTCTCGGGCGGCAGCGCGGGCATCAGTTCGATCCCGAAGATCACCTTCTTCGGCCTCGTATTCGCCGATCGGCCCGGAAGTTTCGATGATTTCTTCGGCATGGAGTACTCGCCGATCCACGGCAAAGTGTTCCTCTATTATGTCATCCTGGCGCTGGCGCTGCTCACCAACCTCGTCACGCTGCGCTTGCGCCGCCTGCCGATCGGCCGCGCCTGGGAAGCTTTGCGCGAAGATGAAATCGCCTGCCGATCGCTCGGCGTGAACACGACCAACACCAAGCTCACGGCCTTCGCGCTAGGCGCCTTCTTCGGCGGTCTCGCGGGCTCGTTCTTCGCGGTGCGGCAAGGCTTCGTCAGTCCCGAGAGCTTCACCTTCAACGAATCGGCGACCATTCTCGCCATCGTCGTGCTCGGCGGAATGGGCTCGCAAATCGGCGTCGCGCTTGCCGCGGTGGCGTTGATCGGCGGCTTCGAGATGTTGCGCGAACTGACCTTCCTGAAAGCGATCATGGCGCAAGTGTTCGGCATGGACGATTTCGACCCGACGCAATATAGGGGCCTGCTGTTTGGTCTCGCGATGGTCGTGATGATGGTCCTTCGGCCGCGCGGCTTCGTTTCGACACGGGCGCCCTCGATATTCCTCAAGGAGCGCAAATCGGTTTCTGGCGATCTCGTCAAAGAGGGGCATGGCTGATGCGTTGGAATTCCGATCCCCTTCTCCTCGTCGAAAATTTGACGATGCGCTTCGGCGGCCTGATCGCCGTCAACAAACTCTCGTTCCAGGTCGGCCGCGGCGACATCACCGCGCTCATCGGCCCGAACGGAGCCGGCAAGACGACGGTGTTCAACTGCGTCACCGGCTTCTACAAACCGACGGAGGGGCGGCTGGCGCTGGCGCGCGAAGGCATAGCCGTCCCCGAAGAGGTCGCGGCGCTGACCCGCTCGCCGATGCGCAGCGCCAAATCCGCCAAGGGCGACGTCTATTTGCTCGAGCGCATGGCGGGCAATCAGATCACCTTCAAGGCGCGGGTGGCGCGAACGTTCCAGAACATTCGGTTGTTCCAGGGCATGACGGTGCTGGAAAATCTGATGGTTGCTCAGCACAATCGGCTGATGATCGCGAGCGGACTGACGTTTCTCGGACTGGTGGGCGCGCCGAGTTATCGATCCGCCGAACGCGAAGCCATCGAGCGCGCCAAATATTGGCTCGAGAAGATCGGCCTGACCGATCGCGCCGACGATCCCGCGGGCGAACTGCCATACGGAGCGCAGCGGCGCCTGGAAATAGCGCGCGCCATGTGCACCGATCCGGTGCTGCTCTGCCTCGACGAACCCGCCGCGGGCCTCAACCCGCGCGAGTCGCTGGAGCTCAATACCTTGCTCAACATGATTCGCGACGTGCACAAAGTGTCGATCCTGCTCATCGAGCACGACATGTCGGTCGTCATGCAAATCTCGGATCACGTCGTCGTGCTCGACTACGGCACCAAGATCTCGGACGGCACGCCTACGGAAGTGCGTAACGATCCCAAGGTCATCGCCGCCTATCTCGGTGTGGCGGACGAGGAAGAACTGGCCGAAGTCGAAGCGGAGATCGGAGCATGAGCGCCATGACCGCCAAAGCCGCCGCGCCGATGAGCGCGCCGAAGGGCAAACCATTGCTGCAATTGCGCGGCATCGAAACCTTCTACGGCAAGATCCAGGCGCTGAAGGGCATCGATCTCGACGTCAACGAGGGCGAAATCGTCACCCTGATCGGCGCCAACGGCGCCGGCAAATCGACGACCATGATGACGATTTTCGGCTCGCCGCGCGCGCGCAAGGGGACGATCACGTTTCAGGGGCAGGACATCACGTCCCTGCCGCCGCACATCATCGCGCGCATGTCGATCGCGCAATCGCCCGAGGGCCGGCGCATTTTTCCGCGCATGACCGTCTACGAAAATCTGCAAATGGGCGCCTCGATCGACAAATTCGCCCATTTCAACGACGATCTCGAGCGCGCCTTCACGATGTTTCCGCGCCTCAAGGAGCGCGCGCAACAACGCGGAGGCACGCTTTCGGGTGGCGAGCAACAGATGCTCGCCATCGCGCGCGCGCTGATGAGCCGGCCGAAGTTGTTGTTGCTCGACGAGCCCTCGCTCGGCCTCGCGCCGCTGATCGTCAAATTGATCTTCAACGCGATCGCCGACCTCAACAAGTCCGAGGGGCTGTCGGTGTTCCTGGTCGAGCAGAACGCCTTTCATGCGCTGAAGCTCGCCCATCGCGGCTATGTCATGGTCAACGGCGTAGTCACGATGAGCGGCACCGGACAGGAACTGCTGGCGCGGCCGGAAGTGCGCGCGGCCTATCTCGAAGGAGGCCATTGATGAACGGTTTGATCTGGTCCAGCGCCGATTACGGTTGGTTGGCGTTCTTCGTTCTCGACGGACTGGGCGCCGCCGCGGCGAGTTCGACCGGGCGCGCCTTCGCCAGTTCCTGGAGTTCGCGGCTGCTGATCGTTCCGGCGATGATCGTACTCGCCGGCGCGGTGCATTTCCTGCACTTTGCGTTGTTCCAGGAAGATCTGGCTTCGCTCTATTACTACATCGTTTCGCTCATCATCATGTTGGTCGCGGCGTTCCTGGGATATCAGTTCAAGCGCGTCAAGCAGATGTCGACCCAATATTCGTGGGCTTTCGAGGGCGCAGGCCTGACCTGGCGAGCCAAGTGAGAGCGCTGCGACAAAAAATAGCTTCCCGCGAGGGGAGAACTGAAAAAAACCTGTGCGTTTGGGCGTGACACCCAACGCAAAACAGGCTTTTATCCGCCGCTGCGGCGGATTCTCGCGTGCCATAAAGGGCCGTTGAAACGCCCTGAAATTTAGGGAGTGTCGTATGAAGAATATGTGGTTGTCGGGTCTCGTGTTCGCGGCGGGTCTCGCGCTCGCGAGCGGGGCGAGCGCGGACGTGAAGATCGGCGTCGCGGGTCCCTTCACGGGTCCGAACGCCTCGTTCGGCGCCCAGTTGACGCAGGGCGTCGGTCAGGCGGCCGAGGACTTCAACAAGTCCGGCGGGATTCTGGGCCAGAAGATCGAAGTCGAACAAGGCGACGACGTTTCCGATCCCAAGCAAGGCGTCTCGGTCGCCAACAAGTTCGTCGGCGACGGCGTCAAGCTGGTGGTCGGCCACTTCAACTCCGGCGTGACGATTCCCGCCTCGGAAGTCTATGCCGACAACGGCGTGCTGTTCATCACCCCGTCGGCGACCAACCCGAAGGTCACCGAGCGCGGTCTTTGGGACGCGTTCCGCACCTGCGGCCGTGACGACCAGCAGGGCGCCCTGTGGGCCAGCCTCGCTCTCAGCCCCGCCTACAAGGACAAGAAGATCGCGATCGTCCACGACAAGACCCCCTACGGCCAGGGTCTCGCCGACTTCGCCAAAGCGACCATGAACGCCGGCGGCAAGAAGGAAGTGCTCTACGAAGGCGTCAACACTGGCGAGAAGGATTATTCCGCCATCGTCTCGAAGATCAAAGCCTCTGGCGCCGATTATCTGATGTGGGGCGGCTTGCACACAGAAGGCGGTCTGATCGTGCGTCAGATGCGCGACCAGGGCATGAAGACGGTCATGATTTCCGGCGACGGCATCACCGACGACGAATTCGCCCAGATCGGCGGCCCCGGCGTAGAAGGCACGCTGATGTCGTTCGGCCCCGAGCCGCGCAACAACCCCGCCGCCAAGGCCGTCGTCGACGAGTTCAAGGCCAAGGGCTTCGATCCGCAGGGCTACACGCTCTATTCCTACGCCGCCATGCAGATCATCAAGGCCGGGGCCGAAGGCGCGAAGTCGCTGGATGCGAAAAAGATCGCCGAGTATCTGCACTCGGGCGTCACCTTCCACACCGTCATCGGCGACATCGCCTACGACAAGAAGGGCGACCGGACGACGGTCGACTACGTCTGGTACGTCTGGAAGAAGGGCGCCGACGGCAAGATCACCTACTCGCAGATGTAATCTTTACGTCTGAAGCGGTTAAAAAAGGGAGAGCCCGCCGAATGGCGGGCTTTTCTTTTATGTGGCCTTCAAGGCGAGGGCCGCTCACATATACAATTGCTCTTTATCCAGCCCCTTGTAGAGGGAGGCGACCTGTTCGCCGTAACCGTTGTAGAGCATCGTCGGGCGCAGGTTGCCGGTCGTAAGCTCGGTCTCCTTGGCCTGGCTCCAGCGCGGATGCGGGACGTCGGGGTTCACGTTGGCCCAGAAACCGTACTCGTCCGGCCCCAAAGTCTCCCAAAAGGTTTCTGGCCGATCGGCGACGAAGCTGATCCTGACGATCGACTTGGCGGATTTGAAGCCATATTTCCAAGGTGTCGCCAGCCGGATCGGCGCGCCCTGGTTCTTGGAGATCGGCTTGCCATAGGCGCCGGTCGCCATGAAGGCGAGATCGTTGGTCGCCTCGGCCATCGTCAGGCCTTCGATATACGGCCACGGACTGAACGAGCGCTGGCCCGGCGCGTTCTTCTTGTCGAGGAAACTCTGGAAGCGCACATATTTGGCCCCCGAAAGCGGCTTCGCCATCTCAACCAGCGCCTTCAGCGGAAAGCCGCTCCACGGGATCGCCATCGACCAGGCCTCTACGCAACGGTGGCGATAGAGTCGCTCCTCGAGCGGAATTGACTTCACCAGCGTGTCGATGTCGATCGTCTGCTCCTTCTCGACAAGCCCGTCGAGCTTCACCGTCCAAGGCCGGATCTTCAGCGCGCTGGCGTCGAGATGCTTGCTGGTGCTGAATTCATAGAAGTTGTTGTAGGTGAGGTTGGTCTTTTCCGGCGTCACGTCGCGGTCGAGCTTGAAAGCCTCGTTACGCTTGGCCGGATAGAGCGAGGCGCTTGGATCGACGTCGTCGGCGCGGGCCACACGCCCGAACGCCGCGGAAGCCGCCAAGGCGCCGGCGCCGGCGAGAAATTCCCGGCGGCCAAAAAACATCGATTCGGGCGTGGTCGCGCTGGAGGGCAATTCCCAGCCGCGCTTGCGGTGATAGAACATGACGAGCCTCGCTCCTCGGACACTACGGGTCCAACGTCATATACGTTGGCCCTCCGTCTGAGTTTCGTATCGAGCGAGGCGTTCGTTACATTGTCAAGCGCGTGATTTCGGCGGCGCTCAGACCTTCTCGACCTGATTGTATTCGAGATCGACCGGCGTCGCGCGGCCGAAGATCGACACCGCGACCTTTACGCGTGAACGCGCTTCGTCGACTTCCTCCACAACGCCGTTGAACGAAGCGAATGGGCCGTCGGCGACGCGCACCGTCTCGCCGACTTCGAAGCGAATCGACGCCTTCGGCCGGTCGACGCCTTCGGCGACCTGACCCTTGATGCGCTCGGCTTCACTGTCAGGGATCGGCATCGGCTTCTTGTCGGCGCCGAGGAAGCCGGTGACCTTCGGGGTGTTCTTGATCAGGTGGTAGACGTCGTCGCTGAGGTCGCATTTGACCAGGACGTATCCGGGGAAGAACTTCCGTTCGGAATTGATCTTACGGCCGCGCCTGACTTCGACGACCTGCTCGGTCGGCACCAGAATCTCTTCGAACTTCCCCTCGAGGCCACGCTGGGCCGCGCCTTCGCGAATCGACTCGGCGACCTTTTTCTCGAAGTTCGAATAGGCGTGGACGATGTACCAGCGCATGCTCATTGTTTAATCCCAGAGTCTTCTTAAGTTGCGCGCGCGGAACTCAGCCGGAACGTCCGAACCCCAGGACGAGACTGACGATCAGACGCAAGCCCTCGTCGACCAGGATCAGGAACAACGAGGCGAACAGCGCCATCAGCATCACCAGGCCTGTCGTGACCAGCGTCTCGCGACGCGTCGGCCAGACGACCTTCGTCGCCTCGGAACGCACCTGCTGTATGAACTCAAACGGATTGGCCATGGGGAGGGTCCGGTCCGATCGACGTTCCGCGCCGAGCCTGAAACTCAAACCAACGCGACGTCGCAAAAAAATCAGCGGCGCGGAACCTCTCGGTTACGCGCCTTGCAGGGCTCATATAGGAATTCCGCAGGAAATGCCAAGCGAATTTTAACGGCGGCCGGCAGAGGCGGCGGCGAGGGCCCCACATGATCATCAGCAGCACTGAAATGGTGAAGAAGGACAGCGCTGCCGCAGTGAGTAGGGAGGCTGCGGCGAGGTGCTCGAAGCCGTAGGCGCGACCCAGCAGCAGGTAAATGCAGAGCATCGGCGCGCTGGCGAAGATCAGCATCGACTTCCGTAACGACGGGTCGAGTGCGGGGAATAGCAGCCGCAATAAAGGACGCGTCCATGCGCCGGGAAGCCGAAGGCCTGCCTCAGCTCATCGACATCGAGTTGTTGCAGCTGTTCGACGTCCTGTATCGGACCCGCAGCGTCAGCTGTTCGTGCGCACCGGCAGCGGGCTGGAGCCGACGCCGAGGGCGGAGGCGCTGATTGGCCCGGTTCGCGCCGCGATCGAGATGGTCCAGCGCCTCACCAACCGCCAACAGGCCTTTGACCCGAGCGTCGCGCGCCGCAGCTTCCGCATCTGCATCACCGACGACAGCCATGTCTCGCTGCTGCCGCAACTGCTGCGCCGCGTGCGCAAGCGGGCGCCGGCCTGCGCGTCGAAGCGTTGCGGATCGATCTGACGACCGGGCGCAAGCTGACGGAGGGCGAAGCCGATCTCGCCATCGGCCTGTTGCCGGATCTCGAAGCCGGCTTCTTCCCGCAGAACCTGTTCGCGCAGGACTGGATCTGTCTCGCCCGCTCCCGCCAACCCCGAATTGGCGAGCGTTTTACGCGCGCGGATTACGAGCGGGAGAGCCATGTCGAGATCGCCTCCGGCGCCGGATACCGGTTGCTCGACGATGCGCTCTCGACACACGACTGCACGCGCGAGATGATGCTCAATGTGCCCGGCTTCCTGGGGCTGGGCGGCGTGCTCGTCTCCGCTTTACCCCGGCAGATCGGCGAGACGCTGGCGCGAACCAACAGGCTGCGCGTGCTCGCCTGCCCGTTCCCGATTCCGACGTTCGCCCTCAAGCAGCATTGGCGCCAACGCTATCATCAGGACAGCGGCGGACGCTGGCTGCGCGGCGTTTGCGTCGAGCTGTTCCTGCATTGAAGGCGCGGTCAGGGCGGATTCAACACCCGGACCGGGCGGCCATCGAGAAAGGCCAGCGCGTTCTCGACGCTGAGGGGATAGAACTCGCGCCAGGTCTCCGCCACGCCATAGCCGAGATGCGGCGTCAGCACGGTATGGCCCGAGGCGCGGAACGGGTGATCCGCCGGCAAGGGCTCTGAATCGTAGACATCGAGCGCCGCGACGATCCGGCCCGCCTGGACGGCCGCGATGAGCGCAGCCTCGTCGATCAGCGGGCCTCGCGAGGTGTTGATCAGAATCGCGCCGCGCTTCATTTGCGCGAGATCTTCGGCGCCGAGAATTCCGCGGCTGCGCGCCGACAACACCATGTGCACCGAGATCGCGTCGGCGCTCGCCATCAGCTCCGCTTTTGCAACGAGGCGGGCGCCCGCAGGCTCGGCCTTGGCGTCCGTGAGATTCGGGCTCCAGGCGATGACCTTCATGTCCAGCGCCAGCGCATAGCGCGCCAGCCGCGCGCCGAGCCGGCCGAGTCCGATGATGCCGAGCGTCTTGCCGGCGAGGCCGACACCGACGGGCACGCCATGCTGAAAGCCCCCGGCCCTTATCGTCGCGTCCCCGGCGGGAATCGCGCGGGCGGCCGATATCAACAGGCCGAGGGCGAGTTCGGCGGCGGCGTAAGGCGCGCCGCCGCCGCCGCCCGCCGTGTTGCAGACTGTGACACCGTGACGCGTGCAGGCCTCGACATCGAGCGACGCGTTATAGGCCCCGGTGATGCCGATCATGCGCAACTTGGTCAGGCGTTTAATCAGCGTCTCCGGAAACGGCGTGCGCTCGCGCATCGTTAGCAGGATTTCGAAATCCGCCAGCGCGACGGCGGCCTCTTCCAGCGAGCCGAAAGCGTCAGGGAAAAAGCTGAGTTCGGCGCGCGCCGCCAAACCGGACCAGTCGGCGCTGGCTCGCGCGACGTCCTGCCAGTCGTCGAGGATCGCGACCCTGACCATCTTCATCTCCCGACACGGCGCGCGACGTCCCGGCCGTTTCCCAGCGGCACGTTACCTGAGTTTGGCTCGACAATTAAGCTGATCGTGGCGGGGACCGAAGCGTTTGGGCGGCGACGCTTGGCGCTCCGGCGCCTTCGCACGGATTTGCGTTGAAAGCGCGACGTTGATTTCGGGAAATTTTCCTCTCCCGGCTTTATCAGTCTATTAAATCCATATATAAGATATTTTTAGTGACACTCCACTCGGAGCGATCCGGGCGGGATCCCGGGGCGCGAACCGGACCCCGTAACGGAGCCCTCGCACGAGGCGGCGCTCCTTCAAGTGTATATAAGTCAGGAGAACGATGGAATGGTTGAGGAAACTGGGGCGCCTACGGCGCTGGGCGACGTTGCCGCGCGACAACTCGCCAACGCGACGAAGACCGTTCCGCAATTGCCGGGCATCACGCCGCGCTGGTTGACGCATCTGCTGGCGTGGGTGCCGGTGGAGGCCGGAATCTACCGGCTCAACCGGGTGCGCGAAGGCACGGAGGTGGACGTCGATTGTTCCGGACGCGACGAACGCGTGCTGCCGCAGACCTTCGTCGACTATGAGGACAAGCCGCGCGAATATCTGCTCAGTTCGGTCAACACGGTGTTGGACATCCACACCCGCGTCTCCGATCTTTACAGCCGCCCCTACAATCAGATCGCCGAACAACTGCGCCTGACGATCGAGACGATCAAGGAGCGCCAGGAAAGCGAACTTATCAACAATCCGGAATATGGCCTGCTCAGCCATGCCAAGCCGTCACAGCGGATCAAGACCCGCACAGGCGCGCCGACGCCCGACGATCTCGACGAATTGCTGACCAAGGTTTGGAAAGAGCCGGGCTTCTTCCTGCTGCACCCCCGCGCCGTCGCCGCCTTCGGCCGCGAAGCGACGCGGCGCGGCGTGCCGCCGCCCACCGTCTCGTTGTTTGGGTCGCAGTTCATAACCTGGCGCGGCGTGCCGCTGATCCCCTCCGACAAAGTGCAGATCGAGGGAGAAAAGACCAAGATCCTGCTGATTCGCACCGGCGAGAGCCGACAGGGCGTCGTCGGCCTCTATCAACCCAACCTGCCGGGCGAGCAGAGCAAAGGGCTCTCGGTCCGCTTCATGGGCATCAACCACAAGGCGATCGCTTCTTATCTGGTATCGCTCTATTGCTCGCTCGCCGTGCTGGTGGACGATGCGCTCGCGGTTCTCGACGATGTCGAAGTGAACAAGTACCATGAGTACAAGTGAGCCTTTCGCCCTGGGACAGCTGGCCGCCGCGCTGCGGGAGCTGAACATTCCCAACGCCTCGGCGCCGGCGCTCGACCGGCTCCCCTTCGCGCAAAGCGGCGCCGGCTTTGATTATGCCGGTATCGCGGCCGCCGTCGTGGCTGAAGCCCTGCATCCACCTGTGAGCCTCCCCTCGCCGCCGTTGGCGGGGGCTACCCCGTCCTATTATTTCCTTGAACCGTCGATCCCGGCGGTTCCCTCGCCGCCGCCGCTGTCGGTCCCAGAGTTCGGCGGCTCGGCGGTTCCGGATTTCGCGTCCGGGCCTCGCGGCTTCGATCCGCTGCTCGTCAAGCGCGATTTCCCGATCCTCGACGAACGGGTCGACGGGCGTCAACTCGTCTGGCTCGACAACGCGGCGACCACGCAGAAGCCGGCATCGGTCATCGCGCGGCTGAAGCATTTCTACGAGCACGAGAATTCCAACGTGCATCGCGGCGCGCACGAACTCGCGGCGCGCTCGACCGACGCCTACGAAGGCGCGCGCGAAAAGGCGCGCGGCTTCCTCAATGCCAGATCCGCGAACGAGATCGTCTTCGTCCGCGGCGCCACCGAGGCGATCAATCTGGTCGCTCAAAGCTGGGGCCGACAAAACATCTGTGACGGCGACGAAATCATCGTCAGCCACCTGGAGCATCACGCCAATATCGTGCCATGGCAGCAACTGGCGCAAGAGAAGGGCGCCAAACTGCGCGTCATTCCGGTCGACGACAGTGGCCAGATTCTGTTCGACGAATATCTGAAACTGCTGACGCCGCGCACCAAGATCGTCTCCGTCACCCAGGTCTCCAACGCGCTCGGCACGGTGACGCCGATCAAGGCGATCGTCGAGCAGGCCCGGAAGAATGGCGTCCTGACGCTGGTCGATGGCGCCCAGGCCGTCTCCCACATGCGCGTAAACGTTCAGGCGATCGACTGTGATTGGTATGTGTTCTCCGGTCACAAAGTGTTCGGTCCAACCGGCATCGGCGTGCTCTACGGCCGCGAAGATCTGATGAACGCCAGCCCGCCGTGGCAGGGCGGCGGCAACATGATCAAGGACGTGACCTTCGAGCGCACGGTCTATCAGAACGCGCCGTCGCGCTTCGAGGCGGGCACCGGCAATATCGCCGACGCAGTGGGCCTGGGCGCCGCGATCGACTACGTCACGGCGATCGGCATGGAGGCGGTCGAGGCCTACGAGCATCAGCTGCTCGGCTACGCCACGCATCGCCTGGGAGAAATACCGAGTCTGAAGATCATCGGCACGGCGGCGGTCAAGGCGGGGGTGTTGTCGTTCACCTTCGACGGCTACAAAACCGAGGATCTCGGCGGCCTGTTGAACAAGGAGGGCATCGCGGTGCGCTCCGGCCACCATTGCGCCCAGCCTATCCTGCGCCGCTTCGGGTTGGAAGCGACGGTGCGGGCGTCGTTGGCGCTTTACAACACCTGCGCCGACATCGACGCCCTTGTCGAGGCGCTGCTTCGCCTTCGCGCCGGGGCGCCGCCGAGGATTTGAGGCGCTCGTAACGGCCGGCCCGAGACGTTCAAAGCCCTGACCAAGCCGCGTGGCCAGAGGTTTGAGACTCGGGTCGACCCGTAACGCGCGCGCGGGATTCGTAAGGATGGGTCTTCGAGGTTTTGCCATTTGCCAGCGCAGGTTCGCTATGCGGCGCCTTTCTCGCGGATTGGGGGCTCGAGCTCGCGATTGGCCACTCGTCACACGAGATACTTCGCGCCACAACGCCGACGCACAGTTGTATTTCGGGCTACGAAAAAATGGGATAGCTGGAATCTATTTCGCGTTCTTTCCGTTCACCCGCATCGCGCATAACGGAAGCCAAGCGCCGCTTTCCGGCCTGGTCGAGCCCCTTGTCGCATCATCACCCCGCAACGCGAGACGAGCCGTGCGAGTTTAACTATCGCTGCTGCCCCCGGGCGTAACAAGACGCGTGCAAAATTCCTCAAGCTGATCAAAATTGCGAAAGGCGATACGTATTTCGCCATTTGACCCTGAATAATTGATAGTAACCTTTGCCCCAATCGCAAGACCAAGTCGTTCCTCCCATGCCTTTGTGTCTAAATCAGCGACCTTTGCCGGCGTCACGACATTTGACTGTTTACGAATTCGTGTGGTTCCCAATTTCTCGACGTCTCTTACCGTTAAACCGTCGCGAATAATTTGATCGACAACCTTGTCCGGATCGCTGATACTGAGTAACGCGCGCGCATGTCCTGCAGACAACGTGCCGCTCGCCAGTAATGATTTGGATCGTTCCGGGAGGGAAAGAAGTCTCATCGTGTTCGCGATATGGCTCCGGCTCTTACCTACGATTTCAGCCACCTCGTTCTGTGTATAACCGTGCTCCTCTATAAGTAGCTGGTAGCCGCGTCCCTCATCGAGAGCGCTCAGATCGGTGCGTTGAACATTTTCTATAATCGCAATTTCTAAGGCTTCACGCTCATTTACGTCCAGCACTATTATAGGAACTTCGAACAAACCGGCCTTTTGAGCGGCTCGCCATCGTCGCTCTCCGGCGACAATTTCGTATTGCCCGGATATCGTCGGCAGCTGCCTGACTAAGATCGGTTGTAATACTCCCCGATGACGGATGGAACTTGTAAGTTCTTCTAGTTCGCTTTCATTGAAACTCTTTCTCGGGTTCCGCGAATTGGGATAAAGAAACTCGATAGGAGCCCGCTTTGTCGAAGAACTACTGTCTATTGAGGGAGAATTTGCTTTTGAATCCCCAATAAGCGCCGCAAGACCCCGACCAA
>Ga0302157_10002638_pt1 | contig 20696 bp, 19 predicted proteins | sample I_Bog_N3_3_FD_193502 | JGI IMG/M metagenome (GOLD analysis project Ga0302157, IMG submission 193502) | Peat permafrost microbial communities from Stordalen Mire near Abisko, Sweden - I_Bog_N3_3 | ecosystem: Environmental > Terrestrial > Soil > Wetlands > Peat | place: Sweden: Abisko, Stordalen... | reverse complement strand
CGCTGACGATGATCGCCGCGATCGATCCGAAAACGCTGCCGAAGGTGGCGGGCGATCCACGCATCGGTCCATGCGTTGCGCGGCCGGTGAACTGGGTTTGCATCGGCCTGAACTACGCCGACCACGCTGCGGAGACCGGGGCCGCGGTGCCGAAGGAGCCGATCGTGTTCCTGAAGTCCCTGGGCGCATTCAACGGACCATATGACGACGTGAAGCTGCCGCGCGGGTCGAAGAAGCTGGATTGGGAGGTGGAACTGGGCGTCGTGATCGGTACCACGGCGCGCAGCGTCCCGGACCACAAGGCGATGGACCACGTCGCCGGCTATTGCGTCTGCAACGACGTGAGCGAGCGGGAGTACCAGATCGACCGAGGCGGCACCTGGGACAAGGGCAAAGGCTGCGACACGTTCGGCCCGACCGGCCCATGGATGGTGACCAGGGACGAGGTGCCCGATCCGCAAGCCCTGGACCTGTGGTGCGAGGTGGATGGCAAGCGGATGCAGAATGGCAACACCCGCACGATGATCTTCTCGGTGCGCAAGCTGGTGAGCTACGTCAGCCACTTCATCACGCTGCACGCCGGCGACGTGATCGCCACCGGCACGCCGCCGGGCGTGGGCATGGGTATCAAGCCGGAGCCGGTGTTCCTGCGCCCCGGCCAGCGGATGCGGCTGTCGGTGCAGGGGCTGGGGGTGCAGGAGCAACGGATCGTCGAGGGCTGATGCCGGCCGGGGAAGTGCAGCCGGGTGCGGAGGGCCGCGGACTGTCTTCCAACGAGCGCGAGCCAACCGGGGACAGACCCGGTCGGGTTATGCTAGCAATTCCTCCACGATGACCGCTTTGGGGTAGACGCTGACGTGGCATTTCCAGCGACCGATTTGGGGTGCAAACGACGTTCCCCGGTTCTTTCCGATGACCGACTTGCGGCGCGAACAGACGTCGTCGTGGCCGTTCCGACGACCGACTCGCGTTGCGAATGGACATTGTTGTGGCCGGTCCGATGACCGAATTGCAGTGCGGACGGATATCGTCGTGGCCGGTCCGATGACCGAATTGCGGTATGAAAAACGTCGGGTGGATAAGCGTTGCGCCATCCACCATTGCCGCGAGTCGCACCGCAGCGGCGGATGGCGCTCCGCTTATCCGCCCTACCCGCTTTTTTTAAGCCGCAACGTCCCCTGATCCATGGATCTCACCCTCCGCAGAAGCCCCACCGTCCTGGTGGGATGGCTGATCCTCGCCGCGACACTGGTTCGCATCGCCTTCGGGATGGCGCTCGGCCTCGGCGTGGACGAGTCCTACATGGTTGCGGCGGGCCGCGTCCCGGGCCTCGGCTATTTCGACCACCCGCCGGCTTCGTGGTGGCTGTCCTGGGGAGCCGCGCAGCTTGCCGGCAACGAGGCGCCGATCGTCGTGCGCCTGCCGTTCATCGGGCTCGCCGCGCTGTCCACCTGGCTGATGTTCCGGCTGGGAACGGCGGTGGCGAGCGAAACCGCGGGCCTGTGCGCCGCGCTGCTGCTGACGCTGTCGCCGGTATTCGGGGTCACCACCGGGACCTGGGTGCTTCCGGACGGGCCGCTCGACGCCGCGCTGCTCGGCGCCGCGCTGTGCCTGATGCACGCGCTATCCTCGCCCGCGCCGCGCGGCTGGTGGCTTGGCGCCGGCCTGTGCGCCGGGCTGGCGCTGGTTTCGAAATACTCCGCGGTGCTGACGATCGGCGGCGCGGCGGTGTTCCTACTGACCAGCCCCCGGCATCGCATCTGGCTGCGGCGGCCGGAGCCCTGGCTCGCCGCGAGCATTGCGGTGCTCGTGTTCGCCCCGGTGCTGGTCTGGAACGCGACGCATCACTGGGCGTCGTTCGCCTTCCAGGGCGAGCGCGCGGCGGGGCTGCGGTTCCGGCCGCTGGCCCCGTTCGCCGTGCTGGGCGGCGAGGCGCTGTTCGTCCTGCCCTGGATCTGGCTGCCGATGATGGCCGCCTTCGTCGCCGCGCTCCGCCGAGGGCCGGCGGTGTGGCGGGATTGGCTGTTGTGCTGCCTCGGCGCGCCCCCCATCCTGGCCTTTGCGCTGATCGCCGCATGGTCGAGCCAGCGTGTGCTGTTCCATTGGGCCGCGCCCGGATACCTGATGCTGTTTCCGCTGCTCGGTGCGGAGGTGGCGCGACGGCTTGATCGCCCGTGGGTGCGCCGGGCGCTGGCCGGCACGGCGGCGCTTGTTGTCGTGTCGCTCGCGGTGGTGGGCACCCAAGTGCGCTTCGACTGGCTGCACCCCGTCATAGCGGCGGTGACGCGGCGCGACCCGGACCTCGATGGCATCGACTGGACCTCGCTGCGCGACGAGCTGACCGCACACGGCCTGTTGAGCGCCGATACGATCGTGGGGGTGCCGAGCTGGCGCGACGCCGGCAAGATCGCCTACGCGCTCGGGCCGCACACCACCGTGCTGTGCCTGAACCGCGACACGCGCCAGTTCGGGTTTGCCGCGCCGGTCGCCCGGTTCGAGGGCCGTGACGTGCTGATCCTGTCGCTGGACCAGCCGGATCGCGTCGCCGCCAGCCTCGCGCCGGCGTTCCATAGCATCGAGTCCCTGCAGCCGGTTGCGATCAGCCTCGCCGGACACAGTGTGCAGCCCGTAGCCGTGTTCCTGGGCCGCGGACTGCGAGACATCTGGCGGCCCGGCTGAACCGGTCGAGGTTGGCCGATGCTCAGCCGGTGTCGCGACCCAGCGTGTCGGCCGCGGTTGCGCCGCGACGGCCCATCGGCTGCGGCGGCTCGATGGTGCTGTCGCGCCGCGTTTGCCGTTCGGCCTGATTGTTGATCACCGCGCCGAGCAGCACGATGAACGCAGACCAGTAGAGCCAGGTCAGCAGCACGATCGCGGCACCGAGCGAACCGTAAGTCTTGTTATAGCTGTTGAAGTTCGAGACGTAGGCGCTGAACGCGATGGATGCGACCAGCCACAGCGCCGTCGCCACGACGGCGCCTGGCGAAACCCATCGCCACTTCGCGATGTGCCGGTCCGGTGCGTAGCGGTACAGCATCGCGAGCGCCGCCATGATGAACAGCATCAGGAGCGGCCATTCCAAAATCAGCAACAGCCACGCCGTGACGCCGCCCAGGCCGAGCGCCCCGACGATGGCCGGCAGTATGGCGACCAGCGCGATCACCACCAGGCCGCCCACGATCATGCCAAGCGTCAGCGTCAAAGCCAGCAGGTTCAACCGGACGAAGCTGCGCGTCTCCTTCTGGTCATAGGCTATGTTCAGCGCATTGATCGTGCCGCTCATGCCGCGCGACGCAGTCCACAGCGCCAGGGCCAGGCCGAACACGGCGCCGAACCCGAGTGCGCCGTTCGACGCCGAGACAAGCTGATGCAGTTGCGCGCTGATGAGTTGCTGGGTCTGCTCCGGCACCACGCCCGTGAGCGCCGTCACCTGCTGTTCCACCTGCGCCGGGTCCAGCACCAGGCCGTAGAGCGAAACGAGTGCGGCAAGGGCAGGAAACAACGCGACCAGGCCAGCATAGGTGACGCCGCCGGCAATGAGGAAGATGCTGTTGTCCGACAATTCCTGCCAGGACCGGACCAGCACGTCCTTCCAGCCGCCAGGCGGTATGTGCCGCGGGTGCTCCGCTTCTCGACCACGAGCAATGCCTTGATCGTCCGGCACGGCAACCCTCCGTATGGAATCGGCGAACCAGTGCTAAACTGGCCGCGCCTTCGCAGGTTGCCTTCCGTCGCCACCTGGGGACGCAAACCGGGTCTCCGGTGCAGTCCCGCATTGCGGCAGCGAAGGGGGTGCCATAGGAGACGCAACCTGGTTGAGAGGACCATCGCATGAACAGAGATGAGCTGACTGCCTGGGCGCTGGCGAACGGCTGGCAGGTCATGGCCGGGTGCCCGAGCCTGACCAAACCGTCATCACCGCGAGAGGCAATCGTACGATTGGTCTTCAAGGCGACAGTCGTAAATCTGGAAGTCAAGAAGCCCGCCGGGAAGTGGGAGAAGATCTCGGGCGAAAGCTATGGCAAGGTCAAGGCCGACCCCGAAACGGGCATGCCGCAAGGGTTGGGATTCGAGAATATTCCCAGTTTCTCCTTGCTGATGCGGGACAATCAGGATCGGAAGCTCATGGCTGGACTGGGTGGAACAAGCCGGTAGCGCTGGTAGCGCTGCCTTGCCCCGCTTACCCGGACGCGGACCGAACGGGCGCGTGCCAACGCAAACAGGTTGCCGGCCTGCGCTGAACCTTGATATGCTGGCAACAAGTCGCTGCAACCGCAACATTCTTTTTAGAGTGCTGTGATATAAGAACAGCGTCACCGCACGCCTCCTCACGCGGCTCACCAGCCGCGCCGAGGCAGCATGGCGTGCTTCCTGCGCGAAAGCGGCTGGCCAGTTGGCTTCAAATGAAACAACCAGGGAAAAAATGGAAATGTTCAAGTTTTCCAATCAGACTTATGAGACCATCTACTCGGGGTTACGGCGTATCGATGGACCCGGCACCAATTCCGCGGGGAGTTCCGCTGAGAAGAGCGGACCCGCCCGGTGGATTTGGGTGCCCTCCGCACTGTTCGCGGTCATCGCCGCACTTGTGATCGTCTAATAATGTGGGCGGCGACCACTCGTTGCTTCAAGCGACGGGTGGCCGTCATCCGCCAGACTTCCGCGTCGCGCCCCTTGGGGCTTTCCGGCACGAATCGGCTTGGCGTCAACCGCGGGCTTCAAGGCTGGCGGTTGAACGGCGCCAGCGTGCCGTAGGGCGCTTCCTTGGCCGAGACCCCGGGCGCGGGGGGCAGACCGCCATACGGTGTGGCATCCTCGCCTGCCATGTCCGCGCGCCTGGGCTTGAACAGCTTGTTGCTCTCAGGTCCGGTGGGTCCTTCGTAGTCCCGGACCGCACCCACCGTTTCGTGATACTCGTTGTTGGTCAGACGGTCGCCGCACACCACGATCGGGGCGCGCTCCTGCCAGCCTTGCGACTTCACCTCGTCGCCGTCGTCCACCCGCCAGACGGTATCGTCGTCCAGCATAATCGTGTGGCCATAGTTGGTGACCTTGACCAGGCTGGTTTCCTTGCCGCACACGGCATGGGCGGAGGGGGGCAGCGCGATCAGAAACAAAGCGGCGAGCAGTGTCAGTCGCATGCGGCTAACTCCGGGGCTTGCACGGCCGCCGAAGACTAACAGCGCGGCGCCGCCACACCCGCTACACGGCTTGGTTACAGTGTCAGCCAGCGGGGGGATGGCGCCGGTACAGCTCTTCGGCCAGCGCCAGCAGCGCCGTTTTGGCCGACTCGTCGCTCACGTTGGTCATCATCACCATGGCGTAGTCATGCGCGGGCTGCAGAAAGACCATGGCGAGGTTCATTTCATTCGATCCGCTATGGGTGACGAACGGCTCCGGCGAGAACGGCAAGGCGGCAACGCCCCAGCCAAGCCCGTAGCCGCCATGCGAGGGTCTGCCCGGCCCGGCATCCGGACCCGCCGGAATATCGACCACCTTGGTATGCAGCTTCCGCAGCGTCTCCGGCCGCACCAACGCCGGCCCGCGTTTGCCCTCGCCGGCGTTCCACCCGGCCCAGGTCGCGAAGTCCAGCACGGAGAGATGCACCTCGCCGGCCGGCCCGAGCATCGGCGGAACATCGTTGTTGTTGCCCGTTAGCATCGGCTTCAGCGTGCCGTCCGGGCGGCGCAGGTGCCCGAGCGGCGCGTCCACCCGCCCCAGGCTTGCCTGCGGCCCGAAGCCGGCGGTCGTCAGTCCGAGCGGGTCGATCAGGCGGGCGGCGACCTCCTCCGCCCAGGTCCGCCCGCTCAGGCGATCGACGATGGCGCCGGCCAGGGTATAGCCGAGGTTCGAATAAGCAAATCGCGTGCCAGGGGGAGCCTCCAGCGGGCGCGGCGCGACCCGCCGCAGCAGCCAGAGGCGGAGCTCGTCCACATTGCCGTCCTGCGCGAAGGAATCAAGATAGAGCTTGACTATGGCATCATTGTCACTCGGCAGGCCGCTGGTATGCGACAGCAATTGCTCCACGGTCACGCGCCGGAACCCAGGGTCCATGGTGGCGGCCTGGTCCGGGAACACCTCCTCCATGCGGCTGTCCCAGCGCAACCGCCCGGCCTCCACAAACATGGCGACGGTCGTGGCCGTCATCGCCTTGGTGTCGGAGCCGATGTGGAATCTGTCCTCGATTGTCACTGGAATGTCTGCGCCGGCCCGCCGCGTGCCGACGGCGCCGGCGGCCACGACCACGTCCCGGACCACCGCGGCGGCCAGCGCCGGCAGGCCGTATTTGGCGAGGTAAGGCCGCAAAACCGTGTCGATTCGCGGCGCCGCCGCCCGCGCGCCAACCCCCTCCGCCGCGGCGACCAGCACCCCGGCCGCACCGGCCCCCATTAGATCACGACGACGCATTGCGCACCTCCTTCAAGCTTTAACCCTCGCATCCTGCCGCATGGGCCATTATGTGTGCCGCTGAATCATCCTCCCGCACCCAGGCACCTATGCAAATTCGCAACGTCGCGATCATCGCGCATGTCGATCACGGCAAAACCACGCTGGTCGACCAGCTTCTGAAACAGTCCGGCTCCTTCCGGGAGAACCAGCAGGTGGCCGAGCGCGCGCTCGACCGCAATGACCTGGAGCGCGAGCGGGGTATCACCATCCTCGCCAAATGCACCTCCGTGGACTGGCACGACGTGCGGATCAATATCGTGGACACGCCCGGCCACGCCGATTTCGGCGGCGAGGTGGAGCGCATCCTTAACATGGTCGATGGCGCCATCGTGCTGGTGGACGCCGCCGAGGGCGTGCTGCCGCAGACCAAGTTCGTGGTCGGCAAGGCGCTCGCCCGCGGCATCCACCCGATCGTGGTGGTCAACAAGATCGACCGCCAGGACGCCCGCGCCGACGAGGTCCACACCGAGGTGTTCGACCTGTTCGCCGCGCTCGGCGCCACCGACAGTCAGCTTGATTTTCCCATGCTGTACGCCTCCGGCCGGCAGGGCTGGGCGGACGTGGAGCTGGAAGGCCCGCGCAAGGACCTGGCGCCGCTGTTCGACCTGGTGGTGCGCCACGTGCCGAGCCCCACGGTGGACCCGGAGGCGCCGTTCGCCATGGTCGCCTCCATCATGGAATACGACCCGTATCTGGGCCGCGTGCTGACCGGCCGCATCGAGCAGGGGCGGGCCAAGCTGAACATGCCGCTGAAGGTGATCCGCTCCGACGGCTCGGCCGTGGAGACCGGGCGCATGTCCAAGCTGCTGTCGTTCCGCGGGCTGGAGCGCGTCCCGGTGGAGGAGGCGCAAGCCGGCGACATCGTGGCGGTGGCCGGGCTGGCGGAAGCCACCGTGCCTGACACCATCGGCGCCCCGGACCTGACCGCCCCGCTGCCGGCGATCCCGGTCGATCCGCCGACGCTGGCGATGACCTTCCGGATCAACGACGGCCCGCTGGCCGGGCGCGAGGGCAAGAAAGTCACCTCCCGCCAGATCCGCGACCGGCTGTTCCGCGAGGCGGAGGGCAACGTCGCCATCAAGGTGACCGATTCGGAGGAGACCGAGGCGTTCGAAGTGGCCGGCCGCGGCGAGCTGCAGCTCGGCGTGCTAATCGAGACCATGCGGCGCGAAGGCTTCGAGCTGACCATCGGCCGCCCGCGCGTGCTGACCCGCAAAAGCCCCGAAACCGGCGCCCGCGAGGAGCCGATGGAGGAGGTGCTGGTCGATGTGGACGAGCCCTATTCCGGCATCGTGGTCGACAAAATGAGCCGGCGGAAGGGGGAATTGCGCGACATGCGGCCCTCCGGCGGGCACAAGATCCGGCTGACCTTCCTGATCCCGAGCCGCGGGCTGATCGGCTACCACAGCGAGTTCCTGACCGACACGCGCGGCACCGGCATCATGAACCGGCTGTTCGCCGGCTTCGGGCCGTGGAAAGGCCCGATGGAGGGTCGCAACAGCGGCAGCCTGATCTCCAACTCCGACGGGGAGGCGGTGCACTACGCGCTGTTCTACCTGCAGGATCGCGGCACGCTGTTCGTGCAGCCGGGGGAGAAGGTGTACCTGGGTATGATCCTGGGCGAGCATTCCCGGGGATCGGACCTGGATGTGAACCCGATCAAGGAGAAGAAGCTGTCCAACGTGCGCGCGGCCGGCAAGGAAGACGCCATGCTGCTGACGACGCCGCGGCGGATGAGCCTGGAGCAGGCGTTGGCCTACATCGAGGACGACGAGCTGGTGGAAGTGACCCCCGGCGCGCTGCGGCTGCGCAAGCGGTTCCTCGATCCGAACACGCGCAAGCGGAACGAGCGGAAGGTCGAGACGGCGCTGGCGTAGGGCGGCGTAGGGTCGGCTGACTGGGAGTCGGCGCGCGCATCGGCTGGGTGGGCTGCGTGGTTCTGCAAAGGCCGTAGGGCTGGCTTAGGGTCGCCTTTGGCTACCGCGGACCCGCAATCCGCCCGGTATCAGGCACCGTGAGGCCGCCTCGGATGTAATCAAGTTCTGAAACGAATCGCTGCAACGTGCTAGGCTCCGAGTCGGAGTCCGAATCAAATCCGACTCGGGACAATCGGGTGGCCGTGGACGAGTCGATGCAGGGGCTATTGATCGTCGCAGAGCCGGATGGTCCGGTCCTCCTGCGATACCCTATTTTGCTCGAAGCGCTTCTCGCGCGGCTCATTGCGGACCAGGGGGAGCAATTTGACTCCGACCGTATCCCGCTTTGCCGGCATGAAGGAATCTGGGCCGCCTCGCAGTCTTTTCTGATCCGCCCGGTCGTCCACGGCAGCGTCCACCTTGTTAGGGCGGTCAAGCCTGGCCTTTTCCTCGAACGCCATACGCTGACCAGCCAAAATCGAATTGGCCGCGTGGAAACGAAGCGACGCAACACACAGAACCTTCTCGACGAGCGTCCGGCGGTCCTTACATCCGCAATTATTTGGCTGGCACGGGGCGAATTCAGCAGAGTTCAAGATCTGGTCTGTAATATGCGCGAGATCGGCGGCAAGCGGGCACAGGGGTTCGGCGTCTTGCGGCGCGTCAGGGTCGAGCCACTGGGCGCCCGACCGCCATTATTTGGCTTGGTTCATAATGGTGAGCCCGTTCGGCCACTGCCATTGGCCTGGTGGTCCGAAAACTTCCCGGACCGGCCAGCACTTCAGACCGACCTCGCTATCGGACTGCCAAGATGGTCGGCGGCGCCCGAGCCGGTCGTAATCCCGCGGGTGCAAGAACTGTGGCCGGATGAATTGCAGACCATGATTGAGCCGGAATGCACTACCCCAGAGGGCGAAGCATGACCGCAATGGAGATGCTCGCCGCGACGTTCACCAAAGGCTGGTTGCCGGATGATAAGCGGACCGGCAACGCCTATGCGGACACCGATATCGCCCTGAGCATGGCGCACGCGGTGCCCGGCAAGCGGGCGGGCAGGATTGTCAGTGGCACTCTGCTGATCGGCGAACAGGATAGCGTGGTAAATGTGGACGCTCCGCCATGTAACGACCTGCCAAACGGCGTGACGTGGGCGACCACGAAGGAACGCCGGGTCAATATGGGCGACGTGCTTCGCAGTCCGCCCGAAGGTCGCTTCCTGGTACTTGAGCTTGGGAAGCAGCGGGTTGACCTGCGGCGCCTGGTGGTTAGCGGTCCGGGAACCGTCGCCTTCAACGCTCCTCGCGGTCCGGAGTGGGTCGCCCGATGGGACGTGATCCGGCAGCTTCAACAGTCAAACCTTCGGACGGACCAGATCAGGCAGCTACAGCGACTGCTACAGCGGCGACTGGTCGAGGAGGATGTTGCGCCAATCGACGCGGCAATCGCCAAGATCACGGCCAATCCGTCGCTGCTGGACTTGATCGAACGTGCCACCGATGGCGACATCAGCGCCTTTGCGTTCGCTGCATCCACGCGCCGAAAGCAAGCCGCCACCGGCGAGGCAGGCGACACGCCATGATCGACATGACGTTCGTTGTTCCGCAAGAATGGGAACATAACACCTACGCGCTGCACGCGAAACTGGACGAGCTGTTCGGTCGGCGTGCCGAGACAAAGTATCTCTGGTCGATCGTGCCGGGTTTGGGCGGCGGCGCGCTGCTCTATGTCCGCGCGCCAACCGTTCCCACGACAGCCATGCCGGCCTTCAGCAAAGCCACGCCCTGCCCGGAAGCCGGCGACGAAGCAACCTTCTCCGTGGTCGCAATGCCGACGACGAAGGATGCACGAACCGGACGCCGCAAGCCATTCACGCGCGAGAACGACACAGGCCGGGAGCGTTGGTTTCAGCGCAGAGCCGAACAATTCGGCTTTGTGCCCATCGAGGTCCGCCACGCCAGTTCCCGCCGCTGGATCGGCAAGCCCACCGCCGAGAAGCCGCACTCCCCTTGGTGGATCGACGCGACCACCTTCGTCGGCCGGGTCCGAGTCACGGATGCGGCCGTCTTTCGAGAAATGCTGGAGAACGGATTCGGCCAAGGCCGGGCCTGGGGCTGCGGATTGTTCGTCGTTGCTTAACATCGACCACGGAGTTCCTTTTCATGAAGCCCGTCGCTGCTGCGGTTGAGTTCGTCGGCACGATCGAAACGGTCGATCCCGTGGCGATCAGCACGCCGGCAAGGAGAGCCGAAGGCGGCAAGCCGGTCCCGGCGCAAACGGAACGGCGCTACTTCGACGGGCAACTGCAGGAGACGCTGATTATTCCCGCCACGTCCATCCGCGGACGTCTTCGGCACACGGCGACGCGGCTGGTGATGCAGTCGCAAATCGAAACCGGCGACGCGTCGTTCAAAGTTGCCGATTATCTTCTCACCGCTCTTGGTGGAGTCGTCGATGCAGCGGCGGTCAGGCGTGCCGCCGAACCGTCGGACGATGCCGATGGCCAGGACGCGATCATCAAGGACGGCGCCGTCGATCTCGATCGGCAACAGGCGCTGCGCCAACGCAACCCGATCGTGTCCCTGTTCGGGTCGATGGATTCCTCGGTCATGTCGAAGCTGCACGTCCGTAGCGCTATCCCGGTCGAACCGCTGCCCCCCGGAAGCGCCGTGATTGGTGCAGGCTCCCGGGCGAACCCGCTGAACCGCGATCCGGAGATTTTCTCGTCCGGCGTTGGTTTTTTCCAGCCAGCCGACGTGCAGGCTTTCATAACCGCCAACAGAACGAAGGTGGACGCCAACAAGCTGGAAACCGAGTCCGAGAGGCTGGTAAAGGATGCACGAGGGAAGCGCAAAGCCGGCGACAAGGCCGGAGCCGATAACCTGGAAGCCGACGCCAAGGCGCTTGCGGATCAGGCAAAAGCCATGTCGGCGAGCGTCGGCGGCAAGGTGAACCTGCAACAGCCGCTTGGCGGATGGCAGGCGATACCGGCGGGTGCCCAGCTTCGGCACTCGATGCGTTTGGAGCGCCCAACGGCAACCGAACTGGCGCTGTTTCTGGCGACACTATTTTCGTTCGCCGAGTATCCCATCATTGGCGGCCATATCGCCGCGGGCTGCGGACGCATCAAGGCTGACTGGTCGGTCCGTATCGCGGGCGAGATCGTCGGGCGCGTCGTCATCGACGGCGAAGGCAGTTGCGCGATCACCAGCGAACATCCTGTGTTGCAGGAGGCTGCCGAAAAGGCCGCCAAGCACGTCGAAGAATTGGCAGCAGCCATCGACGTGCGCGTGTGACATGGCCGACATCACGTGTGAGGACGTACTCGCGCGGCTCGGTCCGCTACGGCCGCCGCAGAAGCTGTTTGCGGACCACTTCCGCCGCGCCCTGCGAAGCGGCGACCGGGTTTGGAAGGGGCGAGCCGGCACCGGGATCGGCAAGACCTTCGGCTACCTTGTGCCGGCGCTTCTGGATGGGCGCAAGGTGGCCGTCAGCGTCTACACGCTGGCTCTCCTGCGCCAGATCAGAAAGGATGCAGACAGGATCACGCCGTTTTGTGGCCGGCCGATTCAGATCGTGACTCGCGTCGGCATGGCAAACTTTCTGTCGGCGTCGCGGATCGAAACCCGGCTGCGCGGGGCGGCTCACGACGAAACAGATACGCTGGAAAGCCTGCTGGCATTCGCCGCAAGCGCGGACCACTCCGGCTTGTGGCAGGAATGGATTGACGAAAATGGCGCGCTGCCGGCGACGCTGCGGGCTGGCGAAATCTGTTTGCTGCCCTCCTGCCCGGCCTCGGAAAAGGCGAAGTGGGCGGCGCAGCGCCAGGGCGCGGCGGAGGCCGATCTGGTCATCCAGACGCACGCCATGACGTTCTTGCAAGCCGTGCGGGGAGAAGCGCCGGCCGAGATTATCGTCATCGACGAGGCGGACCGGATGCTGGACACCGCCGTCTCATTCGAAGACAGCGTGGCGTCCGAGGACCTCCGCCGGCTGGCGGATTTGCTGGACGCGGACCAGCTTCGCGCGGCGGTCGATGCGACCGAGGCCTGGATCGGTGACCGCTCGCTGGTGCTTGCGGACGAGGACCCGGGCGCGGCGGCCAACGCCACCGCTGTCCTTAAGGCGCTCCAGCAACTCGATGGGCTGGACGCAGAACTGGCAGCCGAGGTCGCCGATGCGCGGGCGGCTCTGCGTTCGGTGACGCGGCGCGCGACAGATGGCGGGTCGGTGTACGTGGCATCAATGGTTGCAAAGGGACGCTGGGGGTTTGCCTTCCGGACCATGCGCGCCGATCCCGCTCGTGCCATCGCGCGGCTCTGGACCGAACTGCCTGACACGCAGGTGGCGCTCGTGAGTGCCACACTGGACGAGCAGGTCGAGCGTGACCTCGGCGTTCGCTCGGGCGTGGTCAGCCCCGACAGCCTGGACGCGCAAGCGCCGGACCAGTTCGGCATGCTGTCCTTCGTCCTGGCGGATCGCGCCGTGCCGAAACCGCTGCTCGAAGACGGTTCTCTCGATCTGCGCTTCCGGGACTATGCCATCTCGATGATCGAAGCCGCGCGGCGAAGGGGCGGGCGCGTTCTTGTGCTGGTGCCGGCGTTCAGCGACGTGGATGCTGTCGCTCCTTTGTTGAGCGACGCCCTGCTGCATGTCCGGGGCAGCAAGCTGCAGCCGCTGCTGGCCGAGTTCCGGATTGGCGAGAACAGTGTTTTGGTGACGCCGGGAGCCTGGGAGGGCGTCGATCTCCCCGGTCTTGTCGCGCACCTTGTCGTCTTCCGCCTGCCGATGGCGCCACCCGACGAAGGGCGGACGGCTTTGCTGGATCGTGTGTTGCGGCATCGGGGGCTGGATGCGTCGGCAGGCGGCATCATGCAAGGACGCGCCATGGCGGCAACCCGTCGCCGTCTCGCCCAGGGCATCGGGCGTGCTATCCGGCAGGCCTCGGATCGGGCCGTGATCTGGATTGCCGACCCGCGCTTTCCGCTGCCCAATGGCATGGTGAAGGATCGCCGCACCGGGATGACGCAGGGCCTTGCTGTGTCGTTCGGCGCCCTGCGCGGCGCCATTCCGTCTCGCTTCTTCGACGGATTCGGCTCTGCCTATAATCGCTCAACGATATTCCCGCTGATCGAGGCGGTCGTGTGACCCGGCTCGCTGTCAGCAACGACCCGCTCGCGCTCCGGCAGCGCTTGATCGAAGGGGATGGCGTCGCGGTCGGGGACGTGCTGACGATGACCGATCCAGACCATCGGGCGCGCGGCGAACTTCGCGTTTCCGCCATGGACGATCAGCGTTGTCGGTTCGAAGTGGTGCGGCTCTTCGCCGACGCCGAGACCTTTGTTGCTGCATCGCCAGGGGCGCTGGTTTTTCATGCTGACCGTCATTATTCGTCGGTGGTTCGCCCGGAACAGCAACAATCCGCGAGGCGGTCCTGAAGGCTTACGGCGGCCGCTGCGCGATCACCGCCTGCGACGTGGAGGCCGCCTTGGAGGCGGCCCACTGGAAATCCTGGCGCCAGGGCAACCGGGCAAGCGACGGCATCCTGCTGCGTGCTGACCTTCATGCCCTCTACGATGCTGGCCTCTTGTGGTTCGAGGGGGTCGGCACGGAGGCCGTGGCAAGGATCGCTCCGGCGGCTGCTGCCTGCTTCGGGGAGTGGAATGGGGCAGCGGTTACTCCGCCGAAGACTGAACGTTTACAAGGGGATATTAATATCTGGTTGGCGCAGCGCTGAATTTGAGAGCTGACTGAAGGTCGTCTGCGGTGTAGCGATAGCCGCGCGGCGTTGGCGCAGCCCCGAATTTGGGGGCTGACTGAAGGCACGTGTTTCGGCACACCGCGGCGACTTGGGTTGGCGCAGCTCTGATTTGGGGGCTGACTGAAGGCGCACGGTGCGGTTCGGCGCGTCCGGGTCGGTTGGCGCAGCCCTGAATTTGGGGACTGAATGAAGGGGCTTTGACATCCTGATGCCGATGACAGGTTGGCGCAGCCCCGACTTCGGGGGCTGAATGTAGTGCTCGCGTTCTGCGGGGTCCGCCGTCCCGGTTGGCACAGCCGCGGATTTACAGGCTGAATGAAGACCGAACTGTTGGATGGCCGCATAGACGCGAGTTGGAGCAGCCCTGGATGGGGAGCTGACTGAAAGAACTGCACCATGGCCGGCGTATCATTGACGATTGGTGCGGCCCCGGACTCGGGGGCTGACTGAAGGAGGATGTTGCCGTGGACGTGCTCGATGATGGTTGGCGCAGCCCTGAATCTGGTGGCTGACTGAAGGTTGTGCTTCTCCCACGCGACGTCCTGCGCGTGTTGACGCAGCCCTGAATTTGAGGGCGGACTGAAGGAGGCCGACGAACTGGCTGATCGCCGTCGCGGTTGGCGCGGCCCCGGACGTGGGGGCTGACTGAAGGATCATCAACCGCCAGGGCCTGATCATGCTGGTTGGCGCAGCCTCGAATTGGGAGGCTGACTGAAGATCCAGGTCCACGCGGTCCCACGTCAGGTCGTTGGCGCAGCCTCGAATTTGGGGGCTGACTGAAGGTTGTCGGTGAACGTGTCAAGGTCCAGCGCGTTTGGCGCAGCCCCAAATTTGGGGCTGACTGAAGGTAGGTGAAGGCGGTCGGCCGGAAGACGCAGTTGGCGCAGCCCCTGAGTGGCGGCTGACTGAAGGACCTCCGCGTTGCAGACGCGGCAGGACGTTGGCGCAGCCGGGGGGCTGACTGAAGGAATGTCGCGGCGGTCGCGGTCAGCGACACTGTTGGCACAGCTCCGAATTTGGGGGCTGACCGGCCATCCAGCGCCCAACCTACACCGGTTGAGCTACCGGAGCTAATGACATTGGGCGGCCGGCGCCCTAATGTTTGCACTCCCGGGCCTGCCTAGCGGTTCGCGGTGAAGGCATCCACCCTCACCCGCCGTCAGACCCAGGCTCGCGAGTAAGGCGAGGATGAACACCGATGACGGCAGCGCCGGAGACCATTGACATCGCCGCCGGCGAAGTCGCGGCGGAATTGAAGCGGCGGGGCGTCGGCTCCAATGAACGCGCGATTCTCACGATTGCGCCGGAACAAGAACTCATCCCCGGGCGCCGTGCATCGCGCGCGCTGGCCGCCGCCGCCGGTCTGAGCGACGACGACATCGACCGGCTGATCAAGGACGCTCAAAGGGACGACCAGCCGTAGCGATGGGCCATCATTCATCGAACAGATCGGCGTGCCTTCCGGTGCGCTCAAACCGTACCATATCGCCCTCGACACAATAGATTAGCAGCCAGTCCGGCCATGCAAATCCCGGAAGCCCTTCCAATCGCCCTTCAGGGGATGGTCGAGATAGGTCCGGGGAAGGGGAAGCTCCTCGATGAGCAGCCGCATTGGCTCCTTGAGCTTTGCCATATCCTTCCCGCGCTTCTGGGCTAGTTTTACGTCCCGCTTGAACTGGCCGGAATAGGCGGGACGCCGCATTAAATCCCCAAATCCTTGAACAGCGCGGCGGCATCCTTCGCGTAATGGACGTCCTCGCCTCGCTCGCTCTTGCGCAGCGTCTCCGCCGTCAGGGCGTTCGGAGTGAGGTCGAACGGCAGCGCCTTTTCCTTCGCCACTTTGGTCAGCAGGATACGCACGGCGTCCGAGACGGTCAGGCCCATCTCCGGCAACACCGCGGCGGCTTGCTGCTTGAGGTCTTCGCTAATGCGCGCGCGGACAACCGAATTGGTGGTCATGCCAAGGAACCTGGGTTTGAGATTACGCGCTTAGCGTAGCCCATGTGAGCTACAAAGTCGAGGGCGCCGCGAACGCCCTTCTACAGAACACCTGGACAACGCATTTGGGGGCTGACCGACCATCCCGGCGACCACCCTACAGCGGCAACATCCCCTGCCGCTTCTCCTTCCCACCCCCATCAGCCACCGCCCCCACCTCCCCATCCGCAAACCGCAGCCGCAGCCGAGCCCCCGGCCGCACCGCCCCGGCAGAGGTCAGCGGCCGTCCCCCAACATCGGACACCAGCGCGTACCCGCGCTGCAGCACCGCCAGCGGCGACACCGCCTCCAGATGCGCCGCCGTCCCCGCCAGCCGCCCGGCAGCCACCCGCAAGCACGCATGCAGCGGCGCGTCGGAGAACCGCAGCAGCGTCCGGTTCCCCCGCTGGTGAATCTCGGACACCGCCACCCGCAGCGCGCCCACCAGCTTCTCGCCGCACAGCTCCAGCTCGGCGCGGCGGTTCTGCACCAGGTTGGGCAGCGCCACGATCAGCCGCACGCCGCGGTCCTGCACCCGCTCCCGGCACGCCGCCACCAGCGCCGGCGCGTCCGGCAGCCGCCGCTCCGCCTCAGCCAGCGCAGCACGCCACCGCCCCACCAGGTTGGGCAGCGCCAGCACCAGCCGCTCCGCCCGGTCGTCCAGCCGCTGCCGCGCCGAGCCCACCAGGCTCGGCAGGTCGGGCAGGCCGCGCTCGGCGCGCGACAGGCGCAGCCGTTGTTCCTGCACCAGCCGGTTCAGCGCCCCCACCAGCCGGGACGCCCGGTGTTCCAAATCGGCGATCAGGTCGGACCGCGCCGGCACCGCCATCTCCGCCGCGGCGGTCGGCGTCGGCGCGCGGCGGTCGGCGGCGAAGTCGATCAGCGTGGTGTCGGTCTCGTGGCCGACGGCCGAGATCACCGGGATACGGCAGGCCGCCACCGCGCGGACCACGACCTCCTCGTTGAACGCCATCAGGTCTTCCAGGCTGCCGCCGCCGCGCGCCACGATCAGCACGTCCGGCCGAGGGATCGCCCCGCCCGGCGCCAGCGCATCGAACCCCTGGATCGCCGCGGCGACGCGCTCGGCCGCGCCTTCGCCCTGCACCGGCACCGGCCACAGCAGGATGGTGCGCGGGAAGCGGCGCAGAATAGTGGTGCGGATGTCCTGGATCACCGCCCCGCGCTCGCTGGTGATCACGCCGATTACCCTTGGCAGCACCGGCAGCGCCTGCTTGCGCTCGGCCGCGAACAGCCCCTCGGCCGCCAGGCGCAGCCGCAGCATCTCGATCCGCGCCAGCAGCGCGCCGGCGCCGGCATACTCCATGCGCTCGACGATCAACTGGTAGGATGAGCGCTCCGGATAGGACGACAGCCGCCCGGTGGCGATGACCTCCACGCCGTTCTCCGGCTTCATCCCCAGCCGGGCGACGCCGGATTTCCACACGATGCCGGCGAGCTTTGCGCCCTCGTCCTTCAGCGAGAAATACAGGTGGCCGGACGGGTAGCGCTTCAACTCGGTGATCTCGCCGCGCACGCGGACGCGGCCGAAATTGCCCTCCAGCGTGCGCTTCACCGCCCCGGCGATTTCGGAGACGGTGTATTCCGGCACGTTGGAGGCGGGCGGCGGCGGGGCCAGATCGTTCATGGCGCCACCCTATGCTATGGCCGGGCCGAGCCGGAACAGGGAGCGTGCGGCGATGCGGGTGCTGGTGGTCGGATCGGGCGGACGGGAGCACGCGCTGTGCTGGGCGATCGCCGGCAGCCCGTTGCTGACCAGGCTGTGGTGCGCGCCCGGCAATCCGGGGATCGCGGCGGTGGCGGAGTGCGTGCCGGTCAATGCGCTCAACATCGCGGAGTTGGTTGTCTTCGCGCAGGAGCACGAGGTTGACCTTGTGGTGCCAGGCCCGGAGGCTCCCCTTGTCGCCGGCATCGCCGACGCGATGGAGGCCGCCGGCATCGCCTGCTGCGGCCCTTCGCGCGCGGCGGCCCGGATCGAAGGCAGCAAGACCTTCACCAAGGAGATTTGCGACGCCGCCGGCATCCCCACCGCGCGGTGGGAGCGGTTCGAAGACGCCGCGTCCGCGCGCGCGTTCGTCGTCCGTCGCGGCGCGCCGCTGGTGGTGAAGGCGGACGGGCTCGCCGCCGGCAAGGGCGTGGTGGTTGCCGCGACCGAGGCCGAGGCGGTGGCCGCGATCGACTCGTTCATGGAGGCCCGCTCCCTGGGCGATGCCGGAACGGCCGTGGTGATCGAGGAATGCCTGTTCGGCGAGGAAATCTCGCTGTTCGCGCTGTGCGATGGCGTGACCGCGCTGCCGCTGGGCTCGGCGCAGGACCACAAGCGGCTGGGCGAGGGCGACACCGGCCCCAACACCGGCGGCATGGGCGCGTACGCCCCCGCGCCGGCCTTCCCCCCCGCGCTGGAGCAGGCCGCGATGGACCGGGTCGTCCGCCCCGCCCTGGCCGAGCTTGCGCGCCGCGGCACGCCCTTCCGAGGCGTGCTGTTCGCCGGCCTGATGCTAACCGAGGACGGCCCCAAGCTGATCGAATTCAACGCCCGCTTCGGCGACCCGGAGTGCCAGGCGCTGCTGCCCCGCTTGCAATCCGACCTGCTTCCCGCATTGGTAGCGGCCTGCGACGGCGAGCTGGCGGATTTTTCCCTGCGCTGGAGGGAGGTGGCCTCGATCGCCGTGGTGCTGGCCGCACGCGGCTACCCCGAGGCGCCTCAGCGCGGCAGCGAAATCCGTGGCCTGGATCGCGCCGCCGCCGTGCCGGACGTCCTGGTGTTCCACGCCGGCACGCAAACCGACGGCGACGGCCACCTGCGCGCCGCCGGCGGCCGCGTGCTGACGGTGTGCGCCACCGGCACCGACCTCGCGGCGGCTCACCACGCCGCCTACGCCGCGATCGGCGCGATCGAGTGGCCCGAAGGCTTCTACCGCCGCGACATCGGCTGGCGAGCGCTCGCGAAATGATCGGCGGGATACGACGGTTGGCAAAGCCTCTGATATCGTTTGGCTTTCGGCTTAGCGTGCAGTCTTGTACAAATCGTGTGGCCCTCCCTCCGTCGGATCCAGCCAGGAGGCGCTTCAGCGGCATTGCGGCGACCGGAGTTTGATTGGGGAATCGTGTTTCGCCCCGCGCTGAGGTATCAGGCGGCGATGTGGACGGATACCCTCAAGCTGGAAGAGGTCGTGGGCTCGCTGAGAGCGGCAGAGCGGCTGAAAACTGTAAGCTGGGCGGCCGGTCTACTTAGCAAGACAAAGCCTATCCTCGATCGCTTGCGCGTCGGGCTGAACGACAAGGACGCTTATGCGGCAAATCCCATCGCGCCTGCCGAGATATCCTTCCTGTTCGAATCCGCTTCGCGGCGGCAATCGCCACTGCTGGGCTGTCCGCTGAATATGAGCATAGTTCCGCCGTAGGAAACTCGACCGTGGATTTCCGCGTCGCGCTCGATCCGCCCTGGCTGGTTGAATTGGTCAGCCTGCCCGAATCCGACGCGTTCAAAGCGGCTGCGGGGAGCAACGGCGTTTTACTTCGCACGGACGCGGACGATCCAAAACGAAGCATGGAAGGGGAAACCCTCAAGGCGCAGGAGCGTATCGGTGCAAAGGTTTTCGAACGGAAGCGCGGGCCTATCAAATTCCCGGAGCCGGACGGCTCGATACACATGGTCATGGTCGATGCTCGTGGTGGCGGCGACGGCCACGGTGACGCCGCCGACTGGTGCCAGTTAGCCCATGGTCCGCATGGATTGGACCCTGAATATGTGATGTGCTGGAGTGACCCGAAGACTGGTGTTCGCATGCCGATCAGGGGGCTATTCGAGCGGGAATGCCCGTTGGCGGCAGCCCAGACTTTGCAGGCGCGTTTGCACGTCATTGGGTTCGTCTGCGAACGGACTTTCGCTGAGAAAGAAATCAGCGCCCGCACCTTCTATCGCTGTAATCCATGGTTGTTGGACGAAGCGGCAGCAAACGACATAATGTCTCGGTGGCCTTTACGGATTGCAACATCCGGATAGGAATTTTTGGATTCGGACGCGATATCTTCTTGGACAGTGCGGCTTTTCTCATGGACATGCCGGGCGGCAATGGCCATCCGACACCTTCTTCCACCTCACGACGAAACCTCGACACTGCGGTTGATGAGCGACATGAGCGCCTGCCGGGCGACTTCGCGTAGCAAGTCGATCATACCGCACCGGCCCCCTCACCTGGCTAGGGAGCACCAAGGCGGCTAAGCAGATTCCGCTTGGTTAACCAACGGACTGGTAATGCCATCCACGCAGCCGTCAACGACTTCAACTGCGAGCGCATGCCCCATCCGTTGGCCGAGCCACGAATCTCTGCTTAGGCGGCATGCTCACTCAGGGGGTTCGCACCGGACGCAGCAATCGCCGCCAGGTGGTGCCCGGCGGCGTTGGGTGGCTTGGCAGGATCGGGCTGCGCCCTCCGTGCCAATGAAGAGCCGGCCGCATACCTCGAACGACAACCCGTTCTCCGAGAGCCAGTTCAAAAACCTCAAGTACCAGCCGCAGTTCCCCAAGCGCTTCGGCTGCATCGAGGATGCCAGGGGTTTCTCCCGCAACTATT
>Ga0302157_10002633_pt1 | contig 20738 bp, 16 predicted proteins | sample I_Bog_N3_3_FD_193502 | JGI IMG/M metagenome (GOLD analysis project Ga0302157, IMG submission 193502) | Peat permafrost microbial communities from Stordalen Mire near Abisko, Sweden - I_Bog_N3_3 | ecosystem: Environmental > Terrestrial > Soil > Wetlands > Peat | place: Sweden: Abisko, Stordalen... | reverse complement strand
CGAGGGTCGCGCGGACGACGGCCGCGTGGGTGCCGCCTCCGAGGGCGATCGCGCGGATCGCGTGGCGGGCGGCGAGGTCGTGCAGGGTGTCACCGAGGCGCTCGGTCGGCGCGATGCCGAGTTCGAGCGGCGGGGTGCCGGGCGCCGTCACGAGCGCGTAGCCGCACTTGCGCGTGCCGGGGTCGATGCCGAGGATCGCGCCGGCCGTCACTTGGGCGAGCGGCTGAGTTCGAAGGTCACCGGAATACCGCCGGTATGCGGGTACACGTCGATCGCGGCGTGCGCGACGATGTAGTAGCGCCCGTGGCCCGCCTTGATCTCGCCCTGCGTCGCTTGGATCTGCGCGAGCGAGAGCGACGGGATCGCGTTTGCGAAGTACGAGGGCATCCCGCTGCCGATCGCCTCCTCCGCGATCGCGCCCGAAAGCTGGCCGTAGGCGATCGTGGGGCTGATCGCCGTGCCGCCGTCCACCTCGACGCTCGCGATCGCCCGGCCCGCGTGGAAGATCACCTGATCCGCGTAGGCGCGGAACGTGAACTGGATGCGATCGTTCGGGAAGAGGTTGTAGTCCGCGACCGCGACCAGCAACACCGGACCGCTCAAGAGAAAGCCCTGCACCTGCGTGTCCGAGAGCACGGCGTCGATCTTCTTCGAGATGTCGGGGTCGCCCGACTTGCCTTTGAACGGCTGGAGCCCTTGCGGAACGAAACGACGGTTCACCGATTCGACGATCGCCGCGAAGAACGCGTCGAAGAGTTTACGCCGGTCCGCCGGACTCTGCTGCGGCGTGATCACGAGAAACTGGTCGTACATCAACTCGCCGCGATTGACGACGATGTTTTGTTCCTTGACTTGTCGCTCGAGCGCGTCGGCTTGATTCTGCAAGTCGTTCACGCGGTTGTTGATGTCGCTCAGATGAAAAAATGCCGCGCGCGCGTACGGCGACGTGGAGAGCGTGACGAGTTGCGCGACGAGCGCGATCGTCATGCCCGTGCCCACGGCCACGATCGTGGACGTGTACTTGGGGCGTAGCCCGAACAACGTGAGCCGCTTACGGCCGACCTGGTGACCCACGCGATCGCCGATGTACGCGATCAACCCCGCGATCAGCGTGAGTCCGATGACGATCGCGATGCCGCCGACGGTGCCCATACCGCTAGACCTTCACTAATTCCGCGCCGCGCGCAACAGAAACGCGGCGCCGATCATCGTGAAGATCACGTTCGGGAGCCACGCGCCGAGCGCGGACGTCAGGTAGCCGCCGGGAAAACTGCTGAAGACCGCCGACGAGATGCTCGCGATCACGAAGTAGAGGAACGCGATGCCGAGCGAGAGCGCGAAGCCGAAGCCGGTGCCGCCGCCCCGCGCCGGACGAAGACCGAACGGCGCCGCGATCAACGTAAACACGAAGCAGGCGAACGGTCGCGCAAGTTTTTCCTCGTAGGTCGTTTGGTAGTTACGCGTCTCCTGCGGTGAGAGTTGACCCGACGCGATGATCTCTCGTATTTGCGAGCGACTCATCGTCTCCCGGTTGTTGTCCGTCGCGCGTTGCTGCAACTCCGTCGGCTTTTCGCCGATGTCGATGCGCGCGCTCGGATCTTGGGACGTCGCGGTCAGCGCGCCGTCCGCATCGAACCGGTAGATCGACGCGTTTTCGAAGGTCCAACTCGGCGGGTCGTAGTGGCCTCGCTCGCTGAAGAGAATCGCTTGGGGCCGCTTGTCGGATCCGTAGGTGACGATCGTGACGTTCAGCAGCGTCTGCGTGGCCTGCTCGTAACCCCGAAAGTAGGTGATCTGCTCGCCGCCCGCCGGAAGCAGCGAGATCACCGTGTGGCTGCCGCCGCCGAAGGCCCCGACGTGTTTGAGCGCGTCCTCGCGGAGCGCCACCGCCTGGTCGTTCGCGAACGGCACGAGCCCCTCTTGGAGGACGAACACCACGACGGACACGATGACGCCGAGGACGAGCAGCGGCGTGACGGTTCGCACGAGACCGATGCCGCCCGCTTTTAGCGCGGTGATCTCACTCTCGGCGGACAGGCGCTGCACGGCGAGCAGCATGCCGAAGAGCATCGCGATCGGCGCCACGGTGACCACGATCATCGGCAACTGCCACAAGAAGTAGCCGATCGCGGCCAGGACCGGCGCGTGCTGGTCGGAAACCAGGCGGCTGATCGCGAGCAGGTCGGTCGCCGCGTAGATCAACGTGAACGCGGAGAGTCCGAACGAGAACGGGCCGACGAGTTCGGCGACCATGTAGCGGTCGAGGATGGTCGGGCGTGCGAACGCGTCGATCAAGACGCGCACTTGGGCGAGCCGGGCGGCCGCGACGCCGGTCAAAGCCGAAACCCCTCGCCGAGATAAAATTGGCGCGCGACGGCCGACGAGAGCACCTCCGACGCCGTGCCGGATACGACGATCTGACCGTCGTTGAGGATGTACGCGCGGTCGACGATCGCGAGCGTCTCGCGCACTTGATGGTCCGTGATCAACACGCCGAGCCCGCGGTCGCGCAACTGGCGAATCATCAACTGGATGTCGGCCACCGCGATCGGATCGATGCCGGTGAACGGTTCGTCGAGCAAAAGGAAGGCGGGCTCCGTCGCGATGGCGCGCGCGATCTCGACCCGGCGGCGCTCGCCGCCCGAGAGCGAATCGCCGCGCGCGTCGACGAACTTCAGCAGCCCGAACTCGTCGAGCAGGCCCGGTAGCCGGCGCTCCTGTTCCTTGCGGTCGACCCCGTTCATCTCCCAGATCAACCGGATATTGTCGCCGACGGAGAGCTTGCGAAAGATCGAGTTCTCCTGCGCGAGATAGCCGATGCCCGCGCGCGCGCGCCGGTACATCGGCGAGCCGGTCAGGTCGATCTCCGTTCCCCCGGATTCGAGCGCGACGCGGCCGCCGTCCGGCCGCACGAGACCGACGACCATGTAGAACGTGGTCGTCTTGCCCGCGCCGTTGGGTCCGAGCAAGCCGACGACCTCGCCCGTCCGCACCTCCGCGCTCACCCCGGCTACGACCGTCCGCGCGCCGTAACGCTTCACCAACTCGTGCAGCACGATGCGCCGCTCCGGATCGACTGTCATCAGTGTCCCGTCCCGCAAGTAGGTTTGCACGAAGCGAGAGCGATTTTTCGTCGCTGCAAGGAGCGAAGAGCGCAGAAGTGCAGCGCACTTTCAGCGATGAGCGACACGGCAGCGGCGGAAAAGCGCCGAGCGACTGCAAAGCTACTTGCGGGACGGGGCACTAGTACGACCCCGCGACGCTGATGTGGCCGTCGCGCACGTTCCAGTCGACCGTCTCGCCTTGCAGCGTCTCACCCTCGGGGAACGTCACGATCACGTGGCCCTCGCCATGTACGGACTGCGTCTCGTCGTCGTAGCGCAACGTATCGCTCGTCAGCGTCATTCCGTCCTCGGCTCGCGCACGAACGCCGCCGGTCATCAGTACCGTCTTGTCTTTCTCGACGACCGTTCCCGCCGGAGCGTCGGCGGTGAGCCGCTTCCCGGCGTCGCCATAGAAAACGACGTGCGGATTCGTGAAGTTGCTGCGGCCCGTCGAGGCTCCCGTGTAGACGGCGTTGACCGTGTCGGCCCGCAGCACGTACACCTTGCGCGCGCCGTCCTGCTTCGTCGCGTACACGAAACGCGAGCCGACCCGCTCGCCGTGGAAGTTGACGGGCGGCGGCGAGGCGACGAACGGCGTCGGGCTGGGCGGCGGCGGGCTCGGTGAGGGGCCGGCGTCGCTCGCAGCATGCGAACCGCAACCGGCGAAGAGAGCCGGGCCGAGCGCGGCGACCGCGAACAACGAGCGCGTCATGCCGCGCCGGCCCGGCCGGGCAACCCGGAAGCCGCGGCGGCGAGCGCCAGCCCCGCGAACGGAATCCACACGAACGCGACCTCCACGACGCCCACCGTGTCGAAGAACCCCTGCACGAGCACGGCCACGAGGGCAGCCGCCACCCCGAAGGCGAAGCGCCGGCCGCGCGGGTCGAGGGTGCGCACGCCGGCGCGGAAGGCTCGCGAGAAGCGCAGCCAGCCGAAGGCGGCGGCGGCCAACCCCACGAGCCCGGTCTCGCCGGCCAGCGACAGGTAGACGTCGTGCGGATGGAGCGCGCCGAAGGTTCCCGGAAGGTCGCCGTTCGGCGGCCGGACCGCCGGATACACTTTGAAATACGCCATCGGCCCCACGCCCGTGAGCGGGAAGAGTTCGACGACGCGGATGCCGGCCTGCCAGATGCGGAGGCGATCGAACGATTCGGCCGGGTTGTGGCCGGCGGCCGGCCGCAGCAGCGTGACGGCCGCACCGAGCGCGACCGCGCATGCCAGCCCGAGCGCGGCGCGGCGGGCGCCGAGCGCGAGGCAGTAAAAGGCTCCCGCGACGGCGGCTCCGAGCAGGCCGGCGAGCGACACGGTCGCGACCAGGGCCGCGGCACCCGCGGCGGCGCCCGCCGCGCCGAGCCACCGGACGGGTCCCGAGCCGCCGAGCGCGGCGCCGAGCGCCACGAAGAGGAACGCGACCGCGAAGGCCGCCAGCTGATTGGCGGTCACGAAAACGCCGGCGGCGCGGCCGTGGTTGAGCGCCCAGAGCGCGCCGGGTCGCCGCGTCACGAACATCGCGAGCGCGGCGAGCGAGGCGATCAGCCCCGTCCACAAGTAGGCGTCGAGGAGCGTCCGCGCCACGCCCGGCCGCCCGTAGAAGCGCACGACCGCGAGGTGGAAGATCCCGGCCAAGAGCATCACGCCGACCACCTGGAAGCCCGCCCCCGGGTAGAGCCCAAGGGCGGACGCGAGGGCCGACGCCCCGATCCAGGCGCCGAGGATCGCGGCGGACGCGGGCGTGGGCGCGGCCCGCTCCCGCACGAGCCCGGCGAGCAGCACGATTCCGGAAAGCACCAAGAGTGCGACCAGCAGCGCGGCGTCCCCCCACGACGCGAAGACGTAGCCGACCGGCGGCGTCGGCGAGAGCGACGCTAGCGACGTGTAAAACTGCACGATCGTAAAGAAGGCCGCGAGCGCCGGCGCGAGCGCGCGCGTCACGCGACGAGCTCCAGTAGGCTGCTCGCGATGGCCGCCGCGCCGCCGGGCGGCCCCATCCGCGCACGCCCCGCGTCGCTCATCGCGCGCATCCGCTCGGGGTGGTCGAGCAAGTCCGCGATGGCCGCGGCCGCCGCCGCGGGTTCCGGCGGCACGAGGAGGACGGCATCGCCGAGCAAGCCGACTTGGCGCATCCGGTACCAGCCGTCCCCCGGCGCGCCGCCCGGTTCGCTGCGGTCGAGGGCGACGACGGGTAAGCCGGACGCTGCGGCCTGCTCGTTGGCCGTGCCCGCCTGCCCGAGGACGGCGACGCTCGCGCCGAAGAGCGCCGCGAGATCGCCCCGCCACCCGAAGAGCGCTGCGCTGCCGGCCCGCGCCCGGAAGGCGATCGGCGGCGGATCCTCGGCGGCGTCGGGCGGCGTGACCGTCCAACCATCCTCTTCGAGCACGCGCACGAAGCGCGCGGCGTCGAGCGTCGGGGCGATCGAGAAGAGGCTGCCGAGCCCGGGCCGCAGGGCGCCGAGCTCCCGTGCGACACGCGCCAAGCGCACGCCGTCCGCGTAGGCGTCCTCGCGGCTGCCCGGGAGCAGCCCGATCCACGCGCCGGCGGCGGGCGCCGGGCCGGGCGCGCCGATCAGATCGACGATCACGTTGCCGGGCGCTTCGGCCGGCACGCCCTCGGACCGCAGGCGCTCGGCCGTGGCCTCGTCGCGCACGAAGATGCGGACCGCGCGTCGCAACAGGCCGCGCTCGACGGGTCCGTACGGCGCGACGTGCACGCTCTTGGCCGTCCCGACGAACGCGACGGGGCGGCGCGTCGTAAGGGCGAGGCCGAGCGCGTACGCGTCGCCGACGGCCACGACCAGATCGTACGCCGGCACGGACGCGAGAAAGGCGAGTTGGCGCACGAAGAGCGCGGCGAAGCCGGCAGCGACGTCGCGCGAGAATGCGCGGACGTTCCCCATCGCGACGAGGCCGCCGCTCGGCATCGTCTGCCGCGGCCCCACGACGGCGAGTGGAGCCGCACCGGCGCCCAGCCCCACAACCGGAAACAGGTCGAGGCCAACGGGGCCCGCGGCGGCCGCGCGTTCGATTTCGGCCCCGATCCGCGCGGCAATGGCCGTCTCGCCGTGCCCGTTGGCGACGAAGAGGATGCGCCGCACGGCTACGCCGCCGCGGCGTGGAGCAACGGAACGAGTTCGAACTCCGCAAACCGGATGCGGCCGGGCGCGGCACCCGGTTCGAGCACCGAGCGCGACACGTACGCGCCGTAGGGACCGGCGTGAACGATCGGAACGCCGTCGTCCGTTTCGGGGGCGTGCAGCGTATCGTGGCTGTGGCCGCCCAGGATGAGATCGAGGCGCGGCACGGCGCGCGCCAGCGCCCGGTCGGCGCGCAACCCGAGGTGCGAGAGCACGACCAGCGTCGTATCGGCGGGCGTGGTCGCGGCGATCTCGCGCGCGGTTTCGATCGGGTCGCGAAAACGCCAGCCGAAAACGCGTTCCCACGGACTGCCTTCGGGATACTGCACGACGAGCAGCGAGAACACGCGCAGCCGCCAGCCGGCGCGCTCGAACGCGATCTCCGGCACGAACGGGAGCGGCCGGCCGCGCACGTCGACGAGATTCGTGCACACGAGCGGGTGGTGCATCTTGCGCGCGCGCGCGGCGAGCAATCCGAAGAGGTAGTGGAACTCGCGGTTCCCGATGCCTTGCGCGTCGTAGCCCGCCGCATCGATCTCGGCGATGATCGGCTCGCTCGCGCGGTACAGCGTTTGGCTGCCGCGCAACGAATCGCCGCAGTCGAAGAGTAGTCCGGGCCGTTCCGCGCGTAACGCGATCAAGCGCGGAACGATACCGCGCCGATCGTGCAGGTCGGACGTGTGATAGACGGTCAACGGCTCGCGGAGTTCGCTCACAGTCGCGCGAGTCCGAGCGCGAAGGCGGCGCTGCGTTCGAGCGCGTTCGGGTCGCCGAGCGCCGCGCGCACCTCGCGCAAGCCCGGCAGTTGCGCCGCGGGTTCGGCGAGCAACGCGTCGATCTCGTCGGCAAGTCGTTCGGGCGTCGCGTCCTCTTGCAGACATTCGGGGACGACGCAGCGATCGAGCAAGATGTTCGGGAGCGTGATGTACGGACGCTTCCAGATGCGACGCGCGATCGCGACTTGCGCCTGCGACACGATGTAGAACGCGACGGCGGGAACTTCGCGCAGTGCCGCTTCCAAAACCGCGGTGCCCGAGGCGATCCAGGCGGCGTCCGCAACGTCGAGCGCCGCCGCGGCACCGCGCACGATCTCGAATCCCGTGCCCGCCGATTCGCCGCGTTCCTCGGCCACGAACGGCGGCAGAAACGCGCGCTGCAGTTCGGCGGCGATCATCGTTTCCGTCGCGGCGTCCGCCGCGGCGATCGTGAAGCGCACGCGCGGTCGCCGCGCGCGTAAGACCTTGCTCGCGGCGAGCAGCGGGCGGAGGTGGCGCTCGATCTCGCCCGCGCGGCTGCCGGGCAGCATCGCGACGACGCCGCCGTCGGCCGGCGGCGCCGGACGCGGAGGCCGCGCCGGTACGAGCGCCGCGAGCGGATGGCCGAACGAGACGACCGGCAAGCCGAGCGACTCGTAGAAGTCGCGCTGGTGCGCGAAGGGCGTCAGCGGCGTGGTCGCCCGCGCGACCGCTCGCGCTTGCTGCGGCTTGTCGAACCAGGCTCCCGGCGGAAAAAAGTAGAGGATCGGGCGACGGTAGCCGAGCTGCCGGAGCGCTTGCGCCAAGCGCAAGTTGAAGGCGCCGAAATCGACGAGCACGATCAGATCCCACGGGCGCACGCAGAGCCACACGGCGTGCCGGACGCCGCTGAAGAGGAGCGGCGGGATGCGGCGCAACGCTTCGATCGGGCCGAGGCTGGCCCAGCCGGACGTGCGCTGGGTCAGTGCGATGCCGGCCGATTCCATCCGTTCGCTGCCGATGCCCGCGAACGTGGTGCCGGGCGCGAGTTCGCGCATCGCGGTCGCGAGCGCGGCGGCGAGCATGTCGCCCGACGCCTCACCCGTGGAGAAGAACACGCGCACGCTCGGCGCGGCGTCCATTACGCCCGCCGCCGGACGCGCTTATTTGGCAATTCCGCGCTCCGACGGTGCTTCGATGAAGGCCAGCAGGTGACGCGACTTGTCGTTACTGACGATCGCGCGCATCGCCTCGGCGGCCTGCGAGATGTTGTTTCCGGAGCGATAGAGCAAGTTGTAACACTCTTTGAGTTCGGCCATCACCTCGGGCGTGAATTCCGCGCGTTGCAGGCCCACGCGATTGAGTCCGAACGGTTTCGCCGGATTACCCGACACGAGGACGTACGGCGGAACGTCCTGTCCGATACGCGAGATGCCCCCGATCATCGCGTGTTCGCCGATGCGCACGAACTGGTGCACGCCCGTCTGGCCGCCGATCGTCACGTAATCTTCCACGGTCACGTGGCCCGCCAATTGCGCCGTCGACGACATCGTGACGTTGTTGCCGATGCGGCAGTTGTGCGCGATGTGGACGTACGCGAGCAGCAGCGAATCGTCGCCGATCGAGGTCGTCTCGCCTTCGCCCGTGGCACGATGGACGGACACGTACTCGCGGATCTCGGTGCGCGCCCCGATCGTCGTATACGACGTCTCGCCGAGGTACTTGCGGTCTTGCGACGGCGCACCGATCGAACAGAACGGATGGATCTTCGTCTCCTCGCCGATCGTCGTATGGCCGTTGACGACGACGTGCGAAAGGAGCATCGCGCGCGGGCCGACCTTCACGTGCTCGCCGATCACACAGAAGGGGCCGATTTCGGCCCCTTCACCGATCACGGCTTTCGGGTGAACGATGGCGGTCGGATGGATCATTGATGCAAGACCGTTGCGTCCATCGTGAAATTCGTGACGTTCTGGACGGAGAACATCAAGAGCGCCGCGCACGCGAGCTTGCCATCCACCTTCGCCTCGGCCGTGACCCAGCCCATGCTGGAGCGCGCGCGTAACATCGTCACCTCCATGTCGAGCCGGTCGCCGGGCACGACCGGCCGGCGGAACTTCGCCTTGTCGATGCCGGTGAGAAACGCGGTGCGGCGTAAGAAGTCGTCCGGCGCGAGGATGATCGTGCCGCCCAGTTGCGCGAGCGCCTCGATCATCAACACGCCCGGCATCAGCGGCTGTCCCGGAAAGTGGCCTTGGAAGAAGCCTTCGTTCATCGTCAGGTTCTTGTAACCGGTCGCGCGCTTCAGCGGTTCGATGTGCGTGATCCGATCGACGAGTAGCATCGGATAGCGGTGCGGCAGCACCTCCATCAGTTGGAGGATGTCCATCGAGCCCGTAACGGTGAGCGCCATCAGCCGGCCGCCACGGTTCGCGCGGCGTCGCCCGCGCGCAACTGCGCGACGGCCGCGACGTGCAGGCGGTGGCCGCTCTTGATCGCGATCACTTCGAACGCGGGCCACGCTCCGAGCAACGCGAAGTCGCCGATCAGATCCAGAGCCTTGTGGCGCACGACTTCGTTCGGCCAGTGGAGCGGCGTCAGCGGGCCGTCCGGCGCGAACACGAGCGCGTTGTCGAGCGAACCGCCGCGCGCGAGTCCCGCGGCGCGCAAGGCCTCGACTTCGTGCAGGTACCCGAAGGTGCGGGCGCTTGCGATCTCGCTTCGATAGGTCGCGGGATCGATCGTCGCGTCGAGATACTGCGCGCCGACGGGCGCGGCGAAGTCGACGGAAAAGCGAATGCGAAAGTCGTCGGCGGGCGTCACCACGAGGACGGCGTCGCCGTCGTGGAACACGGCCGGGCGCTCGAGCGTGAACCGCGCGCGCGGGGCGGGCTGCTCCGCGAGGCCCGCCGCGGCGATCGCATCGGCGAAGACGGCCGCGCTCCCGTCGAGCACGGGAATCTCGGGACCCTCGACTTCGAGCAGCGCGTTGTCGACGCCGAGCGCGAAGAGCGCCGACAACACGTGTTCCACGGTCGATACGGTCGAGCGGCCGTCGCCGAGCACGGTCGCGCGCCGCGTGTCGACCACGTACGCGCTCGTCGCCGGAAAAGCGGCTCCGCCGTCGAGCGAAAAGCGCAGCCCCGTATCGGCGGCCTGCGGGAGAATGCGCAGCGTCGCGTCGCGTCCGGTGTGCAGGCCGACGCCGGCGAACGCGAGCCGCTCGCCGAGCGTGTGTTGCGATTCCATCTACGTTTTCTTCTGCTCGAGAGCAGTTTTCTTCTGCTCCAGAGCGCTCACACGCTCGAACAGCTTTTCGAGGTTGCGGAGGCGAACCTGCTGCTTGAGTTCCTCGCGGTGGTCGCGCGCCGGCTGACCGCTCACGAACGCATCGTCCGGCACGTCGCCCCACACCATCGTGTTGCCCGCGATGCGGACGCGCGAGCCCACCGTGATGTGGCCCTTGAACGCCGACTGACCGCCAACGACCGTATAGTCGCCGATCACGGTCGACCCCGCGAGCCCCGTCATCGCGGCAAACCCCGCATGATTGCCGATGCGGCAGTTGTGGCCGATCTGCACGAGGTTGTCGATCTTCGTTCCCGCGCCGATCGACGTGCTGCCGGTCTGCGCGCGGTCGATGCAGGTGTTGGCGCCGATCTCCACGTCGTCGCCCAGCACCACGTCGCCGATCTGCGGAATCTTCGTGAAGCGCCCGTCGCTGAAGACGTAGCCGAAACCGTCGCTGCCCACGACCGCGCCCGCCTGCAAGGTCACGCGCGCGCCGGCCACGCAGCGGTCGAGGAGCTTGGCGTGGGCGTGCAGCGTGGAGCCCGCACCGAGGCGCGCGCCCGCGCCGACGATCGCGCCGGCGTGCAACACGCACGACGCCCCGATCTCCGCGTTCGCGCCGATCACGACGAGCGGGCCCACGAATGCGTCCGGGCCGACGCGCGCGCTCGGGTCGACGACGGCCGAGGGGTCGCGAAAGGGACCGGCCGGCCGCGGCGGCTCGAGCATCGCGAGGAGCGTCGCGAGCGCCGCGCGCGCGGAGCTCACGAGTAAGAGCGGCTTGCGCGGCGCCTCCGTCCGTTCCGCGATGCGCGGCTCGGTGAGCACGGCCGCGGCCCGCGACGCCAGCGCCGCCTTGAGATAGCGTTCGTCGGTCGCGAAGGTCAGAGCGTCCGTCCGAGCGTCGTCGATCGAAGAGATGCCGTCGATGCGGATCGTCGCATCACCGAGCACTTCTCCGGCGACGCGCGCGGCGTAATCTCCGAGCGTCAAGCGTTTACGACTTGGCCGGGGACGCTTCGGTGATGTTGAGCAGCTTTTCCACGTCGGGCGTGATGTCGATGCCGCCGTAGCCGACGAACTGGCGCGTCACCACGAGCTTGATGCCGCGCTGGTCCGCGACCTTTTGGGCCGCGTCGCGCACGTCGCCGGAGACTTCGTTCTGCATGCTGACGTAGCGCTTGCGCAGCGCGTCCAACTCCGCTTCCTTCTCCTTGACCGACGCACCCGAGCGATTGATCGACGCCGTGTCCGATGCCAACTGGTTCGAATAGTTGATGAACTTCGGCCAGTTGTTCTGAATTCGCGTGAGGTCGATCGTCGCCACCGACGAGTCCGATTGGATGCCGCAGCCGGCGAGGGCGGCAGCAGCGGCCGCACAATACATGATTCGTTTCACTCGTGTAGACTCTCGATATCCTTTTCGGCATCGGCGGTGAGATCGACGCCGCCGGCCGGGGCGACGACGTCGCTGATCACGACGTTGACGCCGCGCTTCTGCGCGACGGCTTTGACCTCGCGCCCGATTTGCGCGACCATCTCGTCGTAGAGTTCGCCGCGCTGCTTCTGCAGCGCGCCCAACTGTTTGTTCGCACCGGCTTGCGCGCCCGCATCCACGCCCGCGATGCGGCGGAAACGGTCGGTCAGATCGGCGCGCGTCTTCTGGAACTGCGCGATCGTCTGCGCCGCGTCCGCATTGAACTGTGCCTGGTACTGATCGTGCAAGGCTTGGAGCTTCGCCTTCATGTCGGGCCCGATCCCGTTCGGAATCGCGGCACCGCCGCCCGCCGCCGGCGCGCCGAGCTGGGCCACGAGGCCGCGCCGCGTCTCGAGCATGCGCTCGTTCAGCTTCGCGAGCGTCCGCTTGCGCAGGTCCCCGACCTGCGCGTCGAGCTGCGTCTGCACTTGGTCGTGCAGTTGCTTCTGCAGGTCCGCGAGCGTCGCCGAGTCGCGGTTCTTCATCGCCGCGAGTTCGTCGGCTTCTTTCTGGTCGAGCGCGTCGAGCTGTTTGCGCACGTCCGCGCGCGTGTCGTCATCGAGCGCGAGGTTCGAGAGCTTCGTGCGCAGCGAAAGCCGTTCGGAGGCGTCGTCCGTCTCTTGCTGGAGCGCGTAATCCGCCTCCGCCTTCGAGAGCGCCTCCGCCTTGGCGCGATACGTGCGGGACGCTTCGGCCGCGAGGGATTGCTGCAGCGAACGTGCGGCCGCGTCGGACTGCGCCGCGACCTGGTTGCGGTACGCGTCGTAATTTTTCTGCGCGAGTTCGGCCGCCTGTTGTTGCTGCTTGCGCGCGTTGGCGAGGATGCTGCCCGCGATTCCGCCGCCGCCCGGACCCGCGCCCGCGGCCGCGCCGACGGCCGCGTTGATCGCGGCCTGCTCGCGCTTCATGTAATCTTGCTGCTTGTCGGCGAGCGCCTTCTTCGTTTGATCGGCCGCCACGTCGAGCTCGTGCTGCAGTTCTTTTTCCGCTTTCGCGATGTCCGCGCCGTTCTGAGCGACGCTCGAACCGACGGCCTTGAGCTGCAGCGCCTGCATGTCCTCGTCGAGGTGCGCGAGTTGCGCGTAGAGCGGGTGGACCTTCACGAGATCGTCCATGCGCACGTAGCCGACGCGACCGTCGTCCGCGGCGGCCGGCGTCTGATCGGGGGCGGCGTTCGAGTCCTGGTGCGCGCAGGCCGCGAACGTCCCGAGACCCGCGAGCAGTGCCGCCGCGAGCAACGCCCGCGCGAGGTTACTTGAGCGCGCTCGTGACATCGCTAGTGATATCCGTGCCGCCGTAGATCAGGTTCGACCGGTCGATCACGAGCAACAGCCCGCGCTTCTTCGCGACGCCGGCGATGGCGCTGCGCGTCTGATCGACCAGCGGCGCGATCTCCTGCTTCTGTTTGTCCGCGAGCGCCGACTGATAGTCTTTGAGCACTTGCTGACGGTCCGCGTCCGTCTTCGCGCTCTTCAGCTTCGCCTGGGCCTGCGTCTGCTGGTCCGCCTGGAACTTTTGGAAGTCGTCGTTCGCGGCTTTGAGTTTCGGGATCGCGTCGATCTGCGTTTGGTCCACGTAGCCGACGCTCGAGGGCGGCGGCGTGTTGACGGGCGGAATCGGATCGCCCGGGCCGGTCAGGAGGTCCACGACGCTCGAGGTCACGTCTTGACCGCCGACGATCACGATCCGTTTGTCGACCACGACCGAAAGGTTCTTGCTCGATGCGACGGATGCGATCGCGACTTGGGCGCGCTGGAAGAGGGGCCCGAAGAGGTCGCGCTGCCGCGTGGCGAGTTTGTTCTGGAACTCTTGCGCGATGCGGGCCTGCGTGTTCGCGTCTTTAACGCCCCGCACTTCGCTTGCGAACTGACGGTCCAACTGCGCCTTGAAATCGGCGAGTTGGCGATTCGCGCTCGTGAATTGCGGGATGTTCGACAGCGCGGCCTGATCGACGTAGCCGATGTCGGTCACGTCGGCGGCGAGCGTCGCCGGTGCGAGGCTCGCGAGGCCGAAGAGTGTGGCGCCGAGTGCGACGGCGAGACGATGTGTGAATGAGATGCGCATGATGCTAGAAGCTCTGTCCGATACCGAAGCTAGTGTGCGCGCCGGCCTTCCCGCGGGCAAAGTCGAGGCGGATGGATTTGAAGCCGAGTTGCGGGATGTCGAAGCGAAGGCCGACGCCCGCGTCGGAACGATAGAGGAACTTATTGTAGTCCACGACCACGTTCCCGAATTGGTCGAGGATCGGCGCGGCGCCGCGGATGCGCTGGCCGCCGTAATCGTAGAAGAAAGCGACGTTGAACTTGCGATCCGGCGAGACGGGAACGCGGAGCTCGCCTTGCAGCAGCGCTTCTTCGGTTCCGTAGAAGACTTCGCTGTAGCCGCGCAATTGTTGGTCCGTCAGCACGAAGAGCTTGCTCGGCGGGATCGCTCCCGTCGCGTCACCCAAGAGCGCGTGGAAGCCGAGCGTCGCGTTCTTGAGCACCGGGAAGAACTTGGCCCCGTCGAAGGTCGTGATCGTGTAGCCGAACTGCGAGCCGATCGCCTTACCGGAGAGCTCTTCGCTGAGGTTGGTCGTGAAGCCGCGTCGCGGGTTGAACACGTCGTCGCGCGTATCGTTCGCGATGCCGAGCGTCACGGAGTGCAGGTTGTAGCCCGCGCCGTTCGAGGTGTCGGCGATCGAGGGCGCGTTGATGCCGAGCGTGTTGCCGTTCTCTTCCGTGCCGAACGGCGAGCTCGTGATCGGGCTGTTGAGCAGTTGTTCCGTGCCGGCCAGATAGTAACCGGTGGGCAGCGTCACGTCGGTCCCGAGCCGCTCGACCGTCAAGCCGACCGACGCGGTCACCGTGTCGTTGAGGCGCCGCCCGAGGTTGAAGGTGAAGCCGTCGGCACGGTTGCCGTACAGTGCGGCGACGCCGCTCAGGACGTTGGAGTTCGGCGTGAGGATCACGGGGATGTAGCCGGAGCTGCTCGACGAGCCCGAGCCCGCGCCGCCCGGCGTCGTGATGACCGGGTTGCCGCCCACGTTGCCGACGCTCGAGGCCTGATACACCTGATAGTAGTTGTTCTGCGCGCTCGTGAAGACCGACGCGCCGAGGCTGTACAATTGCGACTTCGGCGTGTTGCCGAGATAGGGTTCCGAATACGAGATCGACGCATCGGAAACGCGCGCGCCGCGCTCGACGCGAATCGAGGCGCCGTTCCCCGTTCCGTTGATGTTGTTCTGCGAGTACGAAACGGTGCCCGTGAGGCCCTGGCCCGTGGGTCCGCCGGAATAACCCGCGCCGACCTGCGCCGTTCCCGTCCGCTGCTCCTTGACGTTCCAGTCGAGCGTCAGCGCGTACGGTTTCTTCGGATCGGGCCCGGGCTTCGGGTTCAAATCGACCTTTTCGAAGAAGCCGAGATTGTTGAGACGCTCGTAGTCACGGCGCAAGAGACCCTGCGTGATGATCATGCCGGGGCGCAAACGAAGTTGGCGCCGGATCACGACGTCCTTGGTCGTCGTGTTGCCGGTGATCTCGACGGCGCCGACCGTCGCGACGTAGATGCTGTACTTCACGTCGGCCGTGCCCTTGGCGAGATCGACCGTCGTCGGATCGATGCCCGCCTCGAAGTCGCCGAGCTGCAGGTCGTACTTCTCGTAGAGTTTCTTGAGGTTGTCGTAATCCTTGTCGCGCGAGTCCTCGGAGTAGGGCTGGCCTTCTTTAAGAGTCAGCGCCGAGCGCAGGAGCGAGGGCTTGAGCAGCGGGTTCCCGGCGAAGACGATCGAGCGGACCGTCAGACCCTCGCGAACCTGCAGGCTGAGCACGCCGTCCTTGGAGATGTTGAGCCCCGACACGTGCGTCGGCACCTGGCCGCTGTAGCCGATCTTGTCGTAGTACGAATTGATCTTGAGCACGTCCTGATGGAACGTGTTCGTGTTGAGCACCTGACCCACGGCCGTGTCCATCAACGCGAGCAGCGTGTCGGACGGTACGTGATCGTTGCCGGTGAACGCGATCCGTTCGATCACCGGATTCTCGATCACGCGATAGGTGATCGCGATGCCGTCGGGCCGCTGCCGGATCAGGGGCGGCACCTGGTCGGAGAAGTAGCCGAGGTCGAAGATGTTCTGCAGATCTTCGCGGACGAGCCGCTCGTCGAACGGCTGGCCCGCCCGCGTGCGGACGACCGAGAGGATCTTGTCCGTCGGCACGTGCGCGTTTCCGGAAACGTCCACGCTGACCACGAGCGGAGCATTGGCCGGCGGCGGCGCTTCCGGCGCACCCGTCGGCGCCGCGCTCGGCTGCGCCTGAGCGACCCGAACGGCGTTCCGCGCCGAAGCCGGAGCGGGCGGCAGGACGAGTCCCGCGGCCGCCACGATCGCGCCCAGCGAAGCGAGCGACGCGATCGAGGCGAGCGTTCCGCGCGCGCGACGAAGAAGAGAGAACATACTCAGTAGAAGCATCCTTCGACCTTCCCGCATGCCGAGGCCGCGGAAGGTAGATTGTTGCGCGAACCCCCGCAGGAATCCGACGCACAGGCCGACCCGCCTGTCATTTTGTCAGCGCCGCGAGGTTCGCCCCCCCGCCTCGACGTCCTGGAAAACGCGGCTGCCGGCAGAAGCCTGAGAGTGTGGGCACCCTCAAAACAACCTCTGCAGCGACAGGGAGAAGCCGGCCGTTCCTTCGGACGGTTGGGTGGCGCTCAGTTTCGGGTTGCTCGAGGTGATGAACGAGGTGGGCGTCAGGGCGTTCGAGCCGTTGGCGCCCAGCGTCTCGAAGACGGTGACTTGCGCGGCGGTCACGGCGTTCGGCTTGATCTCGAAACCGAACGTTTGACGGTACGGATACCCGATCGTCGAGCCGTAGACCGCGTTCACGTTCCGGCCGAGCCCCTTGCGCGCGCTGAGGCCCACGTTGCCCGTGTAGTCCACGTTCACGTTGAAATTCGAGAGGCCGACCGCTTGGGCGAAGGTCGTCTCGATCGGTGCGAGGAGCGTGCGCGTGAACTGCGCGTTGGCGACGCCGAAGGCTTCCTGCGCGACCGAGAGTTCGCCCGTCGGCGTGCGAAACACCGCGACCCCCGGCGCCAGGTTCGAGGTCGCGTTACTTCCGTACGGCGTCGCCTGCTCGCGGTTCTCGCCGAAGAGCGTCGATGCGCCGAGCGCGGGTGCGTTGAGCAACAACCCGAGGATCTGTTGGCGCTCGTAGCTCGGATCGGAGCTGAGGCCGATCGTGAGGTTCGTGACCGGACCCGCGAGAGAGAGCATCACGTCGGCCGTGCCGGAAACGTTGCGCACCGTGTTGGGATCCGGGTCGATCACGTGCGTGACCGCGCGCGCGTCGAGCGTCGGGATCAGGCCTTGATCCGGTTGGAACGTCACCGTTCCGTCGACGAGCCGGAACACCGTATTGAAGTAGGCGATCGTGCCGCCGGTCGAGGTGAATCCGCCGGCGAGCAGCGGCGCCGCGAGCGTTCCGCCGACGTGCAGGCTGCCGCGCGCGCCGATGTCGACGTTGGCGCTGCGCACGCGCACGTTGCGGTCCGCCGCCACCGCCAAGTCGAACGCGAGCGGCGCGGCGACGGCCGGCGCGGGCGCGACCGCGTCGAGCACGTTTCCACCCCCGCTCGCGATCAGTAAAGCACTAAACGGTATGGTGCTTTCGGAAAGGCGTAGGTCGCCCGAGAGGCGCGGCACGCCGCCTGCGAGGTGCGCGAAGCCGAGCGTTCCGTCGACGATGCCGGAGCCGTACGCGGGGAGATCGAGCCGCAGCTTTTCGGCGCGCGCCGCGAAGTCGTATGCGGCATCGGAGCCGGGGCGCACGAGGTCGGCGAAGCGCGCCGAACCGCTCGCGTCGAGCGTGCCGCCGCCCGCGGATGCATGCAGCGATACGAGCCGCGCGACGTTTCCGTCGAAGTCCAGTTCCGCCGAGCCGTTCGTGAGCGGCACGCTTTCGAGCGGCGTTTGCAGCGACGCGCCCGCGAGGGTGAGTTGCCCGGCGAGGCGCGGCGCTCCGGCGGTTCCGCCCACCGCCACGCGTCCGTCCAACCGGCCGCGCAACTGCGACCCGGCGGGCAGCAGCGGCGCGAAGTCGGCGAGTTCGACGTCGCTGGCGGTCATCGTCAGGCCCACGGTCGCGCCCGCCGGACCAAGCGCGAACGGCGCGATTTCGAACGGGACGGACCCGTCGAGCGCGAGGCTGCCGGTGGCAAAATCGATGCGCGCGTCGCGCAGGACCACGTCGCGACCGCGCACGCTGAACGCGGCGCGGGCCTGCGGGAAAGCGACGCCGTGCAGGCTCGCCGCCTGAACGAACGCCGTGCCGGAGAGACGCGGGTTCGCGCGCGTGCCGTCGACCGTTAGATCGACGCCCGCGGAACCGGTGAGCGGCGACGATGCGCCGAGGAGGCGCGTGGAGAGCGCGCCGAGGTTCGGGCTCCGCGCGTGCACGGCGAGGCTCACCGGCGCCCGGTCCGCGAGGCCGAAGCTCCCGGAGCCGGCGACCGTCACCGAGGGCAGGTCGAGTTCCAACGCGCTGATCGTCGTGCGGTCGAACGTCGAGGTCGCGGTCACGGAGAACCGGTCGACCGGAAATTTACCGATCGACCCGTCGCGCAGCGTCGCGGTCGTCGACACCGCCGGATCGCGCAGCAGGCCCGCGATCGTCGCATGCGCATCGACCCGGCCGTCGATCGGTACCTGGTAGCCGAGCGCCGGCAACCAGACGCCGAGATCGAGGCCCGCCAGGTCGGCCCGGCCGTCGAAGCGCGAGCGCGCCACGATCTGGTCGCGCGGTGCCCCGCGCGGCAACACCAGGGTGCCCGCGAGCGCGAGCGTGCCGGAGGGCCCGCCGAAATCGGCCGTTCCCACAACGGAGCGGCCGCGCGAGTTCCAGGTGGCCCGCGCGTCGCCGAGATCGAAGCGGCGATAACGCAAAGCAGCGATCGCGACATCGGCATCCGTGTGCGTGGACTTGCCGCGCTGCGCGAACGCGAACGCGACGCGGCCCCGGCCGCCAAGCGTATCGCCCGCGTCGAAAAGGTCGTTGAAATCGGAGAGGTCGACGTGCGGCGCCGTGACGCGCAGGGCCGTCTCGTCGCCGCTATACGAGCCGTCGAAAGCGGTTCGGGTCGTCCCGACGGTGACGCGGCCCCCGCGCGCGCGCAGCCCGTTTCGGTCGAACGCGACGCTCGCCGACGCGTCGGAAAACGCGAGCCCGCCGAGCGTCCCTTCGGGGACGGCGAGCGTCCCGGCGACGGCCAATTCCGGGAAAGCGCCGCGCACGCGCAGGTCGCCGCCGACCGTGCCCGCCACATCGCGACGGTTCGGCGCGACGAGCCGGGCGACCGAGGCGAGCGCGACGTCCGAGAAGCGTACGGTCACGTCGTACACCGGGTCCCGCCGTCCGAAGCGGGCGACGCTGCCGTGCAGGGCGGCGACCGCGGGGCCGGCGACCGCGTCGGTCGCGGCGAACCCGAGGCGACCCGGTCCGAGCGTCACGTCGCCGTTCGCGTCGAGCGGCACGCCGGAGATGCCGGACCCCTCGACGGCGACGCCGCCGGCGAAACGGCTCGCGCCACGGACGTCCGAGACCGTGCCGATCGCCGATGCGTGCCCGGAGCGAATGCCGCCGAAAGCGCGGGTGCGACCAAGATCGGCGCCGGCGAGCGAAACGCCGATGCCGGACCCAGGCGCCAGGCTCCCGGCCGCGGACAAGTCGCCGCCCGCAACGCGCGCGGTCGCGGCGTACACGCGCAGGTCGCGGGATCCCGGCGGCCCCGCCCCGACGCTGAGGGTTCCGGAGATCGCGTCGACCGGCACGCCCGCGACGGTCGCGCCGCCGCTCGCTTCGTCGCGCGCCTGCACGAGCGTACGCACGGGATCGATCTCGAGCGCGACGGGACCGGCGATGCCGCCGGCGCCGCCGAGGTCGCCCGTGAACGCGCGCAGGCGCTCGAAGCTTCCCGCGTAGCGGCCGTCGAGGGCGAGGCGGCCCGCGGTGTACGAGCCGGAGCCGCGGAAGCTGCCCCACGGGCCGCCGGCCGCGACCGCGCCCAGGCGCACGTTCCCGAAGGCGCCGGCGACGACGCCGGTCACGTCGTCGATCGTCACGCCGCCCGCCCGCAGCCCGCGCACCCGAACGCGGCCGGCAAGCCGGAACGCGGAGGGTGGCCCGACCCCGGCCAACTCCCCGTCCAGCCGGCCCGCGAAGGCGGGCGCCGCGAGGTCGATGCCCGGCAACCGCGCGGGCCCGCCGGGCGCGGCGTACGGGTAGTCACGCGCGTCGAGCCAGAACCCGCTGCGGTTCCGGCGCCGTTCCAGGTACAGGGTCCCGCCGAGGCGGCCACCGTCGCCGCGCACCGCGGCGAGCGGGCCGATCGCACCGTCGCCGTCCGGGTCCACGTGCAACAGCCCGGACACGCGAACGCCGGGCCCCGTGCCGGCCACCGCCCCCCGGGCATCGAACCGGATTCCCGTGCCCGCGAGGAGGCCGTCGGCCTCGAGCGTCGCTCCGGGCGCGAGTTGCGCCACGTAGGGGACGTTCGCGGCCGGGCCGCGGGCCGAGACCACGAGTCGCGTCACGGGCTCGGGCGCGCCGAGCGCGATCGCGCCGTCGGCGTTCACCGCGAGCCCGCCGTACGTTCCGCGCGCACCCACGACGTCGACCTCGCTCGCATAGTAGAGGGCACGCCCGGCCGCGCCCGTGACGGGAAAGCGTCCGTAGCGCAGGGCCGGCGCGTCGAGCCGGGTGGCCACGAGCGGCGCGCCGACGGGACCTTCGAGCAAGGTGGAGAGCGCGACGGGGCCGGCGAGCGGCAGCCGCCGCGAAAAACGAAAGAGTCCCCGCACGTCGGAGAGGTCGGCGCTCGAACGCAGCCCGAGCCGGAAGGTCGGAGCCCGCCAGTCGAAGAGGCCGCCCGCGAGCGTGACCGCGAGCTTCCCGAGCCGCGCGTCGAGGCGCGGCGCCGCGAGCCCGCCGTCGTATGCGTCGAGGCGGCCGTGCATCGCCGTCGCATC
>Ga0302157_10002630_pt1 | contig 20749 bp, 16 predicted proteins | sample I_Bog_N3_3_FD_193502 | JGI IMG/M metagenome (GOLD analysis project Ga0302157, IMG submission 193502) | Peat permafrost microbial communities from Stordalen Mire near Abisko, Sweden - I_Bog_N3_3 | ecosystem: Environmental > Terrestrial > Soil > Wetlands > Peat | place: Sweden: Abisko, Stordalen... | reverse complement strand
CATCTCATTCAACACCAGTGCAAAAGACGTGGCCCGCAGCTCGGCCAGAGCGCCCGGAATATCCGGTTCATCCATGAAGCCGAATTTCACCTCGACCGCATGAAAATCATGGCCGAGATCCCTGATAGTGATCCGCTTGTCCGTCGGGACATGGGGAACGTCTTGCGGGATCACATGCATCAACAGAATGCGCTCATGCAGGATATGATTGGTCTCGAGGTTCGCCAGCAAGGCAGGTGGAACCAAGTTGTTATTGGCCACCATGAAGACCGCGATCCCGGGAACCCGGCGGGGAACATCAGGTTTCAACGCAGTGAGGAATTTATCCAGATTCGACGCCTGCATCCAACGCGCCGCCGTCAATGCCTGGCTGCCGCGTGACCAGGTGACCATGATCGTGAAAATGGCGGCGGCGACGGCAATGGGAAACCATCCGCCGTCGGCAATTTTCATCGTGTTGGCGGAAAAAAACATCATGTCGACGATCAGGAAGACCGAGAATACCGGGATCGCCAGCCAAAGGCGCCAATGCGCGCCGCCAACCATGTAGACAAATGCCAGAAACGTGGTCAGCAGCATCGTCCCGGTGACGGCGATGCCGTAAGCCCCGCCCAATCGGTCCGAGCCGCGAAACACCAGCACCAAGGCGATGACCGACAGCATCAGCAGAAAATTGACCGCCGGCACAAAAATCTGGCCAATCTTTTCTGACGACGTGTGGACGATCTTGAAGCGCGGCAGATAGCCAAGCAACATTGCCTGCTGCGTCATCGAGAACGCGCCGGAGATTATCGCTTGCGAGGCAATCACCGTGGCGATGGTGGCGAGCCCGACCATTGGGTAGATAGCCCATTCGGGCACGAGCGAAAAGAAGGGGTTGCGCAGGGCGGCGTGATCCAACAGCAGCAACCCGCCCTGGCCAAAATAGTTCAGGATCACCGTTGGAAACACGATTGAGAGCCAGGCCATGCGGATCGGCCGCTTACCAAATTGCCCCATATCTGCGTACAGCGCCTCGGCCCCGGTCACGGCCAGCACCACGGCGCCCAGCAAGGCGAGGCCTTTGCGGGGATTGGAAACGAGAAGTTCAATGCCATAGACAGGGTTGAGGGCCAAGAGAATGTCCGGCTGCCTGGCGATTTGCACTGCCCCTGTCAATCCAATCACGCTGAACCAAATCGTCATGAAGATACCAAAGCTGCCGCCAATGCGGGCGGCGCCAAAACGCTGAAACTGAAATAAGGCAAACAAGATCACCAGTGTGATGGGAATGATGAATGGATTGAAGATGGCGGTGGCGACTTGCAATCCTTCAACCGCGCTCAAGACAGAAATCGCCGGCGTGATGACGCCGTCGCCATAAAACAATGCGGCGCCCAGGAGACCGGCGGTCAGCACGCACCAAGACAATTTCGTGCCCGGACGCGGTACGCGCAAGCTCAGCGCGGTGAGCGCGAGAATTCCGCCTTCGTCGCAATTGTCGGCGCGCATGATGACGAAGATGTATTTTGACGTGACAATGATGCAGACTGTCCAGGCAATCAGTGACAATACCCCAAACACCGCCGGCCGACTGACGTCGCCGAGCGCGTTGAAGCAAAGCCGAACCGTGTAAAGCGGCGACGTCCCGATGTCGCCATATACGACCCCCAAGGCGCCGATGAAGAGCATGCGATTCGGGTTGATCAGAGGCAATGGCCCACCCCTGAGCGTTGCGGGCGAAATTGGGTTCGCGACTGCGGGACAGGCCTTGCAGGGTCATGCGGACGGCGCGCGGGCGCCAGGCCCGTTCGGCGCCATTGTTGGTCGCTTTCAGCCGCCGATTTTTGACGACGACGAACTGAGGGCGCGGATGTCCTCGGAGGCCGTTTGCCGTTTTCGTCCGGCGTCGCGGGTGAGGGGCGGGAGGCGGAATGGCTGTTCGTCGTTGGCCCCGGCTGTCCGGCTGTCGGGTCGATTCGCGGCAAAGAAAGCCGCATGCGGAGGACGACTAGAACGGGCTTCCTTTTGTTCGGGCATGGCGTCGCGAGGACGCCGGCCGCATTGCGCCCCTGTTCGACACAGGGGAGTTCGGAGGGATCGTCAGCAATCGAAGGATGGGTCGCCATTCCCGCAATATGCGTCCGGGGTTCGCGTTTCGCCAATCTGCGCCTCGACATTTCGACGTCGCCCAACTCTCAACTCAAAAACCCCTTGCAAGTTGCGTTGTGTTCTGCAAATGTTCCTACTGTTTTTTCGACCTTTTGGGCGAGGCGGAGATGGTTGCGCGCGTTGCGACATTAGCGTTCGAGGGGGTCGAGGCGCGGCCCGTCGATGTGCAAATTCAGATCTCCAGCGGGACGGTCGCCTTTACCATCGTCGGCCTCGGGGACAAGGCGGTGGGGGAATCGCGCGAGCGGGTGCGGGCGGCGCTGATCGCCTCGGGCCTTTCGATGCCGGCCAAGCGCATCACGGTGAATCTCGCGCCGGCCGACATGCCGAAGGAAGGCAGCCATTACGACTTGCCGATCGCGCTAGGGGTCATGGCGGCGATCGGCGCCATTCCCGCCGATGCGCTCGATGGCTACGCCGTCCTGGGCGAACTCGCGCTCGATGGCGCGGTGAGCGCCGTCGCCGGCGTGCTGCCGGCGGCGATCGCGGCCAATGCGCGCGGTCTTGGCCTGATCTGCCCAGCCGCCTGCGGGCCGGAAGCCGCTTGGGCTTCGTCGGAACTCGACATTCTGGCTCCGCGCTCGCTCATCCAGCTTGCCAATCATTTTCGCGGCACGCAGGTGCTTGCCCGACCCGCGCCGGCTTTGCGCGCTCGTGGCGGGCCGCAACCGGACTTGCGCGACATCAAGGGCCAGGAGAACGCCAAGCGCGCGCTCGAGGTCGCAGCCGCGGGCGGCCACAATCTGCTGATGAGCGGAGCGCCCGGCGCCGGCAAGTCGATGCTCGCCCAGCGTCTGCCCTCGATCCTGCCGCCTTTGGCGCCGCGCGAATTGCTCGAAGTGTCGATGATCCATTCCATCGCCGGCAAGCTGGCGAATGGCGAGCTGACCGACCGACGGCCATTCCGTTCGCCGCATCACTCCGCCTCGATGGCCGCATTGGTCGGCGGCGGAACGCACGCCAAGCCGGGCGAAATCTCGCTCGCGCATCACGGCGTGCTGTTCCTCGACGAGTTGCCGGAGTTTCAGCCGCAGACGCTCGACAGCCTGCGCCAACCGATCGAGACCGGCGAGGTCGCGATCGCGCGCGCCAATCATCGCATCGTCTATCCCGCGCGCTTCCAGCTCGTCGCCGCGATGAATCCGTGCCGCTGCGGCAATGCCGACGAGCCCGGCTATTCCTGCCCGCGCGGCCAGACCTCGCGCTGCGCAGCGCAATATCAGAGCCGGCTCTCAGGGCCGTTGCTCGACCGTTTCGATCTGACGATCGACGTCCCCTCTGTTTCGGCGGCGGATTTGTTGCGGCCCACGCCCAGCGAGGGATCGGCGGAAGTTTCCGCCCGCGTCGCGACGGCCCGCGCCGTTCAGACCGAACGGTTCCGCGCGCTGGGGCTCCCCAATGTCCTCTCCAACGCCGCCGCGCCGTCCAATGTCATCGAGACGATCGGCGCGCCCGAAGGCGGGGCGATGGCGCTGCTCCGGGACGCGGCCGAACGCATGCGTATTTCCGCGCGGGGCTTTCATCGGGTGTTGAAGCTGGCGCGAACCCTCGCCGATCTCGATGGCGCCGATTCGGTGAAGCGTGTCCACATCGCGGAGGCCTTGAGTTACCGCTCCAGGGCAGATCGGACGGCCTCGGCGGCGGCGTAAACGATATTGACTGCTTTTTCGCCGACGAGCGAAAGAGATTTTCAACCGCGACGGGCGATGATGACCCAAACCGGCGCTTCCGCCGGACCCGAGATGATTGAAATGCTCGAGATCGCGTTCGGCCACATACCGTTTGAAACCAGGGATCTTGCGTTGCAGGCGGGCCCTTTTCTCGCGCTTGCGCTGGCCATGGTCGTCGAACTGATGCGCCGCCGACGAAATTGGGAGGACGTCGCGCATCGCGCCCAGGCGTCGAACGAAGCGCTGCGCGACGAGGTCTGGCGGCTCAAGGAGGCTTCGGCCGAGCGCGATCGCGCCGAGGCCGCGAGCGTGGCGAAATCGCGTTTTCTGGCGACGATGAGCCACGAAATCCGCACGCCGCTGCATGGCATTCTCGGCATGGCCGAGCTTTTGCGCGAAGCGGGGCTCGATCCGGAGCCGGCGAGCTACGTCGAGGCGATTCGCGCTTCCGGCACAGCGCTTTCCCACCTCATCGACCAGATTCTCGATTTCTCCAAGATCGAAGCCGGGCGGCTCGAACTCGTCGAGGAGCCGTTCGACCCGCGCCGGCTCGTCGAGGAAATCGTCGAACTGCTGGCGCCGGCCGCGCAGCGAAAAGGCCTGGAAATCGCGGCCTCGATCGCCTCGGACGTTCCTGCGCTCGGCGTCGGCGACAGCCTGAGGCTGCGACAGGCGTTGACCAATCTTGCCGGCAACGCGGTCAAGTTCACTTCGCACGGCGGCGTCGGCGTCGCCGTCCATTCGATCGACGACGGCCGCCTGTCCTTCGAAGTGGTCGACACCGGCCCGGGCATTCCGGAAGACCGTCGGGGGAAAATCTTCGAGGATTTCGAGCAGGGCGACCCTTCCAACGCTCGCCACTTCGAGGGCACGGGACTGGGGCTGGCGATTTCCAAACGCCTGGTCGAACTGATGGGCGGCGAGCTGACGCTCCACGACAATCCTGGCGGCGGTTCGATCTTCGCCTTCTCCATCCCCTTGCCGGTGGCGGTGCCCGCCAACGGTCGCAAGCCGGATACGGTCGATCTCCAAGGACGGCGCGCGCTGATCGTCGCCGATTCGCCGTTCGAAGCGCCGGCTCTGGCGACTTTGCTTGGCGAAGCCGGGGCCGAGATCCGGCGCGCCGAAGGCCTGGAAGCCGGCCTTGAGGCATTGCGGACCGGCGCGACGCCCGATCTCGTGATCGTCGATTGCGCTTTGGGCGTCGAGGCGACCAATCGCCTTGCGGAAGCGGCGCGCGCGGCGGGCGCGTCCAAGAGTCTGGTGCTGTTCTCGCCATTCGAGCGCCGTGCTTTCGGGCAAAATTCGCTCGGCGGTTTCGATGGCTGGCTCGTCAAGCCGGTGCGCGCGAGGTCGTTATTCGAGCGTCTGGCGAACGAATTCCCCTCGGCGGCTCCCGCCCGACCCGCTGCGAAGCCGCGCGTCGCCTCTCGCGCCTCCCGAGCGCTGCTGGCGGAGGACAACGACATCAACGCGATCATCGCGCAGAAGGCGCTGCGGCGGCTCGGTTTCGACGTCACGCGGGCCCGCGATGGTCTGGAAGCGACGCGTTTCGCCGGCGCAGCGATCCGCGGCGAGGCGCCGCGATTCGATCTCGTGTTGATGGACGCCAAGATGCCTGGCCTCGACGGCTACGAGGCGACGCGGGCCATTCGCGCCCTCGAACGCGAATTCAAAACGCCGCCTTCGGGAATCATCGCGCTGACCGCCAACGCCATGCCCGAGGATCGCGCCACGGCCGAAGCCGCAGGCGTCGACGAATTCCTCGCCAAACCGTTCGAATTGGCTCGGCTTGCCGAGACGATCGAGCGCGCGGTGGCCGTTCATTCGTCGGATGCCGAGGAGACGCGCGCGGCGAGTTGACCGATGTCATAAATCCGTGCGCTTGAGATGTTCACTGCCGGCTTTCGGGCAAGGCGAGGGGTCGAGGACATGCGGGCGGGCGGGTTGGTCGAACGCAAGAAGCGGTCGTTGCTGCCTCAGGCGCGATCCCTGAACGGGCTGCCGAAAGTTCTTTCGAGCGCCGGCGAACTCGAAGTTCGCCTCGCCACCACCAAACGCGAAATCCGTCGCGCCCAAAAACTTCGCTTTCAGGTGTTCTTCGCCGAGGGTGGCGCAGTCGCCGATCCGACCGCGCGGCTCATCGGCCGGGATGTCTGCCGCTTTGACAAAATTGCCGACCATCTGATCGTCGTCGACAATTCGGTGAAGCGTATCGACGGCTCGCCGACGGTCGTCGGCGCCTATCGGCTGCTGCGGCAAGACGTCGCGCAAGCGCAATTTGGCTTCTACAGCGCGGCGGAATTCGAAATCGGCGCCTTGTTGGCCCGTCATCCCGACAAGCGTTTCCTTGAACTCGGGCGATCCTGCGTCGCTCCGGGCTATCGCGGCAAGCGCACTTTGGAGCTGCTCTGGCGCGGCATCTGGGCCTATGCCCTGCACCATCACATCGACGTCATGTTCGGCTGCGCGAGTTTTCCCGGCGCCGTCGCGCATGCTCATGCCGGCGCGCTCGAATTCCTGCGCGCCGAATCGCTGGCCTCCTCGGATTGGGACGTGCGCGCGGCGCCGGGCCGAGCCGCCGAGCGGTGCGCGACGGAGGAGCCTGCCTCGGCGCGCGCCATAGCCCGGAGTTTGCCGCCGCTCATCAAGGGTTACTGGCGCCTGGGGGCAAAGTTCAGTTGCGACGCGGTCGTCGACGAAGCTTTCGACGCCACCGACATCCTCGTCGTGCTGCCAGTCGAGGAAATCCGCGAGCGCTACCTCGCCCATTTCGCCCCCGCGACTCGAGGCGCCGATCTGGCCGCGTGAACGGGTTTCCATCCGCGCCGAAATCGTCTATGCACGGTTTCGGTAAAGCGCCCGTAGCTCAGCTGGATAGAGCGTTGCCCTCCGAAGGCAAAGGCCAGGGGTTCGAATCCCTTCGGGCGCGCCAATTTTCGTAAATAATATCAGTAGCTTATAAGAAGTGCTTAGGATCGTGTAAATGACGGCTCGCTTATCTGGCGCGGTCCTGGCGCTGTAAAGCCTTCGATTTCCTTCTCAGAGGCGACGATGGCAAAGGCGGCAAAGGGTCTTACGCCAAGCCGGCGCGCTAAAAGCTCGTATCGCGCTCAAATTCTGAAAGCAGGATTTCCTTATCAGTCGAAGGATTTCCTGACTCGTGCGGAAGCCGACCGGTGGGGCGTGGCCCGGCTTGCTGAAATGTAGGCGGGCGACCTAATCGATACTCGGTCGCCGAAGAAAACGACGTTCGGCAATACGATCGATCAGTACCTTACCGAGATGAACGACAAGCGCCGTGCGGAAACCTCTCGCGCCTCGGAACGCGCACGACTTGAGCGTTTCAACCGCGAAGGGACATCGATATGCGTGTATGCGCTCGCGAATCTCACCCCGAAGTTATTTGCGGCTCGGCGCGATCACCGGCTCACGGAGATGCCCACGCGAGGTCCGTACGTCGCTACGCCGTATGCCCCCCGCCTGAGCTCTTCGAGAAAGACGGGACGCTTCGATCCAACGCGTCCAGTCCGAAGCTTGCCAAACCGTTTGGAACGATCCCCCCAAGTACGGTTCGGCGTGAAATGACCCTGCTGAAGCGCTTCGTAGACTTCGCGATCAGGGAACATGGGCTGCTGAGGAACGCTTTGGACAAAGCGGTGATCGACTGGCCGACTGCGGCGGATGAGCGGGACGTGAGGTTGACGCCCAGTAAGTTGAAGCGGTTACTGGCTCACTCTGTTCATGCCCGGCCTTGCCGGCCGCGTGCGCGCGGCGCCGGCCACGTTGCCCGGCGACCGCGTCAGCGCGGAGGAAGCGCAAAGCTGGGGGCTGATTTGGCCGGTCTACGACGATGCCGCGCTGGCGAGCGAGGCCAACGCCATCGCGCGGCGCCTCGCGGAGCGTGCGCCGGACGCGGCCACAGCCACGAAGCGGCTGATTTCGCCGGCCACCGGCGCCGGCCTCGAAGTCCACCTCGGTCTGGAGCGCGACCTGCAAGGCGTCACCGGCCGCTCACCGGAAATGAAGGCGGAAATTGCCGCCTTCTTCGCCAAACGCGGTCGAGGTGTTCGATCGGCAAGCCTTTCGACACGCGTGGGTTGGCGTCAATTGCGAGGACGCATTTCTTCGCCGGCGCCGCTTTCCAGACTTGATATCGATGCGCCGCGCCGCATAGCATCGCGAACAAGGAATTCGGACGAAGCAATTCCACGAGATGGCGCGACCGCCGCGCCCTCTTGCAAGGCCAAAAGAGGGAGGACAGCCGATGGATCTCACGTTGGACCGGAACCTGATTTCACGCGTGAACGTCGGCGACATGCTCGTGAGAAGCGCGGCGCGGAGTCCCGAGTCGCTCGCGGTCGTCGACGGCGAAATGCGGCTGACGTATCGGCAGCTCAACGAATCCACCAACCGGACGGCGCAGGCGCTCAGCGCGCTCGGCTATGGGCGCGGGGACGTCCTGGCGCTGATGTCGACCAACAACGTCGAGTTCCTGTGCGTCTATTTCGCCTGCGCGAAGCTCGGCCTCGTCTGCGTGCCGATCAACCTGTTCTGGCGGAACAAGGAACTTGGCTACGTGCTGGCCCATGCGCGGGCGAAAGGCGTGGTCGTCGAACGTGGGCTGATGGACCAACTGAAGTCCGGCCTCGACGACGCGCCCGGCCTCAGAGACGTTCTGGTCATCGGTCATGGCGAGGAAGTGGACATTTCCGGCCGCCGCGCGCAATCGCTGGCGAAGCTCTCCGAAGACTGCATGCCGGACGAGTTGGAGGTCATGGTCGAGGATCGCGACCCGATTTCCTATCTCTACACGAGCGGCACTACCTCGGCCCCGAAGGGAGTCGTCAGCAGCCATCTGGCCGTTTATCTGGAGTCGATGGGCGTCGCCATCGAAGCGCGAATGTCGTCGAACGATCGCATGACCGTGCTGATGCCGCTCTTTCACACGGCGCAACTCAACGCCTTCGTCACGCCCGCCATCGCCGTCGGCGCTGCGCTATTCCTGCAAAAAGGGTTCGACGCCATTCGCCTGCTCAACCTCATCGAGTCCGAACGGCTTACGCTCGTCTTCGCGCTGCCGACGATGTACCGTGCGATGATCGAGCAACTCGACGTTCGCTCCCGCGATGTTTCCAGCGTCAGGCTCGCGGTCTACGCGATGGCGCCGATGCCGACGCACGAATTGAAGAACGCCATGGCGAGATTCGGTTGCGAATTCTCGCTGATGTTTGGTCAGACCGAGATGAACCCCCTCGCGGTCTACTTCCGGCCCGAACACCAACTGAGCCATCCCGGAGCGGTCGGCACGCCCGCTCCGAACGCTCAGGTCGCCATCATGGACGGAAATGGGCGCCTTCTCCCGCAAGGGCAATCGGGCGAGATCGTCTATCGAGGTCCGCAAGTGATGACCGAGTACCTGCGTGACGCCGCCGCCACCGACGCGGCTTTCAAGCATGGTTGGTTTCATTCCGGCGACTGCGGGCATTTCGACGCCGACGGCGTCCTTTGGTTCGAGGATCGGTTCAAGGACGTCATCAAGACAGGTGGCGAAAACGTGGCGTCCATCGAGGTCGAGAAGGCCATATACGCAGCCGATCCCGGGGTCTTGGAAACCGCCGTCGTCGGCTTGCCACATGACCATTGGGGCGAGGCGGTTACGGCGGTCGTCGTCGCGAAGGAAGGGCACAAGATTGACGAGAGCGAACTGCTCGCCAAGTTGCGCGACCATCTGAGCCCTTTCAAGTGCCCCAAGCGAGTTCTTACAACCACGGCCATGCCCAAGACGGCGACCGGTAAGATTCAGAAGGGGAAGCTGCGAGTCGAACTTGCGGGGACCTATCAAAAATGATCTCAGCGTGGACGCATGGCGGACAAAGCTATCATGCCGGCGCCGTCGAAATGGAGGTCAGTCGCGGACACTCCAGTCATGGGCGCCTCAATCAACGGGATATGCCGGCGCGCGACGCCGACTTTTTCATTGGCGCGAAGGTAAACCGCCTGGTATTTGACCGACTTGCAGATGTGATCGACGAAGACATTTCTACAAACGCCCCCTTGAGGACGTCAAACACCAAATCTCACAAACCTATGATGTCAACCAACCACTATCCCCTCATCTCCCTGGGCATATATCCAACGAAGCTTGTGATCTTCCAGCGGCCGTCGCGCTTGGCGCAGATATAAAGCGTCTGCCAGTCGAGCCTGTCGTCGCCGCCGTCGGCGCGGGCGATCACGCCGTTGAATTTTTTCCGTGCGAGCGCGCGGTTGCCCGAAATCTCGATCACGCCGAGGTCGGTGGCGCGGAAGATCGCCGGCGCCAAGGGCTCGGCATAGAGGGTCGCTGCGGTCTCCTCGGCTTGAAGCAGCCATTCGTCGCGATAGACCGCGAGGTCGGGGAATTCCATGGTCCAGTCGTCGGGATTAGGCTTGAAGTGGGCGTGCAAGCCGAAAAACGCCTCGGCGACGAAATCGTCTTGCACCCGCGCCCAGTCGCGCCCGAGAAACGCCTCGATATCGCGATTGACCAGCATCTCCCAGATGGCATGGCGATCGGGATCGTTGGCAAACGGGTTGACGGCGGCGCCCATGCGGTCCTCTCGTTGAAATTCAGTCGACGCGCCCGCGCGCGTCAACCGTCTGCATTTCGACCAAGCCCTCATCATTCACCAGCGCGACGCGATCGAACAGGTTGGAGACGACGCAGGCGTGATTGGGAATGACGCGGACGCGCTCGCCGACGACGGGCCGGGCGGCGCAATGGGAGAAATCGATTGAGCCGTGCTCTTCGCTCAATGAGCGGATGATGGCGTCGGGATATTCGACCACGAACCCGAAGCCATCCATGCCCAGTGTATCGCTCGTCAAAGCCTTCGAGCCGGCGTCGACGATGGCGCGGTCAGGCGTAGGCCGGCTGACGACGGTCGTGAGCACGCTCAGCGCGCAATCCTCGAGGCCGCCGACGCCCTTGGCGACCTGATAGCGATCGAGATAGATGTAAGTGCCCGGCCGGTGTTCTGTCGCGGCTTTCACTTCGTCGGCGCGCCAGAGATCGGGCGTCCCGCCATTGGAGACAACGCGGGGCGCCAGTCCATCGCCCGTCAGCAGCGCAACGGCTTCGTTCAACCAGGCCGCGTTGGCCTCGACCTTGCCCGCGGCGGGATAAGTCATGAGCCCCGCGAACGCGAGCCCCCGCGCGGCGGCGATCGCGCGCGCAAGGCGCAGGGCCTCCGCGGGAGTCTGTACGCCGCAGCGGCCCATGCCGGTGTCGCATTCGACCAGCACGTCGAGCGGCCCTCCTGAGTCGGCGAAGGTCGCCGCGATGCCCGCGACGGTCGTCGTATTGTCGGCGGTGACAGAAAGTTTTATGCGCTGGGACAGCGCTTTCAGTCGCGCCAGCTTGCGGTCCCCCAGGATGTTGTAGGGCAGGAAAATGTCCGCGATTCCGCCCTCCGCCATCACCTCGGCCTCGCCGAGCTTCTGGCAGGTAATTCCAATCGCGCCGAGCTCGACCTGCCGACGCGCGAAGCGAACGAGCTTGTGCGTCTTGATATGCGGGCGCAGCTTCAATCCGTGCGCGTCGGCATATTTCTGCGCGCGCGCGAGGTTGGCCTCGACCTTTGTCAGATCAATCAGCACGCAGGGCGTGTCGAGCGTTTCCATTTTGCTTCAGTCTCCCAGCGGCAGGCGCGCGGCGTCGCCCTTGGCGTAGTTCTGTTGATGTTTGATCCGCCGCATCCGCTCGATCGCGGGGGCGCCGATGCGCTCGGCGACCGACATCGCGAGCATATCCGTGAGCGCGAGCATGGCGTAGCGCGCGGGGGATGGGCGGAATACGTTCATGATCTCGTCGACCAGGAACGGGAGGGTCACATTCGCGGCGGCGGCGAGCGTCGATCCGGGCGCGGTGATGGCGATCACCTTCGCGCCATAGAGCCGCGCCGTCGTCACCGCCTCGATGATCGAGCGCAACTCGCCGGAGACGGAATAGGCCACGATGACCGCGTCGGCGTCGGCGACCGCCGCAGTCATGCGCTGCATCTCCGCGTCGATATGCGAAGCGACGTGAAGGCCGAGGCGGAACAGCCGATTTTCCAGTTCGACCGCCGCTAGCGACGAACTGCCCCCCGAGCCATAGGCGCGCACCATTCGCGCGCCCGTGACGAGGTCGGCGGCGCGCGCCAGCGCGGCCTCGTCGAGGCCGGCCTGAACGGATTCAATGGCCCCATGCGCGCCCGTCGCGATGAGTTGCGCCACGTGCCCCGCGCCGTTTTGCGTCTCGGTCGCCGGCTTGATGTATCGCCCCGTCGTCGCGACCGCCTGGGCGAGCCGCACCTTGAAGTCGTGCAGGCCGGCGCATCCAAGCGAACGGCAGAAGCGCGTCACCGTCGGCTGGCTGACGCCTGCGCGTTCGGCCAGCCGCGAAATCGCCGCTCGTGTCGCGAAATCCGGATCGGCGAGAATTTCCGCCGCCAGGAGTTTGTCGGAGCGGCTGCCGTCCACCGCGATCTCGCGCATGCGGGCGACGATGTCGATCGAGGCCTGCACAGCCGGCGCATTCACAGCCGGACGCCGGATTCGGCGTCGAACACATGTATATGCTTGGGATCCACGCTGAGGCGCAGTACGTCGCCGGGCGCCGCGGCCAGTCGCTCGCGGAACACGCAACGCACCTCGGCGCCCGCGATCTGGCCAAAAATATGGGTTTCGGCGCCGGTCGGCTCGACCACTGCGACCTTGAACGGGACAGCGCCGCTTTGCCCGGAGACGCGGTAATGTTCGGGACGGACGCCTATCGCCACTGTTCGGCCCGAGGCCGCCGAAGTCTCGCCCAGCGGCAGCGCGACGCCGTCGGCCACGCGCAGTTGCGCCGGACCGTCGCCGCGTTCCACGACGCCCGGAATGAAACTCATCGACGGCGAACCTAGAAAACTGGCGACGAAGCGATTGACCGGAAAATCGTAGAGCTCCAGCGGCGAGCCGACCTGCTCGATCCGACCCGCATTCATGACGACGATTCTATCGGCCATGGTCATCGCCTCGATCTGGTCGTGCGTGACGTAAACGATCGTGGTCTTCAACGCCTGATGCAGCGCCTTGATTTCGGTGCGCATCTGCACGCGCAGCTTGGCGTCGAGATTGGAGAGCGGCTCGTCGAACAAGAACAGATCGGGCTCGCGCACGATCGTGCGGCCCATCGCGACGCGCTGGCGTTGGCCGCCCGAAAGTTGGCGCGGCAGACGGTCGAGATAGTCGGAAAGATTGAGCGTCCGCGCCGCCTTGGCGACCTTGGCGGCGATGGTCTCTTTCGCTTCGCGCCGGATGCGCGGGCCAAATCCGACATTGGCCCTGACACTCATGTGCGGAAACAATGCGTAGCTCTGAAACACCATCGAGATGTTGCGCGCCTGGGGCGGCACGTTGTTTGAGAGACGATCGCCGATCCACATCTCGCCCGAAGAGATATCGTCGAGGCCGGCGATCATGCGCAGCAATGTCGACTTGCCGCAACCGGACGGACCCACAAGGACGACGAACTCGCCATCCGCGACAGCAAGATCGACGCCGTGCAGTACGCGCGTCGGACCATAGGCCTTGACGACTCGCTCGATGCGTAGCGAAGCCATTTCAGTCGCCTCCCAGCACGTCGTTTACGAAGCGAAGATTGCCCGCGGTCAGGCCCGCATCGACGGCAAGCGTCGCTCCGGTGACGCCAGACGCGAAATCCGAGGCGAGGAACAACGCGGCGCTCGCGACCTCTTCCGGCGTCACGAGACGGCCGAGTGGATAGTGTGGAAGCACTCGGCTCAAGAGTTCCGGCGCCTTTTCCAGCCGATGATCCCAGGACGGCGTTCTGACCGACCCCGGACAGAGGACGTTGGCGCGCACGCCCCTGCCGCCGCGCTCAAGCGCAATCGACCGGGCGTAGGCCAACAGCCCCGCCTTGGCTGCGGAATAGGCGGGATTGCCATAATGGCCGAGGGCGTTGACCGAGGCGATGAAGACGATCGATCCGCCCCCGTGCTCCGCCATCGCCTCGAGGATCGGCGTAGCCACATGGCGCGCGCCCGAGAGGTTGATCGCCAACTCGCGCTCCCAGGCCGCTGCGTCGACCTGAGACAGCGTTTCGGCGCGGGTGTAGCCAGCATTGCTGATGAGAATGTCAGGCGCGCCGCGCTGGCGAATCCAGGGAACGATTGCGGCCTCGATGGCGGCGGGATCGGCGAGATCGAAGGCGAGACGCTCGGAAAAGGCAAGCCCGTCCATCGCGCCCAACGAAATGTCGGCGCCAATCACGCTCGCGCCTGCCGTGGCGAACAGCGAAGCGAGAGCGCGGCCGATGCCGCCGCCCGCACCGGTCAACAGCACGCGCTTGCCCGAAAGTTGGAAGCAGGAAAGGGCGTTTTCCTCATGCGACATTGGGTCGGTTTCCGCGCCGATGCCTGACGGCTAACGACGCTCAAGAAGACCACAGGCATGAAATAAAGCAACAAAAATATTCCTAGCGCTGCCGAGATTAGTTGCTTGTCTGAAATTAAATTACATGCAAGGTTTGCGTCAGCGGCGTGGATCGACGATGAGCGACACGCAATCACGCGCGCCGGAAGCGGGCGCGAAAAACGTGGCAAGACGTGAGGTTTTTCCACGACGGACGAAAGGGGAAGCGACCAAATGATGAATTTCGCCAAGGCCCTTCTTTGCGCAGGCGCCGGCCTGTTGGCTCTGGTCAGTGCGGCGGACGCCGGGACCGTGCGGGTCACGATTGCCGAATATTCGAAAGGCACCGGGCCCTATTTCGACGCCGCCGCCAGGGCGTTCGAAGCGGCCAATCCCGGCACGAAGATTCAGATCGAAGTCGTACCATGGGACAACCTTCAGCAAAAGCTGACCACCGATATATCGGCTGGCGCCAACGCCGACCTCTCGATCATCGGGACGCGCTGGTTGCTTGATTACGTGAGCCAGGGCGTCGTCGCGCCGCTGGACTCTTATGTGACGCCGCCGTTCAAGGCGCGCTTCATCGACACCTTTCTGACGCCGTCTGTGTTGAACGGCAAGATCTATGGCCTGCCGATCGCCGCCTCGGCGCGCGCGATGTACTATAGCAAAGACGTCTTCAAAAAGGCCGGCTACGACTCGCTGCCGACTTCCTGGGCCGACTTCAAGACCGCCGCCGACAAGATCAAGGCGACCGGAGGCGGCGTGTTTCCCTTCGGCCTGCAAGGCAAGGAAATCGAGACCGACGTCTACTTTTACTACGGCCTGTGGTCCTACGGCGGTGAGATCATCAAGAACGGCAAGTCGGGTATCGACAGCCCGGCGGCGGTCGATGCGGCCAAGCTGTATAAGAGCTTCATCGACGCCGGTCTGACCGAGCCGGGCGTCACCTCCTACAACCGCGAAGACGTGCAGAACCTGTTCAAGCAGGGCAAGGTCGCGACGGTAATTACCGCGCCCTTCCTCTCCGGTCAGATCAAGAAGGAAGCGCCCAACCTCAACTATGGCGTCGCGGCCATTCCCTCGGGTCCGTCGGGCGACCAGGGCACTTATGGCGTGACCGACTCGATCGTGCTGTTCGCCAACTCGAAGGTGAAGGACGAAGCCTGGAAGTTCCTCGACTTCATCTTCACCACCGAACAGCGCGTTGCGTTCGACAAGGTCGAGGGCTTCCTGCCCGTCAACGCTGAGGAGGCGAAGAATCCGCTGTTCGCGAACGATCCCGACCTGAAGGTGTTCGCCTCGCTGTTGCCGAAGGCGCGGTTCGCGCCGGTCATCCCGGGGTGGGAGGACATCGCGCAGACGACCTCCAACGCGGTGCAGAAGATTTATCTCGGCGAGGCCGACATCGAGACCACGCTGAAGGACGCGGCGGCCAAGATCAACGCGACCTTGAGCAAGAACTGATCCGTGCCACGCCGCCCCGCATTCTCGCGCGGGCGGCGTGGACCCTTCGCAAACGCGCCGAGTTCCGAAGAGTCTTCACGAAATGCCCCGCGGTGCGACGCCCTATCTGATGATTTTTCCGAGCTTCCTGCTCGCTGCGGCGATCATTCTCTGGCCGGTCGGCGAGATCGTCGCGCTCGCGCTGCACGACGTCAACCGCTTTGGCGTCATCAGGGGCGCCTTCGCGCTCGACAACTTCAGGGAATTGTTCGCCGATCCCGATTTCTTCGCCGCCCTTTGGCGGACCTTGGCCTGGACGGCGGCCGTCGTCATCGGCACGTTGATCGTCTCGACGCCGATTGCGCTCATCCTCAACGAGGATTTCTACGGCCGCGCCTTGGCGCGTGTGCTGATCATGTTGCCTTGGGCCATCTCGCTGACGATGACCGCCATCGTTTGGCGCTGGGCGCTCAGCGGCGAGAGCGGCATGCTCAATTCGGGCCTGCGCGACCTCGGCATGATGAACGAGAATGTTCAATGGCTCGCAAAGGCCTCGACGGCGTTCCCAATGCAGATCCTGATTGGTATTCTGGTCTCGATTCCCTTCACGGTGACGATTTTTCTCGGCGGCCTTTCCTCAGTTCCCGAGGACCTTTATGACGCCGCCGCCATCGAAGGCGCGGGAAGTTGGGATCAGTTCCGGCTGATCACGCTGCCGCTATTGCGGCCCTTCATCAACATCGCCTTCGTGCTCAACACGATCTACGTCTTCAACTCGTTCCCCATCATCTGGGCGACTACGCAGGGCGGCCCGGCCAACTCGACCGACATTCTCGTCACTTATCTCTACAAGCTTGGCTTTCGCCTCGGGAAGCTTGGCGAGGCCGCCGCGGTTTCGTTGATCATGTTCGCGATCCTGCTCGTCTTCACCATGATCTACGTCCGATTGACGACGCGCGAGGAGGCTTCGGAATGAAGCGAAGGAAGCTCATCCGCTCGCTGTTGTTCTGGGCCTTCCTCGCGCCGATCGTGGTCGTGATCCTGTTTCCCTACGCGGTCATGACGATTACAGCGCTGAAATCGGCGACCGAAGTGCACGACCCCAATTGGTGGCCGCACGAATGGCGATGGCAGAATTTTCCGGAGATGTGGGAGAGTTCGGGCATTGCGCCCGCGCTGTTCAATTCGCTCTATGTTTCGAGCCTGACGACGGCGCTGACCCTGGTCGTTTCGATCCCGGCGGCCTACGCCCTGGCCCGGTTTCGCTTCTTCGGCCAGGGCGCGTTCCGGCAATTCCTGCTCGTGTCGCAGATGCTTTCGCCGATCGTGCTGGTCATCGGCCTGTTCCGTCTCGTCGCCAGTCTGGGAATGATCGACAATCTGAATGTGCTGATGTGGGTATACGTCGCTTTCAACATCGCGTTCTGCGTCTGGATGCTGCAGAGCTATTTCTCCACCATACCGCGGGACCTCGAGGAAGCGGCATGGATGGAGGGCGCGGGACGCTGGCGAACGCTGCTGACCGTATTCCTGCCGCTTGCGGCGCCCGCGATGGTTGTGACCGCGATCTTCACCTTCATCAACGCGTGGAATGAATTCGTCATCGCGCTGACGATGCTGCGGCGGGAGGAGAACTACACTCTGCCAATCCGGGTTTTCTCGCTGGTAGCGGGCCGCTACACCGTTGATTGGCATTATGTGATGGCCGCGGCGTTCCTGGCCTCGGTGCCGGTCGCGATTATTTTCGCCTGGCTGCAGCGCTACCTCGTGCGCGGACTGGCGCTGGGCGCCGTCAAATAGAAATAAGGGTTCTGTCGTGAGAAAGCATTTCGGCGTTTCGCATGTGCCGCTGTCGCCCGCAGTGCGGGCGGGCGATTTCATCTTCGTCTCGGGCCAAGTGCCGGTGGGGGCAGATGGCGTGATCGTCGCCGGCGGCGTCGAGGCGCAGACGCGTCAGGTGATCGCCAACATCGAGGCGGCGCTGCGGCTCGCGGGCGCCGAACTGGCGGACGTTATCAAGACGCTGGTCGTCCTGTCGGACGCCAGGGATTTCGGGGCCTTCAACAAGGTCTACGCCAGCTATTTCCCGCAAAACCCGCCGGCCCGCACGACGATGGAGGCGCGGCTGATGATCGACATTCGCATCGAGATCGAGGCCGTCGCTTACAAGCCGCTGTGACATTCGGAAACATAATTGACAATGCGCATCTTCACCGCTTCTCTCGCCACCGAAACCAACACCTTCTCGCCGGTGCCCACCGACCGCGCGAGCTTCGAGTGCGCGTTCTATGCCGGACCCGGCCAGCATCCTCAGACTCCTACGCTGTGCTCGTCGCCGATGGTCGTGCTGCGCCGTCGCGCCGCTCAAGAGGGGTTCACGTTGATCGAAGGCACGGCCGCTTGGGCGGAGCCGGGAGGCCTGTTGCGGCGCGAGGCCTATGAAGACCTGCGCGACGAAATTCTCGGACAATTGCGGGCAGCTTTGCCGGTCGATGGCGTGGTGTTCGGCCTGCATGGCGCCATGGTGGCGCAAGGCTACGACGATTGCGAGGGCGATATCCTCGAACGCGCGCGCGCGATCGTCGGCGGGCAAGCGCTGATCGCGGCCGAACTGGATCCGCATAGCCATCTGACGAAAAAGCGCCTCGCCAACGCGGATATTCTCGCCGTGTTTCTCGAATTTCCGCACACCGACTTTTTCGAGCGCGGCGAGCACGTCGTCGATCTCGCGCTCAGAACCCTGCGCGGTGAGATCAAGCCCGTCATGGCCGCCTTCGACTGCCGGATGATCGACGTTTTTCCCACCAGCCGCGAGCCGATGCGTTCCTTCGTCGATCGGCTCAAGGCGATGCAAGGTCAGGATGGCGTGCTCTCGCTTTCGCTGATCCACGGCTTCATGGCCGCGGATGTACCCGAAATGGGCACGCAGATGCTGGCGATCACCGACGGCGACTGCAAAAGGGCGCGGGCGCTCGCGCATTCGCTCGGCATGGAGATTTTCGCGTTGCGCGGAAAGACCGCAATGCCGATGCTTGGCATCGACGAGGGGCTAAATGCGGCGTTGCGCCTCGTGGCGGTCCAATCCGGCAAGCCGGCCGTCGTTGCCGACGTCTGGGACAATCCCGGCGGAGGCGTCGCGGGCGACGGCACGCTGATCCTGCGCCGTATGCTGGAGCGCGGCCTCGACAATTTCGCGGTGGCGACGATCTGGGACCCAATAGCCGTTACCTTCTGCCTGGCGGCCGGCGAAGGCGCCAGGCTGCAGCTTCGTTTTGGCGGCAAGGCGGGGCCGGATGGCGGCGCGCCGATCGACGCGCAGGTCGAGGTTGTAAGGGCGACAACAGAATCCTGGCAGAGTTTCGGCGCGAGCCGCGTTACGCTCGGCGCCTCGGCGCTGGTCCGGATCGCGGGCACGGATATCGAAATCGTCCTCAACACCAACCGCACCCAGACTTTTGAGCCTGACGTATTTTCTAATCTCGGCGTCGATCCGAAAAAAAAGGCCCTGCTTCTCGTCAAATCGACCAATCATTTTTATGCCGGCTTCGCGCCCATCGCAGAAGGCATCGTCTACATCGACGCCGGCGCGCCCTATCCCTCGCATCCCCGCGAAACCAACTACTGCAAGTTGGCGCGCGAAATCTGGCCGAGGATCGAGAACCCGCATGAGGTTTCGAACGACGATGTCAATTGAACCTTGGAGCGCCCATCTCGTCCCCGGTTGAGCCTGTTACGCGACCTACCGGCCTCCGATCATCTCCCCCTCGGCGCCAGGAGGGTTTCTTCCGGTGTCCGGCATGTTCTTTTCACCGTGCTGTCGCCTTCAATGCCGCTGAGTTTACATTTGCCAATCGGCGCCGGTCGCGCGCAAACGGCCCACGCATGACTAAGTCCGAAAGACGGCTAGCGCAGCGCCGCGGCGATGTTTCCGCCATCGACGGTGCTGACTCCCGCCGTCGAACGCTCTGCGAGGGCCTGGTGAAGAAACGCCTGGGCGACGTCGTCCGCCGTCACCTCGAGCCCAAGCAAATTGCCGGCCATATAGTCTTCGACCGAGATGCTGCGCGCCTTGGCGCGGCGGGAAATAAGGTCGTCGTCGAGAAGCCCGGAACGGATGCGATCCGCGTTGACCGCGTTGACGCGGATACGATCGGCGCCATGCTCGAGCGCGTATTGCCGCGACAGGAACAGTGTCGCCGCTTTTGGGACGCCATAGGCGCCGAAATTGGCCCCGGGATTTACGGCCTGCTTGCTGGCATTGAACAACAGGACGCCGCCCGTCCTCTGCTCCCGCATGATCCGAACCGCATTTTGAGCGACATTCTGATGGGCAAAGAAGTTGAGCTCAAAACTCCTACGCAACACCGCTTCGTCCAATGTCGCGATCGGACCCTCCCAGGCCGCGCCGGCGTTGGAGACAACGACGTCGACGCCGCCGAAACGGGCGACAGCGGTTTCGAACGCATTTCGGACCGACGATGCCTCGACTACGTCGCCGGCGATGCCGATCGAGTCATTGCCTATTTCCCTGGCCACCTTGGCCGCCTTATCCGCGTCAATATCGAGAATGGCGACATGCGCGCCCGCAACCGCAAAGGCTTTCGCGGTCGCGGCGCCAATGGCCCCCGCGCCTCCGGTCACCAGGACGATCTGGCCAGTAAACGGCTTAGGCTTTGCGCCTGCGAGTTTCGCCTGCTCGAGGGACCAATATTCGAGGTCGAAGAGATCGGGTCGGTTCACCGGCTCAAAACGGCCGATGGACTCGGCGCCGCGAACGGCTTCCATCCACATTTCGCCGATGTCCGCAGCAATTTTCGCTTCACGTAGACTGCGGCCGTGCCCGAACATGCCAAGCCCCTGAACGAGAGTCAGTCGCGGCATTGGATCCAGCATGATGAGCTTGGCTTCGCTGCGCGCAGCGTTTGTGCGGAAATACTCCTCATACTCGGCGGCGAAAGCGGCGACCCGCTCAACGACAACGGCCCGAAACGCATCGAGCCTGGTTTTGTCGGGTGCGGGGAGCGTCATCGGGCCGGTTTTGATAC
>Ga0302157_10002628_pt1 | contig 20755 bp, 21 predicted proteins | sample I_Bog_N3_3_FD_193502 | JGI IMG/M metagenome (GOLD analysis project Ga0302157, IMG submission 193502) | Peat permafrost microbial communities from Stordalen Mire near Abisko, Sweden - I_Bog_N3_3 | ecosystem: Environmental > Terrestrial > Soil > Wetlands > Peat | place: Sweden: Abisko, Stordalen... | reverse complement strand
GTCCGTCGTTTCCGGGTCGACCGGATCGCCACCGCTGAATCCGCCGGACCGGCGTCGCCCGAGGTGCTGGCCGACGCGGCGGCGGACCGGTCGAGCCCGGGGGAGGGGACCCCGACCGGCGGGGCCCTCGGGGCGTTCGTACCCGGGCCTGACAGCCGCCGGGTGCGGATCGCCGCCGACCCGACCAAGGCGTGGCTGTTCGACACCGTCCCCTCCGCGGCCGAGGAGGCAGAAGGTGGGCGCACGGTCTGGGAGGTCTTCGTGGGCGGTGACGCCTGGCTCGAACGACTCCTGCTGCGGCTCGGCCCGGACGCCGAGGTGCTCGAGCCGGTCGAGGACCGGGAGCTGGCCGCCGACGCGGCGACGCGGATCCTGGCCCGCTACCGGGGGTAGACGCCGTACGGGAAGGGCCGGGTCGGGGGCCGGGTCGGGGGTCCGGAGCCGGCGGGCGCCATGCCGGGCCCGCTCGGGCAGGTCGCCGGCAAGGTTCCGGACAGCACGTCGTGGGAGGACGGCGACGTGCGCACGACGAGCGGTCCGCTCAGCTCCCGGGTCCCGGTCGACCGTGCCCGCGCCGACGCGGCGGGGGCACGGTGCTGAAACTGCACGTCGTGCGAGGTGACGGCGTCGACTACCACCTCGCCGACCTGGGGCACGACGGGGCCCTGGCGGTCGAGGGGCCCGGGGTGGCGGGTGAGTCCCCCGGTGAGTGGGCCGGTCGGGGCAGCGCCGCACTCGGACTGCGCGGGGCCGTGCGGCGCCCGGACCTGGCCGAGGTGCTCGCCGGACGCCATCCCACCGGGGGTGGCGCACTGCGTCAGGTGCAGGGTGCCCGCCCGGTGTGCGGGTTCGACCTCGTCTTCGCCGCCCCCAAGGCGGTCAGCCTCCTCCACCTGTTGGCGCCGCGCGAGCTCGGTGCGGCCGCAGGATCGGCGCACACCGCGGCCGTGGCCGATGCGGTCGCCTACCTCGAGGGGGCCGGGCTGGGGGTGCGGCGGTCCCGGGGCGGCCAGGTCCACCACCTCGGCACCACCGGGGCCGTGGCCGCCGGATTCGTCCACCGGACCAGCCGCACCCTCGATCCGCACCTCCACTCCCACGTGGTGACGGCCAACGTGGCCCAGGGCCTGGACGGCCGGTGGTCGTCACTCGACAGTCGCCGCCTGTTCCTCCACCGGCGGGCCACGCAGGCCGTCTACGACGCCTCGCTCCGACACCACCTGACCCGGTCCGCCGGCGTGGCGTGGCGGCGTGGGGCGACCGGCCCGTGGGAGGTGGTGGGCGTGGATCCGGTGCTGTGCCGGCTCTTTTCGCAGCGCGCGGCATCGATCGACGAGTCGTCCCACCGCCGGACCGGTGGGCGTGGTTCCCCGGGCGTCCGGCGGGTGGCCTACTTCGCCGACCGCCCCGACAAGGACCGGGACGTGTCCTCCGACGACCTCCGGTCGGCGTGGAGGCGTCGTGCCGCCTCGATGGGGATCGACGTCAACGACCTGGTGTCGGTGGTCGGTCGGGCGCCGCAGGCCGGCCGGGGCGAGGAGCTCCGAGCCGGCGACGTCGTGGAGGGGCTCGTCCGGTCGGGTGCGACACGTGGACGCCTGACGGCCCGCGACCACGTGACGGCCGTCGCCGACGCCGCACCCCAGGGCCTGGACGGTCGGGACGTGGTGCGCCTGGCCGGCGCGGTGGGATCAGCCCTCGGCTCCCGGCGGCGCGACGACGGCCCGGGGTCGTGGAGCGGGGCGATCGACCCCGTCGGGCGGGTGCCGGGTGTGGCGCGGGGGCCGGGTGGGGACCCCGCAGGGCCGGTCCGGACGCCTCCGGGCGACGGCCCCGGGCGCCGGACGGGCCGTGCCCCCGGGGACGGGTCCGCTCCCGGGGTGCGACCGCCGCTCGAACTCGGTCGGTGAGGGCGTGTCTTCCTCCGGGGGGCCCGGCGCCACGCCCCCGCCGCCCGTGATCCGCGGTCCCGGGTCCTCCGCCGCCGTCTCGGCGACGGGCCGCGCCGCGTCAGCGACCCGATCCGTCCCGGGTGAGCTGGGCCCGCTCGGTCAACCCGGCCCGCGGACCCTCGAGGGCGCGGTCGGGGGTGCGCAGGCTCCGCCACGGCTCGGCCACGTGGGCCGGGGCGAGCGGGAACCAGGCCGGCTGGTTGCGGGCTCCGAACGCCAGGGCGTGCCCGGGACGACCGCGGGTGATGTCGTCCGGGGCGAGCCGGCGCCGCCACTGGGTCCCGAGCTGTTCGCCGGTCTGGATCCGTCCGCGCCCGAGCAGGTCCGTGAGCGGTCGGTCGGAGGGCGCCCGGCCGCGCGACACCGATCGGACGACGATCTCGTGGTCGCCCGACAGCACCGACAGGGCCTCGAGGGTGCGGACGTCGCCGATGCCGGGCAGGACCACGGTCGTGCCGAAGAGCGAGGGGAAGCCGTCGGCCTGCCCGGGCCACCGGTGGCGGGCCTGGGACAGGTCCTGGAAGCAGGCCAGCGTCACCAGGCCCTGGCCGCCGCCCTCGCTCACCATCGAGGGGAGCTCGGGCAGAGGGGCGATGTTGGCCAACTCGTCCAGGGCCAGCAGCACCGGGGGCCCCGACTGCGCCGGTCCGTCCGCGGCGCGGTCGTAGGTGGCGCGGCGCACGTCGTCGATCAGGCCCACGACGAGCGGCGCCACCAGCGCCTGATGGTGGGCCGGGGCGGCGATGTACACGGTGTCGCCCGAGGCGACGAAGCCGACCGGGTCGAAATCGGGATCGCAGGTGGCGGCCAGTGCCTGTTCCGACCGGAAGGCACCCAGCGCCCCCGAGGCCGTCGACCAGATGCCGCTGAGCTCACGCTCGTCGGTGGTCACGATGCCGTCGAGGAGGTCCCGGGCGATGGCCGCATCACCCCCGGACGCCAGTGCCTGCTGGGCGGGCAGGGCCCGACGGCGGTCCACCCAGGCCAGCACGGTGCGCATGTCGGCACCCTCGAGTGCGGCGGCGTGCAGCAGCGGGGCCAGCAGGGCCTGGGCCCGCTCGGTCCAGTGGGAGGAATCGGCCTGCACCGCCCCGGCGCCCGTCGAACCGACGACGACGAGCGACCGTGCGGTCATGAGCGCGGTCCGCCACGAGGTGCACGCCGGGAGCGGCGACCAGCGGAGGCGGTGGACCCCCGGGCGGTCGGCGACCGATCCCGAGGGATCGAAGAGATGGCACGTTCCCCCCGACGAACGCGCGGCGAGGGTGGCGTCGAGCACGTCGGGTTTCGTCGATGTCGTGACCACCGCGCCCGACGCGGACAGCACGTTCGGAATGAGCAGTGCGGACGTCTTGCCCGACCGCGGCGGGCCGAGCACGAGCACCGAATGTTGTCCTTCCGCGTAGTGCCAACCGTGCGCGTCGTGGCCGAGATAGAGGCCGTTGCGCGCGTGGTCGCTCGCGTCGTGCACGACGCGCGATGCGTCGATAGTGCGCGATCGGTCCTCCGGTGAGAAAAAAGTTTTCATACCCGTTCTCCACATCGGCGTCGCACGCGCGACGCACCGGCAGCGGCGGACACCGACGTCCGCGAAGGGGGCCAAGGAGAGGGTAGGCCGAAAAACCGTTGCCAGCACAGGGAAATTTCATCGTCGTTCCGGAGGCACCCCACCCGCTGTCGACGCGCTGCGCCGCGCGCGCCGCACGCGACGTGTCCGCGGCGCGCCGCGAACGCGTGCGCGAACGCGTCGTAGTGCTTGACCTGCATCGAAAAAGCCATTTGGCTAGTAGTTGGTTACGTATCGCTGAGGAGATCAACGTGAACAGGTCTCAGCTCGTCCATGCGGTGACCGAGTCGACGCAGGCGACCCGGCGCACCGTGGAAGACGTGGTGGAGCAGCTGTTCGGGACGATCATCACGGAGGTTCAATCCGGGCGGAAAGTGACGGTTGTCGGATTCGGGACGTTCACCCCGGTTCGACGAGCCGCACGCACGGGTCGGAATCCCCGGACAGGTGCAGCGGTGCGCATCCCGGCGTCGAGAAGTGTCCGGTTCGCCACCGGTTCGGCGTTCAAGTCGGCGTTGATCCCTAAGGAGGAAGTGCCCATGGCAGTAAAGAAGACGGCAGCCAAGAAGGCCCCGGCCCGCAAGGCCCCGGCCCGGAAGACGGCAGCCAAGAAGGCCACCGCGAAGAAGACGGCGGCCAAGAAGACGGCCGCCAAGAAGGCGGTGAAGAAGGCTCCGGCTCGGAAGGCTCCGGCTCGCAAGACCGCGGCGAAGAAGACCACGGCTCGCAAGTCCACGGCCAGGAAGGCTCCGGCTCGCAAGACCGCGGCGAAGAAGACCACGGCTCGCAAGTCCACGGCCAGGAAGGCTCCGGCTCGCAAGACCGCGGCGAAGAAGACCACGGCTCGCAAGACGGCCGCCAAGAAGGCTCCGGCCCGCAAGACGGCCGCCCGGAAGGCTCCGGCCCGCAAGACCGCGGCCCGCAAGGCTCCGGCCCGCAAGACGGCAGCCCGGAAGACCACCGCGCGCAAGCGGTAGCTCCACGAGGCGGCGACTCGTTCGCCGTCGTGCACTCGACGGGGGCCTCCGGGCCCCCGTCGGCGCGCCCGGGGTCGGGTCCACCGACGGCCCCGGAACCGGGTACCCGGCTAGAGCTGGTCGATGAGGTGGAACGCCTCGCCGGCGTCGAGCCCGGCCACGGCGCCGTGCTGCGCCAGTTGCCAGGCGATCCGTTCGGCGAAGGTCGCCGCCCCGGACGCCTCGTCCCCTTCGTCGTCGGACAGGCCCATGGTGCTCTCGAGCTGGCTGCGGTGGCACAGCAGCGCGGCCACCTTGGTCGCCGCCGCGTCGACCGGACACGACTCGACGTGGTTGACGAGGTCCGCCTCCCACAGCAGCAGGGCGTCCGGCCGGTGCGGGGCGAGGCCGAGCTCGGGCAGGAAGTGCGGGTCCCGGGCCGCCACCAGGGCGTCGAGGGTGAGGAACCCGGCGGCCCGGTGGTCGGGATGGAGGCGGTAGCGGCGCCAGGGGTCGTGACCCAGCAGCACGTCCGGTCGTACCGAGCGGATGGCCCGGGCCACCGCGCGGCGCTGGTCCGCCCCGTTCACCAGCTCACCGTCGGTCTCGCCCAGCAGTTGGACGCGACCGGCGGCGTCGACGTCACCCCCGAGCAGGCGCGTGGCCGCATCCCGGCACTCGCCGGCCCGCCCGGCCACCAGTGCCGCGAGGTCGGCATCGGGGTCCCAGGTGCCCTTGGATCCGTCGGTGAGGACCAGGAAGTGGACGCGGCACCCGGCGGCCGCCCAGCGGGCGAGCGTGGCCCCGGCCCCGAACTCGATGTCGTCGGGATGGGCGCCGACCGCCAGCGCGACCGCCGGTACCGGAAGTTCGACGGTGACGGTGACGGTGTCGAGCAGGTCACCGGTCGGCAGGCCCGACGTGAGCCGCACCGGTGGTGCGGCGGGGCGCGCCTCGTCGGTCACGGCGTCGTTGCGCTGCGCACGGCCAGGGGAACCATGTCGGCCGGCTCGTCGACGTCCCAGGCCAGGTCGGGCAGATCGAGGACCCGGACGGGCAGGCCCAGCCGTTCGGCCTCGGCCCGGTGCCGGGCGAACGAACCCGGGCCGTAGGAGAAGTGGAAGCCGGCGTCGGCGGGCAGGGCGATCACGTTCGTGCCGTTGCCGTACCGGTCGGGCACGAGCGTGATGCCCGGACCCAGGCCCACGGCGGCCAGGCCGGTGGCCAGGGGCAGGTCGGCATGGGAGACGGTGACCTGGACGACGCCGCCGGTCCGCAGGTGGTCGACGCCCGCCTCGACGGCTCCGTTGAGTCCGCGGCCGGGCTCCCACACCACCAGCGCCCCCCGGGCCCGGGCCCAGTCGGCGACGTCGCTGTCGTCACACACCACGGCGACCGGGAGCGGCGCCGCGGCCTCGAGCACCTTCGTGGCCATCGCCCGGGCCAGGTCGGCCCGTTCCGCCGCGGACAGCGCGCGGTCGAGCCGCCCCTTGGCCTCGTGGAAGGCCTTGATCGGCACCAGGACGGCCCGGCTGCCCAGGCCGAGGTCGGGGCTCGGCGGGTGCACTCCGCGGTGGGTCACACGGCCAGTGTAGGCACCCGTCGGTCACACGCCACGGGGGCCGCCCCCGCCTAGGGTGGGGTGGTGCCCACCAACTCGTCACCGTCCGCGGAGCGCGAGGACGCGGACATCGCCCGGGTGGAGGCACTCGCCCGGGTGCGCTACCTCCTCCTGGAGCTGGGCTGCAACGACGAGGAGATCGACCGCGCCGTCGAGGACGACGTGCTCGACCTGCTGGTCGTGGACCACCTGCTCGTGCCGACCGGGCACCGCCTGACCCAGTCCGAGGTGGCCGTTCGGACCGACATCCCGGTCGACGTGGCCAAGCGCTTCTGGCGGGCGCTCGGATTCCTCGACGTGGACGAGGACGAGGCGGCGTTCACCGACATGGACATCGAGGCCGTCCAGCTGTTCCAGTCGCTCGTGGCGCTGGGCATCGTCGACCTGGACTCGGCCGTCCAGATGGCGAGGGTGATCGGCTCGTCGATGGCCCGGATCGCCGAGGCCGAGACCGCGCCGGGCACGACGCCCATCCTCATGAGCACGGGCGACAGCGTCCTCGACGCCGACGAGTTCGCCCGGCAGGCCGAGGCGTCGATCCCGGCCATGACCCGACTCCTGGAATATGTCTGGCGCCGCCACCTGCAGGCCGCCACCCGCCGGGCCATGCTCCACCGGACCCGTGGCGTGGACGAAGGGGTGCGCCCCGTCATGGCGGTCGGCTTCGCCGACATGGTCGGGTTCACCGTGCTCAGCCAGCACCTCGGGGACGAGGAGCTCGCCGCCGTCGTGGCCCGGTTCGAGGAGCTGGCCCACGACACGGTCGTCGCCCTGGGCGGCCGGGTGGTGAAGATGATCGGCGACGAGGTGATGTTCGTCGTCCAGAGCGCGTCGGGCGCCGCCCAGATCGGTCTGAGCCTGGCCGAGGCCTACGCCAGTGACGATCTGCTGTCCGACGTGCGGGTGGCGCTGGCCGTCGGCCCGGTCCTGGTGAAGGACGGCGACTTCTACGGCCCGGTGGTCAACCTGGCCAGCCGCCTCGTCAACGTGGCCCGCCCCGGTACCGTGCTCATCTCGGACGAATTCAAGCTGGCCCTCGAGGCCGAGAGTGCCGAGAACATCGACACCCGCCCGCTCCGGACCCGCAGCCTCAAGGACCTGGGTCGCGTCCAGATGTGGAAGCTCATCCGGGCCGGTTCCGAGCCCGGCGCCGACAGCCGGCGCACCATGCGCTGGGAGCGCCTGGGTGAGGTGCTGCGCGAACTCGACGAGCTTCGCGAGCGTGGCGAGACGGCCGTCGGTCGGCAGGGGGGCTCAGCGGCCGTCCAGCCGGACGGTGGCGATCCCGTGGGGTCGTAGCGCAAACGAGTCCTCGAACGGCGCGACCGGTCGGCCCCGCAGGTCGACCAGCCACCCCGTGCACCCCGGCAGCGTCACGTTCGTCCGGGTACCCGTCGGGTTGAATACGCGGACTTCGAGCGCCCCGGCCAGGCGCCGTACCGACGAGACGCGGGCGCCCTCGACGGAGAGCGCCGAGCCCCGGTCGGGCCGGTCGCCTCCCCCGAAGGAGCTGGCCACCTGGAGTGGTACCAGCACGTCGTCGGCCAGCTCGTAGGGATCGTGGTCACCGACCGCCAACGCGTAGGAGACGTCGATCGGGCCGAGCATCTGGGGCCCGTCGAGGGGGTCCATGGGACCCGCCGGCAGCGGACGGTAGGCCATGCCCAGCCTCGACAGCATTCCGGTGGCCCGCAGCAGGGTCAGCGCGAGGGTCCGGGCCCGGGGCCCGTCATCGGCCACGTCGTCGATGTCGATGAGCTCGTACTCGAGGAGGCCCTCGTGGACGACGGTCAGCCCTCCGGCGCGCACGAAGCGGCGCGACGGGAAGGTGGGCAGCCCGAACTCCTCGGACCGCCCTTCGGCGGTGAGCCCGCGTTCGACCTCGGTGAAGGCGCACTCGGCCCGGGACGTGGCCGCCGGCTCGGGCAGCGGCAGTCGGACGCGCAGACGGTGGTCGCGTGCCGGATTGGTGAACCGGGTCCGGACCCGCAGCAGCGGCTCGTCGGCGCGTAGCTCGAGCGTGGTCGTCACGATCGCCTCGCGGGCGCCGACGCGGGCGTGGGACGCACCGTCGACGTACTCCGGCCACGTGTAGGTCGCCACGATGTCGACGGTCGCCCGGACGGGGCCGTCCTCACCGGGGGTGACGACGACCGCCATGGGCTCGTCGACCACGGTGTCGTTGGTCGGGGGCGAGTAGTTGTAGGTGTCCCCGTGGTCGCCGCCGTCGACCAGGCGGCCGTAGCCGGGCACGCCGTCGATGGAGAACGTTCCGTCCGCCGGGTCGATGACCACCTCGAGGAGCCCGTTGGCCAGGGTCACGCGGCCGTCGGGCCGGTCGATGCGACGAGCGGGTCGGTCGATCGGCTCCGGTGCGAACCGGGACCAGCCGAATCCGGGCACCGGTGCCTGCCGGGCGATCAGCCGACGGACCGCCGGCTGGTCGATGAACAGTCGCACCTCGGCGTCCGGGCGCTCGTTGAGCCGGCTGAACAGTTCGGCCTTCACCTCTTCGAGGGGAACGCCGTCACGGGGCTCGGGGCCGACCACCACGGTGACGTCCAGCCCCGTCTCGTCCTCGCTCAGGCCCACATCGGTCACGTACGCCTGGTCGTCGAGCCGGGCCCCCTGCATCAGGCCGAGCATGGTGCGCACCGTCTCGCCGTCGAGAGTGATCGATCCCGGCAGGCCGGCCCGCTCGGACAGGACCTGCACATCGGATCCCGGGTCGCCGACGGCCGGCACGATCACCTCGACCAGGCCGGACCGCTCACCGGCGGTCGGGTTGACGACGACCGGCCCGGCGCTCGCCATCGAGCCGCTGACGGCCTCGAGCACCTGCTGGGTCAGGCCGTCGCCGATCTGGCGGGCCTCCGCGTACCGGTGGTTCACGGCATCGACCACCTCGTCGGCCGAGCAGGCGCAGATCGAGTCGTGGGCCGCGTTGCGGATGAGCAGGGTCCAGGCGATGTCGAGGAACGCGCCGGGCCACCGGTCGGCCGGCAGGAACAGCGCCGACAGGGGCTCGGCCAGCTGCTCGATCGACCGCTCGGCGCGCGCGGCCGCCTGCTTGACGTCGACCCGGTTGGAGCCCACCCCCATGAGCACGTTGGAGCGGAATCCGGACCGCAGCTCACCGGTCCACCTGACCAGGCCGTCCGTGCCCCGCCCGGCCAGGTACTCCGGCAACGACGTCACCGACAGCGCGAATTCGTCCTGGAGCTCATTGGCCTCGGCCACCACCCGGCCGAGCCACGGCTGGGGGCGCAGGTGGTCGGAGCCGTTCATGACCAGCATCGGGGTCCCTTCGGGCAGGAACGAGGTGAACTCGTCCTCCCAGGCCGCCAGACGCTGCAGCAGCTGCTTGGCGTTCTCGGGCAGCACCGCCCCGTTGCCGTAGCCGGCGACGAGGTACTCGGCCCGGACGCTCGAGCCGTCCGGGGCGGCCCAGACGAAGGCGGAGCTGTCGACCGCGGACGGCACGCCCCGCCAGACCACGGCGTGCCCGAGCCCGGCCTGCGCCAGGAGCTGGGGCATCTGGGCGACATGGCCGAACATGTCGGGCAGGTACCCGACCTCCATGACCGCGCCGAACGAGCTGGCGCGCAGGATGCCCTTCTGGAGATTCCGGACGATCGTCTCGCCGGACACCAGGAACTCGTCCATGAGGATGTACCAGGGTCCGACCGCGAGGCGCCCGGCGGCGGCCAGGGCCCGGAGGCGTCCCTCGTTCTGGGGGCGGATCTCCAGGTAGTCGTCGATCATGGCCAGCTGCCCGTCCAGCAGGAAGTGGCGGTAGGAGCTGTCCTGCTCCATGAGGTCCAGCAGGTCGTCGATCAGCCGGACGAGCTTCAGCCGGAAGGACTGGAACGGGTGGTACCACTCCCGGTCCCAGTGGGTGTGGGGCACGATGGCCACCCGTCGGCGGGCGCCCGTCGTGGGGTCGTCCGCCCCCATCGTCAGACCTCGAGGTTGCCGTACTCGGCCTCGTAGGCCTGCAGGTCGGTGACGAGGCGCTCGACGTCGGCCGCCGTCGCATCGGTGCCCCGTCCGACACGCTCGGCGTACAGCGCGGCCCCGAGGTCGTGGAGCAGGCCGTCCGCCTTGTGCTTGGCCGTGACCTGGTCCAGCTTCTCCTGACCCGCCTTGGTGGCCTCGTTGGCCTTGGCCAGTCCGATCTCGGCCTGGGCCTTGACCTTGTCCATGAGTCCCATGACGTCTCCTCCGCTGTCGTCGGTGTCGGTGGACTAAGACTAGGACGCGGGCCGTCACCGGGGAGGCTGTCCGTCCCGGAGTCATCCCCTGACCCGACCGTCGTCCGTGACGAGGAGCCGACCGTGCGCCCCTGGCGTGACCATCTGGAGGCGGGCGACCCGCTGGTGACCGACGACCGTCCCGGGGCACCCGGTCTGACGGCCGCCGGCACCCTGCTGCACCGCTGGTCCGCCCGGTGGGAGGACGACCCCTCGGCCCGACTGTGGCAGCAGGACGGTCGCTGGTGGACAGCCGGTGAGTTCGACGCGGCCACCCGTCGGGCCGCCGGGCGCCTGCGCGGTGCCGGCCTCGAGCCGGGCCAGCGGGTGGTGTGGTCGACGGGGTCGTCCGTCGACGCGCTGGCCGCCCATGTGGGTGCACTGCGGGCGGGCCTGGTGGTGGTACCCGCCAACACCGCCTACTCCGAGCGGGAGCTCGCCCACATCGTGACCGACGTCCGGGCCTCGGCCGCCGTGGTGGCACGGCCCGACCAGGCCCGGTGGGTCCGGGACGCCGCGCCGGGCGCCGTCGTGGTGTGCGGGCCGGACCTCGAGCTCCCCGACGGTGACCCGGGCGCCCTGGACGGGGCCGGCCCCGACGATCCGGCCCTGATCTGCTTCACGTCGGGGACGACCGGCGCTCCCAAGGGCGCCGTGCTGCGCCACCGGAACCTGCTGGCGGGTGTCGAGTCGGTGACCCGGGCGTGGCGGATGTCCCCCGACGACCGGCTCGTCCACTGCCTTCCCGTGTTCCACGCCCACGGACTGGTGGTGGGGGCCTACGGAACCCTGACGGCCGGAGGGTCGGCCGTGCTGCTGCCGGCGTTCGATCCCGACTCGGTGGCGGCCGCCGTGCGCCACGAGTCGGCCACCCTCTTCTTCGGGGTGCCGACCATGTACCACCGGCTGGTCGCGGCCGGTCGGGCCGCGGACCTGGCGGGGCTGCGACTGTGCGTCTCGGGGTCGGCGCCGTTGCCGGCGGCACTGCACGCCGCCGTGTCCGCCGCGGTGGGCAGCTCCGTCCTCGAGCGCTACGGCATGACGGAGACCCTGATGAACACCTCGAACCCCTACGACGGCGAACGCCGCGCCGGAACGGTCGGCTTCCCCCTGCCCGGCGTGGAGGTGGCGCTCGACCCGACGGGCGAGGTGCTGCTGCGGGGCCCCAACGTCTTCGGGGGCTACTTCGAGCGCGACGCCGCCAACGCCGAGGTCTTCCGTGACCTGGGCGACGGGGGCGGCCCATGGTTCGCCACCGGCGACCTCGGCGCCGACGACGACGGCTACCTCGTGCTCCGGGGACGGTCGAAGGAGCTCATCATCTCCGGCGGGTTCAACGTCTACCCGACGGAGGTCGAGGACGTGCTGGCGCGCTGCCCGGGGGTGGCCGAGGTCGCCGTCACCGGCACGCCGTCCGACGAATGGGGTGAGGAGGTGACCGCGTGGGTCGTGGCGGACGGGACGGCACCGTCGCTCGACGACCTGCGGGCCCACTGCGAGGGGCGGCTGGCGACGTACAAGCAGCCCCGCCTGGTCCGGGTGGTCGACGCCCTGCCCCGGAACGCGCTGGGCAAGGTGGTCCGGAGCCAGCTCGCCTGATGCCGCGCCCGGCGGATCGCCGGAGGTAGGTTGCGGCCATGATCCGTCCGACCCTGCGCCTCGAGCGGGAGCTCCTCCGTTCCGGTTGCCTGCGGCTCGGCGCCATGGACGAGGTCGGCCGGGGGTCGCCGGCCGGACCCGTCTACGTGGGACTGGTCGTCGTCGACGCCTCCATGGGCCGCCCGCCGCCTGGCATCCGCGACTCCAAGGTGCTGGCGCCGGCCGCGCGCGAGGCCCTCGCCCCCCGCATCCGGTCCTGGGCGGCGGGGTGGGCGCTGGGCTCGGCCGACCCGGCGGAGGTCGATGCGGTCGGGCTGAACGGTGCGCTGGGCCGGGCGGGCCTCCGCGCCCTGGCGGCACTCGACCTGGCGCCCGACCTGGTGCTGGTCGACGGTGACCACGACTGGCTCACGCCGGCGGGCGCCGGTGGGGACACGGTGGTCCCGGAGGTGCGGACGCGGGTGCGGGCCGACCTGACGTGTACCACGGTGGCGGCCGCCAGCATCCTGGCCAAGGTCGCCCGGGACGCGCTCATGGTGCGGTTGGCGGACGAGTTCCCGGCCTACGGGTGGGAGTCCAACAAGGGCTACGGCACGGTCGACCACCTCGACGCCCTGCGCCGGCTCGGCCCCTCGCCCCACCACCGGATCTCCTGGCGGCTGCCCGAGCGGGTGTGACCGGGTGGGTCGCGTCACCGCCGATGCCGGTCCAGCCGTGCCTCCCACCCTGCGGACCCGCCGGCCCGTCATGCTGATCGTGGCAGTGTGGTCGTCGTGACCTACGACCAGTTCATCTCCGACGCGGTCAAGGTGGTCGAGGCCGTGGGTGCCGCCATCATGATCCTCGGGGGTCTGTGGGCGCTCGTGGCCTACGGCTACGCGATGGTCCGGCCGGTCGGTCGGGGCGACACCTATGCGACGCTCCGTCAGCGCCTGGGCCAGGCGATCCTCCTCGGGCTCGAGGTCCTCATCGTGGGGGACATCGTCCGGACCATCATCGTCGAGCCGACCGTGGAGAGTGTCGCCGTCCTCGGGTTGATCGTCGTGATCCGGATCGTGCTCAGCTTCTCCCTGGAGGTCGAGATCGACGGGGTCTGGCCGTGGAACCGGTGGCGACTGGGACCGACCGGGACCGTGGCCCGCACGGAGGGCGCCCGCAGCGTCGGTCCGACGGAGGAGACCGGTCACTGACGCCGGATTTCTTCGACGGGCCGCCACCACGCCGCGGACTCCTCGCCGACGTCCCGTGGTCAGACGGTGTGATGCAGCCTGAACTCGAAGGTGCGGTGGCCTTCCGGTAACGGGGAGTCCTCCTGCACGGGAATGATCTCCATCTCTCCCACCGACTCCTGGCCATTCTGGGCGATCAGTTCCTCCAGGTTCTGAAGCTCTTGGGGAACGACCACGAGCAGGGCGGCATCCAGGGGCGCCTCGACGGTTCGCTCACTCCGCACGTAGGGAAGATCATCCATGGCGCAGTATCCCACCTCACCGGTCCGGACGTGCACGGGGCCGGGGGCCACGGCCCACCGGCGCGCGGCGCTACTGCGCGGCGGGCTCCTTGGGTAGGCCGAGCACCCGCTCGCCGATGATGTTGCGCATGACCTCGTCCGATCCGCCGGCGATCCGCATGCCGGGCACGCCGAGGAGGTACTGGGTCCACGCATAGTTGCCCCAGGCACCGGTGTCGGCCACCAGCGACGGCCCGAAGATCGACGACACGACCTCGTAGGTCCGCACCATGTTGGCCGTCAACGACAGCTTGCCCAGCGACATCTCCGGTCCGGGCAGCTGACCGGCGGCGATCTTGGCCATGGCCCGCCGGTTGGTGTACCCGGCCACCCGCTCGTTGATGACGATGTCGGCCAGCTGCTGGCGCACGAGCGGGTCGCCCGCCTTGCCCACCGACCGGGCGGCCTCGATCAGCCGGGTGGACTGCGGCAGGCTCACGCCGCCGCCCCCGCCGCCGATGGCGGCCCGCTCGTTCATGAGCGTGGTGAGGGCCACGGTCCACCCGCCGTTGATGTCGCCGAGGCGGTGGGAGTCGGGCACCCGGACGTCGGTGAAGAACACCTCGTTGAACGAGGCCCCGCCCGTCATCTGGCGCAGGGGACGCACCTCGACGCCGGGGGCGTGCATGTCCACCACGAAGCCCGTGAGCCCCCGGTGCTTGGGCAGGTCCGGGTCGGTGCGGCAGATGATCTCGCCGATGTCGGACACCTGGGCGCCCGACGTCCACACCTTCTGCCCGTTGAGGACCCACTCGTCGCCGTCCTTGACCGCCCGGGTCTGGAGGGAGGCCAGGTCCGAGCCGGAGGAGGGCTCGCTGAAGAGCTGGCAGCCCACGATGTCGCCACGCCACATCCTGCGCAGGTAGGCCTCCTTCACCTCGTCGGTGGCGTGGGCCAGGATCGTCGGTGCGACCATGCCGAGGCCGATGCCGTAGATGGACATCGACGGGGTGCGGTAGTCCGCAGCCACGCGGCCCCAGATCCGCTGGTAGTCGCCCGGCAGCGCGCGGCCGCCGTAGTCCGTGGGACCGGTGATCCAGCCGAACCCGGCATCGAAGACCTGCTGGGCCCAGGCGCGGGACACGGCCAGGTCGGCCACCTCCTGGTCGTGCGTCTTCTCCGGAAAGAGGCTGACGTCGTCGGAGCCCTGACCCCACACGAAGGTCTCCACCGGGCGCTTCTCGGCGTGGGCGTCGAGGAAGGCGCGGGCTTCCGCCTCGAAGTCCTCCGGCGAGGGTGCGCCCGCGGAAGCGGTCGACTGGTCCTGCTGGGTGACGCTCATGTCCGGTTCCCCTTCGCTCCGTGCCCGGTCGCCGGGCACCGGTCAGCGTATCCGGGCGGGCATCCGGGGGTCGGCGGCGGTCGCTGCGGTAGACACTGGGTGTGGCGTACCTCCTGGCCGTCCTCGCCGCCCTGGCCAACGCCCTCAGCGCGATCTTCCAGCGGATCGGGGTCCAGAGCGCGCCACCGGACACGGTGATGAGCCTGCGCCTGGTCCGCTACGCCTTCTCCAACGCCATCTGGTTCCTGGGCCTGGCCATGATCGGCGTGGGATTCCTGCTCCAGGCCGGAGCCCTCCACTTCGGGCAGCTGAGTTCCGTCCAGCCCATCGTGGCGTCCGAGCTGCTGCTCCTCGTGCTGATCCTCGGCGTCTGGTTCCGCTTCCACCTGGGGTGGCGGGAGTGGGGCGGCTCCGCCGCCGCCGCCGGCGGCCTCGCCACCTTCCTCGTGGTGTCCGATCCCGGGGGCGGTGACGTCATCCCGTCACGGCACGCATGGATCTTCGTGTTCGTGGTCATCGGCGCCGTGGCGGCCGGCTGCTCGGCCCTGGGCTTCACGGGTCCGCGGTGGTTCCGCGCCGCCATGTTCGGCAGCGCGGGGGCCGTCCTGTTCGCCCTGTCGGCCGCCCTCACCAAGCAGTTCACGACGCTGCTGTCGATCGGCTGGGGACGCACGTTCACGGACTGGGTGCCCTACGCGATGGTGGCGACCGGGGCGGTCGGCCTGTTCCTGATCCAGAGCGCGTTCCACGCCGGACCGATCACGTCGTCCCAGGCCGCCATCACGATCATCGACCCGATCGTGAGCGTGGTCATCGGCATCTACCTGTTCCACGACCACCTGCAGACCGCCGGGTGGCGCCTGCCGGTCGAGGTCGTGGCCGTCATCCTGGTGGTCAACGGACTGTTCCTGCTGTCGACGTCGCCCCTCGTGGCCGGGGCCAAGGACGAGTCCGGTGCGGGCGACAAGCTGGTCCGCCAGCCCCGGAGGCGGCGGTCCGTGCCGGTGCCCGGGTCTCCGGTCTCCTAATGGGACCCGAGCACCGAGCGCACGGCCTCGTCCAGTCCGCCGTGTCGGAAGGTGAACCCGGAGGCGGTCAGCCGGGACGGCACGGCGCGCTGGCTGGCCAGCACCATGTCGGTCGCCATCTCCGTACCGAGGGCCACCTTGAGCGCGGCGGCGGGCACGGGCAGGACGGCGGGCCGGTGCAGGGCCGCCCCGAGGGCCCGCGCCAGCTCGGCGTCGGTCGCCGGGGCCGGGGCCGTGGCGTTGACGGCGCTGGACAGGTCGGCCGCGTCGAGGCAGTGGAGGATCGCGGCCACCTCGTCGTCGAGGGTGATCCAGCTCCGGTACTGGCGGCCCGAACCGATCCTCCCACCCACACCCAGACGGAACAGCGGGAGCTGCTTGGCCAGGGCCCCGCCGGTCGGGCTGAGCACGATGCCGGTGCGCAGGTGGACGGTCCGGACGCCGGCCGCCTCGGCCGGGACGGTGGCCGCCTCCCACTCGACGCACACGCCGGCCAGGAACCCGGAGCCCGCGGGCTCGGACTCGTCCAGCACGTCGTCACCGCGGTCGCCGTACCAGCCGACGGCCGAGGCGCTCACCAGCACGGCCGGCCGGGGATCGAGATCGGCGACGGTCCGCGCCACGAGGTCGGTCCCCCGGGTGCGGCTCTCGACGATCACGCGCTTGCGAGCCGGGGTCCACCGCTTGTCGCCCACGCCGGCTCCGGCCAGGTGGACCACACCGTCGACCGGGCCGCCGGCCGTCAGGGCGTCGAGGTCGACGTGCCCGGCGTCCGGGTCCCAGGTGACATCGCGGACGCCCGCCGGCTGCGCGCTGTCGGCCGGCGCCGGCGACCGGCGGACCAGCCGGGTGACGGTGTCGCCCCGGGCGACCGCGGCGTCGACCAGTGCGGTGCCGATGAGTCCCGACGAGCCGGTGACGAGGAGGTGCATGCCCCCGGTCTACCGGGACGCGCCCTCGGCGCGTGCCACCGCGACCCGGACGAACCGGGCGAACGCGTCGGGGTGGGTCAGGTGGGCGCCGTGCGCCGCGCCCTCGATCTCGATCAGCTCGGCGTCCGGGGTGTGGGCCACGAGCCAGTCCGCCGACGCCCGGTGGTGGGGGAGCGACTCGGTGCCGCGCCCGAAGACGGCCGGAACGGCCAGCCGCGTGACGTCGAACGGCGCCACGGACGTGCGGATGGCGGCGATCTCGCCGGCCAGTGCCGGCCCGTCGGCCCGCCGGGCCTCCTTGGTCTCCTCGGGCAGGCGGTCCCAGGCCGAGTCGCCGACCATCCGGCGGAAGAAGCGCTCGGCCACCACCGTCGGGTCCTCGTCGTCGATCCGACGATCGCCGGTGGCACCGCCACGGGGCCGGGTGGCCGACGGTCCGAGCCAGGGCATCGGAGGCTCGTAGGCGGCGACGGCCAGGATCGGACCCGGACCATCGGCACCGAGCGCCGCGCCCAGGGCGATGTCACCGCCGTAGCTGTGGCCGACCACCACGCAGGGCCGTCCGTCGATGACCGCAAGGAGGTCCCCGACGTGGCCGTCCAGCGTGTCGTGGACCGGCGTGACGTGCCGCGAGCGGTGGTAGCCGCGACGGTCGTACGCCACCGTATGCAGGTCGTCGAGCCGGCGCGTCACGCGGGCGAAGCTGCCGGCACGGTCGAGCGAGCCGTGGACCAGCACGACGATCGGGGTACCCCGCGGGGGTGGGTCGGGCACGTGTTCGGTCAGCGACAGATCGTGCGCGTCGGTCATCCGGGCCAGCCTGACAGCACCCGGTGCAGCACGGCCATTCGACGCGCGAGGGGTCGGGAACCGCCCAGTTCAGGGGTCCGTGGGCGGAAATGCACGCATCGCGCCTCCAGATCGTGCATTGTTAGGGCTTCCATTTGACCAAGGAGAAACTGTGCCCCTCACCAAGACCGATCTCATCGCCGCCGTCGCCGCCCACACCGGGTCGACCTCCAAGGACGTCGCCACCGTGCTCTCCGGCCTCGAGGACGTGATCACCGCCAACGTGGCGAAGGGCGAGAAGGTCGTCATCACCGGCTTCCTGACCTTCGACCGGGCCCAGCGCGCCGCTCGCACGGGTCGCAACCCGCAGACGGGCGAGACCATCAAGATCAAGGCCTCGAAGAGCCCCAAGGTGACCGCCGGCGCCTCGTTCAAGAAGGTCGTGAACGGTCAGGCCCCCGCCCCGAAGATCACCAAGGCCAAGTAGTCCCGTCGAAGGGGCGGTCCGGGACTCGGTCCCGGGCCGTCCCTTCGACGCGTCCGGGCCCGCGCCCCGCCGACGCGTCCGGGCACGGGCCCCGCCGACGTTCCGCGCCCGCGCCCCGCCGCCCTACAGCTGGCCGATGGCCTTGTGGGTCTGGGGCACCACCCGCACCCGCGGATGGATCCGCAGCGCCCGCTCGTGGAGCTCGAGCACCTGGTCGGGCGTGGGCGCCCGCAGCACCGCGGCGAACGGGGTCACCGGCTGCAGGAAGACCTCGACCGGGGCGTCCCGGCCCGCCGACGCCGCGGCCACCATGGCGATCGCCGCGTCGAACTCGTCCACGTCGGTGTCCGGTCCGAGCACGATCTTCACCCAGGTGGTCGCCCCCGACGCCAGGGACTCGGCGAGGAACCTCGACTGGGTGGTGGCCGCCACCATCTCGCCGTCCACGCTGCGCAGCTTCACGTCCATGCTGACGTAGGCCACCTGTGACCCGATCCGGCGGAGCGGCGGCAGGAGGGTCCCGTTGGTCTCCAGCATGACCGGCCACCCCTGGGCGGCGAGGCGGTCGACCAGTCCCTCAACCCGGGTGCCCTGCAGCAGCGGCTCGCCCCCGGTCAGGCTGATCGAGTGGTGGGGGACTTGGTCCCACAGCGACCCGACGGCCTCGACCACCCGGTCGAGGCCGAGCGGGCTGGCCTCGACCGACCAGTCACGACGTCCGGCCGTCCGCTCCACCCGGCACGGCCCGGCGACGCGCTCGAGGGCCTCGGGCTGGTCGCAATAGGCGCAGCGGATGTTGCAGCCGGTCAGCCGGACGAAGACCTGGCGCTCGCCGACCAGAGCGGCCTCGCCCTGGATGGCACTGAACACCTCCGACACCAGGATGTCCTGCGGCCCGGTGGGACGGTCACCCTCCGGCGTCGGCGCCCCGTCGGCGGCGGCCCCGCTCATGCCGACGCGGGGTCGTCGAGGCCCGCGGCCGCGAACCCCTGGGCCCGAAGTCGGCACGCGTCGCACGCGCCGCAGGGCCGGTCGCCGCCGAGGTAGCAGGACCACGTCAGGTGGAGGGGCGCGTCGAGTCCGGTGCCGAGCAGGACGATCTCCTCCTTGGTGCGGTCGATGAGCGGGGTGCGGATGGCGATCGGGTCGCCCTCGACGCCGCGGCGCTGACCGGTGGCGGCCACCCCGCGGAACGCCTCGATGAACTCGGGGCGGCAGTCGGGATAGCCGGAGTAGTCGATGGCGTTGACTCCGATCCACACGGCGTCGAGGCCCCGGGCCTCGGCGACGCCGAGCGCCACGGCCAGGAAGATGCTGTTGCGGGCGGGCACGTAGGTGGAGGGGATCCCGTGGTCGACGCCGTCGGTGGGCACGTCGACCGAGTCGTCGGTCAGGGCCGAGCCGCCCCACGCCGAGGTGTCGAGATGCACCACGAGGTGCTCGGCCCGGAAGTGGCCGGCCACGCCGGCGGCCCGGTCGAGCTCCACCCGGTGCCGCTGGCCGTAGTCGAAGGTGAGGGCCAACGGTGCCCGGTCCGACCCGGCGGCCGCCAGGGCCATGCACACCGTGGAGTCGAGCCCTCCCGACAGCACCACCAGGTCGCCCGGCACGGTCAGGCCCCCGGCTCCCGCTCCAGGTCGACCCACGAGTCCGTCGTCTCCCACAGTCGGAGGGCGACGAGGTCCAGGCCCGCCGCCGTCAGAAGCTCCCAGGCGCGATGGGCCAGCAGCTCGGCCGTGGGGTTGTCGAGCACCTCGTTGAGGTCCCGGTGGTCCCAGGCGTCGACCACCTCGGCCCGCACCACGTCCTGCAGGGTGTCGAAGTCGAGGACGACCCCGTTGGCGTCGAGCGGGCCCTCCACCGAGACGTCGAGCCGGTACGAGTGCCCGTGGAGGTTGCGGCACTTCCCGGGGTGCCACGCCAGCCGGTGGGCGGCCTCGAAGGTGAACGTGCACGTGACCCGGGTGCGCGGTGCTGGCATTGCCCCGACGCTACTCGGCGTCCCGAGCGCCCCCTGTCGGCCCCCGTGGCCGATGTGGGCCCGGTGGTGCCCCCGGTAGGCTGGAGGGAAATGGAGAGCCCCGAGGTTGGAGACGCGTCGATGCAGGGTCAGGGCCAGGACGGACGACCGGCGGCCGGCACGGGGGCGTTCGGCCCCAACGCCTGGCTCGTCGAGGACATGTACGAGCGGTACCAGGCCGACCCCTCCTCGGTGTCCGACTCCTGGCAGGAATTCTTCGCCGACTACCGGCCGACGGGGACCGTCCCCGCCGTCACGGCCGCGCCGGCACCGTCAGCCGCGCCGGCTCCGTCAGCCGCTCCGGCACCCGGCGCCGCACCGTCGGCCGCCGCGCCGTCGGGCACCGCACCGTCGCCGGTGGCGGGGGCGACGCCGCTGCGGGGCGCCGCCGGGCGCATCGTCACCAACATGGAGGCGTCGCTCGGTGTGCCCACGGCCACCAGCGTCCGGGTCGTGCCGGCCAAGCTCCTGGAGGTCAACCGCACGATCGTCAACAACCAGCTGCAGCGCACCACCGGGGGCAAGGTCAGCTTCACGCACCTGATCGGCTACGCCGTGGTGAAGGCGCTGATGGCCGTCCCGGCCATGAACGCCGCCTTCGTCGAGGACGCCGACGGCAAGGGGACCCCGGGCGTGCTCCGGCACGACCACGTGGGACTCGGCCTGGCCGTCGATGTCGAGAAGGGGAGCGGCCGGACCCTGCTGGTGCCGTGCATCGCCGATGCGGACACGCGCGACTTCCAGGGCTTCGTAGCCGCC
>Ga0302157_10002624_pt1 | contig 20766 bp, 19 predicted proteins | sample I_Bog_N3_3_FD_193502 | JGI IMG/M metagenome (GOLD analysis project Ga0302157, IMG submission 193502) | Peat permafrost microbial communities from Stordalen Mire near Abisko, Sweden - I_Bog_N3_3 | ecosystem: Environmental > Terrestrial > Soil > Wetlands > Peat | place: Sweden: Abisko, Stordalen... | reverse complement strand
AGTGCCCGGCGTAGTGGTGCCCGGCGTAGTGGTGCCCGGCGTAGTGGTGCCCGGCGTAGTGGTGCCCGGCGTAGTGGTGACGGTCCGCGTGCCCGGGCAGCTGAGCCGGGCACCTACGACGGGACCAAGGCTCCCCGAGCCGCCGCAACTATTGACCTTCTCACTAGTTACAATTCGGCTATTTACACCGGCGCTGTCAGCTCGATAGCCGCTGAGGGCTTCGGCCCGCGCTCCTGCCGCGAACACTAAAAGTACCCCCGCCACCAAGACCGCACGCCTCATCGACCGCCTCGGCCAACGTAACCGCCACGCCCGCGTCGGTCCCACCCGTGGCTTCATGCGCACCCACTTCCCGACACCGTACCTTCGGGGCCGCTTGTTGCCGTCGCCACGACCACCAGAGGCCTTCTGCCCTCGACCCAGGAAAGAAGGGTCAGGCGGACATCTTCTCTTAACTCCACTGACACCTCCCGCCGATCGGGGCTCACGACGATGTCGGCTCCGGCGATTGGCCCCAGCGCTTGAGAGGCAATATTGGCCTCAGCCAGGGGGACGGCGAGCACCGGGTCCAGGACAATGCAGCCCGTTTGGCGGTACTCGACCACGTCGATCCCGGAGGCACCAGCCACGGCCGCGTCTTCGGCCGCCGATTGCAAGTGGCGCTGGACCTCGATGCCGTGCCACAGGTCGACTGAAAGGCCGCCCAGGGGGAGCAACATCACCGCTATCAGCAGGCACCACACGATCATGGCGTCGCCGCGCTCTTCATGGGCGGCTCTCCCCCGTCGTCGGGGCCGACTGGCGCCGCTCACGAGGCTGAGCCCCTGTAAGCGTCAACATGCTCGGTGGAACTGGCCGTGTAATGGAGCGTTCCGATGAAACCCAGCCCGGGGAAGTTGCCGGCGGGCACGAGGACGGTCACCGACGCCGTCACCGTAGCCCCGGGCGCCAAAGAGCCGGCCAGACGAAGACTGACGTCGCCCGCCACTAGGCCGTCACTGCTTACGATCTCGTACACGGTCTGGTCCGCGGCCGCCACGCCATCGTCCCAATCGTCGGCCATTACCAGCGCTCGTGCCCCGTTGCGAGCGGCGTCCTGTGCGTCAACGGTCCTTTGTTCCCATGTCGGCAGCGTGAGCACCAGGACCAGTACGGGCATGACGATCAAGCCCAGGCCGAGCACAAGGCTAAGCGGGGTGGCCGTCCCCCGCTCGGACGACTGCGGCCGGTTTGAGCTCATTGCGCCGGCACCTCCTCTATGACCGAAAAACCGGTGACTGAGATACGCACCGGAGGCACCGGCGGCGAAAACCCATGTACGGTGCCGGCGAAAGAGGCCACCATTTCGTCGCCTTCGACGCGGCAATCAACTATCACCGCTCCTGCGAACTGGCCCGGTAAAAGATTGTCGCCGACTTGGCGAGCCTTTGTCTCGCAACTCGTTACCGAGCCACCGGCTGTGGCCCCAGCTTGAGCGGCCTCGTCCACGGCGGTACGGAGCGCACCCTTGGCGTACTCGTCGACCACCACGCTGAGAGCCCCAATGAAAACCACGAGGAGCAGCACGATCCCGATCACCCCGGTTACCACGGCTGAGCCGGTTTCAGGAAAACGTCGCACGCCCGAGGCTCGCTCAACCCAGTCCAAGCTGGGTGCTCACCCAGTTGAATACCGTCGTGTCTAGGCCCGAGATCAAACCTCCGATGGCCACGACGGCGACGATGCCGACCACGATCAGGCCCAGGTTGTCAGTGATCTGGCTCCCGCGCTGGTCCCGGAGCAGTTGACGGAGCCAGACGACGCCCCTTCGGCGCGGGGACCGGCCGGGACCTGCGTGCAGGGCCGAAGCGGCCCGGGCAATGTGTGCCATGGAGTGTCCTTTCAGGTCAGAGCACATGCTCATTTGTTGGAACTACTTTGCGAACAGGAGTTGCGGGAGAGGTGCGAGGAGAAAGGCGAACAGGACCGGCGCCATGAACACGAGGTTCGGGATTATCAGCGCCATCTGACGTTGCGCAGCGCTGCGTTCAACCTCCTCACGACGCTGGGCCCGAAGTTCATTGGCCTGGTCGAGCAGTGCTTTGGCCAGGTCCAGGCCGCCGCCGGTCGCCGCCGCCAGGAACCGATAGAAGCGGGAGGCGGCCGGCTCGGCCGACTCTTTGGCCACAAGCTCGAAGGCCGGTGCTTCTCCGAACCCTGCGTTGATCAGATGGACGACCCGTCCCAGTTCCTCCACCACCGGGCCCGAGCCCTGGGCGACCACATCAGATACGGCGACGACCAGGCTTTTGTTGTTCTCTATTTTCAAGGCCATCATGGAAGCCACGGTCGGCAAGTCGCTCCGTACCCGCTCCGATCGCCGTCTGGCCTGCACCCTCAGGCGTTCGGGTAGACGCCGGGCACCGACGAAAACGCCGGCCATGAAAAACAGGACTACGAACGCGGCCTTTCCGGTCAAAGCACCGACTAGGCCGAGGACGAGCGGCGTACCGATCAGCCAGCGTAGGTACTCCCGCCTGTAGGCCTCCGGCGTCAGCTTCAGGCCCGCCTGGCGCAGCGAAAGCTCCAGGTTCTCCGCCGGGCCGAGCCGGCCCACTCTGGCCAGCCGGGATACCGCTCCACCAACCAGTGGGCCCAGGACCCTGCGGAGGGCGTCACTGGCCAGAAGAGGGCCTGTGGCCATGGCGGGTCTGCCCCCGAGGCGCACCCGCGCCCCTTCCAGGTACAGCGACATCCGCCCGAGCGGCGACCGGCGCGGATGAGCCAGGCGCCTCACCATCCAGCAGACGGCTCCCCCACCGAGGACGCCCGACAGGGCGGCATAGGTCGTTACCGGGCCCATTGCGGCCCTCCTTCCACGAAAACCCTTTCCGTGGTGCCTATGGGCCGGACCAGACGGCGGGACGCCACCAGCCCGACAACGGACATGATGGCCCCGGCGACGACCAGGACCAGTCCCACGGGTTCGGAAAAGAACTGTCTGTACGATGGGTTCGTGGCGCACAGGAAGACCAGGACCACGTAGGGCATGGCGAAACAGCCCCAGTTGGCCGCCCGGGACTGGGTCTGGATGGTCCTGATCTTCTCGGTCAGTTGAATGTCGGCGGTTATCTGCGAGCCGAGGTCGGCGAGGACGCGGAGCACCGTCTCGGTGCCCTCCTCGATAGCACCGGCAAAGGCCAGGAGGACCGGGTCCGATATGGGGTCGGCCAGTTCGGCGCGCACCGCCTCCAGGGCTTGGCGGTCACCCAGCCGGGCGGACACACGGACATACCGGGCCATCGGTGCCCGCAAGGGCTCCGGCCCGGATCTCGCCAACTCCTCGAGGCCGTCATGAAGCGTGGTTATGCCCGCCCCTAGGGCACCGACGAGGTAGCGCAGAGCGTCGGGCCAAGCCGCGCTGCGCGCTGTCGCCTGCTTGTGGCGTTGCGCCGACCAGTATGAGTACGGTGCCCCGGCACAGGCGGCGGCGGGCAAGACCGCTACGACGACCGTCCTCGAGACGACCATGAACAGGCCGAACGCCACGACGCCCACACCGGCCGAGACCACCCAGAACTGAGTTGGTGTAACCCCGGCGCCCACTTGCGAAAGCCACACTTGGAAGCCCGCCGCGCCGTGCCTGGCCCCCCGGCCACGCCCGAGCATGAGTTGTCTCATTGCCGCTCGCTCGTGGCTCCGCGTGACCGTCCCGCCCCCGGTCACCCGGCGGGCAATGGCAAAGCAAAACGCCCCGAGCCACACTGCGGCGAGCAGTTTCACCACCGGACCTCCGCTCCCTTCAGGACTTCAGCCAGGTTGAGGCCGTAACGAGCCAGCAGCCGGTCGCAGCGGCGCTCCAGGCGCTCGCCGACCGCCCCGGTCCGCAGCTCCATGTCTTCACCGATATCGCTCCGGCTGAAAATCGGGGTAACCGCCACCCCGCCCGCCGCCGTGGTCAGCTGGGGCGGGACAACCGAGATTTCGGTCACCTGGCGCTCTACAGCGTCACCGGAGTCGTCGACGTCGCAGTAGACAACCACATCGAACATGGCTGCAAAGCGAGCTTCTAGCTCGACAAACGGCGTCGCGGGCACGGCCTTAGTGGCACAAACGGCGAGTGCTTCAAAAGCGCCGGCCGTGTCCTCAGCATGGACCGCGGCCACGACACCGACGCCCAACGTCCCCGCCATGAGCAATTCCCAGGCCTCTGGCCCCTTCAGCTCGCCCAGGACTATCAGCTCGGGCGAGGCGACCCTGGCCGAGCGTATGAGGTCGGTCAGGGTCTCGACTTTTGAGCTCTGCCAGTACTCGCCGTTCAGCAGCGGCGCGTTCAGCTCTCTTTGCTCTTCGGCGCATATCACGCGACGCCGGCCGGGAACAGCCCGCAACAATGCCTCGACCAAAGTGGTCTTGCCCGCGCCGGGCGGGCCCGCCACCAGGACGCGTGTCCTGCGGACCTTCATGAAGACCTCCAGACAAGTGGCTGCCGGCGACGTCAGGGAGCCGAAAGACACCAGGTCCGTGAGCGTGGTATTGCGCTTTTGCGGCACGCGCAGGCTGAACGATACGGAACCATCGATGCGAGGCGGTATGGAGACGGACAGCCGCGCCTGGCGGCCGCTCGGCAACATGACCCGGGCCCCGTCCACCTTTGGGTGCGACGCGTCCATGTTCTCCCCCGCGGCGGCGATGAGCCTCTGCAACACGGCCACCACTGCCTCGGGCTGTGCCGGGCTCTCGACGCACCTGGTCTCGCCTCCGGTGAGGCGGGCCGTGATATCGCCGTCTACGCCATAGATCTCTTCCACACGGGCATCGGATACAAGTTGGTCCAGCTGCGCCCCTATCCCGACGAGCTCGCGCATGATGCGGTCGACGACATCGGGCGGGTCGGAAAAGGGCTCCGAGCCGTGCTGCATGCCCCGCATCAAATCTCTCTGGAAACGTTCCGTTTCCGACTCGACGAGCTGTCGGGCCAGACCGGGCTGGGCCGGGACGTCCATGTCGCGCGCCGCGACCAGAGATAAGACCCGCGCCCGGAGCTGGTCGAAAGCCGTCATGCTCATATGACGGCCGCTTCACGCCGCGCCGCGTCGGGGTACCGTTGCCTCCCCGCGTACCCGTCCGAGCGGCCCTCACCGCGCGCCGGGGCGACCGACGGAGAAACCGAGACCACCAGCAGGTCCTTCACCGCTTTGAGCCAGGGGCAGCGCCACACCATTTCTGCGTTCCAGCGAGCCCGGGCCACGGTTTTGTCCTCGGGCAAGAAGCACAGGCCCGCGAACGACCGGCGTCCGGTGTTGGCGACCACGACACGGGCCAAATAGTCCGATTCAAAGGCGCTCTCCCGGGCACGGCCGAACACCGCCACGCTGGGGGCGCCGACCCCGGCGGTCTCGGCTGCCGCCCTCCATTCCACCAGCCGCGCCGCGCCTTCGGGATCAGCCGATGCCACCACGACGACCCGGTCGGCTCCCACGAGCACGTCCCGCACCGCGCCGAAACGCTCACGCCCGGACGACGGTGCCACCAACCACCCTGTTTCGACGAAGACTTCGTCGTAAACATCAAGCGCCTCGGTCAATAACCCGTTCAGATGGGCGGGGTTGAGAGGTTGCGGGGCACCGGGCGACGCGCAGATCACGTCGAAGTGGCCGACCGGGGCCGTACCGTCCTCCCGCGGCCCCGACAGCGCCTCGGGCAGGGCCCGAAGCCCCTGGCCGGCACGCGAGACAGCCCAGGGCAGCCCAGTCTCGGGGGAACGCAAAAGGCGGGAGACCAAAATAGGCGACAGTTCCTCGGCTTCGACGAGCAATACCCGGGCGCGTTTGGACATGTGTTCCGCCGCGGCCACCACGGCTTCGGTCAACCCACTGCCGCCGCTCACCTTGGTCCAGGCATTGAGCTTGCCTCTGTGTCTCGCCGGCCGGCCCGCGGCGGTGCCGAACGCAAAAGCGGCCCGGCCACTGGTGGTCGCGGAGGAGCCTCGCCGGGGGCCCAGCCGCAACAAATGGGCCGACAGCTCCGCCGGCGGAGTAGTTGCGGACAGGGTCTCGTCGACCCCCAGACCGACGAGGTACTCACGGCCCACACCCGAACCCTGGTCGAAAAGGCCGACTACATGGGTGCCATGGTCCTGGGCGCGCGCTACGTCCGATATGGAGAAGGTCCGCATCACATCGTCGATCACCAACACGTCGAGCCCGGTCGCCGCCCGCTCGAGCTCACCCCTGTCCATGATCACCCGCACCGAGAGACCCTGGCCGTGGTCGCGCACGTGAGACCTGAGGGTCCCGCTCCAGGGTGCCTTCGTGGCGCCCACGCCGACGGAAAGGGTCACCCTCGCGTCCCTCCGGGCGCCGTAGCGGGACCAGAGGGGCCCATCTCATAATCCTTCTGGGTAGTCCCAGGCTCCCCCGTCGACCGCACTATCTCGATCTGGGCCCCCGTGCTCCCAGCGCTGTCAAGGCCCAGGGCGGCGGCCAGGTGTAAGGCCGTCTGTTTGTCCACGGCCACGATCACGTAGTAATTCGTGGACAGACCACCGAGCACCCCGCCGGCAGCCGACGTCGGCGCAACCGAAAGTACACGCAGGCCCTGGGCGACATAGTGGGCGCCGCCAGCCCCGCTGGCGACGATCACGTCGACGAGGTCACCGGGCCCGATCTTTCCCCCGGCAGCTTGCTGGACGGGTACCGAAATGCTCATCTCTCCCAAGACCGGCGTCCGTGCCGGCCTCACGACTTCGCTATCGGTTATCGGCTCTCCGGCGCTCACGGCAACAGCCGCGACCCACCCGCCCGCCAGTGATGAAGGAGAAAGGACGCCGTGGACGAGGGCGGTGTCGCCGGCATGGACCTTCACCAGCCGGGTATTGCCAGAGCCGACCGACGAGCCGGCGGGCACGGGCTCACTGGCGACGACGACGGTCGTCAGCGCCGAACGGTCTTGCAGCGCCGCGTATGCGAAACCACCGGCCAGCACGGCCAGGACGACCGGGACGACGCTGCCGGTCGTCCACCGCCGGGGCCGCCCCATCTTGGCCGGCTCTCCGTCCGCTGAAAATGCGACCGTAGCGGGTCGCGAAGTGGGCGGCAATTGCTCAGTACGCAGCATGGGCCATCACCATCGTCAAACCACCGGCGGCCAGGTAAGGCCCCAGCGCCACGGCTGCACCTTTCCCGTCGGGCCGCGGCCCAGGTTGGAGCCTGCTCACCAAACCGGCGACCAATGGCGAACACGCCAAGGCAGTGAGCGATCCCGGGACGGACAAGGCGCCCGTTCCCAGGGCGACGAGCGCCGCCATCCGCACATCGCCGAACCCCAACCCGCGGGGGCTAATGGCCGCCCACGCGGCGAACAAGCCGGCAGCGGTACCTGCACAGACCGCGCTTTGCCAGAGATAATCCCAGTCCCCTGCAGCCACGCTGCCGGAAAAAAGTAGCGCAATCGTTGCCAATATGGCACTTCGGACCACTTTGGTAGGTATAACAAGGCTTTCATGGTCTATCAGCGCTAAAATCGCCAGTGCACCGGCCCAAACGGCCAGTGCCAGGCGGCCCAAAAACGGCAGGGCGGCCTGGCCGCGGACGGGCAGGGCGGCTGCGACGATGCCGGTAGACAAGGCGGCCGCCGCCGCCCAGCGGGCACTCGAGTACCAACCTCGGGGTCGGCCGGTCCTGGGCTGCCCGGTCCTGGGCTGCCCGGTCCTGGGCTGCCCGGTCCTGGGCTGCTCCGCCTTGGGCTGCGGGCCCCGTCCTCCGGCGGCACCGATCAGCGCGGCCATCTTCGAACTAGCGCGGCTGTACCAACCCACGAGGCCAGCGGCGCTGGCGGGGACGGCAATGGCAATTGTGTGCATGGAGCCTCGCATTCAGCCTTTCTCTAGGTACCGGCCCGCGACATGGCCGATGTTCAAAAAGTTTTCTTCATAGAGCCTCGGCCAGCCCCCTGCGCGCGCCGACGAGCGCAGAGCAACAGGGCTTTTGCAAAAGAAGAACTTCCCAGGTCCTATCGCAACCTGCGACCGGCCCTGCGCCAGACTGTTTTGGCTCGCCAATTAGTAGCAGCGGCACGGTCTCCGGCGCCAGCCTTTGGACCGTATTACATTGGTGTTTTTTAGCGTCACCGGCGCATATCGGCTATCTACCAGCTTGATCGCAGATCGCGGGGCGCTAATTGCTCGGCGAGCAAAGCGTTTGTTGTGAAGGGCCGCGGCCACGCCGCGTGGCCGGCGTCGCACGCGGCCTGCCCGCTCCAGGCGTGGCGGACTACCGGCCGGGAAATTTCAACCCGAGAGCAGTGGCTCGTACAGCTCCAGGTAGCGGCGGGCCAGAGCGGTCATGGAGTGCTCGGCCGCCCGCTCGAACGCAGATCTGCGCATGGCTTCGATCGCCGGGCCCCCGTCCAGCGCCTGGCGCAGCGCCCGCGCCAGGGCGGCAGCATCGCCCGGTGGCACCAAAAGGGCGTCCTTCGATGCCCGGGCCACGTTGGCATAGCCGGAGATGTTGCTTGCTACCACGGTCGTCCCTGCGGCCATGCCTTCCAGCAACACCACGCCGAAGCTCTCGCCGTGTAGCGAGGGGGCAGCGAGGACGTCAGCGCCCCGCAGGCGCCGTCTCTTCTCCTCCTCCCCCACTGTGCCTAGCCACTCGAAACGGTGGTCGCCCAGGGTGGCTTCCCGAAGGGCGGCGGTCTGCGGGCCCTCGCCGATCACCCAGATCCGGGCGTCGACATCGTGCTTGACGACCGCTTCGACCAGGACAGCCAGGCCCTTTCGAGGCTCGTGCCGGCCGAGGAACAGCACCGTCGGGCCCGACGTCGGCCATGGTTCGGCGGCCGCCGCCAACTCGACGTCGATGCCGTTCCAGAGCAGCACGTACTCGCCCCCGAGGGCCTGGCGGGCCGTGGCCAGAGCGATGGTCGACACGGCACAGCGCAGCTTCAGTCGGCCCGCCGCCCAGCGAGCCGGCCCCCGGATGGGCCGGTACCAGGCGATCTCGCCGGCCCGGTGGAAGGTGCCCACCAGGGGCGCGTCGCTGAACAGGAGGGCAGTCAGGCACGGGGCCGGGACCAGGGGTTCGTGAAGATGGACGATGTCGAACTGTTCGTCCCGCAGAACACGGATGGTGCGCAGGGCCGCCGACGGGTCAGGGGCAATAGGAGCGACGGAGCCATTGCCGGCAGCGGGCACCGAAGCGCCCAGAGGCGAGACCCAGGGCTCGGGCGGAGGGCCGTCGCACGGCGCCAGCACCCGCGCCTCCACTCCCATGGACCGCAACGCCCGGCCCAGGCCCAGTACCTGGTGCTGCACGCCGCCGGGGATGCTCAGGCTGTAAGGGCAGACGATGCCTAGGCGCATGCCGGCCCCGCCGTCATTCGGTCACCGTGGGCGACGAGCTCGCCTCGGTGATCTGGCGTGCCTGGTCGGGCGACATCGCTCGGGCCGGACGGGCCCACCGCTTGTGCAACGGCGGGTCGTCGGGCCAATTGGGCTGCACCAGGTGCCACTGCGTGGGGGCGGACCGGATGAGGTGCTCGAGCTCGATGGCCAGGATCTGCGTGCCGCTCGTGACGGTCTGGCGGAACCGCCCCGTCGGCGGGAGCTCGAACGGCGGACGGAAGACCAGAGTGTGGGCAGTGGCCTGCTTGCCGTAATAGATGGCGGCAGTCATGAGCGGGGCCCCCGAGCGCAGGGCCAAGGTGACCGGCCCGGCCGGGAGCATGACCGGCGCCCCGAAGAAGCTGACTTCAGACCCCGAGACGTGGGCGACAACACGATCGGACAGCAGGCAGACTACGTGGCCGTCCTTCAGGGCCTGCAATAGGGCCCCCGCGGCCCCAGGCCCTACCGGGACGACCTGCATCCCGAGCTCCCGGCGAAAACGGGCGAACCAGTCGAACAGGTCCGGCGGTCGTAGTGGCTCGACGGCGACAGTCACAGGTATGCCCTTGGCGATCAGGTACATGGCACCCCATTCCCAACCCCCGAGGTGGGGCGTGCCTACGATCACTCCTTTCCCGCCGGCCAGAGCCGCCCCCAGGTGCTCCCATCCGAACGTGGTCACGCCGCCCAGGATCTCAGCCTTGGTCCGCGAAGGAAGGCGCAGGCTCTCAGCCCAATAGCGCCCGTAGTTGGCGAACACCTCGGCGACCATGCGTCTCTGCTCCCGTGGAGCGAGGGGACGGCCGAGGACGCGGGCCATGTGGGAGGCGGCAACGGCCCGGCGACCGCTGTAGTCGGGCAGTCTGCCCATCAGCGCGCCGACACGCTGGACGAGAGTGCCGGCGACCTCTCCGGGCAGGGCCGAAGCGACAACCGCTCCGGCGCGGTACAGGGCGAGCTCCTTGCTCAGCACTGCGACCCGACCCTAGGGCACAGCTCAGGCAGTCGCCAGGCCAGGCTTGGGGAGGCTCCCGGTGCCAGAGCACCGGCGCCTAGACGCTCCACCGAGGCGCCGGCGGAGCACCGCCGGCAAGCAGGCGCCGGGCGGTGGACGCCGACCCGTGGGCGCCGGCTCAGCCTCGGGGCCGGCCCCGACGGCTGGGGGCGGTTACGTCGTCGCGTAGGTCGGCCGCCAACTTGTCCTGGTCGTCCGCCGCCACCGGTCCCTGCTCCCCGTCCATGCGCAGCCGCCGCTGCAAACGCCGTTCGTGCCACCGGCCTTCGGCCGCACCTGCGCCCGGTCGCCGGCTGCCCGAAAAGAAGCCGCCGCCGGCAGGTCGACCAGGGCCCCGGGGCGACCGCGCCCATGACGTGGCATCGCGGCCCGCCGCCCTTTCCTCTCGCCAGGCCCGCCAGCGCAGGACCACGGCCGTCGGCTCGACCGGCAAAGGGGCCGGTGGTTTTTCGGCCTGGCGCCACACCTTCACGAAACGCTGGCCCGCCGTCAGTAGGGACAAGGCGAAAATAAGCCACAACAGCCAGAGCATGTCGGCCGGGAACTTGAGGGCGAAACAAAGGACGAAAACCCGCTCGCCCCTCTCCATGAGGCCACCCTTGGCGTCGATGCCCAGTACGTCGGCTTTGGCCCTTATGTAGGACACCAGCTGGGACACACCCAGCACGGCCAGTGGTACCAGGGCCGCGTGCGCCCCAAAGCGGTCCTGCGCGTACCAGGCGAAACCGGCCAGCACGATGCTGTCGCTCACCCGGTCGCCGACCGAGTCGAAAAAGGCACCTCGCCGGCTCGCCCTGCCGCTCGCCTTAGCCAGGCTCCCGTCGAACAGGTCGGGCAGGGCCGACCCGATGAGGACCACCAGGCCCAGGACGAGCCGGCCGGTGGCGATGGCCCAGGCCGCCGGGACCGACAGCAGGATCCCCGTCGCCGTCAGGTGGTCGGGCGACAGGCCGGTACGGCGGAGCGCCCGTCCCGCTGGCCTAACGGCCCGGTCAACGGCGGTACGAAAACGTGCGTCGAACACCTACGTGCTCCTAACGGGGTGGCAAACCAAATTATGTGGGCCCCGGTACGTGGTGGTCAGCCTACCAGCCGTACTTTCCGAGAGCGGGCTTACGGCCTTGAACCCCTTCCCATGCCCTGCTCTCCAACGGGTAACTTAACTGGATCAGGTCTAGAGCGGCCGTGAAGGGGACACCGTAGGGCCCGGGCCCTCGGAACAGAAAGAGGTGCTCTCATGAAGGCGTACCCACCAGCGAAGGTCCGCAACGTGGCCTTGGTCGGCCACGGGGGCTCTGGGAAGACGACGCTCACCGAAGCCATGCTCCTTTGCAGTGGTGCGGTCACGCGGGCGGGCAGGGTCGAGGACGGGACCACCGTGTCCGACTTCGAGCCCGAAGAGCACGCCCATCACATGTCCACCTCGCTCACACTGGCCGCCACGGAGTGGCGCGGCTACAAGGTCAATGTCCTGGACTGCCCGGGCTATGCCGACTTCGTACCGGAGACGTTCGCCGGGCTGTCCGTGGCCGACCTGGCCGTGTTCGTCGTCAGCGCCGTCGACGGCGTCGAGGTGCAGACCGAGATTTTCTGGAAAGCGGCAGCCGAGCTCGGGATCCCCCGCCTCATCTTCATGAACAAGCTGGACCGGGAACGGGCCGATTTTTCCGGCGTCCTCCAGCAGTTGCACTCCGCTTTCGGCGCCGGCGTGGCCCCTCTCGAGCTGCCCATCGGCGAGGAAGCGCAATTTCACGGCCTGGCCGACCTGCTCAGCGACACCGCCTTTGTTTACGAGACCGGCAAATGTAACCCCACCAAGGAGGCCATACCCGACAACATGGCCGCCCAAGAGCACAGCGTGCGCGACTCACTGGTCGAAGGCATCGTCGTGGCCGACGACGACCTGATGGCGCGCTACCTGGACGGGGAGGAGATGAACGCCGACGAGCTGGCGAAAACGCTGGCCCGGGGAGTCGTGTCCTCCCAGGTTTTCCCTGTCATCTGTGGTTCGGCCACCAAATTGGTCGGCATCGACCGGTTGCTCGACATCATCTGCGACGTGGCCCCCTCCCCCCTCGAGCGCCCACCGGCGCGCGTGCGGGCGCCCGGGGCCAATGGCGGCGAAGTGGTCGAGGTGGCCACCGACCCGGCCGCACAGCCGCTGGCCTGGGTCTTCAAGACCATCGCCGACCCCTACGTCGGAAAAATATCCCTTTTCAAGGTCCTTTCGGGGACGGTCCGCCCCGACGCCGCCCTGTTCAACCCGAGAGCCAGGGCGGAAGAGCGGCTGCACCTCATCTTTACCCTCCGGGGCAAGGAGCAGATACCCCTCACCGAGGTCGCCGCCGGTGACTTCGGCGCCGTGGCCAAGCTGGCGGCCACGGCGACCGGTGACACCCTGGCACCGCGCAACATGCCGGTCAGCCTGGTCCCGACCGGCTCCCAGACCGACGGCGACAGTAACGGGCCCAGCTGGCTGGCCGAGGCGACCATGCCCGTGCTCTCCGTCGCCATCCGCCCCAAGAGCAAGGCGGACGAGGACAAGATGATGACCGCCCTGCACCGCTTGCAGGAAGAAGACCCCACGCTCATCGTCCGCCGGGACGACGAGACGCACCAGACCGTGCTCACGGGCACGGGCGAGACGCATATCGCCATCGCCATGGAGCGCCTGGCCCGCAAGTTCGGTGTCGGCGTCGAGAGCGAGGAGCTCGTGATCCCCTACCGGGAGACAGTTACGGCCAACGCCGAGGCCGAGGGAAAGTACAAGAAGCAGACCGGGGGTCATGGCCAGTTCGGAGTGGCGTCGCTGCGCATCGAGCCCATGGACAGAGGTGCCGGTTTCGAGTTCGTCGACAACATCGTCGGCGGGGTGATCCCCCGCCAGTACATACCGGCAGTGCAAAAGGGCGCCGACGAGGCCATGTCCGAGGGCGGCACCTTCGGCTGGCCCGTGGTCGACATCCGGGTGACCTGCTTCGACGGCAAGTTCCACCCGGTCGACTCGTCCGAAATGTCGTTCAAGATGGCGGGGGCGCTGGCCCTGAGGGAGGCGCTGGCCAAGGCCAGCCCGGTGGTGCTCGAACCCCTGTCACTCCTCGAAGTCACGGTGCCCAACGCCTACCAGGGCGACGTCATGGGCGACCTCAACAGCCGACGGGGCCGGGTCCAAGGGACCGAAACAGGCCAACCGGGCGAATCGGTGGTCATCGCCCTCGTCCCGACATCGGAGCTGGTGCGCTACGCCATCGACCTGCGCAGCCTGACCGGAGGGCGGGGCCGTTTCAAGGCGCACCACGACCACTACGAGGTAATGCCGGCCAACCTGTGGGACAAGGTCAAAAAACAGACGGCTGGACAACTCTGAACTACTAAACGGGCAGTTCAGGAGGGGTGGACTGGCCTCCTTGGACAGCCGCCAACATGGCCGGCGAGATCATGCTCGCTCGCCGGGTCGCGGCCGCAGCGTTAGCCGCGCTTGGTTGGCACCACCGGGAGCGGCTCCCTCGCGAATACGAAGACTGACCCGCGCCACGGTACAAAGACAAGTTCCCCTCACGGCAGCGATCGTCCCTCTCCGCGGGCTCAACGTGGGGCCCCTCCTAGCCCAAGTGACCCAACCCTGCGAGTGCGAACGAGGCGGCAACCGGGTCGTGCCGCAGCAAGGGCTCGAGTACTTCGAGCCCGCCCACTAAGGCAGCAATGGGAACGCCGCGAGCTAGGAGAAGCTCCGCTAGCCAGTCCAAGAACTCAATGAAAACGGCCAGGTCGTCAACCTGTCGAGCAGCAGCAATGAACCGTACTATGTATGCAAGGTCCTCTCGGGTCCGCTCCAGTTGAGCGGGGGTGTACGTGGTCATACGCGGGAACCGCGCCGATAACGCGGAAAAGCCCAAGTCGGCGATCTGCGCAGATTCCGCTTCCAGTTGGGCCGCTCCCAAGCAAAACGGGTGAGGTTCGTCCTTTACCGCAGGCGGTTTCTCGGTCCACGCCGTAAGGATCCTCATAGCGTCACTGACAGTCCCGGCGTAGGCGTCAGCACCAAGGACCTGTGCTCGTACCGGCGCGGACTGAAGGGCCCGACCACCGGCGAGGACCGGCACACCGTGAACGTGCGCCGCGTCGGCGAGCCGGGTAATGCCGCCGAAGAACAGGGCCAGGTTGCAAGATACAGCCAGAGCATTGGGCCGGTACTGGCCCAACATGCGCGCCACCGAGTCGGCCGGCGTCGACGCACCAAGGAAGATAACTCTTATCCCTTCTGCCCTCAACTGTTCGCTAATCATGTGCGCCGCTATGGAGTGCCAATCACCCTCAGCGCAGGCAACCACAACTGAACCGTGACCGGTTGGTGGCGGGGTATCGGAGGCTAGGGCGCAGAGAGTAGCCTCGGCTACCCCGGTGGCCAAGTGTTCGTCAGCCACGCTCAGGTCATTTTTGTGCCAACGCTCGCCCACCCGACGCTGAGAGACCGCAAGTACATCTACGATAATTTCCTCTTCGCGCGTGCCAACGTCCAGCATGCTCAATGCAAACTTGACCGCATCCTGTGTGGCGCCCGATAGCGAAAGTTCCATAAAGCGCTCCGCTGGGCGTACCCCCTCCGAAGAACTCAACGAGCGACCACTCGGTAACGCCGGAACTCACGAGCCCGGGGACGGAGGTCCCCGGTGGGGATACGCTGATGAGAACGGCGGTGGTCGTCCGAGCGCATATAGGAGGAGAAGTCGGCTGCTGAGTCCCACCACGAGACCATGGCGTACCCGGTCGGGTCGGCACCGTCAGACCATACCTCCAACGAACGGAACCCTGGCCACTTCTCGACCGCCCCGAGCCGTTCGCGAAACGCGGTTTCAACCTGGCCCGCGCCTCCTTCAGGTACATGTATCTGACTAAAGGCGACAAAGGCACCATCTTGCTCCGGAGCCACGCTCGAGGGGCGAAGAATTGGCCCTTGGCTCGAATATTCGTCCGGCAGTGCCCACGCCCACTGGTCGCGACCGGATTCCTTAGCCCGGTACATCGCCTGGTCCGCCGCCCCTACCGCCTGGTTCACTTTCTCACCTGCCAGTGCGATGCCCGCACTGAACGTGATGGGAGACGGCCGGACGGCCGACCAAATGACTCGGAGCCGCCGAAGAAAGGCGTCAGGGTCACTGGTACCGCTAAGTACTATGAGGAACTCTTCTCCCCCAAAGCGCCCAGCAAGGTCGGTCCCCCGGACAGTGGCTTGCAGGGCGCGGCCCAGGCCAGACAGCACCTGATCGCCCCCAGCGTGCCCTAACGTGTCGTTGACTCGCTTGAAGTGGTCCAGGTCGAGCATGATTACCACATCGTCAGCTTTGAGCCGTCCCAGTGCTCGGCCCATAGCGCGCCGATTAGGCAGACCCGTGAGCGTATCGACGCTGGCGGCTTCGACCAAACGATCCATGCGGGTTCTGAGCTCCAGGGCGCGGTGAGCGTCCACGATAAAGGAAGGCATACACCGTTCCAGCAACATGCGGGCGGCGCTGTTGGTAGGGGCGCAGGGCACGACTGGCTCGCCCTGACCAAAGGAAAGGTCAACGGGCAGAGCGTCTCCGTCCATCCGGCTCGATGGCACCACCGATCCCCCCAGGGCGGACACCAAGTTGACCGCTATGAGCTTGGCATCGGTGGCGCTTTCGACCCAGAAAAGGGCTCGAGTAGCGCCCATGAGCACCTCGGCCGGGGCAAGTGGGCTTCGGCGTCGCTCACCGGCTATCTCTAGCGCAGCTCGGTCCAAGCTCGGAATCCTCCTTGCCTACCTGCGATGCTACTACCCTCCTGCGGTTGGCCGTCCGGTCGGTAGCCCGTGACTACGCGGAGCCGCCAAGCGTCTCCCTCTTTGTCATGGTTCAAGTCAAGAGCTTGATGCCCAACCCGTGGGACAAGGTGCGCCGGGAGCACGCCGGCGCCGAGAAGTAACTCAGCCGGTCTGTGAAGAGAATCACCCGTGAATGTCGCGCCGCGGTCTATGCCACTTTGCGCAGTGTGACTTGGTAGCCGAGGTCCTGGAGTTGTCGGACGAGGTGGTCTTGGTGTCGGTCGGTGTTGCCCCGGCGAGTGAAGTAGTCGCCTCCAAGGTCGTCTAGTCGGCGTTGTTGGAGAGCAAGTGCCAGCAGATGACCAGGATCGAGTGGCCGACGGCGGTGGCGGCCTTCTTCTTGCCGATGCGGCGGGCGAGGCGCCAGTACTGGGCTGACAGGTAGGTGTTACGGGAGCGGGCAGCTGACCAAGCGCACTGGTTGAGGATCTCGGCCAGCCACACGTTGCCCTTGGTGGTCGTGCCGGACTGGCGTTTGCCCCCGGTGATGTTGTTCCCCGGCGCCATGCCCGCCCAGGAGGCCAGGTGCCCCGCGGTCGGGAACCTGGTCATGTCGGCACCGATCTCGGCGATGATGCACTCGGCGGCCCGCTTGCCGACCCCGGTGATCGTGTCGAGGTGGTCGCGGGCTTCAACGAAAGGGGCCATCACCCGGTCGACTTGTGCGTCGAGCTCGGCGATGGCCGCTTCGAGGTACTTGGCGTGGTCCAAGGAGAGCCGGACCATCAGGGCATGGTGGTCCCTGAAGCGGCCTTGTAGGGCTTCGCGCAGCTCGGGGATCTTCTTGCGCAGTTGTGCTTTGGCCAGATCGGCCAGGACTTCAGGGTCGCGTTCGCCGGCGACGAGCGCTTGGAGCATGAGCCGGCCGGACACGCCCAACACGTCTGAGGCGACCGAGTCGAGCTTGATCCCGGCTTCTCTGAACTACGCGGAAGGGGGGAGTGCTCGGGGGCTGTTGGGCTCATGGCGATGGCTGATGGCCGTTTGCTTGGAGGACGGCTTCGCTGACCAGGTGGGCGTTGTGGTGGTCGAGGCTGGTGAGGGCGTCACGGAGATTGGCTGGTGTGCCGGCGGCCAGGCTGGCAGCGAGGCGGAGCATCTGGTCTTCGCTGCTGGAGCAGAGCAGCGTCCCTGCGGCGAGCGCGGCGACGGCTGCGTTCCAGTCGATGTGGGCCATCTCGATGCTCCCGGTGGCGTCGGTGCCGATATGCACGAAGTGTTCGACGAAGTCGGCGCGGGCTAACCAGATGGCGTGGTGGATGAGCAGTTCCACGCCGGCTTCGACAGGGTAGAAGCCGGCAGCGCAGGCGCGCAGTGACCTGATGAGCGGTTGGTCCGGGGGTCGGGGCGTCGGTGGCCGGGTCGTCTCGATGAAGCGCCGTGTCGTTGAAGGGAGGCTGGGCAGGTCGTCGAGATCGGCCCAGTCGTGGCCGGTGGTGGTTGCGTGGCAGACGGACCGGGGGTCGGTGACGTTGACGGCGAAACAGAAGACCCGGGTGAGGTTGTCGGCTTGGTCATGGTCGTGATGGCCGAGGTAGTTGGTGACCTGCGCGACGTGGAGCCCCAAGATGGTGAGGGAGCGGCAGATAGCGTCGAGGAGGCTCTCACCGGGAAGTACTGGGGCGGCGGGCAGGTCCCAGTGGGTCTCGAAGTTGTTGTCGGTGCCCGAGACGAGCAGTACCCGGCCTCGGTCCTCGACGGCGGCTGCGACATCGATGGCGGTGATCCCCTCGGCGTGGGTGCCGGTCACGAGCTTGTGAATGAGGGCGTCGGTGACTGTAGTGGGGGTCATGACCGTTGTTGTCCCGCGCCGCTGCTAGCGGCGGGGTGGGCCGGGCAGGCCGAGGTTGACGACGGTGCTGCGATGGGCTGCGAGTTGGTCCATCTCGTCGAGCTTGCGTGCCGTGGCGGCCAGGGTGATCTCGAGGCCGGCGACCTCGCCGAGCCAGTCTTCGCGTCGGGCCTCGTCGGTCCGGGCGCGCAGATTGTCGGCGATCTCAACGAGGCGGGGGCGTGCGGTGGGGTCTGGTCGGAGCATCGGGCAGCGAACACAGGCGTGCTCGTGGGTGCACGGCGTCGCGTAGGAACGGCCGCAGGTGCCCAGAGCGAGCTTGCGGCGTTCGAAATGGCCGAGGAACTCTTCCCATTCATCGTCGGTCGGGACCCGGTATTCCTCGGATGGTCGTAGGTCTCGACGGCGGGCGAGGAAGGCCCGATGGGAGTTGATGGCCTCCTCGGGGTAGACCGCTTTGTAGCCCATCGTGGTGGTGATATCGCGATGGCCGACGACGAGCTGGGCTATGTGGGGTGGCATGCCGTGCAAGATGGCGTCGGTGACGAAAATCCTCCGGAAGTCATGCGGAGTGAAGTGCAACGAACGGCCGCTGGCGTCGGTGAGCCCGCTGTCGGCGAGGGCCCGGGCCAGGAGCGAGCGGATGGGTGGGCCGCCGATCGGGCGGTGTTCGCCGGCGTGGCGGCGTTGGAACAGCAGCGGGGAGGGCGGGTTCCAGACCCGCTCGTGGTAGTCGTAGGCGACGACGAGCGGCACTGCACCGTCGTCGTCGGAGACGCGACGGATGATCACGTTCAACACGTCCGCGAGTTCCGGGCTTATAACGAGGAGGCGCTCGGTGTCGGTTTTCGACGGCACGATGTGGAGCAGCGGGATCACCTCGCTGCTGGCGGGCACGGTGTACTCGACGAAGCTGTGGTGGCTGAGCTCGGCGAGCTCCTCGATTCGGACGCCGGTATGGCGGAGCACCTCGACCGCGGCCCACGACCAGAACGCTCGGTGCTCTTCGAGGCCGAGGTCTCTGCGCTTGGCGGTCGCGGGGCCCTCGGCCCAGATCTTTCCGACCGAGCCGTGCCGGGTCACCGCCCGGCGAAGGGTTTCTCCTCCCGAGGTGAATGTCCCGTCGGGGGTGCAGGCGATTGCGGCGGCAAGCCGCTCGGCGGCTGCGCCGGCAGCGGTTCGGACATGAGCGACAAGAGCGGGGAGGACCGGCATGCGCTCACGGGTTCGCTGGTCCATGCGTGACTTGCGCTGCGCGTGTGCCTTGCGGCGCGGCGCTATCTCTTGGGCGCGCACCGGGCTGGGGTGTGCCCACGGGCCCCATCGGGCCGGGTCGTCGACCGCCCATTCGATGAGGTCGAGGTAGAAGGCCCGCACCACCATGAGATGGTCGGCCGCGTTGACCCGAGTCGCGAGAACTCGGGTGATGGCGCCGTTGTTGTCCACCGAGCGGGTCGTCTTGGTGGCGATGCGCTGCTTCCAGCCGGTGGCTACGTCGGCCGCCAAGCGCAACGAGCCGATGCCCGGGTGGTGCAGCTCCAGGTCGCGCCAGAACAGCCGCCCCAAGCTGTAGGAAAGCTTGTGCAGCGACGCGTAGTCAAGGGCGGGTCGGCGCTCCGCGAGGTAGTCGACGAGCAAGTCGCGCACCGGCCGGCACTCGATGCCGTAGCGGTCGATTAGTGCCGCGCAGCCCAACTGGCCCTGGGTCCGAAGGGCCCGCCCCGCCGGTGGCCCGCCGGCGAGCATGCCCGCGCTGCGCAGCAACTGGTAGAAGTAGGGGCTCGTGGCGTCGGCGCCGAGCTGAACGTCCTCGGTGATACGAAGAAGTTCGAGGCAGTCGCCGACGGTGATCTCGGCGACCGTGCCACCCTTCGCCGCTACGATCGCCGCGACACGGCGCAGAGCGAGGCCCATGGTGTGGGAATTGACGAGGCTGCCCTCGGCGGTCCCCCTAAGCGCGGCGAACCCGGCAGAGTCACGGCTGCGGGCCAGCTCGGTGACTAGGCCCCTCGGAGTGCCAGGCGACGATAGCCAGCCGAGGCTCGGACGCACGACGTCGCCCGCCACCGCGAGCAGCATCCCTCGCCCGAGCAACAGCGAGACACCGGCGAGGTCCGCCGGTCCGGTCTCGGTCTCAGCGAGCCACGCCGCCGGTAACGCTCTCCACGCGCCATGGCCCATAGCGTCGGCGCCGCTTCGCGCCCACCGCTCCTGCCAGGTGTCGCCCTCTCCGGGTTCGAGCCAGGCAAGCACATGGCGAAGGCCCCGTCGCCGATCTCGGTCCAAGCTCGCGCTCCCGCTAAGAAACGGCGGCCCCGACAGCCTCGCCACCACCTGCTCACGTGAGCGCTCGGTCGCTGCCCACCGCTTCGGCAAAAGGCGCGGCGGGAAACGTTCGAGGAGCACTGCCTGAGGATCCGGCCCGGTCCTTGCGGGGCGCGCTCCTTGGAAGTACGAGCCGTCCAGCTCTCCCCCGCGTTCGTTCCGGCCGGTTTCGCGCGCCGTGATCCCGGTCGTGACGTTCCCGCTCATCGACTGGGCCGCTTGAACAACACGGCGAGCGACTCGGCCCGGTATTCCGAGGCGCCGGGCGGCGGCGCCGGACCGCCCCGCCGGGCGTGGTGCGCACGGACCGAGGCGATGACGTCGTCGGCCGATGGACGCAAGTACAACTGCGTCGTTTGGAGATGCGCGTGGCCGAGCACCCATTGCACGTCGGTAAGCGGCATCTGCGGGTCGCGGGAACT
>Ga0302157_10002619_pt1 | contig 20777 bp, 22 predicted proteins | sample I_Bog_N3_3_FD_193502 | JGI IMG/M metagenome (GOLD analysis project Ga0302157, IMG submission 193502) | Peat permafrost microbial communities from Stordalen Mire near Abisko, Sweden - I_Bog_N3_3 | ecosystem: Environmental > Terrestrial > Soil > Wetlands > Peat | place: Sweden: Abisko, Stordalen... | reverse complement strand
GTTGCTGAGCTGTTCGCGCGCCGGCGCGTCGCGGAGCCGGGATTGTTTGCGCGGCGCAGCGGCTCGCCCTCGCGCCGGATTGGAGCGCCCTCCACCGCGCCGGCTCACGCACGCATGACGGCACGTGCGAAGGCGGGGGACAAGAACTCAGCGCAGGACCCGCTCTACCGTGCGGCGCCGGAGCGCTGGCTGGAGTCCGTGCTGCGTCGCGACCTGGCACCGCTCACGCGCAACCTCGCGGCCACGATGGAAGGATCGTCGCAGGGCAGGCGCGAAGGCTATGCCAACGAGACAGACCGCGACAACATCGGCAACCGCGCGGACGGTGCTGAGTCCTCTGCAGTCGAAGCCGCGGAGCACAGCCGCGTGATTCCGCGCCTTGACCCCGCGCACGTCTACGCGCAGGTCCCGGCGATTGCCGGAGCGAGCGACCGTGGTCTGCTCGATCTGCTGGGCGTGACGGCTGATGGCCGGCTCGCGGTGATTGAGTTGAAGGCGGATGATGATCTGCACCTAGCGCTGCAGGGGGTGGACTACTGGATTCGCGTGCGCTTTCACCACCTGCAAACGGCGGACGCGAAGACCGGCCTCGGCGAGTTCCAGCGCCACGGCTACTTCCGCGGCGTAGAGCTGTCGCCGCTGCCGCCGCGGCTGTATCTTGTGGCGCCGGCGCTGCACATCCACCCGGCGACGGAGACGATCCTCCGCTACCTCTCGCCGCGCGTGGAGTGGAATCTGCTGGCGCTCGACGAACGCTGGCGACAGCAGATTCGCGTGGTTTGGCGGAAGCAGGGTGGTCAGGGAAATCGCGGCACCTGAATTTGCATTAGTCCTTGCGGAGTTCAGCATGCTGCGGATGAGCCGCATACAGCAGCACCACTCCCATCAGAATCGCGGCACCCACGGAGAGCATACCAGCGGAGTAGCCGCCCGCATGCTGTTGCAGCCATCCAAGTGTGGAGGGCCCGGCGAAGCCGCCGATGTTTCCGAGCGCATTGATGACCGCAATCATGCCCGCGACAGCTGTGGGTCGCTGGCCGAGCGTGACCTGCGCCCAGAACGGCGGTGTGGCGGCGAGCTCGCCCGCGCCGCCCAGCCCGAAGGCGACCATCACCACGACGAGAGCGAGCGTTCCGGCGGTGATGTGGCTGGAGAGCGACGTTGCCGCGTAGCCCACGGCCGAGATCGCAAGCGGGACCGCGAGCGTCCAGCGCCTGGTCGGGGCACGGTCGGCAAAGAGCGCCCACGCCAGCATGATGGCCATCGCACCGAGATAGACCCACGCGATGTGCCAGCCGATCGACCGCGAGGGAACGCCCATGTTGGCGAGGATCTTCGGCAGCCAGAAGCTCTGCGCATAGATGCCGAACTGCATGGTGAAGTAGATGCCCGCGAAGAGCAGTATGTGGCGCAGCGAGCCTATATCAAAGCGTCGAGATGCCGGCGCGGCTGAAGGAGGCGGCTCATCGTCGGCGCGAGCCTGCAGCAGCAGCGCCCGCTCGCGGGGGTTGAGCCACTTTGCCTGCGCGGGCGAGTCGGTCATCGCCCACGGAAGCAAGGATCCCAGCAGCAACGCGGGTGCGGCTTCGGTCAGCAGCAGCACCTGCCAGTTGGCAAAGCGGCCGATGTGACCATGCGCCAGTATCCAGGACGAGAGTGGGCCGCCGAAGATGTTGGCCATGGGGACAGCGAAGATGAACCACGCGAGGTAGCTTGAGCGCACGCGGCGCGGCAGCCACAGTGTGAGATAGAAGATGACGCCGGGATAGAAGCCGGCCTCCGCTACGCCGAGCAGCAGGCGCAGCACCAGAAACGTGACCGGGCTGTGCAGAAACGCCATGGAGCCGGAGACCAAGCTCCAGGCGATCATCAGCCCGGCGATGACGCGGCGCGCGCCCAGGCGATCAATCAGCAGGTTGCTGGGGAGCATCGCGAGCAGGGCCCCCAGGAAGAAAAGCCCGGCGCCGGTGCCGTAGAGCGAGTCGCTGAAGTGCAGATCGCGCTGCATGGAGGCCGCGGCGAAGCCGATGTTGATGCGGTCCAGAAAGGCGACGAAGTACAACAGGATCAGCAGCGGCAGAATATGCCAGCCCACGCGCCGCAGCATGCGTTGCGTCTCCGCGCGGCTTGCCGCCGGGGGCGAGTCTGGGGCGGTAGCTTCAAGCACAATGCACCGAGTCTACATTCGCGCCTGCCGGACTGTCGTTGGGCAGCAGGCGAAATGGACAGCCGCCGGCGTGCTATTCTGGGCCGCATCAGGTTTCAACCAATTTCAATCAGGAGTTAAGTCATGGGACTATTTGAAGAAGTAGCCGGCGCGGTCGTGGCCGTTGAGGGTGCGAAGAAGCTCGATCCGAATGCCGGTATTGCGACCGAAGGCGCCGCTGCCGTCGCCGGTTTCGGCGGAGCCGAAGCGATCGAGAATCTTCTGGAGAAGAAGGAAGACACGCCGTCTCAGAGCTAGCACAATGTTTCCGGTATCGGGAAAGAGCCGCCCTTATGGGCGGCTCTTTTTGTTTGTGATCTTCTCTGTGATCAGCCCCACGCGGCGGGTGCGGCTTCAAGCTCTGCATCGTGCTCCAGAGGAGCGTCGGCATCTGCGGTGCGGTCGCGGTTGGTGAAGAAAGCCTCGACCAGATCGATAACCTGCGCGCCGCGCTTGGCGTCAAAGATGGCGCGGCGCAACACGGCGCCGCCGGGGACACCGTGGGTGAACCAGCTGGCGAACTGCTTCATGCGTCCGATGGCGTCCCGCTGCGCGGACTCGTGGTTGCGCTTCAGGCGTTTGGAGAGATCGTCGTCCGCCGGTCCGTGGACCTCGGGATGCTCGGCGACCTCATGCATCAGGCGGTCAAAGTAGTCGCGGATCATGCGGTAGCGGTCCATGTCGGTGGGCTTGTCATAACTGCCGATACCGGTGGCCTGCTTGCTCGCCGTGTACTGCGCGATCTGGCGGAAGATCCACGGGTTGGCGGGCGCGGCGCGGCCGATCATCACGGCGTCGCAGCGCGTGGCCTCGATCATGGCGGCGGCGTCTTCGGGGGTGCGGATGTCGCCGTTGCCAATGACGGGGATGCTCACGGCGTCTTTAATCGCGGCGATCCACTCCCAGCGCGCGTCGCCGGCATAGCCCTGCTCACGGGTGCGTGCGTGGAGGGCGACGGCGTTCAGGCCGCAGTCCTCCGCCATCTTCGCTAATTCCACGCAGACGATGTTGGTGTCGTTCCAGCCCATGCGGAACTTCACGGTGAACGGGATGGAGATGGTCGCACGCACGCGCTCAAATATCTCCTTGATGCGTGGCAGATCGCGCAGCAGGCCGCTGCCGCCGTTGCACGCGACCACGCGCTTGGCCGGGCAGCCGAGGTTCAGGTCGACGATGTCGAAGCCCGCATCCTGGCAGACGAGCGCGCTCTCGGCGAGCGTGACGGGATTGGAGCCGAAGAGCTGAGCGGAGATGGGGTGCTCGTCCTCGTAGTAGGTGAGGTAGCGTTTGCGCTTGGACTCGCGCATACGCGAGAGGCCGTCGGCGGAGGTGAACTCCGTCATAATCAGGCCGCAGCCGGAGACCTCATTGGTCGTCTCAACATCCACATTCACTGGTTCAGTCGGAGATGCAAACATGGACGAGTTCTTAATGAAGCGGCGGAAGACGGTGTCCGTGACGCCGGCCATGGGCGCGAGCACGGTCGCCGGCGCGACGCGCACGTTGCCGATATGCATCTCCGCGGGCACGCGTGCCGTGTGCGGCATGGCGCGCGCTGCGGTGATGGCCGAGTTGTCCCAGTCTTTTTTCATCGTGATGTCTTCTTCTTCGCAGCGGACTTCGCTGCGGCCTTGGGTTTGCGCGTATTTGGTAAAGACTCGACGAAGGATTTGGCCTCGCGCAGCAGTCGGAGCGTCGCAGCAGAGCCCGACTCCGGAACAACCACCCACTCGCGCATGGTGCGTGTGCCCATGCGCAGCAGTTGGCCGTCGCCGGATTCGAGCAGCGGCTCGATGCGGGTCTCCGGCAGCTTCATGGCCAGACCACCGTCGCGCGTGACAAAGCAGTAGATCTTGCCGCCCACCTCAAAGGATGCGTGGCCCATCATCAAGTTGACGGGCTCTTTCAGGCGCGCCTGCATGCGCTCCGCGACGGCCTGGCGCACGGTGAGGCCGCCATCCTTGGGCTGCTTCGAGTTGGAGCGTTTGTTGGGCATAGGAGTTATCAAGTAGAAAGGCCCCCGCGCAGCGGAGGCCTCTCGTTTATGCGACGTGAGAGTTTACTTCGCGGCTGCGGCTGCCTCGGCCTTCTTGGCGTCCGTCGCGGCAAACTTGCGGCGGAAACGCTCGATGCGGCCGGCGGTGTCGACCAGCTTCTGCTTGCCGGTGAAGAACGGGTGGCAGGCGGAGCAGATTTCGACGACAATCGCTCCCTTGTGGGTGGAGTGGGTGTCGAACTCGTTGCCGCACGCGCACTTCACGTGGGTTTCTACGTAGTCAGGGTGAATTCCAGTCTTAGGCATGTTGTCTCAATTTCCGAAAGACCCAATTGCTGTCTTTCTATAGCTCTCCCGCCGCAGAACGGTTTCGCTTGCAGAAAGAGGGGTCATTCCTGCATCGAGGTTCCTGTCGCGCTGGCGGCTTGGGCCCCGTCTCCCGGGGCGATAGGCGCTTCTGCTAGTTTATCACCACTGGCGGGGAGAATCACCGGTTCTCGCCTCTGCCCGGTGGCTGCGCTTTCCTCGTTTCCGGCGGGATTGGCACAGCCTCGCACAGGTGCGCGCGGCCGCCACGGGCTGCGATACTGGAGCCATGCCGGAGATATGCCCCCTCTGCGAAGACACTGGACTGCGCGTGGTAGAGCGCGCCGACGGCACGCGCTTTGCCCGCACCTGCGAGTGCCGTGTGGCGCGCCGGGCCGAGCGAATGGTGGAGCAGGCGCGGATTCCGAAGCGGCACGCGCATTGCACGCTGGAGAGCTATGACACGCAGTTTCCGTCTGCCGACCGTTCGCTGGGAGGCGCGCTGCTGCAGGCCCGTAATTTTCTGAAGACTTATCCGCTGGAGACTGAAGGCAAAGGGCTGCTGTTCGTGGGGTCGCCCGGTTTGGGCAAAACGCACCTGAGCGTGGGATTGCTGCGGGCGCTGATCCTGGAGCGCGGTGCGAAGGGTCTGTTCGTGGACTACCGCGATCTGCTCAAGCAGGTGCAGAACAGCTATGACCCGGCGGTGTCGACGACGGAGTTGAGCATCCTGCGTCCGGTCTTCGACGCCGAGGTGCTGGTGATAGACGATCTGGGGGCGTCCAAGCCGACGGACTGGGTCTTCGATACCGTGGCGCACATTTTGAACAGCCGCTACAACGACAGGCTGACGACAATCATCACGACGAACTTCCGGAATATGCCGGAGACGCGGTCCGAGGAACTGGCGCGCAAGAACGATGCGCAGCGGGTGATGGCCGAGCGTACGCTGGGTGACCGCATCGGCGACCGTGTCTTATCGCGGCTGCGGGAGATGTGCGTGGAGGTCAACCTGAGCGGCAAGGACTTTCGCGAGATTGTGGCGCACGCGCGCTTCGGATGACGGACGTAATGCGCGACTTGATATCATCGCCAGCATGAGCTCTTCACCCCCACCAGTGACACCGGGAATGTTCACCGAGCCGACGCCGCCGCGCAGCTTTCCGACGACCGCGGTCGTCATCGCCGCGGTAGCCGTAACCATTCTGGTGGTAGTGCTGGTGTTGATGGGCCACAAGACCACTGCGCCACCGACCACGCTGCAGCCGGTGGCTGCCTATGCGAACAGTCTCGAGGTCTCGGACATCGAGATGAGCCAGTCCTCCAGCATCGCCGGAGGCAAGCTCATGTACATTGACGGCCATATCGCCAACAAGGGCGCCGCGACCGTCACCGGCGTTACCGTGCAGGTCATCTTTGCGAATGACGTGGCGATGCCGGCGCAGATTGAGACGGTGCCGCTTACGCTGATTCGCACACGCATCCCCTATGTGGATATCGAGCCGGTCAGCGCCGCGCCGCTGTCGCCCGGCGGTGAGGCCGACTTCCGCCTGATTCTGGAGAGCGTCCCTGACAACTGGAATATGCAGACGCCGGGGCTGAGGGCGATACAGGTGGATGTGAAGCAGTGAGTAGCAGTGGGTAGAGGTTAAGGAGTAAGGAGTGGGGAGCAGCAAAGGCAAGTGCAAAAGCTTTAACACAGAGGACGCAGAGGAAAGACGCAAAGGTCGCAGTGGAGAACAGAAGCCTCTCTACTCCTTACTCCTTACTCACTACTCCTTAACTTACCTACTCCTTACCCACTGCCTTATGCACTGCCAGTAGCGTCTCCAGTAGCGGCTTCAGCAGGTCGAGGCGCAGGGCATTGGCGCCGTCGGATTTGGCCTCGGCGGGGTCTTCGTGCACCTCGAGGAAGATGCCGTCGACACCAGCGGCTACTGCGGCGCGAGCCAGCACAGGGATGAACTCCGGCTGGCCTCCGCTGACGCCTTTGCCCGCGCTGGGCGTCTGCACCGAGTGCGTGGCGTCAAAGATCACCGGAGCGAAGGCGCGCATCTGCGGCAGCGAGCGCATGTCCACCACCAGGTTGTTGTAGCCGAAGCTGGCGCCGCGCTCGGTCAGCGCGACGCGCGGGCAACCGGACTCTTGTAGCTTCTCAACGGCGTGGCGCATATCCCAGGGCGCGACGAACTGGCCCTTCTTCACATTCACGGCGCGGTTGGGGGACTTCGCAGCGTGCGCGGCGGCGATCAGCAGGTCGGTCTGGCGGCAGAGGAAGGCAGGAATCTGCAGCATCGCATCCACCGGCCCCAGAGCTTCGCTCACCTGCGCGCACTGCTCGGGCGAGTGGACGTCGGTCAGCACGGGCAGCTTGTTGCTCTCACCGATGGCGCGCAGGATGCGGCAGCCCTCGACGAGGCCGGGCCCGCGGAAGCTGTGGATGGAGGTGCGATTGGCCTTGTCATAGCTGGCCTTGAAGATACAGGCGATGCCAACGTCGGCGGCGATGCGCTGCACGGCATCGGCCAGGCTGCGCGCGTGGCGCTCGGACTCCAGCACGCATGGCCCGGCGATAAGGAACAGGCCGCCGCCGATGGGAACGTTGCCGAGTGCGAAGTTGGAGGAGTGCGGCATCATGGTTCAGGATAAATGAGTGGCGAGTGGCAAGGGATAAGGGACGAGTCGATGCAGATGATGGGTCGCCGGAGCGGGAAGCAAGCAAAAGCCCGGCGGGCTGCCGGGCTTTAGTCTTTCACTTATCCCTTGCCACTTATCCCTTATCTTTACGGATTCACCAGCGAGCTGGCGTGCGAGCCGTTGGCGACAGAGGTGATGCAGGAGGGAAGTGAACCTACCGGGAACGGCGTGTTGGGTACAGCGGAGAGCGAACCGGTATTGGGGCTCAACTGGGCGCCGGTGATGGAGTTGTCCAGGTAGTTCGACGTGTAGAGATAGATGCCCAGGGCCGGCTCAATGGTGACGCAGGTGGGGCCGGTGGCTGTGGCGGAGTTGCCCACTGCTGCCGCGCCGCCCAGCGATCCGTCCGCCGAGACCAGCGAGTAGGCGCTGATCGTATTGGCGTTGTAGTTCGCCGTGTAGACGTACTTGCCGCGCGGGTCGACGGTGATCGACACCGGATACAGACCGGTGCCATACGGGCTGGAGACCAGCGGGGTCAGGTTGCCTCCGGTTGCGGAGATCTGGTAGCCGAGGATCTGGTTGGAGGTCTTGTCGGTCACATAGGCGTAGCGTCCGGTGGGGTCCACGGCGATGGCGCTGGGCGTCACACCGGAGTGGTAGCCGGTGCAGACGGTCGGCGTTCCCGAGCAGGCCGAGCCGGTGGCCAGCGTCAGTGCGCCGGTCGTGCGGTTCTGCTGGAAGCCGATGACCGAGGCGTTGGGCGAATTTTCCTGGTCCACAACGTAGGCATACACATTCGCCGAGGTGGGAACAGGGACTGTGACCGCAATGCCGATCGGCCGGTTGCCGACGTTCAGGTTGGTCGGGGTCCCGAGACTGCTGTCAGCGTTGATCTTGAAGATGGAGACGCCGCCCGGGCCGGGGTTCGCCGGACCGTAACCAATCTGGTAGGTGTAGGTCACATACAGAAACGTTCCGGTGGAGTCGATGGCCGCCGCGGTGGGATAGGTCCCGGTGATGTTGTAGGTGTTCTGGCCGTAGAGTTTGCCGTCGGTACCGATGGAGAACTCCTCCACCTCGGCGTTCTGTGTTCCGCCGATGACGTAGAGGTACTTGCCGCTCGGCGCGGGCACCAGCGTGGTGGGGTTGGTCAGCTGCGAGGAGAACGGCGAGCCAGACAGCGGAGTGAGCACGCCGCTCTGGTAGTCGACCGCGAATCCGGAGATGGTGCCGTTAGCCGATGAGGTGGAGTAAACATAGGCCGCAACGTAGTCGCGGCTGCAGGACGTGGTGCCCAGTCCGAGAGCCAGGGAGGCTGCCCCTGTCAGTGCGGTGCGGATCATCGCGTTGAACTTCATGTGCGATCCCTTACGTCGGGCCATGGTGAAGCCCGTTTTTGAATGCCGGCGGTGATGGCCGGGGAGTGAAGATGTCTACCGGCGAGCCTGCATCGGCTCACCGGCTGAAAGTGTGCTGCCCTAATCCACGGCCCCGCTCAACGTCAGGCACCCTGCCAGTCCGGTGGAGGTGAACGTGGAGCCACGTGACAGCGACGACAGAATGCCGGTCGTGGGATCGAGCACCTTGCCCGTCACCGTTCCGTCATTGTGGTTGGAGATGTACATGTACTGGTGAGTCGGGTCTTCCACCATGCACACCGGGCCGGACCCTACGGTATAGGGCGCTCCGGTGATCGGCTGCAACTCCTGGTTGGTGCTGTTAATCGTGAACGCCGAGATAGAACTGTAGGCGTTGCCCGGCAGCGTGAGGGTGTTGGTCTGGTTCAGCACATAGAGATACTTGCTTGTGCTGTCCACCAGCGTGTTCATGGGGTTGACCTGGCCGGCGATGTTGGGGGTGTTGCCGCCCTGCAGGGTGGTCAGCGTGCATCCGCTGCCGACGGTGAACCCGTCAATGGTGTCCGCTCCGGCATCGGTGAGGAAGACATAACTGCCGCCGCTGTTGATGGACGTGATATTCGTGGCGCCACCGATGGGGAAGACCTGCGTGGTGGTGTAGGCGAGCTGTCCGCTGCCACCCAACGTGTACGGCGAGATCGTGTTGCCGGAGTTCAGCGTAAGCAAGCAGCCGCTGGCGCTCTGCATCATGAACGGCGCGGCCCCCACCTCAAAGAAGGGCGTATTCACGCCGTTGTGCTGGGTCTGAATGTTGGTAATCAGGGTCAGGCGTCCGGTGCTGGAGTCGGCGGTAAAGGCCGTAATCGCCCCGTTGCCGTCGGTGTTGGGGCCGTTGTACAGACCGGAGGTCGAGTTGTAGCTCGGCGAGTACTTGTCCAGCACGTACAGGTAGCTGCCGCTGGAGTCCATCTGCGCCCACATGGAGTTGTAACCCTGGGTCTGGTAGGACTGCTGGAAGGTCAGGGTGCCGTCGCCGCCCACACTGTAGAGAGCAACGCTCTGGCTGACGTTCGGAGCGGTTCCGCATCCTGAGGCCGGGCAGGTGCCCCGGTTGATGACGTAGACGTAGCGTCCACCGGGCTTGACCACGATGGAGACCGGAAACACGCCGTTGGTGATAAACGGCGAGCCCTCAATCTGGGTCAGGTTTCCGGTATAGTCGTCGATCTTGAAGCCGGCGATCTGGTTATATTGCTGTCCCAGGATCCACATGTAGCCGATGGTGCCGCCACCACAGGCCGTCATACCCAGTCCCAGGGTCAACGACGCGAACACGGCCATAGCCAGCCGGCCAAACAAACTCAACTTCATGCGCTTCCTTCATCGCCTGCATCGGCCGGCCATTAGGGCCGGGCTTGCAGGGATACCTGTCTTGTAGTCAGCGCCGGGGGGCGCGGGGAGGTGTACAAACCTTGTTCCGATTGTAGAAGGTAGCGGGAGTTTATGCCAATCTACGCGGCTTCTTTGTCGGCATTTCGACGGAAAGATTGCCGCACCATCGCAGCACGATAGTACCGTTACCACACCCTGCAACCGCCATCGGCAGGCATCATCGCCTGTCCGGCATGGCAGCCGAAGGCTTTGCCGAAGGCGTCGAAGTTCTCGACAGCACCCTTTACGCGCCACTCGCCGGAGCTGTGCGGGTCGGTCTTGGCGCGCACCCGGGCTGCCTGCTCGGTGATGTTCTGGCACCATACCTGCCCGTAGGCGAGGAAGAAACGCTGCTCCGGCGTGTAGCCGTCGATCTTCGTCTCATCGGCCGCTGCGCCCTGCTTCGCCAGCGTCTCCTCGAGCGCCTGGTAGGCGATGCGCAGACCGCCGTTGTCGGCGGTGTTTTCACCCAGCGTCAGATGGCCGTTCAGGTTCTGCCCCGGCGCCACGGTGAAGCCGTCGTACTCCTTTGCCACGCACTCGGTGCGCTGTTTGAACTTGGCCAGGTCCTCTGGAGTCCACCACCCCTTCACGTTGCCGTGCAGGTCATACTGCGAGCCCTCATCGTCAAAGCCGTGCGTCATCTCGTGGCCGATCACCACGCCGATGGCGCCGAAGTTGACCGCCGGGTCCTTGGCGTAGTCATAGAACGGCGGCTGCAGGATACCCGCCGGGAAGTTGATGTCATTCATCGCGGGGTCGTAGTAGGCATTCACGGTGGGCGGCGTCATGCCCCACTCGGTCTCGTCTACGGGCTTGCCGTACTTGGCCAGGTCGCGCCGCGTCTCAAAGATCAAAGAGCGCTCCACGTTGCCGATCAGGTCATCCCGCTTCACCTCAAGCTTCGAGTAGTCGCGCCAGTGCGCGGGGTAGCCGATCTTGTCGCGAATGGCATCGAGCTTCTTCTCGGCCTCCACCTTCGTTGCAGGGCTCATCCACGGAAGCTGCTGGATGTCCTGCCCCAGCGCTGCTTCCAGCGCATGCACCAGCTTCTCCATGCTGTCCTTGGCCTCGGGCGGGAAGTAGGTCTTCACCCAGTCCTGGCCCACGGCCTCGCCCAGCGCGCTGTCGGTCAGCGCGGTGCAGCGCTTCCAGTGCGGCTGCTGCTCCTTCTGGCCCTGCAGGGTCCTGCTGAAGAAGTCGAAGTTCTCGTTGTCAAAGGCCTTGGATAGGTATGGCGCCGCCTTGTGCAACTGGTGCCAGCGCAGATAGCTCTTCAGGGCCGCCAGCGGCTCACTGGTCAGCTCCGCGTTCATTGCCTGCAGGTATCCCGGCGAGCTGATGTTGATGCTGGGCACCTCGCCCATCCCGATGCCGTCCAGGTAGGTCTTCCAGTTGTACGCCGGGGTCAACTGCTGCACCTCGGCGATGGTCATCACGTGGTAGATCTTGGACGGATCACGGCGCTCCACGCGACTCATGGAGCCCTTGGCCAGCGCTGTCTCTATCCGCAGAACGGATGCGGCCTCATCAGCGGCCTGCGTGGGGGTGTCGCCCAGCAGCGTGAACATCTTCGTCACATGCGCGACATACTGCGCGCGGATGGTCTTGCTGCGGTCGTCGTCGTTCAGGTAGTAGTCGCGGTCCGGCAGGCTCAGGCCGCCCTGCCCGGTGGCCAGAATCTGCTTGCTGGAGTCCTTCTGGTCCTGCTCGGTGCCCACGTCCACCAGCTCTTCGGCGCCGAAGCGGTTCTGTAGCTCGGTGTTCAGCGCGGCAAAGTCCTTGCCGCTCTTGAGTCCATCAATGGCTGCCAATATCGGTGCAAGCGGCTTGGCGCCGAGCTTGTCGGCCTCCGCGGTGTTCATGCAGGAGGCGAAAAAGTCGCCGTACTTGGTCTGCAGCGGCGTCCTGGGAGCGTCGGCCGCGGCCTTCAGCTCCTCATACAGCAGATAGTTGTTGCGCTCGCCCAGTTCATCAAAGCGCCCCCAGCGCACCCGGTCGGAGGGAATCGGATTGTCCTTGTTCCAGTTGCCGCAGGCGTACTGATAGAAGTCCGTGCAGGGATCGGCCGTCTTGTCGATCGCGGTCACATCGAAGCTGATGGCCTTCTTGGGAATCGAGGTCGGGCCCGATTCGGTGTCGGCTGGTGTGGCGAGGCCCTGCGCGAGACACAACGGGGCGGCAAATACCAGAAGGGACAGGGAGAGTAGTTTGCGCATGAAGCTCCTTCCACCGGGATTGCGCACCGGCAGATAAGGCCAAGCATACCCCTACTGACCGCATCAACAAAACGCGGTCATGGCTGTGCCGGAGGAGCCTAGAAGATCTTCAGGTGAATCACGAGGTACTTCTTCGGGTCCTGGCGAATCGCCGTCACCAGGTCATTGCTGCTCACCAGCAGCTTGTCGAGATGGTCATAGGCGTCCTTGTTGGTCGCCAGTTGGCCCAGCGTGCCCTTGCCGGAGTTCACGTTGTCCAGCAGCGTATCCAGTTGCGTGACCGTGTCATTCAGCTTCTTGGCGAAGTTCGGGTCCTTGGCGATAAGCCCCAGCCCGCCCTTGCCCTCATCGGCCTCTGTGAGCAGCGAGTTCGCGTGCGCCATGCTGGAGTTCAGGTTGTTATAGAGCGCATCGTCCTTCAGCAGCTTGCCCGCGCTGCCTTTGCCGGCGTCCAGGCCCGCGACGATGTTGTCCAGCTTGGTCACGGTGTCGTTCAGGTGGTTGTACATTTCGGGATCAGTCAGCAGCTTGCCGGCGGTGCCCTTGCCGCCGTTCAGGTTGGTGGCCAGCAGGTTCAGTTGCTCCACGGTATTGGTGGCCTGGTTGTAGAGCGTGGGATCGGTGATGAACTTGCCGGCGGTGCCCTTGCCGTTCTGCAGGTCGTCGACGATGCGGTCCACCTTGGCCAGAATCTCGTTCAGGCTTTCGATGGTGCCCTGCCCGGCCTTGACTACATCCTGCAGGCTGGGCTCTTCGGAGGTCTGGAGCTCGTCGCCGCTCTTGAGCTCCGGCCCCACCGCGACCATGCTGTTGATGTCCACCACGGTATCGCCCAGCACGCCCACTGTGGCCAGCGACGCCCGCGAGTCCGTCCGCAGGCTCTTGTGGTAGCGCGGGTCAATCTTCATCACCACCTGCACCGGCGTAAGCTTGCGGGCCGGGTCAGTGGTCACCTCCACGGTCTTTACCTCGCCGATGGTCACGCCCTCCAGCTCAACCGGCGCGCCGGTCTTCAGGTCCATGGAGTTGTCAAAGTAAGAGGTCAGCACGATCTTGCGGCTGAAGATGCTCATCCCCGACGCGCTGGTCATAAGGAACAGCAGCAGGCACAGCAGCGCCACCGAGGCCATCACGATCAGCCCAACCTTCAGCTGCGACCACTTCACTTCCTGCTGACTCGGCATAACCCTCCCTGAATGGATCAGGCGGAACGGAGTACACGCTGCCCGGGACCCTGCGGCGGCGCTGTGGGGCGTTTCAAAACATCCTACCAGCCGCTATCTGCTCCCAGCACAATGAAGTCCTCGCAATTTGGATGCAGGTTTCGGCCCGCCCGATACAAACATACTGGCCGCCACAAGCTCACTTGCCGCCGTCTTCGGCCACCACCACCGCCACGGCGAACTCCCGGGAGTGCGACAGCGTGAGCGAGAGCCGGACGATGCCCAGCCGCGCGGCAATATCAGCGGCGCGCCCGCTCAGGTGCAGCTCCGGGCGCTGGCCCGGCTGCCGCCGCACCTCCAGTTCGCGCCAGCTCACGCCGCGGCTTATGCCAGTCCCCAGCGCCTTGGCTCCGGCCTCCTTGGCGGCAAAGCGCGCGGCAAAGCTCTCGCCGGAGTTGCGCTTCTTGCGCCGGCAGTAGGCGATCTCCTCGGGCGTAAAGACGCGGCGCAGGAACGAGTCGCCATAGCGCTCCACGCTGCGCTCAATCCGCGCAATCTCCATCAGGTCAGTGCCGATGCCGAGGACCAGGGTATCTCCTTTAGCCGCTTGCGGGGTTCGTCTTCCAGTGTACGGTCATGCGACAACCTACCATCCATAGTCTTCCGGCTCCGATATCCAACACAGGCAGACCCGGCCCGAGGAGCCAACCATGCCCGCAACCCTGCGAGACTACCGCGAAGAGACGCCGCCGCCCGCGCTCGACCCTGTCGTGGGTCTGCGCGGCTCCAGCCATCAGGACCGCCGCCAGATTCTGCCCGCGTTGGACCTCGCCATGCACAACTGCGGATGCTGGGTGCTGCGGCGCGGCACGCTGTCGTCCTCGCAGGTGGAGCTGGTCTTTGAGATTCATCTGCGCACCGCCTTCGACCTCTATGGCGCGCTCATCGGCGCGGGCGTGGAACTCACCCGCGACAGCCACGCCGCGCTGACCGGCCTGTGTACCCTGCGACGTCATCATCCTGCTCTACCTTTCGGCGCAACCGGCCCAACCCGCATCGTTACCGTCCGGCTGGAGGTCAGCTTCTTCGAGGAGGACGACATCGAAATCGGCGCCATCGGCCTGGCCTGAGCTGCGCCCGCTTGCGATACCCTTAACGCATGTACACACGTCTCGACCGCGCACACCGCACCGTCGCTGTGACTCTGGGGGTGATTACCCTGGCCGGCGTCGTCGCGCTGCTGGTCTGGGATGTCCAGCCCGGGCTCTTTCCCGCCGCCGCGCATAACGTCCTCGGGGCGTTCCCGCTGGCCATGATCGCACTGGCGTACCTCGTCTATCAGAGCGCCCACCGTCCGCCGCTCAAGGAGTGGCTCAAGGCCATCCTGCTGGCCGTGGCGTTCCTCTTCTGGGCGGCCAACCAGCTCTGGCCCAACCTGCCGCAGGCCACCTTGTTCAACGACATCGCCATCGCGCTCTTCGTGCTGGATGTCTTCCTGGTCCTCATCGGCTTTCCGGCAAGCTCACCGGATGAGTCCTTCGGCGAGACCTCGAACCGCTCCTGCTGCGGGCCGGGATGCTGCTGTCAGCAGCCTGCCTCAAGACCCGAGCATGAGCCGCTGCGATAGACTTGAATCCGTCTATGGAACCCATCATCGCGGCCGAGCATCTCGGCAAGACCTACCGTTCGGGAAAGCTCGAAGTCCAGGCACTCCGCGATGTCACCTTTACGGTCGAGCCCGGCGAGTTCGTCGCCATCGTGGGGCCCTCGGGCTCGGGCAAGTCCACGCTCTTCTACGTGCTCGGCGGGCTCACTTCTGCGACCTCGGGCTCGCTCTCCATCCAGGGGCATGACTTCTCCCGTCTGAACGACGCCCAGCGCACCAGCCTGCGCCGCTCGCAGATAGGGTTCGTCTTCCAGCGCTTCAATCTGCTGCCCACCGTCAGCGCGCTGACCAACATTGAGATCGCGCACGAGATCGCGCAGAAGGGCGCCAAGTCGCCCAAGCCGCTGGACGAGGACCTCCTCAACCACCTCACCCAGTTGCTCAAGATTCAGGGCCGGCTCGACCACCGCCCGAATGAGCTCTCCGGCGGTGAGCAGCAGCGAGTCGCCATCGCCCGCGCGCTCATCACGCGTCCGGCGATCCTGCTGGCCGACGAGCCCACCGGCAACCTGGACACCGAAAACTCTGAGGCTGTCCTGCAGATGCTGCACGCCAGCAGCCGCGAACTCAACCAGACCGTGCTGATGATCACCCACAACCCCGAGGCCGCGCAGATCGCCGACCGCATCCTGCACATGCGCGACGGCCGCATCACCCACATCGCCGAAGGCAGCCGCCGCAGCGCATGACGCTTGCGGCTTCACATCTCCCCCATTCCCTGATGCGCGAAATTCAATTTCGCGGTATGCTTGGCGATTGCAGTCCAAACCCTCGCAGGAGAACGATTCCGCCATGCACGCATTCCGCCGCTTCCTCGCCGTATCCACCCTCGCCGCTGCCGCCGCCTTTGCGGTCGCGCAGCCCCTCCCTGCTCCGCAGCCCACCCCCACGCCCGACGCCTCGGCTGCCGCGCCACTCGACATCAACACCGCCAGCGCTGCCCAGCTCGCAGCTCTGCCCGGCATCGGTCCGGTCTACAGCGCCAAGATCATCAAGGGCCGTCCGTACACCGCCAAGAACCAGCTCGTGACCAAGGGCATCCTGCCCCAGGCCACTTACAACAAGATCCAGGCACTCATCATCGCCAAGCAGAAGTAAGCCCCGTTTCGATGCTATCGAACGCAGCCCCAATTTGGGCAAGCCACATCGAAATCATCTTGTTCTCCACAGGTTGGTCCGGCAAGTTGCCGTAAACTTCAGCCTGAAGTAAGAGAGCCAGCCTGCGGTATGGAGAGGATTCCCTCTCTCGACCGTGGGCTGTTTTTTTCTCTACCGGCACAGCCGCCTGCGCGCATTCGCTGCGTCCGCTGCGTCCGCTCGCAGAAAGCCTGCTCCGACTCAGGTAAAGTGAGGGGTAGTGATGGCTCCCTCCCCCCATCCCGTCCGGCGGCTCGCCCGGCTCACCGTGCTGGCGCTGCTGCTGCCTGCGCTGCCCGGCTGCCAGGGCATCAGCATGGGCTCGGCGGAGCTGCGCATCATTGACACCTCGCCCGACGCCGGCCCCCTCGACGCCTACCAGAACAACTCGGCGCTCGCCTACAACCTCGACTACGGCGCCATCACCAGCTATGCGCCCATGTCCCCTGGCGGCTACGCGCTCGCCGCAGACAAGGCTGGGACACGCCAGGCGCTCGCCACCGGCAGCACCACCCTTCTCGCCGGCCGCCAGTACACCGAGATCGTCGGCAACATCGCCGGCGCGCTGCAGCAGACCGTGCTGCTGGACCGCTCCGAGCCCGCACCTGCGGGTCAGGCGCAGGTCCGCCTCGTCCAGCAGGCCGTGCGCTCCGGCGCGGTGGACGTCTACCTCATCCCGCAGCACGGCGGACGCCTCGTCGCCGGCTCGCCCATTGCGGTGAACCTCGGCTTCGGCGCCAACTCAGGCTACCTCGCGGTCCCCGCCGGCAGCTACTCGCTGGAGGTCGTTCCCGCAGGCACCACGCTCGTTCCCGCGACCACCACGTTGATGAGCGGCGCGCAGATCGACTACCCCTCCGGTGCCGTGCGCACCATCGTGCTGATCGACCAGGAGGTGCTCGGCACGCACCCCGCCGGCCTCACACCCGGCGTGCAGGCCATCGTCGCCGACGACGCCGGCTCACCCAACAGCTAGCCGCGCATCAAGCCCACGCGCGTACCCCGCCGCGCGCAATTTGTCGCGCTTGCTGCGAAAAATATACCTTGAGACTTTTTCGCAACACGCCGCGCAAGGCTGTGTCTACGCCTCCGTACGCAACGGCAGCATGATCGAAGCCGCTGCAAGCAAGCTCCCCGCTTCCGAGAAGAAGCAGCGGGAACGAAAGGAAAACCGCCATGAAACTGACCAACGTACTTCTCGCCGCCGCTCTCGTCGTTGCACCGGCCGCAGCCTTCGCCGCCACTCCGCACCGCCCGCTGCACCACATCAACCAGCGCAAGGTCGATCAGCAGGACCGCATCGCGCAGGGCGTCAAGAGCGGCCAGCTGACCCCCGGTGAGACCGCAAAGCTGGAGCACCAGGAGTCCGGCATCAACAAGGAAGAGCGCGGCATGCGCGCCGAGGACAACGGCCACCTCACCACCCAGGACCGCGAGACCCTCACCAAGCAGCAGAACGTCGAATCCAAGCGCATCTACAGGGACAAGCACAACGACGTCACCGACCCCGGCGTAGAGCCGAAGTGACAGGGAACAGTTAACAGTCAACAGCGAACAGCGAACAGTTAAAGACAACGGCCACCGAATCATCGGTGGCCGTTCTTCTTGCACTTAACTGTTCGCTGTTGACTGTTGGCTGTTAACTAGTACCTATAGCTCTCCGCCTTATACGGCCCCTCGACGGGAACGCTCAGGTAGTCGGCCTGCTTCTTGGAGAGCGTCGTCAGCTTCACGCCGATCTTCTCCAGGTGGAGACGGGCGACCTCTTCGTCCAGCTTCTTGGGCAGAACGTAGACGCCAACCTTGTAGGTGTCCCTATTGGCCCACAGGTCAAGCTGCGCCAGCGTCTGGTTGCTGAAGCTGTTGGACATCACAAAGCTCGGATGCCCCGTCGCGCAGCCCAGGTTCACCAGGCGGCCTTCAGCGAGTACGAAGATCGCATTCCCGTTGGGGAAGGTGTACTGATCGACCTGCGGCTTGATGTTCAGCTTCTTCACGTCCTTGGCGCCGTCGAGCTCTGCCATCTGGATCTCGTTGTCGAAGTGGCCGATGTTGCAGATGATCGCCTGGTCCTTCATCTGCTTCATGTGTTCGAAGGTGATGATGTCCAGGTTGCCGGTGCAGGTGACGTAGATGTCGCCGCGGCCGAGCGTCTCTTCGATGGTGGTGACCTCGTAGCCCTCCATCGCCGCCTGTAGCGCGTTGATGGGGTCGATCTCGGTGACGATCACGCGCGCGCCCAGGCCACGCAGCGAAGCCGCCGAGCCCTTGCCCACGTCGCCGTATCCGCAGACCACAGCGACCTTGCCCGCGACCATCACGTCGGTCGCGCGCTTGATGCCGTCCACCAGCGACTCGCGGCAGCCGTACAGGTTGTCAAACTTGCTCTTGGTCACCGAGTCATTCACATTGATGGCCGGCACCAGCAGCTTGCCCTGCTCCATCATCTTGTAGAGGCGATGAACGCCGGTCGTGGTCTCCTCGGAGACGCCGCGCCAGTCCTTCGCGACCTTGTGCCAGCGCTGCGGCTCTTCTGCGAGCGTCTTCTTCAAAAGCTTTTGGATCACTTCCTCTTCCACCGAGCCGGCCTTGCCGTCGACGAAGCTGCGGTCGCCGTTCTCCAGCTCAAATCCCTTGTGGATGAGCAGCGTCACGTCGCCGCCGTCGTCAACGACCAACTGCGGACCCAGTCCGCCCTCATGCTTCAGCGCCTGATCGGTGCACCACCAGTACTCGTCCAGGGTCTCGCCCTTCCAGGCGAATACCGGAACGCCGGCAGCGGCGATGGCAGCGGCGGCGTGGTCTTGCGTGGAGAAGATATTGCAGCTCGCCCAGCGCACTGTCGCGCCCAGCTCCACCAGCGTCTCGATGAGCACGCCGGTCTGGATGGTCATGTGCAGGGAGCCGGTGATGCGCACGCCCTTGAGTGGCTTGGCGGCGGCATACTTGCGCCGGATGGACATCAAACCGGGCATCTCGGCCTCGGCGATGGTCAGCTCCTTGCGGCCCCAGTCGGCCAGTCCAATATCCGCTACCTTGTAGTCGGTCGTTACCTGTTCCAGTGTTGCTGTAGGCACGTTTTTCTCCTTGAATGATGACCTTCAGGATATCAGACGGGCACCGCTTTCATGAGCCCAGAGAGCATGCGCCGGACTTCAATCAATTGATCCTGCAACACTTGATAGCTCTCGGCCTCGATGAACTGAAGGTCGCGGGAGAGCAGTAGCTGATATTCGACCTCCATGCCCATCCCTCTGGCCTGTTTGAGGCAGCTAGCCAGTGCGCCGTCAGTGCCTTGTCCACAGCCCTCCGCAATCTTCATGGCAATTTGCGAGGAACCCTTCCGCAACGTGGCCGCCAAGCCAAAGGTCTCAATCTTTGGGAAAGTCTCTGTCACTTGATAAATCTTCAAGGTGAAGTTATGTGCTTTTTTCCATACGTCCAAATTGCGAAAGTCCTGCATCGGGCCTCCTTGTGCCGCTCAGCTTGGGTTTTGTAGAGTTTAGAGTAATGAGTTTGTGAGTCACGAGTTAAAACTCAAAACTCACACACTCGAAACTCTTAACTCTTCAAGAACCCCGAACCACCCCTACAGCACAATCACCGCCGAACCCTCTTCTGTCTCGTCCTTTACAGCCTGCAGCGCTTTGTTTGCATCCTCCAGCGAGAACGCAGTTACCTTCGGACGGATCTTCAGCTCGCTCGCGACCTTCAGAAAATCCCTCGCATCGTCGCGGGTCATGTTGGCTACGCTGCGAATCTGGCGCTCGCCCCACAGCAGCTTGTCGTAGTCGAAGGCCGGCATGCGATCCAAGTGGATGGCGTTGATGGCTACTACGCCGCCTTTGCGCAGGCTGCTCAGCGCGTCCACGACGACTTTTCCAGCGGGCGCGAAGGTCACCGCACGGTCCAGCGCCACCGGAGGCCTCGCATTCTCATCGCCCACCCACTTCGCTCCCAGCGACTCCGCGGTCTTGCGGTGTAGCTCGCCGCGCGTCACCACGTAGACCTCGCACTTCCAGTGCTGCAAGACCTGGATGGCCAGAGCCGCGGAGCTGCCAAAGCCGAAGAGCCCCACGCGCTCGCCCGGCTGCACCCCGGCGACGCGCAGGCTGCGGAAGCCGATGATGCCCGCGCACAACAGCGGCGCCACATGTTCGTCGTCCAGCCCCGGCGGCAGCGGATGGACAAAGTCCACGCGGGCCAGAACAAACTCGGCATAGCCGCCGTCGACGGTGTAGCCGGTGAAGACCGGGTGGTCGCAGAGGTTCTCCATCGCATGGGCGCAGAACCAGCAGGTGCCGTCGGTGCCACCCATCCAGGAGACTCCCACGCGCGTGCCGACCGGCAGGTCGGCGGTTGCGCCGTCCGCCACTTCGCCGACGATCTGGTGGCCGGGAATTAGCCGTGGCCGCAGCGGCGGCAGGTCGCCCTCCACAATGTGCAGGTCCGTGCGGCAGACTCCGCAGGCGATGACCTTCAGCAAGACGTAGCCGGGCGCTGTGGCGGGCTTAGGTGCGTCGCCGATGGTCAGGTAATGGCCTTTTGCGGCGGAGGCTTTTTCGAAGATGGCAGCTCGCATGGTTTGTTCCTCAGCCGGTTGGATGCGTCTGTTCCAGATGGACGATCTCGCGCCACGCTGCATCGACATGCTG
>Ga0302157_10002618_pt1 | contig 20784 bp, 20 predicted proteins | sample I_Bog_N3_3_FD_193502 | JGI IMG/M metagenome (GOLD analysis project Ga0302157, IMG submission 193502) | Peat permafrost microbial communities from Stordalen Mire near Abisko, Sweden - I_Bog_N3_3 | ecosystem: Environmental > Terrestrial > Soil > Wetlands > Peat | place: Sweden: Abisko, Stordalen... | reverse complement strand
GGCGCCGTGTTGCTTGCGCCGTGGAGGGCGGCGGCGGCGAGCTTCGGGCCGGTGGTCACCACGGCAACGCCGGCTGCGGCACCGGCCGAGGCTTGCAGAAACGTGCGTCGGCTCTGTGCCAGCGTGGGGCGCTCGGCGGCGGCGCCGCCGGCGAGCGGTGCTCCGGCGGGCACGACGAGCGGGGCCTTGAACAACGAGCGGCGAGTGGTGCTCGACATATTCAACTCCTGTCCACATCCGTTTGCGGGTTTCGACCGTAACAACCGACAGCACCCCAAAACGCAAGTGCGAGCCACTCACAGTTGCGGGGCGTTGCGAAGTCGCGTGACCCACTGCCCAGGAGGCGAAGCGCCGTGGCAACACCTGAACCGATCAGCCGCGCAAGCACCAGGCTGCGACCGCGTCGCGGGCTGATCGGGGCGCGGTCGCGGACCGTCGCGTCGATGGCCGCCGGTTGCCACGGCGCCCCGATCCTGCGGGGGCTCGCGCTGCCCGCGCCCCGTGCCGACCGCCGCGAGGGGTCATGACGATCGCCCCACACGCACCGGGGCTCGTGTTCGACGGCATCGACGACGCCGTCGAAGCGCTCCGCCGGCGCGGCCTGCGACTCTCGATGACGCGGCAGCTGCTGCTCGAAGCGCTGTTCGAAGCGCCCGGTCCGGTTTCGGCGGAGAGCATCGCCCTGCGCCTCGCGCACGTCCCGGCCTCGGTCTACCGCAACCTCGAGACGCTCGAGCGCCATGGTCTCGTGCGCCACGTCCACCTCGGCCACGGACCCGGCCTGTACACGCTCGTGGGACACGGCGAGCAGGAGTACATCTGCTGTCCTGACTGTGGCAGCGCCCGCACGGTTCGCCCCGAGCTGCTCGATCCGGTGCGCAACCACATCCGAAGCCGCTTCGGGTACGAGGTGCGCTTCACCCACTTCGCGCTGATGGGGCTTTGCGCGCAATGCGCGACGGCCTCTCCCGCCTGACCGCGCCGCGACGCCCGAAGCCGCGCAGCGCGGCGCGCTGCAGGCTCCTAAGATCGAGGCCGCGGTGAGCAACGACGAACGCGAGCAGCACGGCGCACCACCGCCTGGGTGGCCGCGGTCGCGGGAGCGCGATGCGCCTCGATCCTGACCGGCTGCTGCCGAGCGATCCCGCCACGCGCGCGATTGCCCGCCGGCTCTACGAGCGCGTCGCCGGGCTGGCGATCATCTCGCCGCACGGCCATGTCGATGCTGCCCTGCTGGCTGACAATCAAGCGTTCGCCGACCCCGCCGAACTGCTGATCCGCCGCGACCACTACGTGACCCGGCTGATCCACGCCGCCGGCGTACCGCTCGAGCAGCTCGGCGTCTCCGAGCGCGCGGGCGGCTCCATCGGCGTCTCGCCGCGCGAGGTGTGGCGCACCTTCTGCGAGCACTGGTATCTCTTCGCCGGCACAGCTTCCGGCTACTGGCTGACGGCCGGGCTCGTGGAGCTCTTCGGCATCGACCTCGATCCGTGTGCCGAGAACTCCGATCGGCTCTTCGACACGATCCAGGAGGCCCTGGCGAGCCCCGAGTTTCGCCCGCGGGCGCTGTTTGAGCGCTTTGCGATCGAGGTTCTGGCGACCACCGATGACCCGCTGGACGACCTCGGCGCGCACGCCGCGCTGGCCGCCGATCCGAGCTTTGCCGGCCGCGTGATTCCGACCTTCCGGCCCGACGCCTACCTGCAACCGCTGGCCCCGGGCTGGGCCGATCGCGTTGCCCGGCTCACCGAGAGCAGCGGCTCCGGGGCCTCCAGCTACCGCGACTACCTCGACGCGCTCGCGGACCGCCGGCGCTACTTCGTCGCGCACGGCGCCGTCTCCGCGGACCACGCGATGGTCCAGCCGCTCAGCGTCGAGCTGTCGCAGTCGGATGCGGCGGCGCTGTTTACGCGAGGCCTGGCCGGCGAGCTGAGCGCCGCCGAGGCCGCCGTCTTCTCCGGGCACATGCTGACCGAGATGGCGCGCATGAGCGTGGAGGACGGGCTCGTGATGACGCTCCACCCGGGGGTCTACCGCAATCACAGTAGCGACGCTTTCGCTCGCTTCGGCCCCGACACCGGGCACGACATTCCGTTGGCGACGAGCTACGTGGAGGAGCTGCGCCCGTTGCTCGAGCGCTACGGCGAGAACCCCGATTTCCATCTCGTCCTCTTCACGGTGGACGAGACGACCTTCTCGCGCGAGATCGCGCCGCTCGCCGGCTTCTACCCGAGCGTGTACATCGGGGCACCCTGGTGGTTCCTCGACGCCCCCGACGCGATCCTGCGCTTTCGCGCCGCCGTGACCGAGACGGCCGGCTTCTACCGCGGCGCCGGCTTCGTCGACGACACGCGCGCCTTCCTCTCGATCCCCGCCCGCCACGACACCTCTCGCCGCTTGGACAGCGCGTTTCTCGCCCGACTGGTGCGCGAGGGCCGACTGGAGCTGGAGGCGGCCGAGCGGATCGCGGTCGACCTCGTCGACACGCTGCCGCGGAAGGTCTTCAAGCTTTGAGCAGCGCTCCTCGCCCGCCGCGGGCGAGCACCCTGACGCGGGCGGCTCTGGCCGCGGTCGACAGCGCCCGGGCGCAGGCCCCGCCAGTTCGCATCGTGCACATCGGCCTGGGCGTGTTCCACCGCGCTCACCAGGCCTGCTACACCGACCGCGCCGCCGACGCCGCGCAGTGGGGTATCGCCGCATTCACGGGCCGCCGGCCGCAGGCGGCGCTCGAGCTCGCCCGCCAGGACGGCCTCTACACGCTGATCGAACGCGGACCGGACCGTGATCAGGCCGCGGTGGTCGCGAGCATCGTCGCGGCGCTCGACGGCGGCGAGGTCGCGAGCTTCCTCGAGCTGCTGTCCTCGCCCTCGACGGCGATCGTCACGACGACCGTGACCGAGGCCGGCTACCGCCTCGATCCGAACGGGCAGCCGAACGCCGGCGACCCGGTGCTCGCCGCCGACATGCGCGACATCACCGCCGCCTCCGGCCGCGCGAATCTGCTCGGGCAGGCCGGCAGCGAGCCGCGCTCCGCGCTCGGCAGGCTGGTGCTCGGGCTCGAGGCGCGCCGGCGCGCCGGCGGCGGGCCGATCGCGATCGTGCCGTGCGACAACATCCCGGGCAACGGGGCCTTCGTCGCTGCCGGGCTGGCCGCGATCGCCGCGCGCACCGGCGCCAGGCTCGCGGCCTGGATCGACGCAAACGTGTCCTTCGTGTCCACGTCGGTCGACCGGATCACGCCGAAGACCACGCCCGCCGACCTGGCGACCGCGACGGCGCTGACCGGCTGGCAAGACGACGCGGCCGTCGTCACCGAGCCTTTCAAGGACTGGGTTCTCAGCGGCGAGTTTCCGGCCGGCAGACCGACGTGGGAGAGCGCCGGCGCCCGCTTCGTCAACGACATCGAGCCGTTCGAGCGGCGCAAGTTGTGGCTGCTCAACGGAGCGCACAGCCTGCTCGCCTACGCGGGACTGCGCCGCGGGCACGAGACGGTCGCCCAGGCGATGGCCGACCCGCGCTGCCTGGAGCGCGTGCAGGAGTTCTGGGACGAGGCAGAGCGGCAGCTGCCGGCGGCGCAGCTGGACCTTCCGTCCTACCGCGCTGCCCTGGTGGAGCGCTTCGAGAACCCCCGGATCGAGTACCGGCTACGCCAGATCGCAACCGATGGGGTGGCGAAGCTGCGCGTGCGCATCGCACCGGTCGTGCTCGCCGAGCGCGCTGACGGACGCGACGCCGCGGCGAGCCTGGTGGCCCTGGGCAGCTGGCTGGCGCTGATCCTTGGCGGCGCCGAGTTCGCCGACACCGACGCGGCGGCGATCGCCGCCGCGTCGCGCAAGCCGCGGCGCGCGGCGATCGAGGCGCTCGTCCGCATCGTAGAGCCTCGCCTCCTCGACGACCAGTCCGTGATGGCGTTACTCGGGCGGCTCGCCACGCAAGCCGGCGCCGAATGACGCGCCGCCCCACGGCCTTCAAAACGCTGCGCAAACCCTGAGGAGCGCCACCGCGATGCAGATCTCAAACGCCGAAGTGCTTGTCTCAAACCCGGGCCGCAACTTCGTCACGCTTCGGCTCACGACGGACGACGGGTTCGTCGGACTCGGCGACGCCACCCTCAACGGGCGGGAGCTCGCGGTGGCGGCCTATCTCTCCGAGCACGTCGCACCGCTGCTGATCGGGCGTGACGCGCATCTGATCGAGGACACCTGGCAGTACCTCTACCGCGGGGCCTACTGGCGGCGCGGCCCGGTCACCATGGCATCCGTCGCCGCGGTCGACACGGCGCTGTGGGACATCAAGGCGAAGATCGCCGGCCTGCCCCTGTACCAGCTGCTCGGCGGGCGCTCGCGTAGCGGGCTGCTCGTCTACGGGCACGCCAGCGGCGCCGATTTGCCCGAGCTCTACGAGTCGATCCACGAACACCTGGCCGAGGGCTACCGAGCGATGCGCGTGCAGAGCGGCATTCCGGGGCTGCCGTCGGTCTACGGCGTCGCCTCCAGCGAGAACGCGCAGGTCGGCGACGGCGAGCGCCGCTACGACTACGAGCCGGCGCGGCGCGGCGCGGCGCCCGTAACGGAGACCTGGGACACGCGGGCCTACCTGCGCCACGTGCCGGCGGTGCTCGAAGCGGTGCGCAGCCAGTTCGGGGCGGAGCTGCCGCTGCTGCACGACTCCCACCACCGGCTGACGCCGATTCAGGCGGCCAAGCTCGGCAAGGCGGTCGAGCCCTACGACCTCTTCTGGCTGGAGGACGTCACGCCAGCCGAGAACCAGGCCGCGCTTCGCCGCGTCCGTGAGCACACGACCACGCCGCTTGCGATCGGCGAGGTGTTCAACACGATCTGGGACTACCGCGCGCTGTTCGAAGAGCAGCTGATCGACTATGTGCGCTCATCGGTCACCCACGCCGGCGGCATCACCGGCCTGCGCCGGATCCTCGACCACGCCGCGATCTACCAGATCAAGTCCGGCGTCCATGGTCCGACCGATGTGTCGCCGGTCGGCCTCGCCGCTGCGATTCACCTCGGCATCGCGATACCCAACTTCGGGATCCAGGAGTACATGCGCCACAGCGCCGCCACGCACGAGCTCTTCCGCCCGGGCTACGCCTTCGCCGACGGCATGCTGACCCCGAGCGAGGTGCCTGGCCTCGGCGTCGAATACGACGACGCGGTCGCCCAGGCGCACCCCTACCAGGCCGCCTACCTGCCGGTCAACCGCCTCCTCGACGGGACGCTGCACGACTGGTGAGTGACGTCCGCCGCCGGCGCGCGGCGGCGGATTGATCTTGCGGGCCGATCCCGGTACGCAGCGAGGGGCAGGCCCCTAGTCTTCCCGGCATGCGTCGCGGCCCCCTGCGCGAAACCGCGTTCGCGCTGCTGTTCGCGGGGCGTGCGATCTCCGCGCTCGGCGACCGGCTCGTGCCGGTCGCGCTCGCCTTCGCGGTGCTGGAACTCACGCGGGGGTCGGTCACCGACCTCGGGATCGTGTTCACCGCGCAGACGGTGCCGCTGGTCGTGTTCGTACTGCTCGGCGGGGTTTGGGCCGACCGCCTGCCGCGCCAGTTCGTGATGCTGGCCTCCGACGGCGTCCGCGCGATCGCGCAGGGCCTGACCGCCGCGCTGTTGCTCGCCGGCGTAGCGCACGTCTGGGAGATCGCCGCCCTGCAGGCGGTGTACGGGACCGCTGAAGCGTTTTTCGGACCGGCCTCCACAGCAGTCGTGCCCCAGACCGTCGATCAGTCGAGCCTGCAGCAGGCCAACGCCCTGCTCGGCCTGAGCGGCAACGTCGCCGCGGTTCTCGGCCCGGCGCTCGCCGGCGTGCTGGTGGCGACGGCAGGCCCCGGCTGGGGACTCGCTGTCGATGCGGCGACCTTCGTGGCGAGTGCGGCGTGCCTCGCCTTCATGCGTCTCGCCCCGGTTGCGCCAGCCGCCTCCTCGAGCACGCTGGCGCAGCTACGACGCGGCTGGCGCGCCTTTCGCTCGCGCACGTGGCTGTGGGTCACCGTCGCCTACTTCACGCTGTTTCTCGCCTTTGTCTACGGGCCGCTTTATGTGCTCGGACCGCAGGTCGCGCGGCTGTCGTTCGGCGGGACCGCGGCCTGGGCGGCGATCAGCACGGCGCTTGGAATCGGCTCGCTGCTCGGCGGCCTGCTCGGGATGCGCTGGCATCCCCGCCACCCGCTGCGCGCGGCCTTCCTCGGCTTTGGCGTCGCCGGACCGGCGCTCCTTGCCCTGATCGCAGCCCACGCGCCGCTTGAGCTGGTCCTCGTCGCGGCCCTCCTCGACGGCGGCTCGGGAACGGTTTTCAACACCTTCTGGTTCACCGCCCTGCAGCGCGAGGTTCCCGCGCGTGAGCTCTCGCGCGTCAGTTCGTGGGACTACGTCGGTTCGCTCGCGCTCTATCCAGTGGGCCTCGCGCTGAGCGGTCCAGTGGCCGGCGCGATCGGCGTCTCGACGACGCTCTACGGCGCCGCTGTCCTGTTCGCGCTGCTGCTGTGCGCCGTTCTCGCGGTGCCGGCGGTGCGCAACTTCACACCCGCGCCGGCCCCTGCGGCGGCGCGCCGCGGGCGGGGCGAGATCCGCTAGCGACGGCGCGCACTCGCGTGCAGGAAGTCCCCGTCGCCGTGCAGGCGATCGAGGACGAACGCGACCGGCCAAAGCGCCGCGCTCGCTGCGTAGCCGACCCACAGGCGCATCCCCCGATCGCTCCACAGCCGCCCGAGCAGCCTGTACTGGAGGCTCCAGCAGAGGCCGATGAAGGAGCTGGAGGTTGCGAGTCGGGGCTCGCTGAAGCCGGCCTGCTCGAGCGCTGCACGCAACCCCCGCCGCGTGAAGTGGGTGCGATGGCGGGGCAGCTCCAGCGCAAACCAGCAACTGCGAAAGCGCCGCCGCTGCCAGGACCCCCAGTTCGGTGCCGTCACGATCACGCGGCCGCCGGGACGCAGCAGCCCGTGCGCACGGGCAAGGTCGGCGCGCGGATCGACGACGTGCTCGAGCGAGTGGCTGAAGATCACCGCGTCATAGCCTTCGGCCGGCAGCTCGAGCGTTTCGAGCACGCCCTGGCGGGCGTCGATTCCGCGCCCGCGGGCGACGGCGCAAGCTTCGGCCGACGGATCGACGCCGTCGACGCTCCAGCCTCGGGCGCGCAGCTGCGCACCGAGGTCGCCGCGCCCGCAGCCGACGTCGAGCGCCCGGCCGGGCGCCGCGAGCTCCGACAGCGGCCAGTTGCGCAACCGCGCCCGCGCCACGAGCACCATCACCGCCGCCAGCGGCCCGGCCGGTGGCGCGTGCGGCTGGTAGGCACCCGGATAGAACGCCGCCAGCTGCGCGAGGTCGGCCGGCGGCAGGGTCGTGGCGCTCGCGCACTCGCCGCAAACGTGGACCGCGTAGGCGCCCGGCACGCCGTGCAGGCGGTCGCGGCCGACGATCGCCGGCTCGGCGGCCAGCTCTCCGCCGCAGGCCAGGCAGCGCGGTTCATTCACGAGGGCCACCTTCGCACACGGCTCGCCGGCTTGGCCGCGCGGCGAGGATGCCGCCGGCGCCGCCGCGATCCGCCGTCCGGCGCGCCGCCGCGCCCGGTATAAGCGAGCGTTGCGAGCAGTGGCCCGACGCGAAACCCCACAGGAGGAAGCATGACCGAGGACCCAGGATCAGACCGCGACGCCGGTGAGCATTCGCTGCTGGCGATCACGCTTCGCCCCGGTGTCGAGGAGGAATACCAGCGCCGCCATGACGAGATCTGGCCGGAGATGGTCGAGGCGCTCCACGCGTCCGGGTTCGCCGAGATGCGCCTGTTCCGCCACGCGCAGACCGTCAGCATCTACTCGGTCTGCCGCCCCGACGCGCAGACCGCGTGGGCGCGCCTGCGCGCGACCGAGGTGAACACGCGCTGGGACGAAGCGGGCAAGCACCTGCTGGCCCAGCCGGTGACGCTGATCACCTCGCAGGAGATCTGGGTGATGCCCTGACGAGGGCCTCGCGCCTACGGAGTCCGGCCGCGCAGGACCGATTGGCTCGAGTGGAGCGCCGTGCCGTCAAGCGGTTGCAGTGAGACGTCGAGGTAGCGGAAGTGGCTCGGCGCCGCGGGCAGGGGCGAGGTGATCTGCGCAGCGCCGGCGGCGTTGACCCGGAAGGTGGCGACGGAGATCAGGTCGCGTGTCGAATCCATCAGCCACAGCTCGTAGACGTGGCGGCCGTCCGTTGGTCTCAGCCCGTTGACCTCCAGGCGCCCGATCCGACCGGATGCGAGCCGGAAGACGCCGCGCGCGGACGGGTTCGTCCCGTCGATCGGCAAAAGGTCGGCGGTGGCGACGATCGCTGGGCCCGCCGGCCCGCCGCCCGCGACCCCGACACCGATCAGGACGCCGATCCCGAGCGCCGCGATCGCCAGCGCGGCCGGCAGCGGCGCAAGTACACGCCGGACGGCGGCGGCAAGGCGAGGCGGGCGCGCGCGGAGCGCAGGGGCGGGCGCGCTGCCCGCCGACACCGGCGGGCGCAGTGGCGGTGGCTCCTCGCGATCCCACGCCTGCGCCGGCAGCTGCGCGAGCGCGCCGACGGTGGCGCTCAGTTCGGCGAGCCGGGCGCGCAGGGCGCGATCGGCTTGCAGCCGTTGATCGAGCCGCTCGCGGGCGCCCGGATCGAGCTCGTCGAGCACGTAGGCGCCGAGCTCCGGGTCAAGCGCCTCGTGGTGGCGAGCGTGGCCGCTCATTGATGCTCCTCGTCGGCAAGCAGGCTGCGCAGCCTTGAGAGCCCGTCCACCATGCGATGCTTGACCGTCCCGAGCGCCACGCCGGTGCGCTCGGAGATCTCGCGCTGGGAGAGGCCGTCGTGAAAGCGCAGGCGCAGCATCTCGGCCTGCTCGTGCGGCAACCGCCGCAGCGCGTCGGCGAGCCGCCAGCGCTCCAGCATCTCCTCGGTCTCGCTTTCAGCGGCGCCGTCGAGTGAGTCCAGATCGCTCTGGGGGTCACGCGGCTCGGGCCGGCGGCGGCGCTGGTGATCGATCGCGCGACTTCGCGTGATCAGCATGGCCCAGGTCAAAAACGACGCCAGCGCCGGGTCAAACGACGAGCGCCGCTCCCACACCTCGAGCCACACCTGCTGCTGCACGTCCTCGGCGCCGGCGCGGTCGCGCAGCTGGCTGCGCAGGTAGGCGAAGGTCGTCGCCCCATGGCGGCGATAGAGCTGCTCGAAGGCTGAGCGGTCGCCGCGGGAGAGCTTGGCGGCGAGGCGATCGGAGGCGCCCGGCACGAGTTCGGCGCCGGGTCCGGTGAGCGTCAAGGCGAAACCGCGCCGTTTCGAGGTTGGCGGCACGGGCGAGGGCGGGTAGAAGACCGACATGGCGACATCGTTGCGCAGCTCGTCCCCGCGTCCCCTGCCTGCTCGCGCGAGTGCAGGAGCGGGCGGCATGGTTCACCCACACCCTACGCGACGCGGAGTCGCGGGGAGTCGGCTACCGCGTCGCGTGTTTATCGGGTGTGAGAGTGCGGGCTACATGCTGGGCGGCAGTAGCACCCCGTTGATCACGTGGATGATTCCGTTGGTTGCACGGATGTTCGTCTGGATGACCTTGGCCTGGTTCACGAAGACCGAGCCGCCGGAGACGCGAATCGCGAGCGAGGCGCCCTCCACGGTTGTGACGCTCTTCAGGGCTACCACCTTGCTCGCCGGCACCGTGCCGGCGACGACGTGGTAGAGCAGCACCGACTTCAGCTTCGCCTTGTTGGCGGCCAGCGCCTTCAAGGTAGCGGCCGGCACCTTCGCGAACGCGGCATTCGTCGGCGCGAAGACGGTGTAGTCGGTCTTACCCGACAGGACGCCGACCAGCCCAGCCTCCTTGAGCAGCTTCACAAGGGTCGAGAAGTTCGGGTCGGCAGCGGCGATCTGGACGATCGTCTTGGTCGGCGCACTCGACGTGCGGGCGCCGGTCGCGCCGGCGACCGCCGGGACCGCGGCCACGACGACGGCGCAGCTGATGAGGGCAATGAGTCGCTTCAACAGGGATCCTTTCGCAGGGGAGGTGATCAACTCCCTATACGCAGGGGCCCGCTGTGGCGGTTGGAAAAGTTTTGCCCGGCCGCTACTTCGGCGGCAGCGTCTGCACGTAGCTGACGCTGCGCGTCACCCACGCGCGAAGCTCTGCCATGCGCGCCACGCCTTCCGGCGCGACCCTGATCCACCCCTCCATCACGCGCCCGCCGATGTTCATCAGCGAGGCGTGCGGGAGCGCCAGGGCCGCGTCGGTGTCGGCCGGGTGGATCCGGGCCAGCAGTCCGCCGTTACGCGATGCGCTGACGGACATGTGGCCGTTCAGCAGGAACGCGAGACCGCCGAACATCTTCTTCTCGCTGATCGCGTCCACCGGCGCGAGCAGTTCGCGCAGCCGGTTTGCGAGATCCTCGTCGTAGGCCATCGTCGTGCATGAGCGTAGCGAGCCCTCGCGCGCCGCGCACGCTGCCGGCGCCGGCGCGCCGCCGGCCCAGCCGCCCGCCGGCGTATAGTCGCTGTGACCGTGTCCGACTTCCCCAAGACCACGGTCGAGCAGACCGTCGAGATCGAGTCGCTCGTATCCGAGGCGCTCGAGACGCTCGATCAGATCCGCTACTCGCTGAAGACGCTCGAGGATCGCTTGAAGGCGGCGGCGGCCAAGTCGCGCCCGCCCGCGCCGCCGGCCGACGGCGTCGGCTGAGCGCGCGCGCGCCGGCCAGGCCGCTTCAGTCCAGGCGGAAGATCTCCTCAAGCGGCGGCGGGCCCCCGTCTCCGACACGCTCCTGGAGCAGTTCCGCCATCGCGTCCTGCCAGCGGCTGCTGACCTCCTGCGCGGCCATATAGCGGCCCGAGGCCTCGAGGTCGTCGGCCTCGAAGTAGCCGAAGACGCTGTCGCCCGAGCGGAAGATCGTGTAATTGCGCACGCCGGCGGAGCGCAGCGCGTCGAGCATCGCCGGCCAGACGTCGCGGTGGGCGGCGAGATAGTCGTCCATCCGCTCGGGACGGACGTGCAGGACGAAACCGCAGCGCTGTGTCATGGAAGCTCCTTGTTGACGACGAGGACGATCAGCCGGCGCGGGCCGTGGACGCCCTCGACGCGGCTCAGTTCGATGTCGGAGGTCGCCGAGGGGCCGGATATGAAGGTGATCGGCCGCTGCTGCGCCCGCACCAGCGCCGCCAGCGGCGCCATCGCCTCGGGAACCGTCTCGACGACCTGCTCCTCGCCGACGACGCAGACGTGCAGATCGGGGACCAGCGTGATCGCACGCCGGCCCTCGGCGGGGGCGGCGCTCAACACGATCGTGCCCGTCTCGGCGATCGCGAGCGTGCAACCGGTCAGCACGCCGTCGACGCGGTCGAGCTCGGCAAGCGTGAGCGGTGCGTCGGTGACGAACTCGAACCCCTCCGCGAGCCACCCCCGCGGGATCCCGGCGGGAACGCACACGCGCGTGGCGCCGGCGGCGGCGAGCGCCGCGCCGATCGCGGCAGACAGAGCGCCCGCGCCGACGCGGCGCACCTCCGCCTGATAGTCGCCGATCCGCTCGCACAGGAGCTCGATGCGCGCCTGCGGCTCGAGCGTCCCCTGGCGGCGGTAGGACCGCGGCGCCGGCGCCGCCGCCTCCGCCGCGCCGGCGTCGCCGAGCGCGTTGCGAACGCGCGTCAGGATCAGCTCGCGCGCGTCGCTCATCGACGCCGCGCCCACCAGTCGCGGAAGCTCTCGCCCGACAATGGCCGCAGATCCCGCGAGCGCGTCCAGGAATCAAGCGGTGGCGGTAGGCGCACGATCCGCCCGCGGCGGATCAATGGCCGCTGGCCGAGGCGCCCGAGCCTTACCGCCGCGGCGAAGCGCCGGCGGCCATTGAAGATCCAGCCGGCGGCGTTCATCGCGAGCCGCTCGCCCGGCTTCGCGCCGGACTCCACGGCCTTCGCGCGCAGGTGCAGGAGCACCTCCGGGATGTTGATCATCACCGGGCATACCTCGTAGCAGGCCCCGCACAGGCTGGACGCGAACGGCAGCGTCGGCGCGTTTTCGATCCCGATCAGCTGCGGTGTGAGGATCGCGCCGATCGGGCCCGGATAGACCGACCCGTAGGCGTGTCCGCCGGTGCGCGAATACACGGGGCAGACGTTCAGGCAGGCGCTGCAGCGGATGCAGTGCAGCGCCTGGCGGCCCACCTCGTCGGCGAGCACGCGCGTGCGGCCGGCGTCCAGGAGAACCACGTGAAACTCCTGTGGCCCGTCGCCGGGCGTGACGCCGGTCCACAGCGAGGTGTAGGGATTCATCCGCTCGCCGGTCGATGAGCGCGGCAATAGCTGGAGGAACACCTCGAGGTCGCTGAAGGTGGGAACGAGCTTCTCGATCCCGAGGATCGTGACCAGCACCGGCGGCAGCGTCGTGCACATGCGTCCGTTGCCCTCGGATTCAACGACGCAGACGGTGCCGGTGTCGGCGACGGCGAAGTTCGCGCCGCTGACCGCCATCCGCGCGGTCAGGAACCGCTCGCGCAGGTAGCGCCGCGAGGCCTCGGCGAGCTCGCGCGGGTCGTCGCTGACCGAGGGGTCGGCGATCGTGCGCCGGAAGAGGTCGCGGATCTCCGTGCGGTTGCGGTGGATCGCCGGGACGAGGATGTGAGACGACCAATCACCATCGAGCTGGAGGATGAGCTCGGCGAAGTCGGTTTCGACCGCGTGCACGCCACCGGCCTCAAGCGCGGCGTTCAGGCCGATCTCGTCGGTCGTCAGCGACTTGACCTTGACGACCTCATCGACCTGGTGGGCGCGGGCGACGTCGAGCACCACCTGGTTGGCCGCCGCCGCGTCCGGCGCCCAGTGGACGTGCCCGCCGGCGGCGGTGACCGCCTGCTCGAACTGGAGCAGGTAGCTGTCGAGGTGCGCCAGGACGTCGGCCTTGATCGCCCGGCCCGCCTCGCGCAGCTCCTCCCAATCGGGGAGCTCGGCGACCACGCGGTCGCGCTTGTCGCGGATCGTGTGCGTGGCGCGCGCCAGATTCGCGCGTAGCTGGGCATCACCGAGAGCCTCCCGCGCCGCCGGCGGGAACGGCGGCATCGACTCACTCATCGCCGCCGTCCCCTCGCCCGCGCCGCTCATCCGCTCGCCGTCTGGGCGAGGATCTCGGCGAGGTGCATGGCGCGCACACCCGCGCCTTCGCGCGACAGGCGCCCGCCGATCTGCAGCAGGCACGAGCTGTCGACCGCCGTCACGACGCTCGCCCCGCTGGCGACGATCGCCGCGCACTTGTCGATCACCATCGCCGTCGAGGTGTCGGCGTTCTTGAGCGCGAAGGTGCCGCCGAAGCCGCAGCATTCCCGCTCCGCCTCAAGCTCGACCAGCTCGAGGCCGCCGACCGCGCGCAGCAGCGCGTAGGGCGCCTCGCCGACGTTCGTGACGCGCAGCGAGTGGCAGGTCGGGTGGTAGACGACCCGGTGCGGGAACGACGCGCCGACATCGGTCACACCCAGCTCGCCGACGAGCAGCTCAGAGAGCTCGAACAGCCGGCCGTGAAGCTGCGGGTAGCACTCGCGCATCGTGCCGACGCACGACGAGGACGGAGACACGATCACCTCGTAGCCGTCGAAGGCCTCGAGGAACCGCGCGCCGAGCCGGCCGGCCTCGGCGCGGTAGCCGCTGTTGAGGTGCATCTGCCCGCAGCAGGTCTGCTGCGCGGGGAAGACGACCTCGTGGCCGAGACGCTCGAGCACGGCGACCGTGGAGCGACCCACCTCAGGGGTCACCGTGTCGCCGATACAGGTGATGAAGAGGGCGACGCGCACGCGGCGTCAGCGAGGATACGCGAGCGCGACGCCGCCGTCGACGTTGAGGATGTTGCCGGTGCTCTTGCCGGCGAGCCGCGGGGAGCAGAAGAACAGGATCGCGGCGACGATGTCGGCGGGCAGCACGTTGACCTTGAGCGTCGTGCGCTCGCGGTAGTGGGCCTCGAGCTCGTCGGCGTCGATGCCGTATGCGCGGGCGCGCTCCTCGCGCCACGCCGAGTCCCAGATCCGCGACCCCTCGAGGACCGCGTCGGGGTTGACCGTGTTCACGCGGATGCCGTGAGCCCCGAGTTCCTCGGCCAGGCAGCGCGCGAGATGAAGCTCGGCGGCCTTGGCCGCAGAATAGGCTGCCGCCCCCTTGCCCGGCGCGAGTGCGTTCTTTGAGCCGATGAAGATGATGCTGCCGCCGCTGCCCTGATCGATCAGCGTTCTCGCGGCCTCTCTGGCGACGATGAAATAGCCGCGCGCGAGGATGTCGTGGTTGCGATCCCACATCGCGAGCGTCGTCTCGGTGATCGGCGCGCTCGAGGCGATGCCGGCGTTGGAAACCACGATGTCGACGCCGCCGAAGGCCAGGACCGCAGCGCGGAACGCAGCGACGATCGACGCCTCGTCGGTCACATCGGCGGTGACCGCGACGGCCACATCGCCGATCGCGGCGGCGTCCTTGATCGCGCCCTCGGCGTCGATGTCGGTCACCACGACGCAGCCGCCCTCGGCCGCGAAGGCGTGCGCGGTGGCGCTGCCGATGCCGCCGGCGCTGCCTGTGATCAGGGCCACGACGCCCTGGAACTCGCGTGGCGCCGGGGCCAGCGAGAGCTTGTAGAGCTCGAGCGGCCAGTACTCGATCGCGAAGGACTCCTCGTCGCTCAGCGAGACGAAGCCGCCGAGCGCCGAGGCGCCGCGCATCACGGCGACCGCGCGGTGATAGAGATCGCGGGCGAGCCTCGCCGCCTTCAGCGTGCGCCCCACGCTGACGAGCCCGACACCCTCGATCAGCACGACCCGGGCGCTCGGGTCCGCCAGCCGGTCGCCGTCGGAGCGGTAGCGCTCGAAGTGCGCCTGCTCGCGCGCCTGGAACGCGCGGACCTCCTCGACGGCACGCTCGCGGAGCGTCGCCGCATCGTCGCGGTCGGGGTCGAACGCGACCCAGACCGGGCAGCGCTTGGTGTGCACGAGGTGGTCGGGGCAGGCTGCGCCGACCTGCGAGAGCTCGTGCGAGTCGCGCCCGGCGACGAACTCGGCGACCGGCGCCGAGAGGTCGACCTGGAGGATGCGGGGGCCGTCGACGCCGAGCGCGCCGCGCAACGCGGGCAGCACCTCCGCCAGCAGGTCCAGACGCCGGTCCTCATCCAGCGCGGCGCGCGCCGGCCCGCCAAAGGGCTCCGCCGGGCTGTGGTCGGCGACGAACGCGGCGGCGCGGTTGATCGCGTCAAGCGTGGCGGTGTAGGACTCGGCAGCGGTGGCTCCCCACGTCACCAGGCCGTGCTTGGCAAGCAGCACGAGCTTGGCCGACGGGTGCTCGGCGAGGGCGTCGGCGACAAGCTTGGAAAGCGCGAAGCCGGGGCGGATGTAGGGGATCCAGAGCGCGTCGGCGCCAAAGCACTCCTCGGCGAGGCGCTCGCCGTCGACGGCGCCGACGATCGCGCCGATCGCATCGGGATGGGTGTGGTCGACGTGCGCCGCCGGCGTGAAGGCGTGCAGCAGCGTCTCGATCGACGGGCGCGGCATGGCCGGGTCGAGCTGGCAGCGCGCGAGATAGGCGACCATCTGCTCGTCGCTCATCTCGCCGCGCTCGCGCAGCGGCAGGATCTCATCGAGCCGCAGGCCGGCGAACCCGGCGGCGTCGATCGTGGCGAGATCGCTGCCCGAGCCCTTGACCCACAGCACCGTCACCTCGCGGCCGGCGTGGTCGCGCTGGCGGACCTTGACCGACGTGTTGCCGCCGCCGAAGTTGACGACCGAGCGGTCCGAGGCGAGCAGGTTGGAGCGGTAGACGAGCGCGTCGAGCTCGCTGGCGCCGGCGACGCGCGCGCCATCCCATCGGTTCGGGGTCGAGTTCGGGGCGGTCAAAGCCATCGGCGAGTAGCTCCAGTTCGAACGCGGACGATCTGCCTGCGTGAGCGATCGCGTCCGCTAAATGGACAGATTGAGTGCGAAATTGAGCGCTCAGTGGTCACTTGCCCCATGATGCAATCAGAATAGATCACGTGACGATGCCCTGCGTGGGGGGTTGACTGCTCGCGCCGGGGTCATCCGCGGCAAACGAACTCGCCCGCGCCGCTCGCCGTCGCATCAGCTCGCGCCCGCGCTGCGCGAACGACGGCAGGTTCGGGATCAGCACGCTGAGGATCAGCAGCGCCCCCGAGACGACCTGGAAGTCATTGTCGTTGAAGGAGTTGCTCAGCAAGAGGACGCTGTGCAGGCCCGCGTAGACGAACGCCGCGAGCGCCACGCCGAGCACCGTTCCGCGGCCGCCGAAGATCGACACGCCGCCGAGCAGCACGATCGTGATCACCTTCAGCTCGAAGCCGATGCCGATGCTCTCTCCCGCCGAGGAGAGCTCGAAGGTGTAGAGCATGCCGACCAGCGCGCAGACGACGCCCGAAAGGACGAACAGCATCATCTTGACTCGCTGCACGCGGATGCCGGCGTGCAGCGCCGCCTCCTTGTTGAGCCCGATCGCGTACAGCGAGCGCCCGAACGGGGTGCGGTGCAACACCACGCCGGTGACAATCGCCAGCACGATGAAGAACGCGACGGAGTACGACAGGAACGGAATCCCGGGCACGTTCTGAACGCCGACGTTGGTGTAGAACGAGGGGAAGTTCGACACCGTCAGCGGCCCGAGCACGACGTTCGCGAGCCCGCGGTAGAGGGTCAGCGTGCCGATCGTCACCGCCAGCGACGGCAGGCCCACCTTCGTGACGAGAAATCCGTTGATCGCTCCCAGCACCATGCCGAGCGCGATCACGACGATGAAGATCGCGCCCATCGGCCAGTGGTGGCTCCACAGGTAGCCGAGCGTCTCGCCGGAAAGAGCCAGCGTTGAGGCGACCGAGAGGTCGATCTCGCCGACCATGATGATCAGCGTCATCGGCAGCGCCATCAGCGCCAGATCGCCGATGTTGGTGCACAGCGTGAAGAGGTTGTAGCTCGAGGTGAAGTAGCTCGAGGAGTCGACTCCGAGCGCGAACACGAGCACCAGCGCGACGACGAGCGCGGCCTCCCAACTCGCGAAGCGCCCCATCCGGGCGCTCAGGACCGAGAACGAGCCGGCCCGACCGGCCTCAGGCGGCGGCGCGCCCGGCGGCTCGCCGGCGACCGACTCTGGGAACACCGGCTGCGAGGACTCCGCCGGCTCGGCCGGCGGCGGGGTGAGGGGCGGATCCTCAGGCGCCAAGGCGCACCCTCCGTTTGCGCAGGGCCGCGGCCAGTCGCAGCTGGATGCCGCGGTCGAGCGTGATCGCGGTGATCAAGAGCAGGCCCGAGATCGCCTCGGTCCAGATCGAGGAGATGCCGATCACGTTCAGCGCCGAGTTGATCGTCTGCAGGAGCAGCGCGCCGAGCGCGGCGCCGACCACGCTGCCGCTACCGCCGAAGATCGCGACGCCGCCGACGACCACGGCGGCGATGATCTGCAGTTCGAGGCCGTTCGCGGCGGTGGATTCGATCGTCGCGTACTGCGCCGCCCAGACGACACCGGCCACGCCGGAGAGCGCGCCGCTGATTACGAACGCCGTGAAAACGCGCTTGGCGATCGGGATGCCGGCCCGCCGCGCCGCGTCGGGATCGGAGCCGATCGCATAGAGGTCGCGGCCGGAGCGGAACGTGTTGAGGTAGTAGGCGGCGATCGCGACCACGACCGCGACCGCCAGCGCAAGATCCGGGATTCCCACCAGGGTGTCCTGCGGGATGTTCAGGAACGAGTTCGGCTCGGTGCTCGCGAGGACCACGCCGGAACCGACGATGATCGTGTCGATGCCGCGGATGATGTAGAGCATCGCGAGCGTGACCACCAGGCTCGGGACGCGCCCGACCGCGGTGATCGCACCGGTCACGATGCCGCACGCCAGTCCCACCCCCAACCCGACGAGGAAGACCAAAACGATCGAGATCCCGTGGTGGGTCCCGAACATGTTCGCCGACACGTAGGCCGAGAGCCCGACCACCGAGCCCACCGACAGGTCGACGTTGCGGGTGAGGATGACCATCGCCTCGCCGACCGCGACGAGCGCGTACAGCGATGTCTGCGACAGGATGAAGCGGATCTCGCCGCCGCCGACGAAGCGCGACTGGATCAGCCCGGCGACCAGAACCAGCACCGCGAGCACCGCGATGATCCCGAACGTTCGCGCGCGCAGGACGACGTCGACCAGCCGCCGCGGGCTCGCGAGCTCGCCGTCCGGCGGCGGCACGGCGGGCGCGCTCATGCCGGGCCCGCCGCCACCGGTGCGGGCAGGTGGGCCTGCCCGGTCGCCGCGGCCATGATCTTCTCCTCCGAGGCTTCCTCGTGCGAGAGCTCGGCGACCAGGCGGCCCTCGCGCATGACGAGGATCCGGTCGGCGACCGCGAGCACCTCGGGCAACTCGGAGGAGATCATCAGCACCGCCACGCCGTTGCGCGAGAGCTCGACCAGGAGCCGGTGGACCTCGGCCTTGGTCGCGATGTCGATCCCGCGCGTGGGCTCATCGACGATGATCACCGCCGGCTCGCGGCTGAGCCATTTGGCGAGCACGACCTTCTGCTGGTTGCCGCCCGACAGCGAGGTCGCCGCGTTGGTGATGGCGCTGTACTTCACCTGCAGCCTGGCGGCCCAGTCGGTCGCGAACTTCCGCTCCACCGAGGAGACCAGCAGGCCGTGCCTGGTGAGCGCTCGCAGCGACGCGAGCGCGATGTTGTCTTCGATCGACATGTCCATCACGAGCCCCTGCTGGCGGCGATCCTCCGGCACCATCGCTACGCCGGCGCGCATCGCGTCGATCGGCACGCCCTTGGCGAGCCGCCGTTCACCCACGTGCACGCTGCCCGAGTCGTAGTCGTCAATGCCAAAGGCCGCGCGCGCGACCTCGCTGCGACCGGCGCCAACAAGGCCGGCGAGGGCGACGACCTCGCCGGCGTGAACGTCGAAGCTGATGTTCTCGAAGATCCCGGCGCGCGAGAGCTCCGCGACGCGCAGAACCGCGGCGCCCGGTGCATGCTGTTCGTGTACACGCGCGGCGATGTCGCGACCGACCATCGCGCGCACGAGATCGCCGGCGCTCAAGCCGGCGACCGGCTGCGAGAGCACCCGGCGGCCGTCGCGCAGCACCGTCACCCGCTGGCAGATCGCGAAGACCTCCTCGAGCCGGTGCGAGATGAAGACGACGGCGACGCCGTCCTCGCGCAGGCTGGCGACGACGCCAAACAGCCGGGCGACCTCGGTCGCGGAAAGCGCGGCCGTCGGCTCGTCCATGACCACGACCTTGGCGTCGAACGAGAGCGCCTTGCCGATCTCGACGATCTGCTGTTCGGCGATCGAGAGGCCGCGGGCGACGCGGTCCGGGTCGAGCGGCACCCCCAGGCGCTCGAACAGGGCGCGCGTCTGGCGCTGCATCGAGCGGTGGTCGATGCGCCGGCCGCGTCGCTGCGGCTGGCGGGCGATGAAGACGTTCTCGGCGACCGAGATGTCGGGGAACAGCGTGGGCTCCTGAAAGATGATCGCGATCCCGGCGTCGCGCGCGGAAGCCGGGCCGGTCAGCACGAGCGGGTGCCCGTCGGCGTCGACGAGCGTGCCGCTGTCGGGCGGGTGAACGCCCCCGAAGATCTTGACGAGGGTTGACTTGCCGGCTCCGTTCTCGCCGACGACGCCGTGCACCTCACCGCCGTAGAGGTCAATCGAGACCCCCTGCAGCGCGTGGACCGCACCGAACGCCTTCGTGGCATCGCGGACGCTGAGCACGGGACGGCCGCTTGGCGCCTGCACGGAGGACGGCTGCTCCCCCCCGGCCTGCTCGGCGCGCAAGGCCGCTTGGCGCTCGCTGCTGTTGGAAGCCTCGCCGACCCTGTCGTTGGGGTTTCCCTGGTCGCTCACTCCTGGCACGAGGCTCGCAGTCTGGTCGTTGGCACGGCGCGGGCGGACCTTCCGCTGCGCCCTGGCGCACCGCGACCCGGCCGTCGCCGCCTTGATGGACCGGCGGGTCGCCGGCGTTGCGCCGGCGACCCGTGGCCCGTTACTGGTTGGAGCTTAGAAGCTGAACTGACCGACGTTGGCCTTGGTGAAGACGGTCGTCGGCCCGAGCAGGATCGTGTGGTCCGCTCCGACGGTGAACTTGCCGAGCTTGCCGGCGGTGAACGACTGGCCTGTGGCGTTCGTGATCGTCTTGGATGCCAGGTTGACAGCCGCGTACGCCGCGAGGTAGCCGAGGTTCGCCGGGTTCCACAGAATGACCTCGGGAGAGGTGCCGTTGAGGATGTACTTCTTCATCTCAAGCGGCGTACCGAGCCCGGTCACGAACACCTTGCCGATGTCATGAGCAGCATCGACGACCTGTGCGGCCGCGAGGATGCCCACCGTGGTCGGCGAGATGATTCCCTTCAGCTTCGGGTACTTCTGCAGCAGACCCTGGCTGACCTGGGTCGCCGTCGTCGGGTCGTCGTTGCCGTAGACCGTGGCGACGAGCTGGAGCTTCGGATACTTCTTCAGCTCGGTGTGCATGTAGCTGATCCATGCGTTCTGGTTGGTCGCGGACGCCGCGGCCGAGACGATCGCGATCTGGCCGGAGCCACCGATCTCCTTGGCCATCGCGTCGACCTCGCTCTCGCCGATGTTCGCGGTCGAGGCTTGGTTGATGAACAGCGTGCGGCAGGTCGGGGCGTCGGAGTCGTAGGTCACGACGGTGATGCCCTTGGCAATCGCCTGCTTCAACGTCGGGCACAACGCGGTCGGATCGGTCGCCGACACGAGCAGGATCTTCGCGCCCTTGGCGATCGCCGCCTGGATGGCCGGCAGCTGCGAGGCTGCCGTCGCG